>Ga0102938_10000773_pt1 | contig 23944 bp, 28 predicted proteins | sample SalPonR2_B_D2_MG_FD_84516 | JGI IMG/M metagenome (GOLD analysis project Ga0102938, IMG submission 84516) | Salt pond soil microbial communities from South San Francisco under conditions of wetland restoration - Salt Pond MetaG R2_B_D2_MG | ecosystem: Environmental > Aquatic > Marine >... | reverse complement strand
TGCTTGGCGTAAATCCTGCGCTGTTCTTTACCCCATCGGCGCTGGGTGTACGCTGCAATCGATTTAAGGTCAACTTTAGCTGCTTCGGTAAGGGAAAATGCTCCCATTAGCCAAGCTCTTCATCGAGCTCATTCATCAGTGCTTCGTAGCTGTATTCTGCAGTACCGCTTTTTTCGCCTTCTTCGAGCAGGCGCCTCAGCGTGGCAGCCTTTGTCTCCGTGTCTTCAAACTGCCTCAGGGCGGCCCGCACCACCTCGCTAGCCGAGGCATACCTTCCTTCAGCGATCTGTCGGGCTATAAACCCATCGAAGTGCTCTCCAAGGGTAATGCTGGTGTTTTTAGCCATGTGTCGCGTTCCGTGATACCAATATATACCGGATATTGGTATCAAGCACGTAACAAGTCAAGCGACGCGGACGTCAAAACCACTGCGCGGTTTCGGCGCCCGCAGCCTGAAGCGTTATGAGGCATAGGAGAGCCCAGTGGTACTCGAGGTAGCAATACTAGACGTGAAGCCCGGTCAAGCTGATGAATTCGAGACAGCCTTCAAAGAAGCTCAAAAGATCATCGCCAGCATGAATGGGTATCAATCCCATCAGCTGCAAAGGTGTCTCGAAAATTCCAACCGATATATTCTCCTGGTCAACTGGGAAACACTAGAAGACCATATAGTTGGGTTTCGTGGGTCGGAACAGTACCAAACGTGGCGCTCATTGCTTCATCACTTTTACGATCCATTCCCGGCAGTCGAGCACTATACCCCAGTTATAGACGCTCAAGCTTAGGAGCCTGAGATGGCAACAGAAAAAATTAACTACATTGAACTTCCAGCCACTGATATCGAGGGTACAAAGCAGTTCTTCGCTAAAGCATTCGGTTGGGAGTTTATCGATTACGGACCGGAGTATGCGGCCATCACTGGCGCAGGGCTCGATGGCGGCTTTTACAAATCAACATTGCGCGCCACGACAGAGACAGGCAGCGCATTGGTGGTTCTATACAGCAAGCATCTTGAATCCTCGATCGCGAACGTTGAGAGCGCAGGCGGAAAGATCTCCAAACCTATATTTTCCTTTCCAGGTGGTCGTCGGTTTCATTTTACGGATCCGAGCGGCAATGAGTATGCGGTATGGTCAGAGTGAAGGGGTATGGGGCAAACGCCTCATAATAATCTCATGCACCTCGCGCCTTCGGCGCTGGATGCAACCTGCGTTTGCACCGCTGATGAAGGGCGTTAGGCGAATATAATTGAGAAAATCATGACACACGAGATAACGAAAGAAGATTTAGCCTTTAAAGACGACGTTGAGTCCTGCACTTTTCCTGTTCCGGAATTCGATCATAGAGCGCATTTGCGGCTAGCTTATGTATATCTTGCTCAAACCAGCAGTCCAAATGAATCTGTAAACCTTGTAAAAAAAGCTTTAACAGGCTTACTGACACATTCCGGTGTTGACCCATTGGTAAAGTATCATGAGACTCTAACTGAGGCATGGCTTTTAGCTGTCCATCATTTCATGCACAACACCAGCCATGTTTCCTCGGCTGAGGATTTCCTTGGCCAAAATCCAAAGCTCTTAGACTCTAGAATCATGCTTACTCACTATTCAGAAGACGTGCTATTTTCAGAGGCTGCGAAAACAGCATTTGTAGAGCCTAATTTAGACCCAATACCCAGGCATGCTAACTAAATCGCCGAACAAGGCCAGGCAGCATCGCACCAGCAAGCTGGTGGTGGACAGCCTTTACGTGGCTTCGCCGCTCCAAGCCTGCCGCTGTTCGCGGCGTTAGGTGGTTCGAAGGGAAGTCGAAATGCTATTTGTCGTTCTGATTCCCGCATGGGCATGGACTGCATTAATGGTAGCTGCTTGGAGTACTCTGGCTCTTCAAGCTCACCTTCGTGTCGGTTTTGGACATTTTGCGGTATTGGGTTTGGTAGCCACTTTGGCGCTACAGACTATAGCCGCTTCCTCTGCGGCAATTGTTACAAGCCAAGACCCCATCAGTACATATGCCTGCCTAATGGGCGTATTTGGAATGTGGGTATCCCTGGTCATCATTGCGGTTGAGGCGGCTGTGTTGCTGTTCTTATATAGACTTTGGCCCGAGAATAGTGAAGGTAAGAGGCGCGGATTCGGGTCGTGGGTTTTGATTTGGCTTATCTTGAGTTCCACTTCGTTACTCGCGCACATCCGGTCAGCTGCTCTTTGCACTGTCTGAAAGCGGTAGTGTGGAACGCGGGAATTGCAGTCAACGCCGCCTGGCAAGTCACGCGCCGGTTATTTAAGCGTTAGCTCCACAGGACGATTTCTGGACATCAATTTGAGCCTACAGTGTCAAGTCGGACGATCGACAGCGTTGTTTTTGAGCGCTCTGCATTAGAGGAGGTACATGTTTCGTCGTCACGAATTTATTGAGGAAGATCGAAAACAATGGAGCTCGGAGCCGGCTTTCATCGCTTCTATGGCGGCGGCGGCGGTGGGCTTGGGCAACCTTTGGCGATTTCCTTACATAATGGGCGAAAACGGTGGTGGTGCTTTTGTAGTCGCCTATCTTATTGCTCTAATAGTCGTCGTACTACCTATTATGATTTTGGAAGTTGCCGCTGGGCGGCTAGCCAAAGGCAGCACTGTAGGCACCTATCGGCAGGTAAACCGATTTGGCGCGATTTATGGCTGGTTTGTGGTGCTGGTAACGGTTGCGATTACCAGCTATTACCTGGTGATAACGGGCTGGACTTTAGGGTATGCAGTCGACGCAGTACGTGGTGAAGTACGCGGCTTTGATGATTTTATCGGCGGTTTTAATTCACTTTGGTTTTTTGTCATCACCACACTGCTGGCGGCCGTGGTGCTGGCGCGTGATGTAGCCGGGATCGAAAAGCTTTCCAAGTTGTTGATGCCGCTTCTGGTGGGAGTGGTCCTATTCCTGGTATATCGGGCATCCCAGACAACCGGCTGGGGACAGGCGAAAGATTTTTTCTTTCAGGTGGATTGGTCACGTTTGCTGGACGGTAGCCTCTGGGGGTTTGCCTTTGGCCAAGCGTTCTACACCCTGGCTATTGGTCAGGGCTATCTGGCTACTTACGGCAGCTTTATACCGCGCAAAACCCACGTCCCCCGAGCATGTCTGACCGTTGCCGGAGTAGAGACTAGCGTTGCACTTCTGGCGGGGTGGATGATCTTTCCCTTTGTGTTTAGTTTTGGTATGGAACCAGGGCAGGGACCGGGGCTAGCGTTCGAGACACTACCGCGAGTGTTCGATCAAATGCCTGGCGGTCACTGGCTGGCGATATTGTTTTTCGGCTTGTTCTTTATGGCCGCCTTTAGTTCCTCGCTCGCTGGTCTTAAAGTAGTGATCGCTGCAGTTGCCGAGGAATTTCGGTTGCACAATTCAGTGGCGGTGACGCTGGTGACAGTTGTCATGCTTGTGTTGGGTACGGCCTCAGCTTTGAGTTTCACACCTTTGGAATGGAGTCTTGCCGGTGAGCCGGTGTTAAATGTGATCGATCGTGTGGCTGGAGGAGATGTGATCATTTTTTCCGGTGTTACGGGTGCTGCACTATTGTGCTGGTTCATTCCTCCGCACCGAATTCGCACAGTGTTAGGGACGGCTAATCGCTGGTGGGAGTGGCGGATTTATCTGATCGGTCGGTACTTGCCTTTGCTAGTGCTGTTCTGGGCGCTTATTACCTTCGCGGTAGGCCAAGCCAGCGGCTAGACAGAATAAGGGGTCCGCTATGTGCCATTAATTGACGATCTCACTCTAGATTGAAAGATTGTAGCGATTCATTGGTGGAAGCAGGATAGCTAACAATCGCATGCACTCGGACAGCAAAAGGCGCTGCTCCTTCGTCGCCGCGCTTCTTGTTGCTGGTGATGCCGGGCGTTAGCATTTTATTCCCGGATTCACATATGCCATGGTCTCCGACATAGCCACTTACACGATGAGGAGTTCAGTTATGGAAAAGCTTTGTAAAGCGTGCTTTAGCAACAAAATGGGAATTGGTGTAGCCACAGGGGTAGCGATTGGAGCAGGTTTTGGCGCTGCCACGGGCAGCATGGCGCAGGCTATAGGTATTGGAGCTGCGTCGGGTGTAGTTCTCGGTGCAATCTGGAATCGCCGTGCCAATGACTAAGCCTGCTAACAAGCGACTGTGATGCAGCCTGTGTTTTTCCCTGGTAAGCCCATGCCACGTTGTCTGTCATCATTGCATTGAGTATGACCAAAAATTTGCGCATAGCCGCGGTCAGGGCTACCTTTGTGTGTTTGCCCTGCTTGACGAGGCGCCGATAGAACCCGCCAATGACTGGATTGCATCGCGTGGCACTGAGTGTCCTGATGTAGAGTGTTGTCCGGACACTGGATCTGCCGCCCTGAATGCGCCGCTTACCCCTGAATCGCGCACTATGGCGGTTTCAACGCTGCTGCGGCAAGCGGTAGGCGTATTCGTATTGGAGAAAAAGTAAAGGCATGCCAGTTCCTCTAGAATATAAACGAGCTTCAGAGAAGTTTACTGATTACCTTGTTGATGCGAGAGACACAGCAGGACTCTGGAGTACACATGTAACATACACAATGACACAAAGCGTATTTCAAGTTTTTCGTCGAAGGCTTTCAACTCAGGATGCTATAGATTTCGCAAACGTCTTGCCAGTCTGCCTTAGAGCCTTGTTTGTGACTGATTGGGACATAGACGAGAAAAAACGGCCTTTTGAGAGTCGCCAGATTATGACAAGAGAGGTCAAGTCGTTGCGTGAAAAGCATAACTTTTCAACAGAAACTGCAATTCGAGATGTTGCGGAAGCGTTACGGCGGCACGTCGATAAAGAAGCCTTTGATAAAGTTCTTGAACAACTTCCGAATGGTGCTGCTGAGTTCTGGGCGCCATGACCATGCAAGCTGAATGTTGCCTAACAAACAGCTGCACCGGAAAAAACAATCGCTGAGCTCGCGTTGTTACAGTGAGCTAAGCGTTAGGATACTGATTCCGCCCTAAAGTCCGCTACGCAACCCTGTCCAGACCCGGAAAAAACCAATGAAAGGCGGCTATCATCGCCCCACCCCGGTCAATCGCCGGGACAGTCGACCGCTTGAATCAACAGCCAAAAATAGTTCCGCACTACGAGGCATCCGGATAGTACTGCTCCAGAAGCTCGTTGACGACTGCCAGGTTTTGGCCGAGCTTCCTGAGCCCCAGGAGACGTGCCCGGCTGAAGTTGGCATCCTTTGGTACAAGACGCATGATGTAGGCAGCCCGTTTACCCTGGAGCACGTCCTCCGACTTATGGAAAAATGCATTGCAAAAAAGTAATGCATCACCGGCATCCAGCGAGGGCGTAAACTTCGTGCTTTCCAGGTAATCCAGCTCTTGCATTGTCATTTGAAATGGCGGGTGCTCCGGAATTGATGGGTCTGCAACGCGCAATAGACCGTGCATCTGATTTGCTTCGCGGATCAACGACAATCTAACGGCTCCCTCCTCCATGACAATCGAAAGTTGTCCTGAGCCTTCCTCTTTTACAGGTGTCAGTGGAATCCAAACGGTAAGCATGTCCTCGGGGCGCTCCATGAAGCCGATGGAGTCAAAGTCCGTGTGGAACGGAAAGCCTCTGTCGTTGGGAGTCTTCTCCAGGTAGAGATCGGCCAGAATACGGTGGTTCGGCAATAGCTGCTCAATCGTGTTGACAATGTCTAACTCTTTGTCGCGGAACACCATTGGCCCATAGATGGCCTTGCTATAAATGTCGGCGTACCACGTCTCACTGCTAGGCATTGCACCTAACATAGTCGCCAATTTCTCTTGTGTCTGCTTGCTGAGAAGATCAGGCACCACCTCGCCGTGATGTGGCGAAATACCCTTCAGGAATTCGGGGCGGCTTGCTGTCATTTCTGATTAACCATCTGTATCAGGCTAAAATACCTTTTTCATCGAAGTCAATGGCATTTAGCGGGTCGGTTACTGCCGCTCACGGCAGATTGACGCACGTCGTCTTCCGCACAGACCTTGGCATTGAGTTCATGGCCTATGCCATCCAGGAAGAACTCGCACGTCACGGCCTGGAGCGAAGCTACCACCGCCCCAGGTTCTGCACCGACAATGCGCACATGGGGTCGTTCTACCATAGTCTTAAGGGCGAGCTCATACGTGGGAGGACATTCGATAGTCAAGTGGCGTTGCGCAAAGCATTGGCTTCCTGCATCAACCGGTTCTACAATCAAGAACGACTGCATTCGGGGATAGCGTACATGAGCCCGGTAAACTGTTGAACAACAGGCGGCGTAAACGTGTGTCCGTTTCATCGGGTGAAGATCATGCTGCGCACCGCTGCTTTGGACGTTATATGCCATGAGAACGCCGACGCCAGAACAACTACCAGAAATAGCGAAGCTCCTTGCTGATAGCGGATTGCCAATAGACGATCTTCCCGAGCAGGATCTTTCACTGTTCCGAATCGAAGGACCGATCGAGCGAGTTAGAGCGGTTGGCGGGCTGGAACGATGTGGGAATGTTGCCCTCATTCGTTCTGTTGCAACCGCTCCGGCGACGAGAGGTCGCGGCATTGCCGCTAACATCGTTGAGGAATTGGAACGACTCGCCGTGGATAAGGGTTTTGGGATTCTGTACTTGTTAACGGAAACTGCCGAGCTCTATTTTGAGTCCAGGGGCTATTCCACGGTAGAGAGATCTGATGTTCCGGCCGTTATCCGAGATAGCCGCCAGTTTTCGTCGCTCTGCCCAGATTCAGCGACGATTATGTGCAAGAGGGTAGGCGTATAACACGAAGTTGAAGCAGGCCAGGGAACCTGTCACTCCGCTCACTAGCGCAAGCTCCGTGCCAGAACCGGCAGGCTGCTTAGTCAGGCGTCAGGCCGCTCTATAGATTCAGCTAAACCGGAAAGCAACGTGGAATATCGCATCTAATGGACGAATCAACATTGCTCTCCCTCATGGTGGACTTGCACCGTGATGGCGAGCGCCAAGGCCCAGGAGGTACGGAGCAGAGATACCTTGCCTTGAAGCTGTCTGGCATTTTCGCCACCTATAAAGCCAAAGCCCAGCCTGGCGCATTGCTTCCGGGTGTCCATGCGCAGAAACAAACCTGGCAAGTCGCTCGTACGGACTATGAGCCGGGGCGTTAGCGGCCAAGGAGGCTCCGTGCTCGAATCGCATCTGGTTGACATTCGAAGCCGGGATTTCTGGGTGAAGGTTGTAGAGATGCTGCAGCAAAATTGGGAGCTCCTGGATCAGGAGGCTGACTCAGGAATGTGTACCGCCTTCTTTGTCAACGACAGGTCCGGTGTATTTGACCGCATGAATTTTCCCAGCTATGCAGAGGCGGAGGTGACACTTCGCCGCAATGGGTTCAGCCGATTGTCCGAGGATCAGAGCCTGCAAGAATTCTTATCGCCACCCAGGCCACCTTTTCGAGTCGCGCAGCACCCCAATGGCCCAATCTATTCTTCAGGCAGGTACCGGCGCTAATGGTCAGCGAGGTGGCTAAAAAGCGCCGCCAGTTCGGCCCGGAGTTCTTGCGGTCTGGTGAACCGCCTGACCTGACTATTCAGGGCACCTACGCCTGGGGGTTGCACCCGGGAACGCTCTGCCTTCTCCGCGCTACAGCCTTAGGTTTAATGAACATGGCGTATCGCAGCTATGGGTGAGAAATTACAGAAACTGGGTCTCGTTCAGTTTTTCATCTGTCAACTGGCAGACCCTTGCATACTGGAAGCACGTCTTGGACGTGTGATGTCTGTTCAGCGCTCCAGAAGCACGGTTTTTTGCGAAACAGGTGAGCGAAGGGTGGAACTGTCGCTTGCCTTGCAAAAATCGCCTGCGATTGACAGGCCAGTAGTGGGTGATTGGGTCGTTCTGGATGATGCACGTTCCAGAATAGAACAAGTCCTGGAAAGGAAAAGTCTATTCAAGCGACTGGGTGCAGGTAGAAATAATGAGATACAACTCATAGCTGCTAACATAGATGTCCTCTTTATAGTCACTTCTTGCAATGAAGAGTTCAAAGAGTCGCGGTTGGAGCGTTATCTGACATTGTGCGCCGAAGCCGGAGCCATGCCGGTGATCATTCTCACCAAGGCTGATCTCATTGGCGACTCTGATATTTTCATCCAGCGTGCCCGCAGCGTTCAGGCCGGGGTTCCGATTGAAACCGTCAATGCTCTTGATCCGGATACTCTCGGTGGGGTCCGCGCCTGGATTGGCCGCACCTCTACGGTTGCTCTCGTGGGTTCCTCTGGCGTTGGCAAGTCGACACTTCTCAATACATTGGCGGGCCACCTGGTCGCTGCTACAAGTGAGATTCGTGAGCAGGATAAAAAAGGACGTCATACCACAACTCATCGCGAACTACACATCCTGCCCTGCGGCGGGCTTTTGATTGATGTTCCCGGTATGCGGGAACTCAGGGTGGCCGAGCTGGATCAGTCAATTGGCGCTGTCTTTGACGATATTCAACTGCTGGCAAGGCAATGCCGGTTTGCCGATTGTGCGCACGAAACTGAACCCGGATGTGCCGTACTTCAAGCGATACAACAGAAAGAGCTTGATGGACGAAGGTTGGCCAATTACCGAAAGCTTATGCGTGAGAACGCCCTGGCAACAGCCACCCTGGCTGAAAAACGCTCTCAGGGACGAGATTTCGCGAAGGTGGTTAAAGAAGGTAAGCGTATCAAGCAGAAAAAACTGGAAACGTGAGCATTCATCACAGGCCGGTCCTGTTACTTCTTCATAGCCTGTTCCCGGTGTATGCAGGGGTTCAACTATGGCTCCAGGCTCCGGCAATTGGCGCGCGCGCCGGGTCGTCGCGCTCATTACTGAGCGTGCAATAGAATTCGGGTGTTGCAAAAAGGTTAAAAAGGGTAAAGAAACAGGCGGCCCTGGACGACTGGCTGCCTGGACGGAACACTGCTCTGCCCAGCAGTATGCACAACACAGGCAAAGGCTGTATACCTATGAAGTTGACTAATATTCAACAGGTGCAGAACAGGGTCGGGAAACTGCCTGCTCCCCGCGATCTAAAAGTTATTGACCACGTTGACGAGCACGCAAGGCGTTGGTTGTCGTATTCCAGTTTCGGTTTTATTGCTGTTGGCGGGGCCGGGCACGTCCAGCTCACGGCAGCCGGCGGTGAAAAGGGCTTTGTATCGTTCTCTGGTCCCCGACATTTAACCATTGATCTGGCTACGCTGGATGATGCAGGCATCGTTGAAGTAGATCTTTCTTTTGGCGCACTTTTTCTGGTGAGTGGTATGGAGGAAACCTTGCGCGTCAATGGAAAGCTCGCTCGCATAGCGGATGGACGGGTCACCCTGGAGGTGGAAGAGTGCTATTTGCATTGCGCCAAATCGTTCCGACGCGCAAAGTTCTGGTCGCCCTGTTCCGTGGAGCATTCACAGGGTGAAATAGCGGATTTTGTGAAGCAATCCAGGTTCCTGGTGTTGGCGAGCATCAATAGTAATGGTCAAGCTGATGTCAGCCCCAGGGGTGATCCGGCAAATCTCCTGATGCAGGAAGACGACGGTTTTACTTGCTTCGCTGATCGGCCAGGTAATCGAAGAATAGATAGTTTCCGCAACATTCTTGAGCAGCCAGAAGTAAGCCTTATAGCCCTGGTGCCAGGCTGCAAAGACATTCTTGAGGTCAAGGGCGTGGCAGAGCTGTGCTGCGACGAGATTCTCCTGGAGAAATTCGAGATTAACGGCAAGCAGCCTAAGCTGATCACAAGAATAAAGCCGGCCTCAATGCGCATAAGTCCCAGCCCGGCGATTACCAATTCAGCCTTGTGGCCCGCGGAAACCGGGCCTGAGGATTTGATTCCCTCTGAAATTTTCAGGGCTCACGTAAAACAAAGTAAGGAAAGCTCTTTGCAAGCGAAGGTAGCGCGGGCAGCGGTGTCTTTGCCTGGCGCCGTGGAGAAGGGCCTGGAGTTGGACTACAAACATAACATGTACTGAGCTACTGCTGGTTGACCGCATAATAGTCTAGCCGGATCCATCAGGGCGTAGAAAGTATAAACAGGCGGGCCCAGCGTCTACCAGCGCGAGCGACCTGCTTCATGTCCATATTTCGACGGTCGAAGCGTTGCGGATTACCCTTGATATAAGGGCCGATGAATCGCAGACTGCCAGCAAGAAAAGCTGAGGGGAGAGGGAAGCGCGCTTGCTGTTTGCGCAGGTTCCCGGGTTGAGCGATGACGCAGCTTTCACCAACAGTGCGCGCAAAACTGATATCGATTGGCCGCGCCGAGCTCGCGGGTGGCACTCGAGACGACGCTGATATCAAAGGCCTCCGATCGATGGACTTTATCAACCGCCAGGGCCCGGTGTTTTGGGAGTCAGCATCCGCTGATCTAAGCGAGCAGCAATTGGCTGAGCTCACTTGCGGGCTGGCGTATCTGGAAACAGAATTCCGTTGGCTAGGTGGGTCTGCTTCCAGCGTCATTTGTCTATTTCAGGCACTGGTCGCCCGGGGTACAAGCACTCAACTCCTGGATAGGGTATCCGCCTGGATTCTTGCGAATTCAAGGAACCGCTACAACCCCTTCGGAACTCAAGTCTCCCTTGGGGCCCGCAATTACAGCGAATACATGAGTTTATCGTCCTCACGCTCAGCGAGCATAAGTAGCCATGTCGAGGAAGATAAGGAAATTGAGGCACGAGCCAGCGCCGAAAGGGCAGTCCGCAAGAAAATGGCCGCAGCCGGTGCCGCTGCCCGGAACACTGAAGTCCGGGTCAGTATCATCGAATCCATGAGAGACCTTGCACTGGCGGAGAAACTGGAAGCCATTGCCGGTGATACCACCTATCTTCCGCAATTTTTCCCCACGTCGATTGCGGGGGCCGCAACGCAGCCAGTGATAGATGCGCTTCCCAGGGATGTCCGTCTGAGATTGGCGAGTAAACTGAAAGGCAGGCGAAGAGGGCCGTGGGGGAAGTTTCGTCAGCGCTTGCTGGTGTCTATCGGCCCGGTCTGGAACAAGGAGCCCTGGTGCGTATGATGGCAAGCAAATCGTGCCAGCTTCCGTTTGTCCAGCTACTCTCTTTTCCGCTGCAAAAGTCTCTATGAGCTACATTCATAGTTTCCCGCCAGTGTCAGATCCACACGCGAAGGTGCTGATCCTCGGTAGCATGCCTGGCAAAGTGTCGCTCAAGGAAGGCGAGTATTACGCACATCCTCGAAACCTCTTCTGGAGCTTGATCGAACGTATCCTTGGGGTAAGAAGAGATAGTCTGTATCCAGAGCGTTGTAAACAACTCAATAAGCACGGTGTAGCGCTCTGGGACACGCTGAATTCCTGCAGGAGGAGCAGTAGCCTGGACGCAGACATTGATGAGTCCTCGATCACGGTGAATGATTTTCCAGCCTTCTTTTCCGGGCACCCCGGCCTTGAGTTGATTTGTTTTAACGGCGCCAGGGCCGAGAGCATTTTTATGAAGCACATTGCGCCAACCGTGGAGGAGTGGTTGGGCGAACTAGAGCTTCAAAGACTGCCATCAACGAGCCCTGCCAATGCATCGGTGAGCATGGAACAAAAAATTGCAGCGTGGCGCATAATAGCGGGATAAGAACTGACAAACCGGCAGTTCGTGTTTGGGAAAAGTACTGGTGATTCGCATTCCAATCCTGGTTGTCGCGTTGTTCTTTCTTGCGGGCGGCATCGCGCATTTTGTTGCTACCGACTTTTTTACCGGGGCGATGCCGGATTATCTGGGCTATCACAAAGAGCTCGTCATCATCAGTGGTGTATTCGAGATCCTGGGGGCAATAGGTATCCTGGTCCCCCGCACCCGTTTGCTGGCTGGCTATGGGCTGATAGCCCTGATTGTCGCGGTGTACCCGGCCAATATAAATATGGCGTTACACCCGGAAAGATATAGCGATATCTCCGAGCTTTTTTTGTATATGCGCCTGCCATTCCAGTTTCTGTTTGTCTGGTTTGTCTGGTGGGCAATTGCTCCAGAGAGGAACGAGAACAGACTGGCATCCAGGTAGCGGGTCAATCAACCAGGAGGCCAGGTAGGACGCCCGGGGACAACGCGGGCTATTCGGCAATGCGCGATCCGGCTATCGAGCGCGGCAAAGCAGATCACTTTTCATACAGGGTTGCCTGTCTGTGTGCCGCAACAATGCCCAAAGGCTGAGGTTTCGGTATCATCAAGCACTTTCTTACTGAAGGTTCAGGACGCTGTATGTTGCATAACACTCAAGACCTCGGGCCACGTTGGTGCTCTGCATGAAAGCCGTACGCTGTTGCGACGGGCAGGTGCACGTGGCGAACGTGGCCGCACCCGGCGGTGAAGGGGTGCTGGTGAACGTGCGCTCCGCGGGCATCTGCGGTTCCGATCTGCACATGGTCGACAAGGGCTTTCCGTTACCGGGTACGCTGGGGCACGAGGTTGCCGGCACGCTCGCCGATGGGCGGGCGGTGGCGCTGGAACCGCTCGCGCCCTGCGGGCACTGTGATATGTGCGTGCGCGGAGACTATTTTTCCTGCCGCCTCGGCGCGGGCATGCTCTACGGCGTGGGGCGCGACGGCGGCATGGCGGAACAGATACGCGTGCCGGAGCGCTGTATCGTGCTGCTGCCGGGGAATGTCCCGGCGGCGGATGCCTGCCTGGTAGAGCCGCTCACGGTGGCGGTACACGGCATCAACCGCGTAACGCTTGCCCCGGACAGCCGGGTGGCCATTGTCGGGGCCGGCGCCGTTGGCCTGGCCGCGGCCGCGGTACTCGGTTCGCGCGTGCGGGAAGTCGCCATCGCCGCGCGTCACGACGCCCAGAAGGAAGCGGCTGAGCGGCTTGGCGCGGAATTGAATCCGCAAGGCGAATTCGACGTGGTGGTTGAGTGCGCCGGCAACTCGGGTGCACTGGCCCAGGCGGCGCGACTCTGCCGCCCCGGCGGGGTCATCCTGCTGTTGGCAACCTACTGGGAGGATGTGAGCCTGCCGGCGGCAGACGTCTGCCTGAAAAGCCTGAGCATACACGCCTCGTTTCTCTACGGTCGGCAGGGCCTGGTGCGCGATGTGGAGGCGGCTGCCTACCTGTTGGCGCAGCGGCCCGAACTGGCGGACATCCTCATCACGCACCGGCTGCCGCTGGACGCCGCGCCGGAGGCTTTCGCACTCGCCGCGAATCGCCAGGCCGGGGCGATAAAGGTTGTGCTCGAGCCCTGAGATGACGGCCCCGGCAGCGCGAGCGGAGCGCTATAAACGCATTGTGTTGCATGCCGGCCTGAGCAAGACGGGCAGCACCAGTATCCAGGGCAACTGCGCCCGGCACCGCGGTTTCCTGGCCGAGCGGGGCATCGTCTACCCGGTTATCACCTGTCGTGGCGAGCCCTTCACCAACCACGCGGTACCGTTGATTGTCAGTACGGCCGCAACGCCCCAGCGCTATGTTCTCGGCTTTCGTCAGCGCTTTGGCGAGGTGGGGCCGGTCGCGCGCGAATGCCGGCGTCAACTGGATGCGCTGCTGGCGAAGCCCCGGGGCGATGTGCTGGTGTTGTCGGGCGAACTGGTGGAAGGGCTGGGGGCCGAGGATATGCAGGCGCTGCATGCTTACCTGTCGCCCCACGCGGAGGCATTGCAGGTAGTGGCCTATTTCCGCAGCCCACAGAGTGGCCTCGAGAGCCTGCTGGCAGAGCGTCTGAAGGCGGGCGCGGTGCTGGAGCCCGCATCGCTGGTGGGCAGGATCCGGCAAAAGTATGAAAACCTGCAGGGTACTTTCGCCGGTGTGCTGAGCCCGCAGAGTTACCACACGGCAATGGCCGCGCCCGGCGGGGTGGTGGGGCACTTTTTCAGCTTGTTGGGCCTGCCCCCGGAGGAGGTCATGGGCCTCGATATCACCCGCAGCAATGAGCGCATGAGCCTGGAGAGCTTTCGCCTGATGCGCGCCATTAACCTGGCCTATCCACGCAGTGCGCGGGCGGAGCACGGTATCCAGCGTTCGCCGCGGGATCTCAACGCGCTGCTGCGCCTGCGCGGGGAGCCTTTTCGCCTGGAAGGTTTCGCAGGCTCTGCGGTGTATGCCGCCTGCCTGGAGGAGGCTGCTTGGCTGGAGCAGCGCCTGGATTTCCGGTTTCCCGCGGAATTCAGCCGCGATCCGGGCCCCCAGTGGCAGCCGGCCACACTGGCCGCATTGCCCGCAGCTTTGCAGGCCCTGCCGCTGGCAGAGTTCCGCGCCGCCGCCGCCGACTTTCTCACCCGGGAGGCCGCCGATATTGAAATGGAACGCCCCGATGCCGCGCAGACGCTGCGCGCGGTAGCTGCCAGTGTGGCCTCGGCCGCAGCGGCGAACTAAATACGCCGAAGTCGCGCCGGGAGCCATTCCCGCCGGGCCTTTCGCGGTACAATCCACGCAGTTATTCAATACACCCGGGTGAAGCGGAATTCTCATGGAGCGTACCTATCGTCTTGTCGTCGCCTGCCCCGACAGAACCGGCATTGTTGCCAGGGTCAGCAGTTTTCTCTCGGCCTACAACGGCTGGATCACCGAGGCGAGTTACCACGCCGACCAGAAGAACGGCTGGTTCTTCATGCGCAACGAGGTGAAGGCCAGCTCTATACCTTTTTCGCTGGAGGAATTCCGCAGCGCTTTTCAACCCATCGCGGACGAGTTCTCCATGCAGTGGTCAATCGGCGATTCCGGGCAGCGCAAGAAAGTCGTGCTGATGGTCTCGCGCGAATCGCACTGCCTGGCCGATCTACTGCATCGCTGGCACAGCGGGGAACTCGACGCGGACATCACGGCGGTTATTTCCAATCACGACGATCTGCGCTCGATGGTGGAATGGCATGGCATTCCCTACCACCAGGTGCAGGTAAACCCGCAGGACAAGGCGCCGGCCTTCCAGGCGGTCGAGGAGCTGGTGGAGCGCTACGCCGCGGATCTCATTGTGCTGGCGCGTTACATGCAGATCCTGCCGGCGGGCCTGTGTGCGAAGTACGCCGGCCGCGTGATCAACATCCACCACAGTTTCCTGCCGTCATTTGCCGGCGCCCGGCCTTACCACCAGGCCTATGACCGTGGGGTCAAGCTGATCGGTGCCACCTGCCATTACGTCACGGAAGAGCTGGACGAAGGGCCGATTATCGACCAGGACGTGATTCGCGTGAGCCACAGCGACGCGATTGAGGATATGGTCCGGCTGGGCAAGGATGCGGAAAAAAGCGTCCTCGCCCGCGGTGTGCGCCTGCACCTGGAAGATCGGGTGATTATTCACCAGAACAAAACGGTGGTGTTTTCCTGATCAGGGCGGAGATGCCTGCCGGGCAGTGCCCGGCGCGGCGGCAACAAGCCTTCAGCCCAGTGTTGCGTTGATCGCCCTGGCGAGCTTGAAATCCTTTTGCGTGATGCCGCCGGCGTCGTGGGTGGTCAGGGCAATACTCACCGTGTTGTACACGTTAGACCACTCCGGATGGTGATTCATCGATTCGGCCAGCAGCGCCACGCGGGCCATGAAGCCGAAGGCGGCAACGAAATCGTCGAATTTGCAGACGCGCTGTAGTTTTTCGTTTTCCAGTTCCCACCCCTCAAGCTGTGCCAGGGCCTGCTTGAGGTCTTCCGGGGACAGTGCGGTGTCACTCATACTGTGTACTCCTTGCCAACAACCAGTATATTTGTGCACTACTATTGTATTGCAGCGTGCCCGATGCGTGAACCGGCGACCGGTTGACGCGTCCGGTCGCCTGCGCACACTGTTGCGAGGAGATGCCATGCGCATGGCAAATGCACACAAAACCCCGGCCCGCGGCCGGTTTGTCTGGCTGGTGCTGCTGGGCTGTCTCGGCCTCGGCGGCTGTCTTGGCATGCCCGAGGGTGTGGCGCCGGTCGAGGATTTCCAGCAGGCGCGATACCTGGGCCAGTGGTACGAGATCGCCCGTCTCGATCACCGCTTTGAGCGCGGGCTCAGCGACGTCACGGCCACCTACAGCGCGCGCGACGACGGCGGTATCGATGTGCTCAACCGCGGCTACCATGCGCAGGACGGCGAGTGGCAGCAGGCTGAGGGGCGCGCCTATTTCGTGGAGGATGCGCAAACCGCCTACCTGAAAGTGTCATTTTTCGGCCCGTTCTACGGTTCCTACGTGGTGTTTGAGCTCGACCGGGAGGCATACCAGTACGCGTTCGTCTCCGGGCCGGACCGCGACTACCTCTGGCTGCTGGCGCGCACGCCGGAGGTGGACGATGCGCTGATCGCGCGGTTCAGGGAGCGGGCCGCGGCACTCGGTTTCGATGTACAGGCACTGATCTTTCCCACGCATACGCGTGCCGACGACTAGCAAACGGCACGCACTGAGCGTGCACCAATCGAGGAGTACAGCCCATGTCACGCCTGAGCAAACTGAGTCGCTCCATCGATGGCAGCGTTGCCATCATTACCGGCGCCGCAAGCGGCATGGGCCGTGCCACCGCGCACCTGTTTGCCGATGAGGGTGCGCGTCTCGGCCTGCTGGATATCAACGCGCAGGGGCTTGAGGCGGTGGCAGAGGAGATCCGTGCGGCAGGCGGTGATGTACTGCCCATCGTCAGTGATCTGTCGCAACGCGAGACGGTGACTGCCGCTATCGAGTCGGTTGCGGCGCATTTTGGCGGTATAGACATTCTCGTCAACAACGCCGGGCTGGTGATCCCCACCACGCTGGACGCAGACAATTTCGAGCAATCCTGGGATACCTCACTGGCGGTGATGACCAGTGCCCAGGCCTGGGCGGTGCGCGCCGCGCTGCCGGGACTGCGGTGCGCCGCCCATCCGCGCATAGTCAATGTCGCCTCCACCGAGGCGCTCGGTGCCACGCGTTTCAACGGCCCCTACAGCGTTGCCAAGCACGCCAGCGTGGGCCTTACGCGCGCGCTGGCGGTGGACCTGGGGAAGGAGGGCATCACCGTGAACTGCGTCTGCCCCGGCCCCGTGCATACCGCCATCACCGCTGGCATCACGGACGCCGACAAAGCGACATTCGCCGGGCGCCGCACCGCGTTGCGCCGATACGGCGAGCCCGAGGAGGTGGCGCACGTCACGCTCAGCCTGGTGCTGCCGGCCGCGAGTTTCATCACCGGCGCAGTGCTGGTAGTGGACGGAGGCTTGACCATTCGCAATGCCTGAGCGCTGTCTGGCCGGGCGACATGGGCGCGAGGGGTGAATGGCCGCTCAGTGGACTGCGCGCGGGCTCACAGGGTCGGGGCTTTTACCCAGGGTGTCGCGGCTTGCACGAGAGAAAGACGAGAGAAAGACCAGGGATAAACGAGAGAGGGAAGCGCCATGTCGGCAGAGAAAATAGCGTCGCATTTCGATCTGCACGGCAAGGTCGTGCTGGTGACCGGTGGCAGCCGCGGGCTGGGCCTGCAGATGTGCCAGGCTTTTGCACAGGCAGGCGCAGACCTGGTGATCAGTTCGCGCAAGCAGGTGGCCTGTGACGAGGCAGCGGCGCGCATTACCGCGAATACCGGCCGGCAATGCCTGGCCCACGCGTGCCACGTGGGCGACTGGGACGCCTGTGACGCGCTGGTCGAGGCCGCCTATGCGCACTTCGGCCGAGTCGATGTACTGGTCAACAATGCGGGCATGTCGCCACTGTACGATTCGCTCAGCGACGTGTCGCGAGCGCTCTTCGACAAGGTCCTGGCCGTTAACCTGGCCGGCCCGTTTCGCCTGTCTGCGGTGATCGGCGAGCGCATGGTCGCGGCCGGTGGCGGCGTTATCATCAACGTGAGCAGCGTGGCTTCGCTGGCACCCAGTGCCATGGAAATCCCCTATGCGGCGGCGAAGGCAGGGGTGAACAATCTGACGCAGGGTCTCGCGCGGGCGCTGGCGCCGCAGGTACGGGTGAACTGCATTTTGCCCGGTGCGTTTCTCACCGACATTGCCGCCGCGTGGAGCGACGAGGTGAAGGAATCAGTGGCCGGGATCGTGCCGTTGGGCAGGGTGGGAGCGCCGGCAGAGATTATCGGCACGGCGCTGTACCTGGCGTCGGACGCGTCGAGTTATACCACGGGTGCGATCGTCAAAGTGGATGGCGGCATGGTGTACGGGGGCTGATCAGGCCCCCGCGGCGGTGCGCAGCTTGAGAAACGGGTTCATCCAGCGGAATTTCCAGTCGGTGAACTTGAGAGGCGCGTCCAGCACCGCCAGGCAGATGCAGTCTTCTGATTGCAGCGCGGTGGGGGCGTGCACGTCGCCGGGCTTGCGGTAGATAAAGTCACCCGCGTGATAGCTGCCCTGGGCATCTGAAAAGCCACCTTCCAGCACCAGCGTCATCTCTGCACCGCGGTGCGTGTGTTCCGGAATACGGCCGCCTGCACGGATGTGATACAGCGCCACTTCGTGTCGCGGATCCCCCGTGTTCAGATAGCTGATGCGCAGCGCCGACCCGAGGCTCTTCCAGCTCAGGTCGCTGAAGTCGCCGCGCATCAGGCGCTGCAGGATGGCCGGTGTGCCAATACCGCTGTGCGCCTTGCGGTCGTATTCCAGCGGCTGCTCTTCATCCAGCCTGGCGAGTACTGCATTGAGCTGCGCGTCGCCGACAGGCACCGGCTCCAGCGACTCCATTAACGCGGCTCCCAGTTCATTGAACTGGCCCGTAATACGCTGGCAGTGATCACACTGTTTCACGTGAATGGACAAACAAGCCGCCTGTGCCAGGGGCATTGAGCCCGCGGCGTAATCAGTCAGCAGATCAAAATCGGGGTGCAAGGTAGCCATGGTTTTAACGCTCAAATTGAATCTGTAATTTCTGCAGTGCCAGGCGTACGCGCGATTTCACGGTACCCAGGGGAATATCCAGCTCCCCGGCAACTTCAGAGTGGGATTTGCCTTCCATATACACTTTGGCCAGGATTTGCGCCTGGTCGTTGGGTAACTCGCCGATCAGTTGGCGGATGCGCTCGGCGTTGCGCCGCTGGTGCAACGTGACGAATGCTTCCTCGGTGTCGAAGTCCCCCGTAACGTCTTCAGCAGACAGGGGCGTATCGAATTTCTGCAGGCGGCGGAACAGGTCGGTGCGACAGTTTCTGGCAATGGTGTAGATCCAGGTGCTCGCCGCGGCCTTGTTCGGGTTGAACGCGCCGGCCTTTTGCCAGACCTTCAACATCACTTCCTGCACCAGCTCGTCGGCGTGGTTGGCCGACAGGGTGGATCCCGAGAGGGCGAAAGCCTTCATCAGGGGCGCGAAGTGCCTGAAAAGTCTCGTAAAAGCGGCTCTGTCCTGATTTTTGGCAATCAGGGCGAGGCATTCGCTCCACTCGTCTGTGCGGGTACCGACATCAGAGGGCGTCGTGCCGCCCTGACCGTTACCGTCGTGGGTATTGCTCACTAGCAACATGCTCTACTTCCGCCATCGATTTTCAGAGTATACGCGTTGATTTCCTATTGGATCATTCGAATTGTAATAAAAGTACCAGCATGTCGGGCATGCAGTAATGTGAATGAGTACTACTTTATTCTGTAGGGTTGATCCATCTGCCCGGGCAGGCCGTATCCCGGGCAGTGCTGGTGAATCGTCGATACATTGACCAGCTTTCTCTTTCGAGGGTCAGATTTACCATGAGAATTGCTGTAATCGGGTCCGGGATAGCGGGCCTCGCCAGTGCGCACTACTTGAGCGAACGGCATGAAGTCAGCGTGTTTGAGGCCCGTAGCCGGGTGGGCGGGCACACCGCCACGGTAGACGTGCAACTGGGTACGCGCCGCTACGCGATCGATACCGGCTTTATCGTGTTCAATGACTGGACCTATCCGAATTTTATCAATCTTCTCAATGAGTTGGGCGTCTACAGCAAGCCCACCGAGATGGGCTTCAGTGTCAGCGACCCGGCGTCGGGCCTGGAGTATGCGGGGGCCAGCATCGACACGCTGTTCGCGCAGCGCCGCAACCTGCTGTCCCTGCCTTTTATCGGGATGGTGCGCGACATTCTGCGCTTCAATCGCGAGGCGGTTGCCGATCTCGAGGCCGGCCGCCTCAGCGCCGAGGAAACGCTGGGTTCGTATCTGCAGCGCAATGGTTACAGCGAGCGCTTCCGCGACCAGTACCTCGTCGCCATGGGGGCGGCCATCTGGTCCGCCGACTGCGCGTCCGTGCTGGATTTCCCGGCGAGTTTTTTTCTGCGTTTTTTCCATAATCACGGTTTGCTCTCGGTGACGAATCGCCCCCAGTGGCGCGTGATCGAAGGCGGGTCACGCGAATACCTGCGGCCGCTGTGCGCCCGCTTCGAGAAGCGTATCCACACCGATGCGCCGGTCCAGAGCGTGATTCGCCGGCCGCTCGGTGGTGTGGAACTGGTGCTCAAGGGCAATGAGCGCCAGTGTTTCGATCAGGTCGTGATCGCCACGCACTCCGACCAGGCGCTGCAGATGCTGGCCGAGCCCAGCGCCGCGGAGCGGGATATCCTGGGCGCGATTCCCTATCGTAACAACGACGTCGTGCTGCACACCGACACAAAACTGCTGCCGCGTAATCGCAAGACCTGGTCGAGCTGGAACTACACGCTGGATGGACGCGACCAGCCCGCGGTGGTCACCTACAATATGAATATATTGCAGGGTATTACTGCCCCGGAGACATTCTGCGTGACACTGAACAACACCGGCGCGATTAACCCGGTCAAGATTCTCGGCCGCTTCCAGTACGCTCACCCGGTGTTCTCCCTCGCGGGCCAGGCGGCGCAGGGGCGCTGGCAGGAGATCAACGGCGTGGCGGATACCTGGTATTGCGGCGCCTACTGGCACAACGGGTTTCATGAGGACGGCGTGGTCAGTGCGCAGCGCGTGGTTGCAGCCATTGACCGCAGGGCGAGCGCCGCCGCATGAGGTCGTGTATCTATGAAGGGATTGTCCGGCACCGGCGGCATACGCCGCGCGAGCACGCGTTTAGCTACCGCGTGGCGATGCCCTTCCTGCGCGTGGACGAGATTCCCACGCTGCTGGCCGGCTGCCGACTGTGGTCGGCGCAGAAGCGGGCACTGGGAGAATACCGGCGTAGCGACTTCCTGGGTGATCCCGAAATCCCGCTGGACGAGGCCGTGCGGGACCGCGTGCAGCTTGCAACCGGCGAGCGGCCCCGCGGGCCGGTGTACCTGCTTGCCAATTTGCGCTACTACGGTTTCAACATGAACCCGATCAGCTGCTACTACTGCTACAGCGAGGATGAATCGCGGCTGGAATACCTGGTGGCCGAGGTGACCAACACGCCCTGGGAGGAGCGGCACAGCTATGTGCTCGAGGCGCCTGCCGAGGGTCGCTGGCTGCGCACTGAATTCGACAAGGCCCTGCATGTATCGCCCTTCAATCCCATGGACATGCGTTACCACTGGCGCAGTAACAGCCCCGATCACCGGTTGCTGGTGCACCTGGAAAACCACCGGGAAGGTCTGCGCGTATTTGATGCAACGCTGTCCCTGACGGCGCGCGCGCTGAACCGTGCGGCATTGAATCGTTTGCTGTTCAACTACCCGTTCATGACGGCGAAAGTGGGCGCGGCCATTTACTGGCAGGCGCTGAAACTGTTTTTCAAGGGAGTGCCCTTGCATGCGCATCCCGATCCCGCAAAACCTGCTCTAGGAGTGAGTGATGAGTGAAGCTGGTATTGGCAGCGTTCGTCTGCCCGGAATTCGCAACGCCCGTGTGGGCGAGAAAATAGCCCGTGAAGCGGTGCACAGGGCGCTCGGCAAACTGGCAGTGGGCTCGCTGACGGTGCACGAAGGGGCGCGCAGTGCGCACTTCGGCCTGCCGGCAGAAAACGCTCAGCCACACGCCGAAATTCACGTGCATGACCCGGCGGTGTACGCCCAGATGTTGTCGGGCGGTTCCATCGCTGCCGGCGAGGCCTACATGCGTGGCCACTGGTCGTCGCCCGACCTGTTGCAGGTGACGCGCCTGTTCTGCGCCAATATGGCGGTGCTGGATGGTTTCGATGACTCCCAGTCGGTGATGGTGAAGATGGCGCTGAAGGCGGCTCACTTTTTTAATCGCAACACCCATGCGGGCTCGCGCGACAACATCGCCGCGCACTACGACCTGGGGAACGACTTTTTCCGCCTGTTTCTCGACCCGACCATGATGTACTCATCGGCACTGTTTGACGCGCCACAGACAACGCTCGAGGAGGCCTCGGTAGCGAAGCTGGACGAACTCTGCCGCCAGTTGGAGCTCAGCCCGCGGGATCACCTGCTGGAAATCGGCACCGGCTGGGGCGGCATGGCGATCCACGCGGCGCGCGAGTTCGGTTGTCGCGTTACCACCACGACAATATCCCGGGAGCAGTACGAGTTTGCCTGCCAGCGGGTTGCCGAGGAGGGCCTGGAAGACAGGGTCACGCTGCTGTGTGAGGATTATCGCAACCTGGATGGCAGCTACGACAAGCTGGTATCGGTGGAAATGATCGAGGCGGTGGGCCACGAGTTCTACAGCGAGTATTTCCGCACCTGCTCGTCGCTGCTCAAGCCCGACGGCAAGATGGTGATCCAGGCCATTACCATGGCTGACCAGCGCTACGATGCCGCGCGCGACGGGGTGGATTTTATCAAGCGCTATATCTTCCCCGGTGGCTGCCTGCCCTCCATAGCGGTGATTGCAAAGCACCTGGCTCAAGACACCGACATGCAGATGGTTCACCTGCGCGACATTACCGAGGATTACGCCATCACGCTCGCGCACTGGCGAGAGCGCTTTCTCGCACGCCTCGATGCGGTGCGTGCGCTGGGTTTCGGCGAAGAGTTTATCCGCATGTGGGAGTACTACCTGTGCTACTGCGAGGGTGGTTTCCGCGAGCGGGTGATCAGCACGGTGCAGCTCGCTTTCGCCAAGCCCGGCTTCCGCTTCGCCGGTGTTGGCGCTAAAGCCTAGACACTTTTCAAGCGAGTGCGATCTGAACGAGTTGAGTTCGCGTATTGATCTTCATGGCAACCCGACAAGAGACCTGCAGAATGGATCACGCAAAGATCAAGCCCGTATCGACCGCGCACCGCGCTATTTCCGAAGAGGCCCGACGTGTGCGGGATGTTCTCGTGGCACGCGGGCTGGAGACCCCGCTGCTCGAAAACGGCTTGAGCCGTGACCAGAAGTTTGAGCGCATCCGTGATTCCTTCGCGGAGATCTCCAGGACCCTTGGCCTCGACCTGGCGGACGACAGCCTGTGCGATACGCCGCAACGGATCGCGCGCATGTATGTCGACGAAATTTTCTCGGGGCTGGATTACGGGCGCTTTCCCAAGGCCACCGCGATTGAAAACAAGATGGGTGTGGAAGAAATGGTGCGCATCGACGATATTTCGATGGTGAGTACCTGCGAGCATCACTTCGTGACGATCGACGGGGTGGCAAGCGTGGCCTACATACCCGGCAGCAAGATTATCGGTTTGTCCAAGGTGAACCGCATTGTGCGCTTTTTCGCGCAGCGTCCGCAGGTGCAGGAGCGATTGACCCAGCAGGTGCTGGTGGCGCTGCAGACACTGCTGGAGACAGACGATGTGGCGGTGACCATCGACGCCGTGCATTACTGCGTCAAGGCGCGCGGCGTGATGGATGCCAATTCCCGCACCAAAACGACGGCCCTCGGCGGCCAGTTCAAGGCCGACCCGCGCACCCGCGCGGAATTCCTGGCCTGAAGTGGTCCGGTTGAGGGTGGGTGCCTTAAAGTGATGAGTGTTCTGGAAAAAACCGGGCTGCGCAGGTCGCGAGCGCTGGACATCGTCACCAACGCTGTCTTCTTCAATATCAGCTGGTTCGTCATCGTTGTTACCCAGTCATCGCTGATCGGGCCCGCGCAGGCGGCGCTGCACCTGCTGTTGCATTTCTGGCTGATCGGCCGCGGCGCGCCTGAGATGCGGCTGATCGCCGTGGTGCTGGTGGCCGGCATCGGCCTGGACCAGCTCATGTTCGCCACCGGCGTGCTGAGCTCGGCGGGTGCCAGTTTTGCGCCCCTCTGGTTGAGCT
>Ga0102938_10000772_pt1 | contig 23951 bp, 19 predicted proteins | sample SalPonR2_B_D2_MG_FD_84516 | JGI IMG/M metagenome (GOLD analysis project Ga0102938, IMG submission 84516) | Salt pond soil microbial communities from South San Francisco under conditions of wetland restoration - Salt Pond MetaG R2_B_D2_MG | ecosystem: Environmental > Aquatic > Marine >... | reverse complement strand
TATCCACCACCAATTCTCCAATTTTTTTATATATTTGACCGTTAGGAATCGCAAATCAAGCTAAATTCCATTTGTAAATAGAAATCAAGTCGCAATTATTCAAATAGCTATAGAAACAATAATGCATAAACACATTTAAAACAATTATACATGAACCTTTCATTCGACAAATTCTGGGATTTTATTAAACAGTGGAGTGCAGGACGATTAGCTGTGCTGGTGCTTCTGGTTGGCGAACTTATCGTAAAACTAAAGAAAGAAACCAGCTTTTTGCAGCCCGATCTGCTTTTCAAATTGATATCCATGGCTATCCTGCTCGAAGTTTTTGAGAGCACCTACAGCAAAATGAAACCCGACACCAAAGGTTTCTGGCTCTACCTGGTCTCCATCATTTTTTCCGTTGGGGGGATTGTCGTTATCGCTTTTTCAATGATATTTAAATTTTAAGACTTTCCAAACAATCCTACTTATAGAATCTTTATTATGAGACAAACCTGATTAAAAGGTAAATAATGGGAATTCTGTCTCTATTTCCTGCGTGGTTATCTTATTTTATTCCTGAATGCCAGTTTTTTATAATTGACTTTTTAAATATTATGCAATACATTTGTATATAGATTGAAGGTTGGACTGAAAAACAATTAAGTATGGTGATATAGAGTACATTATTTTTTTACTTTAATTTATGAGACATGAAAAAAATCTTTTTAATTATTGGAATTATGTTGTTATTCCTTGGGATGACAACAAGAACCTTTTCACAAGGTAGTTTTTCTTTAAGTGGTGCTCTTTCTCTTCCAACTGGTGATTTTGCTGAGGATGATGGTTCTGGTGCCGGAATGGCGGAATCAGGTTATGGCGCATTAGTTGAATATTCAATGCCCGTTATTTCATCTGGTTTATATTGGGTTACCAGTGTTTCTTATCTAATCAATCCTGTTGATGAAAAAGGGATTGCTAAAGAAGTTTTTGGTGAAGCTAGTATGGCCGATAATCTTGATGTTGAGAATTATACTAACATACCAATTTCATCAGGATTAAAATACCAGACAGACCTTGAAACTATAAAGGTATACGGATTATTTCAGCTTTCATATAATATTAGTATGATAGGAGATTGGGAAATGACAGATGTTTATTATGGTGGGGAACCCGCTGATATAAGTTACGAATTTGAAAATTCAAATTCGTTTGGAATTATTATTGGCGGAGGTATATTAATAAGCGAGCGATTTAACATAAGTGCCCGGTATTATGGATTGGGTGAAACGGAAATTGACGAAGCTACCGCAACGGTTAATGGAGATGAAATGGATTGGAGCGATGCAGAGGGAGAAGATTTTGAAATTTCTATGTTTGTTATTACTGCAGGAATAAGTTTTTAATTACAATACTATTTATTGTGATTATACATAAATGAAATAATCCGATTGGTTTTGGTCTGAATCTGGTCGGATTATTTTTCCTTAATTTCTCCTGCTCTTCTCAAGGCGAATTTGGACAGGGCTGGTCCAATTATTTCATGAATTACAGTAGCTCCCAGGATGATGTTAATAAAAGGGTCGGCAATTACACCAAAATCGGGGTTTTGTTTGATCATAAGAGCCAGTCCAATCACTATGCCGCCTTGCGGAATAAGTCCACCGGCTGTATATCTTTTAACTTCTTTGGTACTTTTTCTTCCACCCCAGAAACTGCCAAGAAATTTTCCTGAAGCGCGGAAAAGAACAAAAAACAATACCAGTATCCAATAGTCACCCAGTACAAAAATGTCGAGATGCATCCCGCTGATGGTAAAAAATAAGACAAAGATGAGCTGCTCGGTATATCTCTCTAAAATTTTGAAGATTAATTCACTCTTTTTGTTAAAATTGACCACAATGAAACCCATAAACATGATGGCCAACAATTCATCTACTTCCAGCAGGTGAGATATTCCAAAACACAGGGCAAGAAATCCGACAACCAGCACAATGATTAATCCTTCAGCGCCATCGGAAAGAAACCTTACTACCCGGTTAAAAATGAAACCAACGAAAGCTCCCACTGCTACTGCTCCAAAAATTTGTTGTACAATGTTCAGCGCGATGGGAACAAAACCAATGTGTTCTGATGAAACAAATGCACCTGCAAATGCAATAGCAATACTGTAAAGCATGATACCCAAGGCATCATCAAATGCGGCAACACCCATTATGGTGGAAATAACCTTCCCTCTGGCTTTGTATTCATGGGCTACTGCCAGGGTTGCCGTAGGGTCGGTGGGTGCTGCAAGCGATCCGAGCATCAATGAAAAAGGAACATAAACGCTCATATAGCTTGCCTGCCCGATGTTGAGAAAAAACGGAGAAATAATGATAAAACCTATGATAACAAGGGTAAAGGCAAGACTTGACTCGTAAAAAGTAATTCTTAATATTTGCTTCCCCATGTTTTTTACTTTTGAGATCCCTAATGTGCCTCCTACCGAAAAAGTGATGATGCTTAAGGCAATGTTCGTAACAATGTCTGTATGTTTTACGAATGATTCTGGAACAAATGGAGCAATTTCCGGACTAAGTAATATTCCTGCTACAATATAACCTGTTACTTTGGGTAAACCTGTTTTATTTGCAAGTTCTCCAAAGATAAATCCCGCGAGGATTATGATAGCAACCAGTAAAATTCCGCTCATAAATTCCTTTTTTGTTGCTTTAATTTAAGAATAAATTTATAAAGGTGAAAATGATGTATTTGGGTTTCTGTAAATGTTTTGAAGGATTCGACAGGAAAATCAAATTAAAAAACAGCAACAAACAGTAAAAAACATTAAAATAAATTGACAAATATTAAAATAATTTATAACTTGTCCTTAGTGAATTAATAATTATTTTGTTATGCGATTTTTTAATTCTTTTCGTGATGTTTTTCATATTTTTAAGGACAAGGAATCTTTCTTTGAAAAGATTGATAAAAAACGCTCTGCCCGCTTAATCTACAAACAAATTTTAATCATTTGTTTGTTTGGTTTTCTTTATGGTATTGTAATGGGTAGCTATCATAGTTTCCTGCAGGCATTGGTATCGGGTGTAAAACTGATGGTCTTTTTTATTGCCACACTGCTCATTTGTTTTCCTTCCTTTTACATCATTCAGCAGGTTTTGGGCTCTCAAATGAGTTTCCGGCAGGTAAGTCTGGTTATTTTGAGTGGTTTTGTGCTGGCCTCGAGCATTGCCCTTTCTTTTGCGCCGATAATTGTTTTCTTTCTTCTCACCGGCGACAATTACCATTTTTTACAGTTGTTGCATGTGGCCATTTTTATTTTTTCCGGGATCTTCGGTATGAAACTTATGATTGATGCTTTGAAATATGCCTGCGAAAAGAAAAGTATCTACCCCAAAACGGGAGTGACTGTCTTCAGGATTTGGATCATTATCCTTGCTTTCGTAGGTATCCAGCTGGCATGGAACCTGAGACCATTCCTGGGCGACCGAAATGAAGCGTTTCAGCTTTTCAGAAAGTATGAAGGAAATTTTTATACGGCCGTGGTTTATTCTTTACAGCATATGTCGACACATGAGGAAATGAAAGGTGAAAAGGATGAAAATTTGAACAGCAATAAAAAGGAAGTAGAATTAAGAGATACCAGCGAGGTAGAAAAGATGTTGGAGGATTAGTTTATGGATATGGACGAAATAATGACGCTTGAAGAGGTGGCTAAATATCTGAAAGTAAAGCCTCAAACAATCTATACCTGGGCTCAGAATAACAAAATTCCGGCTGCCAAACTGGGGAAAGAGTGGCGGTTTCGTAAATCTTTAATTGATAAATGGTTCAATCACCATATTGACGAAAAGTTTTCTCAATACTTTGATGAATAAATATTTCAGATCAATTTTATTTTGTAATAACCAGGCGTAAAATTTCCTGGTGCTGACCGTCTTTTATTTTGACAAAATAAAGACCTGCTGCCAGGGATTGTATATTCATTTTTCCCGGCAAACCATCAAATTCTTTATATCTAAGTATATTACCTTTTATGTCTAATATTTGAACGTTTATTTTTTTACCTGAATCTTTTTTGTCAGTCAGAGTGATTGCCTGGTTTGCCGGATTCGGATAAATCGAATAAAAATTCTCCCTGGTAATTTCTGTATTTGTCGGTTCATTATCTGTTTGTGCTAGTAAGAAAACTTGTGTTTCTTTGGCAGTAATATCACCTGTCTCTGGCTTCCATCCGCTAAATCCGCCATTGCTGTTAAGGGTGATACTGTCAACAATTGATTGGGAGCGCAAGTCTCTCACTTTGTATTTTCCCGCCGGCAGTGATGAAATGTTAACAGAAAGTGAAGGTTGTATTGCTGATTCACTCATGTTGGAAACCACAACAACCGCTTCTTTGTTATGAATTCTGGCAAAGCTGAGTATGCTGCTGTTGCTGTTTTCTACAGATAAAAGGTAGCCTCTTTGCAAGGGAGAATTGTTGTTGCGTATATGGATCATTTCCTTATAATGGTTTAACAAAGAGTTTGCATCATCCTGCATATCAGCCACATTATTCGTTGTATAATTGTTGCCAACTGATTGCCAGGGAGTATTTGTGGAAAATCCTGCATAAACACCATCTGTCCACTGCATGGGTCTTCTGATGTTTTCGTGTGCGCCTGTGCCGGTCATTCCAATTTCTTCCCCATAATAAATAAAAGGGACTCCGGGTAAAGTAAGGTAAATGGATGCTGCCAGTTTCATGTTTGCTGTGTTGGAACCTAGTTGGCTGAATATTCGGTCTATGTCGTGGTTGGTTAAAAAGGTTGCATACTGAAGTTTTGGATATCCTGCCTGGATTGTTTGAACCTGGTTTTCAATGCCTGATGCATCATTGCCTTGAACGCCGTTAATAATTGAACCTGCCAGATCAAATTCAAAACAAACATCAAGGCGGTCGTTTTGTACATATGGAAGGATAGAAGATGTATTAGACCATACTTCTCCTACTGTAAAGGCATCGGGGTTTATATTTTTATACAAAACATGAAAATCTTCCAGTAGCTGAAAAGTTTCGGGCGTATTTTCAAGCACTTCTCCATCCTCGTCAAGGTACTTGATGGCATCCAGACGAAATCCATCAACCCCTTTATTCAGCCAGTATTCCGCAGCATTGAACATTTCTGTTTTTACCGGTTCATGGCTATAGTTCAGGTCCGGCATCCCCGACCAGAACAGTCCGTAGTAGTAACTACCGTTTTTGTAATGCCAGACCTCCTGGCCCCAGGGTCCGTTAAAGCCGGGGTCTGTGTCAGACCAAATGAACCAGTCTCTGTAGTTGTTCTGGTTGTTGGCAGATTGGGTGAACCAGGGGTGCTGATCAGAACAATGGTTCATCACGAAATCGATGATTACTTTAATTCCTCTTTCATGGGCTTCATCCAGTAATTCCTGAAAGTCCGCCAGGGTTCCATAGTCAGGTTCGGTGGCGTAATAATCCGTAACATCATAGCCATGATAGGTTGGTGATTCCATCATAGGCATCAGCCATATACCTGTTATGCCCAGATCATCATTGGTTGTGGGGTTACCATCATTCAAATAATCCAGCTTTTCTATGATCCCCTGGAAGTCACCAATGCCATCTCCATCACTGTCGTAAAAACTACGCACAAAAATTTCATAAAAAACTGCATCGTTCCACCAGTAGGTTTCATAAGAAGTTGCTTCTGTATCTATATCGCAGGAATCAAAATAGTAGGCAGGCAGGGCGGGCATACCAACCGCTGCCTCAAATGTTCTTACCCTGTTTCCATTTCCGTCATCAATAGTACAATCTGAGGGAGGATTCTCCCCGGAAGACGGTAAATTCCCATTTACGTATACGTATTCGTAGCTTCCCGGCGGCAATTCCAGTTTGGTTTTGTAAAGGCTGTCCCCGTTTTCGTCCTTCATCTGAATGGAACTTGCACTCCAGTTTTCAGGATATCCCGCAGCCTTCTGGAAATTTCCCATAACGTGTATCCCTTCTGTGGCAATTGATTCTTTTTTCATATTTACAGAAAATTTGACAATTGCATTGCAGGAATCGAATTTCACAACCGGCAAAATGAGTGACTGTGTGTCCAGTTTTACCTCGCGGTTGTAATTCCCCGATCCATCGTTAACAGAACAGTAAGGGTCCGGCGTTTCCGGTTTATCTGTCCACCCGTCTCCATTAATAAATTTATAATACCAGGTTCCCGAAGGTATAGAAACTGTTATTTCGTATATGTTATCATTGTCAGAATCAGTCATTTCTGTAGCTGATGGATCCCAATCAGAAGAAAATCCTGCCTCCTGCTGAAAATCCCCGGCAATATGCACACCATCTGGAGAAACAGTCTCTTTGCTCATATCCACCCGGAAAGTCAGGTTTACATTTTGTGCTTTCAATAGGTTAAAGGGCAGAATAATTAAAACTACTAAAAGAAGTCTTTTTATCAATATTATGTGAAAGAGATTCATAGAGTTTATGATTTACTTATTTAAAACTCGAAATAAATAAAAATGTTTCCCGGAAAACAAATGTTTTATTTTTCTCTTGAATATTTTTTGTGACCAAATTATTACAATTTGGTAACAGGTAATTTTTATGAGATTTTTCAGGTTGAAATTCAGATAATAATTTTGTTAATTATAAGGGAGAAGGTATTGAATTCGTTTTTTAATGTAAGGAGGAGCGTTATGAAGATATCATTAATTGCAGTAAGACCTGTACACAGTTCTTACGGATTGTTTAGTATAGCGCCACTGGGTTTGGTTTATATGGGGACAATTTTGAAAAACAGGGGACATGAAGTTATTGTATATGATGAGGCACGAACTTTTGTATTTGATGAAAAGAAAATGAAGCTCAGGAGAGAATTATATAATTCAGATTTTATTGGTGTTTCTGTTATTTCACCTTGTGCCAATCGCGCAATAAATTTGTTAAAAGCCATAAGAAATAAAACATCTCAAATTTTAACTGCAGTTGGGGGTCCACATGTTCTTGCAAAAGAGCAGGCAGAGGAATTTGCCCAATATGCAGATGTTGTTGTTCAAAAGGAATCAGAAAATATTATTGAAGATGTAGTAAATGGAAAATATTCAGGGATTATAGAAGGGACAAAGGTGAAAAATCTTGATGATTTGCCTGTTCCGGATTTGAGCCTGCTTCATTATTCCAGGCGAAAAATCCTTGAGTTTTTCAAACTTACCCCTATTTCAACGGCTCGTGGTTGCCCAAGAAACTGTGAGTTTTGTGCCGTAAGCAATATGCATGGAAAAGAGGTCAGGGTACGTTCAGAAAATCTTGTAATGGAAGAACTCAGGCAGCGATTAAGAGAAGGCTATAAACGAATATTTTTTGCAGATGATAATTTTTCAGTAGTTCCCTCAAAAAGGGAATCATTACTTGAATCCATGGCAGAGGAAAGAAAAAAAGGAAAATGGTTTCAGAGCATAATTATTCAGGATGAGGTTCCTGGTCTTTTAAAGGGAGGAGAAACGTATGTTAAAATGCTGAAAAAATCAGGGATAAAGACAGTAATGCTGGGTGTTGAGAGTTTTGATGACAAAAAGCTGAATGCCATGCACAAAAACCATAGAAAAACCGATTCGGAGGAAGCCATTCGTTTATTGAGAAAGCACGGTCTTATTATTTATGCTTTTGGTATGGCCAAACCTGAAACAGATGACAAAAGAAGCATCAGGCGGCAATTTGAAAAATTAAGAGAAGAAGGGGTTTCTTATGCTGATATGACTATTGAAACTCCTGTTCCCGGAACAGAATACTGGGAAAAATATAAAGACAAACTTACTGCAACTGTAAACGGGAAACCTGACTGGAACAAATGGACTTTTTTATCCACAGTGATTCCGACCAAAAAAATGAGTCAAAAAGAATTTAAGAAGGCGGTAAAAAGAAGCATGCAGCATTTTTATTCTCCTTTACGGGCTTTGAAGGATATTTTACGGGGAAAGATTCGACGGGGGTTGACCATCCTGTATGTATGGATGACCACTGGGAGAATGTATGTATGATTAATTTTATCAGCTACTCCTGCTTTCTGCGCTTTTTTTCGAAAATTTAAGATAGAGAACAAAAGGAATGGCGAGTAATGCTATGAAGGCGTCTATTTTATAAGTGTTTACCCATCCGAACCAGTCGCCCATGGCGCCATTCAGAAGAGCGCCAACAGAACCTGAAACAAAAGTTATGAACATATAAATTCCGTTCATGAATGTTTGATGTTCTGTAGCTTTATCCATAACAAATGCCAGTACAACAGGACCTGAAGCCAGCATGAAAAATCCCAGGAGTATTAGAATTGGGAAAACCCAGAATCCTGATGAAAATACAAAAAGCAGCATGATTAAGGGAGTAATGAGTGTAATAACGAGAAGCGTGTTCATTCTCCCGAATCGATCAGATAAATTTCCGGCAAAAAAAGTACCTACTGCGCCGGCAATCTCAAATACTGAAAGGGAAGAACTCCCGAACCACAGGTTTTGTCCGCTGAAGCGAAAATAAGTAGGAAGAAACTGTACAATAGCGGTTTTCATAAACGCCCTGAAAAAGATAATTCCACCAATGAGGATAAAAAATGGCAAATGTTTTTTGAGGGTCTTTTTATATTTGGCACCCATGTTTTTGTCTTTCTTCCTTGGAGTTATACGGATGTCTTTAAAACGTATCCACAGAAAAACAGAAGCAGCCACACCAAAAGGAATTAAGCGAAAAGTCCCTTCCAGTCCCCAGGCTGCAATAGCTGCTGCAATAACCACCGGTCCGGTACTTCTGGCCAGTTCACCTCCTACCATATAGAAGCTCATTCCTCTGCCGATTCTGTCGCCCGCAAAATTTTTTATTAATACCGGTGCCGGTACGTGAAAGAACGCAGCATTGATCCCGGTTACCAACATGAGTATAACGGCAACAATATAAAATGGTGAAGCGCCAAAAAGGCTCATTGTAATGCATGAAACTGCTGGGGTGAAAATAACAAAATACCGGATTTGCAGCCGGTCTATGAACATCCCTATGAAAGGATTAAAGAGCGAGGGTGCACGCTGAACAAACGAAAGCACACCAGCCATAAAATTTGATATACCAAGCTTAACAATCAATTCAGACAATACCGGAGCAAAGAATGCTGTGTACACATCGTGCATGTAATGTGCAAAAGCAATTGAAAGTACGTTCTTATTCTGAAAAGATTTGCTCATAAAAAAGCTTTGCAGATTTTTACCTGCAAAGCTAATTAGAAAATGAACAGATTATTTATTAAATGGTAGAAATTAATTTTTCAATCAGCATTGTCATTTTTGGCTCTACTTTTTCTGCAGCTTTTTGAACAATTTCATGTGAAATTTTTTCAATTTTACCCGGAACACCCAGGTCTGTGATAATTGAGACAGCAAAGCAAGGAATATCCATGTGTCTGGCAGCAATAACTTCTGGTACAGTTGACATCCCTACTGCATCACCCCCAATAATTCTAAAGTACTGGTATTCTTTCGGAGTTTCCAGGGTTGGACCTGAGGTAGCTACATAACAACCTTTTTGTATTTTTATATTGTTGTCGTTTGCTATTTTTTCAGCTTTTTCGATAAGTTTATGATCATAAGGCTCGCTCATATCAACAATCCTGTTCCCCAGTTCATCAATGTTCTTGCCAATTAACGGATTTGGAAGCAGGTTGATATGGTCATTCATGATCATAAGGTCTCCTACTTCAAAATCAGGATTCACGCCACCACTGGCATTAGAGACAATCAGTGTTTTAATTCCAAGCTGCTTCATAACTCTTACCGGGTAGGTGACTTGCTGCATATTATATCCTTCATAATAATGGAAACGTCCCTGCATGGCAATAATTTTTTTATTACCAAGGGTTCCGAAGATTAATCTTCCATGATGTCCTTCTACTGTTGATACAGGGAAATCCGGAATATTCTCATAGTCAAGGGTATGCTTTATGTCAATGTCTTTTACCATGCCACCCAGTCCGGTTCCTAAAATTACTCCAATTTCAGGTTCTTCCTGAATGTTATTGCGGATAAAGGAAGCTGTGTTTTTTATTTTTTCTAACATAATCTGTTATTTGTTGGTTAAAATCATTTGTTCTGTTATTTAAAAATTTTACTTTAATTGGTATAAAGCAAAAGGCTTTGGCAAGTTCATCCGGAATATTTTTATTTTCTCTGAAGCGAATCGCATCTTTTTCCGTTGTGATGATTACCTTATCCTTATTTTCTATCTGTTTAAATTTTTTTTCAATTTTATTAATATCCGCATCCGAATAATTTCGGTGGTCGGCAAAAATAACAGAATTTATTTGTTTTGATAAATTATTTTCTAAATATTTCTTGAGAGGCCTGGGGTCTGCAATGCCCGTTACCAAAAGAATGCTGGTGTCTTGGCTGATGTTTTTAAACACCTCATGTCCAGCCACGTGGGGGTAAATTGCTTGTGGTTTTCCATATTCTAAGGTTGTAAAATAGATGGTTTGATAAGGGAATGGTTTTAGCTTATTTAAAATCACTCGTCTTTGAATGGGTTGAAAATCATAGGGGGCTTTTGTAAAAATTATTATATTGGCTCTTCTTTTCTGATAAACAGGTTCACGAAGATTTCCAAGAGGAAGTAAAAAATCTTTATTAATAGGATGGTTGTAGTCAATTAAAAGGATATTCAGGTTGGGCTTTACGTAGCGATGCTGATAAGCATCATCCAAAAGAACCAGGTCCAGGTCTTTTATAGTATTTTTTAATTTTTTTATTCCGTGAACTCTTTTATTATCCACTGCAACCGTAATATCAGGATTTTTTGTTTTGATTTGCATGGGTTCATCTCCAATATCTTTAACTTTCGAATTTTCGCCGGCAAGCACAAAACCGCTTGTTTTCCTTTTGTATCCCCTGCTTAATGTAGCTGTTTTGAATTCATCTTTCAATAATTCAACCAGGTATTCAACATGGGGTGTTTTTCCTGTTCCTCCAACTGTAATATTCCCAATTCCTATAATTGGAATATCAAATGATTTGGAAGGCAGAATGCCAAAATCAAAAAGTTTGTTTCTAATGTAAATTCCTAATCCATAAAGGATACTCAGGGGGAATAATATAAAGCTTAAAGCGATTCTTAAATTGTTCATCTGATGTATTTCAATGTTTTATCAAAGGTAATAAAAAGGATAAAAAACTTTTATCAGTTGGTATGAATTTCTGGAATGAATATTTTTTTAACTTTTTCTTAAAGTGGAATGAAACTTGCTGAACAAAAAATCATTTATTTTTGTTAAACTCAGGAAACATTTTTCATAAAAGTTGTTTCCACGGTTTTTTGTTTTATTTTTGCGCTCTTATGAATGAAGAATTTAAACATATAATAGATAAAGTTACCGGGTTATACCAGCAGTATGGTATAAAAAGTGTTACAATGGATGATGTATCAAGAGAATTGGGTATTTCGAAAAAAACCCTTTATAAATATGTAAGCAACAAAGATGAATTGGTGGCGCATTTTGTTTATTATAAGGAAAACGATCCAAAATGTGGATACGATGAGTTAAAGGCGCAATCATCCAATGCAATTGAGGAATTATTGATCTTTAATGATTATGTAATTGAAATGCTCAAAAATTATAATCCATCCACAGAGTTTGATCTGAAAAAATACTATCCTGAACTCTATTCCGAATTCAGAAAAAGAAGGCAGGAAAACATGTATCGTGCAGTGAAAGAGAATATTGAGCGGGGGAAAAAAGAAGGATTATATCGTTCAGAACTGGATGAAGAAATCATTGCCAAAGTGCATATTTCGAGAATAGAAAATAGTTTTGCCAATGAGATTTTCACAATTGAGGAATTGACTTCATCTCGTTTTGTAAGTGAAATGATGAATTATCATATCAGGGGAATGGTTAATAATAAGGGATTAAAATTTTTAGAGGATAAACTGAAAGAAATAGAAAGTAAATGATACAAATAAAGAAATAAAATGAATAAAATATCTATGCAGCGAATTTTTAATCTTTTCATCGTATGGGTTCTTATGGTAACTTCTGCTTTTGCACAGGAATCAGAAGACACATTAAAAATATCTCTTCAGGATGCCCAGGAGTTTGCCGTTGAGCACAATACTGAAGTTAAGAATGCACAACTTGAAGTAAAAGTAGCTGATAAAAAAGTCTGGGAGACTACTGCCCAGGGCTTACCCCAGGTAAGTGCCAGCGGAAGCTACAACAATAATTTAAGTCTGGCAACCCAGCTTTTACCGGCTGTCATATTTGGTGGTCCGGAAGGTGAGTATGTTGAGGTTCAATTTGGAACTCAACATAATTTTACCGGAACAGTTTCTGTGAATCAGCTTGTGTTTAGTGGTCCTTATATTGTTGGCCTCCAGGCTGCTAAAGTATATAAAAGCTTGTCAAAGCAACAATCAAAACAGACCAGGTTGGATGTAAAAGCCAATGTAGCTAATACTTACCACTTAATTCTTCTTTCTGAAGAAAATAAAAAGATATTAAAGAAAAATCTCGCGAACCTGGAGAAAACTCTGGATGACTCCAAAAAAATGTTTGAGAACGGAATGATTGAGGAGACTGAGGTAGACCAGGTTCAGATAAGTGTTACAAGCCTTGAAAATTCAATAAAATCGGTGCAACGACAACTTGAAAGTTTTTATAATTTGTTAAAAATACAATTGGGAATACCTCTTGATAGGCCTGTTCAATTAAAACAAAGCCTGGAAAGTGTAGTAAGCAATACAAACCTGGACAAAACTGTTTCAGAAGATTTTAGTGTACAGAATACAATAGGTTATCAGCTTGCAGATACACAGGTAAAGTTGGAAGAACTTGATCTGAAAAGACAGAAGGCAAATTTTCTGCCCAATTTGTCTGCTTTTTACAATTTCAATGAAAATGCAATGAGAAATGAATTTAACTTTTTTGATTTTGATGAAGAGTGGTATCAGTCAAGTATTTTAGGTTTTCAGTTAAATATTCCGATATTCAGCAGTGGACAAAGATATTCCAAAGTAAAACAAGCTCAGTTGCAGTTGGAAAAGGCAAAAAATAACCGGGAGCTGGCAAAGAAAAACCTTAAAAATGGATACATACAAGCCAGGAATAATTATATGAATGCCTATGAAACTTATATCAGTGATCAGGAAAATAAGGAGCTGGCTAAAAAGGTGCTGGATCGTACCAATAAAAAGTATAAAGAAGGAATGGTTACAAGCATGGAATTAACCCAGGCCAATGATAAATACTTAGAAACGCAATCCAACTATATCAATTCATTGGTGCAGTTACTGAATGCGAAAGTTCAATTGTTGAAAATTTTAAATGCATTGTAAAACAAGATAAAACAAGATAAAATGAAAAAGATTATTATTCCCTTAGCAATGGTTTTAGCTTTGGTTTCCTGTAAAAAAGAGCAGAGCGAAACAGAAATACGCAAACAGATCAATGAACATAAACAGGAGATAAGAGAGATTGAAAATGAGATTTCTTCATTACAGGAGAAATTAAAAAAGAGAGATACGGAGCAGGAAAACCAGTTTAAAATACCTGTTTTCGTGAAAAAATTAACTCCTGAAAATTTCAGTCATTTTATAAAAGCAAATGGTTCTGTTGAAGCGAGGAAAGAAGCTTTTATCAGTCCCGAAACAAACGGGCAGATTAAAACCATTCATGTGGAAGAGGGTGATAAGGTTAAGAAAGGGCAGTTGCTGGTTAGCCTGAGTACAAGTGTGATTCGGAGCAATATCAAAGAAGTAAAGACCAATCTTGAACTTGCAAAAGAAACTTACGAAAAGCAAAAAAGATTGTGGGAAGAAAAAGTAGGCTCTGAAATGCAGTATTTACAGGCAAAGAACAACAAAGAATCGTTGGAGAGCCGGTTGGAAACATTGCAGGAACAACTGGAAATGGCAAGGATCAAAGCGCCTTACAGCGGTATTATAGAGAAAATTCTCCAGAAAGAAGGTGAGATGGGTAGTCCCGGGATGCAGATTATACACCTGGTAAATATGACCAAATTAAGGGTTAATGCTGAAATATCCGAAGAGTATCTCAGAAATATAAATGAAGGAGATAAGTTAGAGATCAGTTTCCCATCATATCCGGAAATGAAACTCGATGCGCCTATAACACGCAAAGGAAGCGTGATAGATAAAGAAAGCAGAACTTTTATTGTTGAAGCGGATATTAATAATTACGACACAAAAATAAAACCAAACCAGATTGCTGTAGTGAAAGTAAGAGATTTTTCAACTGATAGCGCTTTGGTCGTGCCCAGTAATATTATTAAACAAGATATGAATGGTGATTACGTCTATATTGTAAAGAAAAAGAACGGAAATTTTGTTGCAAAGAAAATTTATGTAAAACCAGGAAGATCTTATAATAACAAGACTGTTATTTCCGGGATACAAAAAGGACAACGTGTTATTACTGCTGGTTATACTAAAGTTTCTAATGGAATGGAAGTAGCTGTTAAAGAGAAAGAAAAAGTTACCGGGTAATCCGGGTTAAATCCTTAAAAGAATTTTAAGATGGCATCAGAAAATCAAGATAAAAAAACAAAAACAGGAAAAGTAATCCGGGAGTTTAAACTCACTACCCTGGCCCTGAACAATAGAAACACAATACTGTTGCTGGCGCTGGCAATTCTGGGGTTTGGTATTTTTTCCTATAAAAATATGCCTAAAGAGTTAACGCCCGAAGTGGTTATTCCCACTATTCTTGTCCAAACTCCTTACCCGGGGAATCCTCCCATTGATATTGAAAACCTTATTACCAGGCCTCTTGAAAAGGAGATTGAATCGGTAAAAGGAATAAAGGAAATTTCTTCAACTTCTGCCCAGGGATTTTCAATGATCAGTGTCGAATTTAATACCGATGTGGATATTAATAAAGCCCTGCAGGATGTAAAAGATGCTGTGGATAAGGCAAAGCGTGAGTTGCCGGATGATTTGCTTGATGATCCGAACGTGCAGGATATAGATTTCTCAGAATTTCCAATTGTTAATGTGAACCTCTCGGGAAATTATAGCATTGATGCTTTGAATGAATATGCCGAATATTTGCAGGACCTGATCGAGGAAATTGATGAGATTTCAAAGGTGGAAATCAAAGGGGTGAACGACAGAGAGATAAAGATTAATGTGGATCCACATAAGCTGCAAGCCATGGATATGAGCTTTTTCGATATTGAATCGGCTATTCAATCGGAGAATGTGTCAATACCCGGAGGGGAGCTCAGGTTTAATAAGACGAAACGTTCTATACGTACAATCGGTGAGTTTGAAGATGTTGTGGAGATAAGGAATATTGTAGTAAAAAATGATAACGACAAGCTCGTTTACCTGAAAGATATAGCAAACGTAAGTATGGGCTATGAATATCCAAACAGTTTTGCCCGATTGGATAAAAATCCGGTCGTTTCGTTGCAGGTGATTAAGAAGAGCGGGGAAAATTTACTTGCTGCAACCGATCAGATGTTCGAAATGCTTGATGAGGCAGTTGCAGAACACCAGGTGCCGGAGGACTTGAAGATCTCGATCACGAATGATCAGTCGGATATGATCCGAAAACAGTTGAGTAACCTGGAAAATTCTATTGTCCTGGGAGTTATTTTTGTGATCCTGGTTCTTTATTATTTCCTGGGTACTAAAAATGCATTGTTTGTGGGATTAGCGATTCCCATGTCTATGTTCCTTTCGTTTATTGTTTTGGGTATGACAGTCGGAAGAATGAACATGATCGTCTTGTTTTCCTTAATCCTTGCCCTGGGGCTCCTTGTGGATAACGCCATAGTGGTGGTGGAGAATATATACCGGTATGTCACAGAGCGTGGCTATAGTCCCTATCGTGCAGCAAGGGAGGCTGTTGGCGAAATTGCTGTGCCTATCATTACCTCTACCATTACAACTTTGTCGGCTTTTCTTCCCCTGGCATTCTGGGGAGGAATTATCGGGGAGTTTATGAAAAATCTTCCAATTACACTGATTATAGTACTTACTTCTTCCTTGTTTGTGGCACTGGTCATTATACCGGTTTTTGCAGCTACCTTTATAAAGTATGGTAAGGACAGGAACGATGGGAAAATAAATAAAAAGAAAAATTTTAAAATTATTGGGATTCTTGTCATGGTAGCAGGATTGTTTTACCTGGCCGGAATAAATACAATTGGCAGTATTATTATGATCATTGCCCTGATCATATTCTTAAATGTTATTTATTTTCATCGTGCACAATACCTTTTTCAAAATGTCTTTTTGAAAAGACTGGAGAATTTGTATCTTAAAGTTTTACAATTTGCGCTACGAAGAAAAAATCCCATCACATTCTTTTTGGGTACTTTCTTCTTTTTGATCCTCGTGATGTTTTTTCTGAAAGCACGCGACCCAAAAATTATCTTTTTCCCGGATAATGACCCGGATTATATCAATGTGAGAGCCGAATTGCCAATTGGAAGTGATATTGCTGCTACCGATTCAGTTATGAAGATTGTGGAGTCCGACATAATAGGTTTTTTAGAACCACATAAAAAAATAGTAGAATCGATCCTGACTACAGTAGGAAGTGGTGCTGGCGAAGGGTTTACGGCAGGTGACACACCCAATAAAGGACTCACAACGATTTCTTTTGTTGATTATAAAGACCGGATGGGAGATAATACTTCTCAAATTATGCAGGAGATGAGTAATGAATTGATCGGGGAGTATCCAGGCGTTCAGATATCTATTGAAAAGAACAGAATGGGTCCTCCAACAGGTAATCCAATTAACCTGGAAGTTAGTGGCCAGGATTTTGAAGAGCTGATACAGCTTACAGAAAAAATTAAGCGAAAGATTGAAACAGCAAAAATACCGGGTATTGAAGGATTGAAAATGGATCTGGATGTGGGCAAACCCGAGGTAATTGTGCATATCGACCGCGAAAAAGCAAGGCGGTTTGGGTTGTCTACTATGCAGATTGCCAGTAAAATCAGAACCTCGCTTTTTGGAAAAGAAATCTCTGATTTCAAAGTGGGCGAAGACGAATATCCCATTCAGCTCAGGCTGGACAAAAAAGCAAGGTATGATTTGCCGACACTCATGAACCAAACGATAAGCTTCAGGAACAATGGCAGAATGGTTCATGTACCCATTTCTTCGGTGGCAGATCTTGAATACAGCACAACTTACGGTGCTGTCAGACGAAAAGATCTTGATCGTGTAATTACGCTTTATTCGAATGTGCTGGAAGGGTACAATGCCACAGAGATCAATAATCAGCTCGAAGGGCTGCTGACAAATGTCGATATCCCCGAAGGATATAAATATGAGTTTACAGGAGAGCAGGAAGAACAACAAGAATCAATGGCTTTTCTTACAAGGGCCCTTATAATTGCTGTCGTCCTGATTATGATTATTTTGGTAACCCAATTTAACTCACTTGTTAAACCCCTGATTATTATTGCCAGTGTCCTCTTCAGTACCATTGGGGTATTCCTCGGGATCGCTGTTTTCAAGATGAATATCGTGGTGGTGATGACAGGGATAGGTATTGTTTCCCTGGCAGGTATTGTAGTGAATAATGCTATTGTACTGGTGGATTATATCGAGCTGTTAAAGCAGAGAAAACGCAAAAAACTGGGATTGCCCGAAGATGCATATCTGCCTGTAAAAGAAGCCACCGAATGTGTGGTTCAGGGAGGAAAAACAAGGCTCAGACCTGTACTCTTGACTGCTATAACAACAATATTAAGTTTGTTGCCACTGGCCGTAGGTTTGAACATAGACTTTCCTCAAATGCTCAGCGAGTTTGATCCTGATCTATACTTTGGTGGTGTAATGGTTAATTTCTGGGGACCAATTTCCTGGACAGTTATTTTCGGACTGACATTTGCCACATTCCTTACCCTGGTGATTGTTCCGGTAATGTATCGTATATCAATTATATTGGAAAAAAAGGTAAGGAAACTATTTAATAAAGAAACGAAACTGGAAGAAGTTAAACAGTAGATATTTAATATTTTTTAAGCTTCCTGTTAGTTTTAAACAGGAAGCTTTTTTGCATAAAATAAACATGTATTCTGTGGTCTGGGCCTGGAAACAATCTGAGGCAAAAGACGTTATATAATCAGAGAAACCTTATGCAATTTGCAAAAATATTGAATATCTTTGTAGTTAAATTTTGTTGATATGGCTATTCGATTTTTTTATTTACCCAGAGGAAAACAGTTTAATTATGTTCCTCGCTATTACGACGAGAGAAAAGAGCGGCTGGAACAGCGGAAAAAAGCCATTGATCAGGAGCTTGCCCTGGAAAGAGGAGAAAAACCTGATAAATATGTTTCCAACATAAGGGGACAGATGAGAGGTTACATTAAAAAGGCAAAAAGACAAAAAAGACAATCCAACATTCGTTTGCTCATTATACTTCTATTTCTTTTTGGTTTAACTTATTTTATCTTTATTTTCTAGAAAATAGGAGCTTTCATGGCAGATATAATCCATGTTTTACCGGATTCAGTAGCAAACCAGATTGCTGCAGGAGAAGTGATTCAAAGACCTGCCTCTGTAGTTAAGGAGTTGGTTGAGAATGCTATAGATGCTGGAGCTGATGATATTAAGATTCTGTTAAAAGACGCAGGCCGTACGTCCATACAGATCATAGATAATGGATCGGGTATGACAGAAACCGATGCAAGATTGGCTTTTGAACGCCATGCTACATCAAAAATACAGAACTCTGATGATCTTTTTTCAATAAGTACAATGGGGTTTCGGGGCGAAGCGCTTGCCTCTGTTGCTGCAATTGCCCATGTTGAATTAAAAACAAGAACAGAAAACGAGGAACTGGGTACTTACTTAAAAATTGAAGGTTCAAAAACAGTTGCCCAGGAGCCGGTTCAATGCCCCCAAGGAAGTAATTTCATTATAAAAAATTTGTTTTTCAATGTTCCTGCGAGAAGAAAATTTTTGAAAAAAGATGCTACTGAATTGAATCATGTAGTTAAAGAATTTCAAAGAGTTGCCCTTGCTAATCCAAAGATAACTTTTTCGCTTATTCATAATGATCATATCGTTCATAAACTGAAATCTTCTAAAATCGGACAGCGTGTTGTTGAACTTTTTGGAAATTATATAAAAGAAAAATTAATACCGGTAAAGTCTTCAACAAGAATTGTAGAAATTCATGGTTATATAGGTCATCCTGATAAAGCTAAAAAACGGTCCGGGGAGCAGTTCTTTTTCATTAACAACCGGTTCATGAAAAATCCTTATTTTCACAAAGCAATTATGGATGCTTATGAAAAACTGATGCCCCAGGGCTATCTACCTTCCTACTTTATTTACTTTAACACTGATCCTGCATCGATTGATGTAAATATTCACCCAACAAAAACAGAAGTTAAATTTGAAGATCAGCAGGCAATATGGCAAATTTTAAATGCCACCGTGAAAGAATCACTGGGAAAAAATAATGTGGTGCCTTCTATTGATTTTAATCAGCAAGGAAATATTGGGATACCTCCCCTGAGAAAAGATACACAGGTGACCCCTCCTTCTGTTGATGTCGACCCAAATTTTAATCCTTTTGAAGACCTGGGCTCGGCTAAAAGGTCGGGAGGATCTGTACACCCTGAAGCGGATCAAAACAAAGAAAATTTAATGAATTGGGAAAAACTCTATGATGATTTTGAAAACGAAAATGACCAGGGTGCCATAAAATTTACTTCTAAAGCTTCGTTTCAGGGTAATGAAGAACCGGAGAGAGCAGAAAAGGCAGGAGAGAAATTTTTTCAGTTTAAGGAGAAATACATCTTAACACCTGTAAGATCAGGGCTGATGATCATTGATCAGCGTAAAGCACATATCAGCATTTTGTATGACCAGTTTTTACAGGAGCAAAACCATAAAAAAGGGTATATTCAAAAACAGCTTTATCCGGAACAAGTACAATTGAATCATTCAGATTTTCAACTAATAAGCCAGTTACAGAGAGAAATAAAAAAAGCAGGGTTGGATATTCAACTAAAAGATAATAATATTGTTGAAATTGATGGTATCCCGGCTGATCTGAAAAGAATTGAGCCAGGAAAATTACTTGAAAGGGTGCTGGAATATTATGATAAAAACCAGGATTTCAGTGAAAATGTCAGGGAAAATGTGGCGCTGGCAATGGCCAAATCGGCAGCAATAGATTATGGCAGAGTTCTTGAGATTGAAGAAATGCGGGAGTTGGTTGATAAATTGTTTGCTTGTTCTTCTCCCAATTTTACGCCGGATGGACAAAAAATAATATCTTTGATGAAAACAGAGGATATTGAAAAATTGTTTTAGTCGATAACTTAGAAAAAATATTGCGTGATGACAAATTTTCGCACCAGTGGATTTAGCGGTACACCTCCAGTAGTAAAGAATCTTATCATAATAAATGTGTTAATGTTATTGGCCAACCTGGCTTTTAACGACCAACTTAATTTTGAACTGGGACTTTATTACTTCAAATCTGAACATTTTGAACCTTATCAGTTGGTGTCTCACATGTTTATGCACGGGGGATTTGCCCACCTGTTTTTTAATATGTTTGCTCTCTGGATGTTTGGCCGCGTACTCGAATCAGTCTGGGGCATGAAGAGGTTCTTTATTTATTATTTTGTAACCGGTCTGGGAGCGGCTTTTTTGCATCTTATGGTGAATCATATACAAGCACAGGCTATTATCCCTAAGCTTTCAGAAAGTAATGTGAATGAAGTGATGACACAGGGGCGGGATTTGCTGCTGCAGCAGAGAAACTGGGCACATCCGCTCATGGGAAAATTAAACGCAATAATGAATACTCCAACTGTTGGAGCCTCTGGTGCTGTTTTTGGTATACTGATCGGTTTCGGGATGCTATTCCCCAACACAAGACTTATATTGTTATTCCCACCAATACCCATAAAAGCCAAATATTTTGTAATAATCATTGGTGGTATCGAATTGTTCCTAAGCGTAACTCAGCCTGGTAGTGGTATTGCACACATCGCTCACGTGGGTGGCATGCTCTTTGGATTTATTATGATTAAAATCTGGAATTTGAATAAGAAATCATTCTATTAACTTGAAATGGAGAGATTTATATGAGCATAGGACAAGAACTAAAAGATACTTTTAAGCGGGGATCTACACTTATAAAACTTATTTATATTAATGTGGCTGTCTTTTTGGCAGTTAATATTCTTCAGGTAATTGTGTTTTTATTTACAGGAAAACCTTCTACCCTGGGGGTGATTGATTGGCTGGCTGTTCCTGCTGACCTGGGAAATTTGATTACCAGACCATGGACCTTGTTTACCTATATGTTTTTGCATAAAGGGTTTATTCATATTCTTTTTAACCTTCTCTGGCTTTATATATTCGGACGTATTTTTCTTATGTATTTTAGCCAGAAGCGTCTTGTGAGTGTTTATCTGGTTGGAGGATTTGCAGGAGCCGCATTGTATATTCTTGCTTTTAATGTTTTCCCGGTTTTTCAGGGGAACCTTGATGAATCTTTTGCGCTTGGAGCCTCTGCGTCTGTTATGGCTATTGTAATAGCAATTTCAGTTTATAAACCCGATTATTCAATTAATTTGTTGTTTCTTGGGCCTGTAAAACTTAAATATATTGCATTGTTTGTAATTGTGCTGGATGTAATAAGAATTGCATCTCCAAATGCCGGAGGCCACATCGCTCACCTGGGAGGTGCTATTTTCGGATATTTTTATGTTGCACAGTTCAGAAAAGGGAAAAATATAACGAAGGGTTTTGACAGGTTTATGGATAATGTTTTTTCAATGTTTAAACCCAAACCAAAATTTAAAGTCACTCATAAAAGAGCCAAAACAGACATTGAGTACAACAGGGAAAAAGGGAAGAGACAAGAAAAGATCAATAAAATTCTGGAAAAAATATCTAAAAACGGATATAATAGTTTAACTAAAGAAGAAAAAGAATTGTTGTTCAGGGAAGGAAAGGATTAAAGAAAAGCTGAAATTAAAATCTTTTTTGTTTGAGAAAATTTGTTAAAAAATTTTTATGGATAGTAAATTTTATATTTGCTGTCATACTGGTTATAGCAAACCTCTCCGTTTATGTTTCCCCGGAAGTTCTGTGGCCATTAGCTTTTCTTGGCCTGATTTTTATTCATCTGGTTGTGTTAAATTTGGCTTTTTTAATTTTCTGGATATTTAAAGTAAAAAAATATCTTTTTATTTCCCTGGTGGCATTAGCAATTAGCATTCCCAATTTGTCTCATACCTTCCAGATATTCGGTCCTGAAAAGGATAAGCAAAAAAAACAGGAGTCTGTGCAATCAATTAAGGTGATGACCTATAATGCCAAGGTCTTTGATCTTGTTGGCAGCAACAGGTTTGATACAACGCAAAGAAAGGTGTTTAATTATATAAAAGAAAAAGAGCCGGATATTGTTTGCGTGCAGGAATTTTATATTAATCCGGACAAAGGTTTTTCTCTTGAAATTTTGAATGAAATATTGCCCAATTATTTGAAATACCGTAATGTTCATTGGCTCAGTGAAACGGGTACATCCAGTTATGGAATTGCAATTTTCAGCAAATTTCCTGTTGTCAATAAAGGTTTAATAAAGTTTGAAAATTCATATAATGCCTTTCTTTTCGCTGATTTAAAACATAACCGGGATACTTTTCGTATTTATAATAATCATCTACAGTCGATTAAGTTTAACCGGGATAATTACCGGTTTATTGCTAACCAGAGCCGCTATAATCAAAAAGAGAAAATAGAAGAACTTCAGGATATTTCATTCAGGATGAGAGATGCCTATATTAAGAGATCTTTGCAGGCTGAACAACTGGCAGAGCATATAAAAATTTGTCCTTATCCGGTTATTGTTTGTGGAGATTTAAATGATACGCCGGTTTCTTATTCTTACCGGATTATAAAAGGCCACCTTGACGATGCTTTTGTTGAGGCCGGAGAAGGTTTCGGAAATACTTATGCCGGTAAATTTCCCTCTTACCGGATTGATTATATATTTCATTCCGATTTTTTTAAAGCCAGAAAGTTTGAGGTTCCAAAAATTGAGTTGTCAGATCATTATCCTGTTTTTGTTAAACTGGCTTATGATTAGGCCTCTTCTTTAAATGGAAGGTTGCTCAAATCGATGTTTCCTCCTGATATAATTACCCCGATTTTTTTAGATTTAAAAACAAACCTGTTGTCTATTATTGATGCAAGAGGAACAGCAGCTGATGGCTCAGCTATTATTTTCATTCTTTCCCAAATCAACCGCATCGCATAAACAATTGAGTCTTCCTTTGTGGTATAAATATCATCCAGGTATTCACTTATTATTTTAAAAGTCAAAGGACTTAACGAGGTTAATAAACCATCTGCAATTGTGTTAGGCCTGTCAACAGGAATTAAGAAACCCTGCTTGAATGAACGGTATGCATCATCCGCCATCTCCGGTTCGGCTGCATATACTTTTACTTCTTTATTCATGTTTTTTACAGAGATGCATGTGCCGCTTGTTAAACCTCCGCCTCCAACCGGACAAATGATTGCATCAAGGTCTGGTTTTTCTTCCAAAAGTTCCTTAGCTGCAGTTGCCTGACCGCAAATTACATTGACATCATTATAAGGATGAATGAATTTGGCGTTGGTCATTTTTTCAATTTCTTTAAAAGTTTCTTCACGGGAATCAAGCGTTGGTTCGCAATAAGTGATGTGGGCCTTATAATTTTCAACAGCCCTTTTCTTTATTGGATTAGATGTCCTGGGCATTACAATATATGAATCTATTCCCTTGCTCTTAGCTGCTGAAGCCAATGCGGCAGCATGATTCCCTGATGAATGCGTTCCCACCCCGTTTTTAGATTCTTCTGCAGTTAGCTTACTAATTGCATTAGAGGCTCCCCTGAATTTAAATGAACCTGTCTTCTGAAAGTTT
>Ga0102938_10000769_pt1 | contig 23979 bp, 22 predicted proteins | sample SalPonR2_B_D2_MG_FD_84516 | JGI IMG/M metagenome (GOLD analysis project Ga0102938, IMG submission 84516) | Salt pond soil microbial communities from South San Francisco under conditions of wetland restoration - Salt Pond MetaG R2_B_D2_MG | ecosystem: Environmental > Aquatic > Marine >... | reverse complement strand
TTTCTGTATGGCATTCATGTCAAAATGATCACCATGGTCGTGTGTTATAAGAATAATATCAGCTTTGGGTAAAAGATTATAATTGCCCATTCTAAGTACCGGGTCAATGTGCATTACTTTATCATCGTATTCAAACATTAGTGAAGCATGTTTAATAAATGTAATTTTAAGATCGCCTTTTGAGGTTGGTATTACATCTTCTTCAAAAGTTTGAGCACTGGTAGTACTTATTGTCAGTATTAAAACCAGAACAGCAGTATAAATTCTTTTCATAGCATTTTTGTTTTGTTTACAGATTAAAAATATATAAAACTAACAAGAATCACACAATAGTATTTTATTAAAGCAAGACAAAATCAAAATAGGTTTCTAAGATATTTTAAAATGCGGAGCTTTAAGAATGTCGGCAGAATTATCAAGAGCCGATTTAAAGAAATTGAAAACCCTCTCTACCTGGCCATTCCCGTTTTTATCTTTATAAAGTTGGTTAAGTGGCAAAACAGCCTTATTTTCATTATCATTTATCCAATATTCGTCTCCACCAGGTTTTTCCAATAAAGATTGATCGATTTTATTGTCATTATTCAAAGGGCTAACATAAAAATAATAATGATGTATCCTTTGATCGGGTACAGCCATACCTATTCTTATGGATTTGTTCTTTTCATCATCTTCCCCTCTTTTAGATAAGAAACACTCAGAATCAAAATACTGAGGGCGGATATTTACCCGGGAGTCATTATTTAGCATATCTGAAATGAACCTGATCATAAGATTAGCATTGCTTCTTAAATTTGCAAGGGCTATTAACTCCTCATTAAGATCATTAATAAGAAAAGGTTTTCCTTCGTCCGTTTCGTGCGGAGGAATTGAATAAAACATTTCTTTTTCCATTTTACTGGTATCTAATCCAAGATCATGAAGTTTATCCTGCAGCCAGCCAAAAACTTCATCTTTAGTCTTCCCGTTACAGTCTAAATGGTCTATTTCGTCAAAGGCAGGATCAAAAATAATCAAGACCAAATCAGCAAGCCTCCCTCCTATTTTCACAGGTTGCTCCTTTGCATCTATCCACCCACCTATAAGCATTTCTTTTTTAATGAACCATTCCATATTAAAACTGAAATTGTTATGCAGGCTTGGCATCAAATAATATTCTGCCATTGCAATAAACTGGATAAAGTGATGTTGAAGCAAAGTCGCTTTAACAAATTGATCAGGACTTTTCATGCTGATAAATCTCCAGTTTTCTTTCACTTGTTCAAAATCCATATTAAACTTTCTCTCTTTTTTTTATTGCTTACATTGATGGTGATATCGAATTTTATCAGTTTTTTAGAATTAACAACTTATCAATTTAGAAATTGTTTACGGAAATTTCCAGAAATATTTAGTATTATTTTAATCATTATTTATTCTGTCTAACTGAACAATGAGGTTTCATGAAGCAAACAAACACCTGATTATTTTTACTTTTTTACAACAACTTACAACTCATTAACCAGTCTGAATCCGATGCAGGAAGAATAAAAATATCAAATTTTTAACGTTCATTGATATATCGGGTTAACTCAAAAAATATTTTCTGCATGTTATTTCCTGTCAACAAAAAACTGCAAAGGTTTTGTTTTGTTATAGTTTTTAATAACTTGTATATTTAAACAAGAAATTGCTATTACTTTAACAAAAGATATTCCATAATTCATTAGAAAATGCATTAAGTTTTTGTTAAAGAAGAATATATACAATTGATAAAATATTAAATTAAAGCACCAAAATAATATGGAAAAGAAACTTGAAATCAAAAAAAGAGTTTACGATCGTTGTTATAAGATACTGGAGGATAATGCTGAAACGGCAAGAAGAATAATGAATGATATCCAGAAAGATGCCAATGAATCGGAACAGGAGCACGATGTATTTGATGGTTCAAGATCTGAATTGTTAACAAAGCGTGATATTTATGCCGAACAACTAAAAAAAGCAGTAGATGAGATAGAAATACTAAAGAAGGTTAGTTTTGATGAACCCAGGGAAAAAGTAGAGTTCGGTTCCATCGTGATCACCAATAAACAGAATATGTTCATTGCATTAGGCCTGGGGAAAATAGAAGTTGACAATGAGCTATATTTTGTAATTTCAAAGGACGTACCCATTTATAAATCAATGGAAAATATGCAAAAAGGCGATAACTTTTCGTTTAATAATATTGAATATACAATTGAAGATGTTTTTTAAAAGAATTTGATTGGGGTCTATGAAAAAGCTTAATTTAAGCGGAAAAGACATAAAAAGGCTGGGGATAAAAGATGAACAAGTAATTCGTATTGCAAAAAAGACACTGATGGAGCATTATAAGAACCTTTCAAAAAAAGATGCTCTGAGTCTCTTAAAAAAAATACTGCATCATCCTTCAAAATTTGCCAATCATCCTGAGCTTGGTAAAATTGTTTCCGAATTACCCCGTAATAGTCAGCAAAAGGAAAAAGAACCAGAACTTCAGCATATTAAGCCATATAATATTTTTGGCAAAGAGTACATAGAAAAGGGAGCCCTGGATCAAATGGAAACTGCAATGCGGTTGCCTGTTATCACACACGGAGCTCTCATGCCTGATGCACACCAGGGTTACGGGTTACCTATTGGCGGTGTGGTAGCCACTAAAAATGAAGTGATCCCTTATGGAGTAGGAATGGACATTGGATGCCGTATGGCCATGTCGGTGTTTTCAATTTCTCCGGAAAAAATAAACCAGGATTCCAAAAAACTAATGAGAATTTTAAACCAGAACACCCGTTTTGGACGAGCTGAATTTAAAGAAAAGAAGGACTATGAAGTCATGGATAGTGAAGTATTTAAAGACTATCCATTTATGAAAAGTATTCAGAAAAAAGCTTATGATCAATTGGGGACTTCAGGACATGGAAATCATTTTGTAGATATAGGAATTCTTGAAATATTAGAAGAACATCATAAATTAAACCTGGCACCCTGCAAGTACTTTGCTATCCTTTCTCATAGTGGCTCAAGAGGCGCCGGAGCAGAAATTGCCAGGCATTATACTCAGATTGCAAAAAACAAATGCTCGCTACCCAAAGGAGCCAAACCACTGGCATGGCTTGAAATGGACAAAGAAGAAGGGATTGAATACTGGGCCGCTATGAACTGGGCGGGAAAATACTCAGAAACCAATCACCGGATTATCCATAGTAAACTTGCCACGGCCCTGGGAGAAGAACCCATAATTAAGATTGAAAACCATCATAACTTTGCCTGGAAGGAAAAATCAGCAAGCGGTGACGAATATATTGTTCATCGCAAAGGAGCAACACCTGCCCGGGAAGGAGTATTGGGTATAATTCCCGGCTCTATGGCTTCTCCTGCATATATTGTAATTGGCAAAGGTAATGAAGATTCTCTTTACTCAGCAGCTCATGGTGCTGGAAGAAAACTTTCACGAGGTGAAGCCAAACGAAGATTTACAAAAAAAGAACTACACGAATATCTTAACACAAAAAATGTAGTCCTGATTGGAGGAGGCATTGATGAATCTCCGCTTGCTTATAAAGACATTAACAAGGTTATGCAACTACAAAGTGAAATGGTGGATGAATTGGCAATTTTTCATCCTCTAATTGTTAAAATGGGATCATAACAACTTCTTAGCCGGTTACGAAGGAGCACTTTCGGAATGAATGTACAATTCTTCTCAAATAACAAAAACTGAAAAATAATTCAATAATAGATTCAAACGAAAATGATATTATTTTTATCAGAATTGTCATTTTTTTTCTATTTTTGGATACTTGTCTTTATTCTTTAACACCCTTTTGAATATGAACAGCAAAACAAAAGAGTCCCCTTCGGCTCTTGCAGCAAAATTTATTAACAGTACAGGGAGGAATATTTTTTTAACAGGTCGTGCAGGAACAGGGAAAACCACTTTTTTAAAAGAGATAGTCCACAAAACCCATAAAAACACAGTTGTTGCAGCTCCCACAGGTATTGCTGCCATAAATGCTGAAGGAGTTACGCTTCATTCTCTTTTTCACCTTCCCTTTGGAGCATTCGTACCATCCTATGATCCTTTTTCCGATGAAATTACCACACAAATAAATACACCCCAGTCCATCCTTAAAACTTTACGGATGAACAAGAACAAACGAAAACTGATTCGGGAGATCGAACTGCTTATAATTGATGAGGTGAGCATGCTCCGGGCCGACACCCTGGATGCCATTGACACGGTTTTGCGCCATATTCGGCGCAAACGCAACCTTCCATTTGGAGGCATTCAAATCCTGTTTATAGGCGATTTGTTGCAACTGCCCCCGGTTATAAGGAAAAAAGAATATCAATATCTTAAGGCACATTACAATTCCGGTTATTTTTTTGAAGCAAAAGCACTTGAAAACCAGAAACCACTTTATATTGAACTTGAGAAGATCTTTCGTCAAACAGATAAGCGTTTTATTCGCATTCTGAATAACCTGAGGGACAATGCAATTACAAATGAAGATATTGAGATACTTAACCAGCATCACAAACCCTCTTTTAAGCCAAAATCAGATGAAGGTTATGTTTTCCTGACTACCCATAATCACAAGGCTGATAGTATTAATAAAAATGCTCTCCAAGAGCTGCCGGGCAAACCCGTTAAGTTTGATGCCTATGTCGAGGGTGATTTTGGAGAACATCTTTACCCTGTAGAATATACCCTTGAATTAAAAAAAGGAGCACAGGTAATGTTTATTAAGAATGATTATTCAGGAGAACAAAGGTACTTTAATGGAAAAATAGGAACAGTCACAGAGCTGACAGAAGACGAAGTAGAAGTAAGTTTTACAGATGGCACCCCTCCTGCTCTTGTTGATGAATATACCTGGGAAAATAAAACATACACTCTAGAAAAGGAAACCAATTCAATCAAAGAACGAATTAAAGGAACTTTTACGCAGTTACCATTAAAACTTGCATGGGCAATCACTGTGCACAAAAGCCAGGGACTGACTTTTCAGAAAGCAATAGTAGATGTTTCACAGGCTTTTGCCCCCGGCCAGATTTATGTGGCGCTTTCAAGACTTGTTTCACTCGATGGATTAATCTTAAACAAACCAATTCCCCGGGAAAACCTGGGACCGGATGAGGAACTCAGGGAATTTGCCAAAAACAAAAAAGAGCCGGGCGAATTAAAAGAAGAATACAGTAAAGAACTGCCGCTTTTCATCAGGGAATACATTATTAACTCATTTGATTTCAATACATTACTTTATGAGATAAGTCAGCATGTTGAAAGCTATAAGAAAGATGAAGTCCGCTCAAAAAAACAGCAGTATAAAAACTGGGCAGTTGGTATTAGAAACGAAATAAAAGAGCTTAAGCAGATAAGCGATAAGTTTATAAAACAATTAACCAAACTCACGGATAGCCGGAATGAAAATGATGACTGGTTATTAAATACCCATAAACGAACTATTGCAGCTATCAATTACTTCGAACCGTTACTCAAAGATATTTCTAAAAAAATTAATGAGCTGATAATTGAATTACGCGATATACCAGGGGTAAAAAAATATCAAAAAGAACTGAAAGAAATTGATAGTTCAATCTTTCAGCAAAGACAATCGATACAAAAAGCCGGAGCCTTACTTGATGCAGTGCTTAATAACAAAGAGATATCCGGAGAGACTATGCATACAGAGCAACTCAACAAGGAAAAAGCTGAACGGCTAAGTAAATCAAAAGAAAGCAAAAAGAAGAAAAAAGTAAACACCAAAGAAATTTCTTTCAACTTATACAAAGCAGGGAAAAATACAGAACAAATTGCCGAAGAGCGGTCGCTTGCTGTTTCCACGATTGAAGGACATCTGGCTCATTATGTTGCAGAAGGAGAATTGGATGTGAATCAATTTGTTGACCAGGTGAAAACAAAACAAATAATAACTGTAGCTAAAGCATTAGAAACAAACAGACTAAAAGAGATAAAGTCAAAACTTGGCGATGAGTTTACCTACAGCGACATTAGATTTGCTATGGCCAGTCTGCAATTTCAAAATGAAAAAAACAGTAGTACGTGAGCAAAATTTTTAAACTAATAGATCGAAGCTTCCCGAAAGAACTAAAGGTTTAAAAACTTTTATAAAACGACTTTTATCTGTTGTTTTTCTAACAAACAGTTCGCCACTATTTTCTATTTTCCACTCTACTTTAGAGCTATGACAATGCATAGCCTGAAGATTGTAAAAGGACAATCCTGCTTCATATTCTTCATTTTCATAGGCCTTACAGGCGTAAAAATCCCACGGATGAAAAAAATTATTTTCTGAAGAATAAGCCATGAGCCGGATTAATGTGAATTTATGTATTTTCAGTACAGGTTTCCAGCTATAATCAGAACCTTTGTTAATGGTAATTGTTTTTAATACTTCATTTGTTAAACAGTCCATAAGCAAAAAAATTAAGTTAATGTAAGACTCTATTTATTAAAAATCAGATATATGATTTGCATTCAGGTCATCAAGGTCTGTTAAACAGAATTCCCTAAAGAAAACCAACATAGTTTCTTCCTATCCAAAACAAAACAATAATGAAAACTATCGCAATAACAGCCTTTTTACCAAACAAAACATTCTTCAATTTTTTGATCTTCTCCCCGGGAGATTTAATTATATCCAGTATAATGTTTAACATGACATAAGGTATTGCCAAAACCAACAATGCATTGCTCATAAATGCCTTTGCAATCTCAAAGTTCATTAAATGATGCACAGCTCTTTGCGAGCCACAAATTGGGCATTTCAAACCGGTATACCTGTGAAAAAGACATTCCGGGAAGAAGTCGGTAATTCCCGGATCAAATATTTTATAAACCAATGCAAGCAGCATTAAAAAACCGAATACACCAGACCATTTAATTAGTTTATTAGAATCTGTTTTAATCAAATAGATAAATTTTAATATTCTATAAGTCCTTAACTTTGGTCAATATTTTTAACAAATTTAAACCCACCTGGTATTGACCTCTCTTTTACAAACTAATAAACTTAGTATAATGTTCATACCTTTTAAATATCTGATCAACATAAGTATAAGGCTCAATACCTTTAACATATCCATATTTTACAACCGAGTCGTTATAATTCTTCGGGTAACTAAGTGCCAGTATCATTTTAGCTACATTGTTGTCCCACTTGTCCTTATCAAAATCTCTTTTTTCAGCCAGTTTTTGTGCATCAACCACGTGTCCGTAACCGCAGTTATAAGCAGCCATAGTAAATTTGATTCTTTGCGTCGAATCGGAAACCTGATCAAAACGTTGCCAAATCTGATTAAGATACTTGGTTCCTCCTTTTATGCTTTGTTCCGGACTGGTTCTGTTACTCACTCCCAGGTCTTTTGCTGTTGGTGCCATCAATTGCATCAGGCCCTTCGCTCCTGCCCATGATGAAGCACTGGGGTCAAACCTCGATTCCTGGTAAACAAGTGATGCCGTTAAACGCCAGTCCCAGGGTAAATTAGCTGAATGTTTTTTTATTAATTCATCATACTTGCTTATCTTGTTTTTATTCAGGCTATAAAAATCACTTCGTATGCGTCTTCTGAAATTGCGTTCATTTTTAAAATACTTGTTGTAAATAACGTAATAATCAACCTTATCCTTTAGCTTTGTTATCCACTTATTGGCTTGCTGCAGCAATTCCGGAGAATTCGGTCTGACAGCCCATCCAATTCGCTGTGAAAAACTTACAGGAACGCTCACATCGAGAATTGGATAATAAGATGCATTAATTTGTGCAATATTGTTATCAGCCACTGTATATTTAATTTTCCCGTCCACAACCTGTTTTATAATTTCATCGGTTGCCAGTGAACCCGGCAGGGTATCAATAATTATTCTACCTCCAATCTCCTCTGATAAATTTTTTAATCTCTGATAATATGAACTGTTTTTTCTTACGGATACCGTGTCTCCAATTAATTCTATTGCATCATTTACAAGATATCTTTGTATTTCATGAAGTTTCATTTTTCGCCATCGATCAGGTTTTTTCTGAACAAGTACCTGGTGCGTATGATAAAAAGATTTTGTGAAATCAACTTTATTTCTTCTTGCTGATGTGATGGTTAATCCGTGTGCTATGATATCCACATCTCCGCGATTGAGTCTGTTAAAAAGGCTATTTATATCTTTTGCGATAATGATCTCCAGTTCCAGGCCCAGCTCATTAGCAAACCTTTCAAGCAATTCGTATTCAAACCCCATTGGCTGTCCTCTGTAAAGGAAATAACTTGTGCCACTGTAAATAGTAATTGCTTTAAGTTTGCCATCTTCTTTTATTTCCTCCAGATCTCGTTTTATGGGTTTTACAGTTTCTTTTTTCTTCCCGGTGTTGCATGCAAAAATTAAAATTAAAGCTGTACAAACAAGAATAGGTTTAATAAGTTTCATATACAATCTCTTTTTGACTTTATCTTCTAAAATACAAAAAGTCAGCAATATTTCAATAATAATCTATATGAAAATCAATTGCTATTCTGATATACAAATATTATTTTTACGTTTAACGGAATAAAAAAATAATCCCAAAAACAGGCAATATGATTAATATAGATCAAAAAGACGAAAATACTTTTGAGGTAACAATTGAGGAGGAAGGATCCAAATCGACTAAAACAGTAACTTTAGATGACAAGTACCACAAAAAAACGACGGGAGGAATCATTCCAAAAGAGGAAACCATAAAAAAATCCATTGAGTTTCTCCTGGAGAGAGAACCCAAAGAATCTATCATGTCAAAATTTAATCTGAAAGATATAGTAAAATTTTTCCCTGAATTTGAATCCTATATCAGTATGGAACATTAATTTCACATCATAATAACAATAAAGTTTTAGGCTCTTTCAGGAATAACAAGAGAAGAAATTATATAAATTTGCATCACCATAAAAAAGCAGTTCTTCTACACTAAAGCATATTCGGGGTGTGGCGCAGTCCGGTTAGCGCGCCACGTTCGGGACGTGGAGGCCGTGAGTTCGAATCTCACCACCCCGACAGAATTTTAAGGCACATGCTGTCCCGATTTTCAACACCAACAGGAAGCAGCCTGACAAGACAGACCGGGCGTGATCCTCATTTCCTGTTTTTTCTTTTTAAATTACTCAGATCTCAGACAATTTCATTGCTATAATATTTCCTTATCGGAATTGTATTTTTCTTATTCTTTTTTCCCACTTTTGTTTCCAATGAAAAATTTCAGTTTTAACCAAAAGAAGATTAAACCAAACCAGGATTGGTCAATCATAAATCTTAAAATATAAATATGCAGGTAGGTATCATTATTCAGCAAATATTCGTTCTGTTCATTCTGGCTCTGATTGGACTGATTGCTACCAAAAGAAACATTATCCAGGATGAAATAAAAACCGGACTTACCAAAATTATTTTTAACATTACTCTCCCCTTTCTAATTATAACCAATATCTCATCTCTGAATATTGATGAACAGATCTTACTTAACTGGGTTCTGGTGATTGGCCTTGCATTTTTCTCTATTGTATTTTTTCTTTTAATTGGAAAAGCTACCGCAAAAATTTTAAAACTACCTCCTGAGAAATCAATTATTCATATGGTTCATACAGGTTTTACCAATGCGGTTTTCCTGGGCTTTCCGATATTAGATGCGCTTTTTCCAAACGGAGAAGGTATTCTTTATGGCATTATATTTTTTCTCACTCAAAATACTACATTGTGGACATTGGGAGTATTTCTCCTGACGCAGGATGCAAAGAAGAAAAAGCTTGACAACCTCAAAAATCTCCTCAACCCAAATACCATTTCTTTTTTCATTGGCTTGCTGATGTTGCTTTTTCACATAAAGATACCCGGTTTTTTATTTGGTACACTTGAAGGGCTCGGCAAAACCACTATGTACCTGGCCATGCTATACATTGGAGCTATTCTGGCACAGGTAAACTTCAAATCAATGGTAAAAGATACCACAACTTTTGTTTTAAGTTTTAATAAACTGATCCTGGGGCCTGTACTTCTTATTTTTATTATTAAAGGTTTCTTCTTGCTGACTCCCCTGGAATTAAACATGACTGCCAAATTGGTTATTATTCTTGAAGCAGCAATGCCCTGCCAGACGATTATGGTTATTCTGGCAAGAAAATACAACAAAGATGATTTTTATGCAACACAGAACCTTTCAGTTTCAACGCTATTAAGCATCTTAACCTTACCTCTGATTCTTATAATTGCACAATTTATACTTTAGTTACGCGAAACAACCCTTTTTAACATCCACTCAACTCATTGTTATTAAATGTTTTAAAAAAATATTGTTTTTTTGATAGGGTAATTTAATGCGACAGGGTCATATAAGTGAAAGAACACAAATAAGGCCTTATAATAAATAACAAAAGTATAAACAATTAAATAATACAGTCATGAAAACACAAAAGAACATATCAGGAAAAAGAAGAAACACAGTTTTTCTTCTGTTAAACATCTTCGCTCTTACTCTTTTTGCCAATATGAGTTTTGCTCAGGAAGCCGTTACCAGTCATATTAAAAACACTGACAAGTTTTTTGAGAATGCGAATATTGAGGATACCGATACAAATTACACATATAAATGGAGTGACAATGCCGAAAAATGGCAGCTCTATAATCGTGAAATAAAGTATTTCAAAAAAGATCAGAAGCTGCTGGCAACGTTAAACCAAAGATATGAAAATGAAAATTGGGTTAACTATGACCGAAGTCTGAAAAGTTATAACAACAACAACAAAGTCATTGAAAACCTGAGCCAGCAATGGAATGATGCCTCAGATAGCTGGGTGAACCTGCAATTAAAAACAACTTCTTATGATAAATCTGGTAATAAAAGTGAAATACTGTATCATGAATGGAGAAAAGCTGCAGGTAAATGGTTTAGCACTGTTCGTTACCTGATGGAATATAACGGATTTGGCGAGAAAAGAAGAATACTCGTGAAAAAATACAACCCTGCTGTTGACACATGGTCCAATTACTCCAGGTATTCTTTCAGTTACGAGGATAATTTTGGTCCTCCTGATCAGGCTCTCGTTGAAATGTGGGATCCATATACAGAAACATGGAACAACAGAGGTAAATATACGATGAATTATGATATGAGAGGAAATAAAGTCAAAGAAAAAAGATCAACCTGGAATGAAGGCATGCAAAAGTGGATAAATGGAATGCAATTTAGAAGAAACTACAGCAAAGACCTTCTTATGAGTGAAATTGAACAAAGGTGGGACTTCAGAATGAATAGCTGGAACAATGCAATTAAATATGATTTCATGTATGACGCTGAAGGAGAATTATCAAAGATGATTGAAATGAAATGGAACAATGATTCTGCACAGTGGATTGAAAAAGGACGCTATTTATATTCTGAAATAAAAGATTTGAAGGATAAAGCACAAACAAAAGGATCAGATAAATAGCATCCTCATAAGAGTATCCGGCATCGTACCGGATACTCTTTAAAATTTTTGTATCTTTAGCAGGTCTATGAAAACAAATGATAAGAACAAAATCAGGAAGATTAAAAAAGGAGATATACAGACTTTTGAGGCTGTTTTTCGTTCTTATTATGAAGAATTATGCGTCTTCGCTATTAGTTATTTGAAAGATAAAGATTTAGCAGAAGAAACGGTCCAGGATGTTTTTTATACCATCTGGGAAAAAAAAGAAAAATTAAACATAAAAAGCTCACTAAGAGCCTATTTATTTACCGCTGTAAAAAATAAAAGTTTAAAATATTTAAGAAAAGAAGAAACAAAAGACAAATACAGTTCATACATAAAAAATACAAAAAACGATAAAGTACTCACCCCTTTTGATGAAATGAATAAGAAAGAACTGAACAAACTAATTGATATAACTATGCAAAGGCTGCCAGAAAGAACAAGAGAAATTTTTCAACTAAATCGTTTTCACGGCCTGGCATATAAAGAAATAGCGCAAAAGCTGTCAATATCAATAAAGACCGTGGAAGCAAATATGGGGAAAGCTTTAAAGGTATTTAGAAAGGCATTAACAGAATTTCAACAAGTTTCTTAAAAAAACCAACAGCCATGAAATGGAAATTATTAGCAAAATATTTAGCTGGAGAAACGAATGAAAAAGAGAATCTTAAAATTCAGAAATGGATGCATAAAAATTCTGAAAATGCCCACTTTATAAATGATTATAAAACATTATGGGGAAGCATGGAAAGTAAAAAGGAACATATAGATGTGGATAAAGCATGGAATAAGCTAAAGTCCAAAATTCAAGAAAATGAAAGCCAGGAAAAAGATAGATCGGTTCCCGTATTTTCATTAAATAAAACGGTAGTTAAGTATGCCGCTTCAATTGTCTTGGTTATAGGAATTGGCGCTCTGGGCATGTTTTCATACCAAAAAATCAGTAACTCATGGAATACAGTAAATGTTGAAACTTCAGCATTTGATTCAAATAAAGAAGTTACGCTGCCTGATGGCTCTATTGCCTATCTTAACAAAGAATCTGAAGTTAATTACCCTAAATCTTTCCAGCAGGGAAAAAGGTCAATTAAATTTGAGGGAGAAGGATTTTTCGATATTGAAAAAGATCCAAACAAACCATTCATTATTGAGGCAGGTAAAGCACAAATTGAAGTGTTAGGTACTTCTTTTAATGTAAACACCCATTCATCTAATCAAATAGAAGTTTTTGTTAAATCAGGTACTGTAAAACTTTCCAGCAAATCACAAGGAAAATCAATAATACTAAATAAAGGGTATATTGGAATACTCTCAGAAAACAAGCTAACAAAGAAACTAAATAAAGATGTTAACTATTTATCCTGGAGAACAGGAAAGCTTATCTTCAAAAAAACAAAAGTAGAAGATGCTGTAAAAGCACTCAACAGAACCTATGATGTTCGTATTGTGCTCAATAACAGCTCGTTAAATAACGAAGAAATAACAGCCACTTTTGACCAGGAACCTATAGAACATGTCTTAAAAGTTATAGGAAAAACTTTTGGCGTAAAAATCAAGGAGGAAGATCATACTTATATTATTGGTGAAGAAAATTCATAGCACATGATTCATAAAAAACTGTTTTATCTTTTATTAATCTTAGCCCTTAATTTTGTTTGTCATAGCAGCTTTTCACAGGAAAATCCCTTAAATAAGAAATATGATCTTCAGGTTTCTAATGAACCTTTGTATAAAACACTGATTAAACTGAATCAGGAAACAGGATTAAATTTTTCCTATAATGCTTCTCTGATTGACGGAGATAAAAAGATATCCATAAACAAAAAGAATGCTCCCCTGAAAGAAATAATTGATGCTGTGCTTACAGATACATCACTTACTTTTGAAGTCTTTAACAAACATCTCATTATTTACAAAAAAAATGAAAAGCCAGCATTTATTGATAAAGAAGAGAAGAAAATTACCTCCATTAAAATAAAGGGAGAAATTCATGAAAAAGGAACCAAGAAGCCCCTTCCTTATGCATCAATAGGACTATTAAATAAACCCATTGGTACAATGGCTAATTTAGATGGAGAATTTGTTATCAAGATAGATCCAAAACACATCGATGATACTATTGTCGTATCTCACATTGGGTATGCCAACCAATACATCCCTGTTAAGCTGGCAATGAACAGAATCAACAATATTAAACTTGAAAAAAAATATTACACGATCCAGGAAGTGATAATAAGAAGCAACAGTCCCAGAACAATATTAATGAATTCCTTATCCAGAATACAGGAGAATTATTATGACACTCCCTTACTTTTAACCGGATTTTACAGGGAAACAGTTCAAAAAGATGAAGGATACACTTCCGTTTCAGAAGCCATTATTAAGCTATACCGACCACATGGTAAAATATTCAGGGGAGATCAGGTAAAGATTATGAAAAGCAGAAAAAGTATCAATTACAATACAAAAGATAGTGTGATGCTTAAATTGAAGGCAGGGCTTGAAGCAACTTTTTTACTGGATGTTATTAATGACAGAGCTAATTTTCTGCAAATACACAGGATCAGTTTGTATAAATATGAATTATCGGATATTAGTTTTTATAATGGTAACGATACATACGTTATTTCATTTTCCCCAAAAGAGGAAGCCCCTATTCCTTTATATAAGGGTAAACTTTATATCGATGTAAATTCACTGGCAATAGTTGCAGCCAAATTTTCACTTGACAAAAATAACTTAAAGAAGGTAGCCAGTTCATTAATAATAAGAAAAAAGTGGGATATAAAAGTTAAACCCCAGGAAGTAGAATATTTTGTTAGTTATAAAAAATCCAAAACGGATAAATACTATTTAAATCACATACGTGGAGATTTAACCTTTAAAGTAAAAAAACGCGATAAATTTTTCGGTCAGAATTTCAAGGTGAGTTTTGAAATGGCTACCAGCAACGTAGAAACAGAGAATGTGTCTCCATTTGAAAGACAATCTATAATCAGAGCTCATAAAATATTTATCGAACAAATTGAAGGCTATGATGCTGATTTCTGGGAAGATTATAACATCATAAAACCTGGTGAACCTGTCAAGGAAACCCTCGAGAACATCAAATCAAAAATTCAGAAACTTCCAGCAAATTAATCTAATCGCTTTTCTTCTGGTAAGCTTCAACCCAATCAATATACATGGAAACAGGCAATTCGGAACTATTTATTTCTTTTTCCAGTCCTGAGCTAAAAATCATATACATGGGTTGATCCGGAATTCCTTGTTTTTGTTTTTTAACAGGTATTCCGTTAATTTTCCATACTATCTCATCCTTTTTCCATTCCAGAGTAAAAATATAATAATCCTTTGATAAGTTAACTCCCCCAATTTTCTTTCTTGAAGTTTTCACATTCTTAGTGTCTTTAATGTCTCCCCAGTAATATTTCAATTCAGGTTTATCTGACCTCTTTCCATTTAAATTGAATACATCTATTTCAGGAGAAATTTTGTCAGCCACCATCCAGAAGGAATGTTTTATTTGCGATGCAGAATCAACTTTAACCTTGGCACTGAAAATTCCGTAGAGTTGTCTGAATGATTGACCGGTATTTATCAACCCGGATGTATACTGGAACTTTTTGGGATAAAAACCAAAACCCGGGTGCCATGCTTTGCCTTCTACTTCTTCTTGTTTTGTAACTATTTCCAGTTTACCATCTTCAATGTTAATATTATCACCATCTGTAATAAAATGCTTATCATTTGTTTGTACATAACTCTCCTGCAAAAGAGTTTTTCCCCAGTAATAAGCCGTAATCCATTTTTCCCTGTCTAAAGAACCTTTTGAAAAATCATCATAGAAAGTTCTGTTCCAGTTACGGAAAAAATCAAATTTTTGTGAATCTATATTTTTCAGATACCACTGAATATTTTCCGATTTTTTTAAATCCTGGTATTCAAGGAGTTGTTTATATTCTTCCGACAACTTAAATTTATCTTTTGTCTTATAATATTCTTTCTCCTTCTTAAAACCTTCACTTTCAACATAATCTTTTAAATCAAAATATTCCTTTAGTTTCTCCGAATCTTTTATTTCATTATAAAGTTTAAATTTCGGGCTTTTTTCAAATTTAAGGACTCTTTTGATATCACTGGATTTTTTTAACTCCTGGTACTCTTTGTATTCCTTGAATTCCTGGGTATTTTCGAATTTTCTTTTTTCAATTTCTTCAGGAATTTTTTGAAATTCTTCAGAGTTTACCTGTTCATTTAGTTTCTTAAACTCTTCAATTTCAGGAGAATTTTTAAATTGCTGATATTTTTTTAACGTTTTTGAATTAGCAATTTTCCAAAACCTTTTTAGCTCCTCATCGTTTTTGAGTTCTTGTAATTGGTTGTATTTCTGATATTCAGGAGAGTTTTTGTAGTCAATAGCTTCTGCATCTTCCCATTCATTTTTAAACTCAGAGGAATTAATTCTTTCACGTAATTTATCAAGTTTATTAGATTCTTCGGAATTTTCTCCTTTTTTACTAAGTTTTTTCTCTTCTTTAATTTCTTCTTTCAGCTTTTGCAAAGCCTCTTTCTTTTGCCTCTTGTAATCCTTTTTTAATTGAGAAAAATCGGTGCTCTTGACTTCTTCCACTAAAGCATTATAATTCTGAAGCTTTTCAGAATCTTTAAACTGGTTATAAAAAGATAATTCATCGGAATTTTCAAAATCAAAAAACCACTTGTATTTTTTTTGCAGTGTATTGTATTTCTTCAGGGTTTCTTTATAATCTTTCTCTTTCTGGGTTCTTTTTTCTTCCAGGTTTTTCTTGAACTCCTCAAATTCATCTGATTCAAAAAAATTACCCAGGTCATAATACCTTTTTAACTCATGTGATTCCTGCATTTTCTTATAATGCGCGAGTTCATCGGAGTCACTTACTTTAAGATAATTCTTTATTTCCTTATCGCGTGTAAGCTCATTAAATCTCTTTTCTTTTTGATAAGCCTCTGTATCTTCATAACGCTGCGCATTAATTTCCTTCTTTCTCTGTTCAAATTCAGGAGATTCAATAAATTCTTTTAGTTGCCTGTACTTTTGAAGCTCTTCTGAGTTTTCAAATTCAAGCAGCTCATTAAATTCTTTTTCCAGTGCCTTTTGCTGTTTTTCATATTTGGTAGTATCAGGGAAATTCCCTAAGATGTTTGCCAAACGAACTTTGAAATTTGACGGGGCATTATTCATGATATTAGACTTTACAGTAATTAACCAAACCATAAAAATAAAAAAATTCGCTGCAATTAACAAAAGAAAATAATTGAGGTAAATAATATGCCTCTATGAGTATAAGAATTTTTATAATTCTGATAACTTCATAATTCCTTCTGGCGGAAAAACGGGCCGGTTATAGCTGATCTTAAGGGAATCATAGTCTGACTGACTAAAACCAACATCGGCAATGTATATCCTTTTTAAATAATTCTCTAGACCATATTTAGGAACATCCAGAGTTAGTATAAATTCCGGATTAATTGTGTTTGAAAATTCACTTCCGGTTCTGGTATTCAAGCCGGAAGGAACATCAAGAGAAACAATGTTTTTTGCAATTCTGTTCGATACTTTTATCATATCTTTATATTTACCATAAGGCTCGCTACTTAATGTATATCCTAACAATGCGTCTATCACAACACTGTTAGCCGGAAAATCCATACTCATTCTTAAATAATTTCTCAATTGATGTATTAAATCCTGAATAAACCTTTTGTTATGTTTCTTTTTGTTTATATCCCAGGCTGGAATTAATACCAGATTTCCACTGAATTTGGGATTGTTTAGCAAATGATGGGCTGCAAAAAGACCTCCTCCACCATTATTGCCTGAACCAAACAAAACAACCACAGGATTTCCTTTGTTTAAAAGATACTGGTACTTATCCATGATTAAACAGGCAAGTCGCTTCCCTGCAAGTGACATCATTCTGTTGAGCGGGAAATGAGAAATAGCCACATTATCCAGCCGAACCATTGTTTTTTGAGAAAGATATAACATTATTCTTTTTATAACAAAACGAATATGGATTCCTTTTGTTTTAACTTAATAACCTGGTTTTGGTTTTTTCATAACGGAGAGAAAGTAATATTATCAGTTTTTTTGTATTTTAGAATCTTATTTATAGTCCAATATATGAATATAACTATCTTGAATGGAAATCCTTCTGATCATTCCTTTCTGTTTGATAAATATCTGGATGAACTGATCATTATTATGAAGGACAAATCTTTTAAAACAAGAAAGGTTAATCTCAGAGATCATAAAATTAATTTCTGCATTGGTTGTTGGAATTGCTGGACTAAAACGCCAGGTCGTTGCGTACACAATGATGATCTGCAAGCCATTTATCCTGCCATGATAAATTGTAATTTATTAATATTCGCATCGCCTCTGTTAGCCGGTTTTCCATCAAGCCTAATAAAAAAAGTAAATGACAGAATGGTCCCTTTTGTATTGCCTTATATTGAAATTATTCAAAAGGAATGTCATCATAAAAAAAGGTATCCTGAATATCCGAAACTGGGATTAATACTGGAAAAGGAAAATGATACAAAACAAGAAGATCTGGATATAGTTAAAGATATTTATAAACGACTTGCAATTAATTTTCATTCTGAATTAGCCTTTTTTAAAACCACAGAAGAAAAACAAGAGGAAATAGTAAATGAAATTAACAATATACAACGGGTCGCCACGACGTAAAAAGAGCAACTCTAAAATATTAACAGACCAGTTTATTCAGGGTTACACAAAGACCATGGATCAGAACAGCTATGAATTGCATTACCTGGCTGAAACTAATAAAAATTCTGAGCATATAGAAGCTTTTCAAAATGCAGAAAATATTCTGATCATATTTCCGCTTTATACAGACTCTATGCCCGGGATTGTGAAATATTTTTTTGAGTCCCTTCACAAGATCCCGAATGAAAATAATAAAAAAATTGGTTTTATTGTCCAGTCAGGATTCCCGGAAGTTAAGCATTCTACTTATGTGGAAAGATACCTCAAAAGATTTACAGAAAAATTAGGTGCAGATTACCTTGGAGCGGTTATCAAAGGAGGAGTTGAAGGAATACAGGCACGACCAGCCTGGGCAAGCAGAAAACTTTTTCATGCATTTTATAACCTTGGCGTTTATTTTGGCGAAAACAATGCTTTTAACAATGAAATAAAGAACAACCTGGGCAAAATGCATCAATTGGGTCGTTTTCGGATAAATATGTTCAGGTTTATTTCAGCCCTGGGTATTGCCGATTATTACTGGAACAAACAATTAAAAGATAACAATGCAAAAAATAAATGTTATGACCAGCCTTATTGGAATTGAATAATGTTTTTCCAGATATTTTTGGATTTTAATTTTTTTAAATTTTCAATTTATATATTTGTTATAAAAAAGTATGATTAAACACGTAGTTTGCTGGAAATTACATGAAAATCCACAAGGGAAAGACAAAAACACCATTGCTTCTGCAATAAAAGAACAATTGTACAAATTGCAGGAAGAGATTAAGGAAATTCAATTTATGGAAATTGGTGTGAATGCTCCTGAAGCCAGTGATGAAAATTATGATGTGGTACTTATTGCGGAATTTAAAAATTTCAAAGACCTGGAAACATATCAGAAACATCCGGCTCATGTAAGATTCAAAGAATTTATAAAACCACTAAGAAGCGATAAGATTGCTGTGGACTATGTAAAATAACCGCAGCATTTTAAACAGAAACAATTTTTTTCATGAAAAGCATTAGTGTATTTTGCGGATCAAAAACAGGGAATGATCCCATTTATCAGGATATTGCATACCAATTGGGAGAAACACTTGCCCTTAAAAATTTCACATTGATTTATGGCGGAGCCAAAGTTGGCCTAATGGGAAAACTTGCTGACGGGGCACTGGAAAATAAGGGTGAAGTTATAGGTGTGCTGCCTCATTTTTTAAAAAACAAGGAAATTTTACATGATAAACTGACTCAGCTGATATTAGTTGAAACCATGCATGAAAGGAAAATTAAGATGCATGAATTATCAGATGCAGTTATTGTACTACCTGGCGGATATGGTACCATGGATGAATTTTTTGAAATGATTACATGGAGCCAGTTACAACTTCATTCCAAACCCATTGCGCTACTGAATATCAACGGTTATTATGAAAATATAATCAAACATGCCGATAAAATGATGCAGGAAGGGTTTCTCTCACCAAAACACCGTAAAATGATATTGCTTTATGACAGTGTAGATGAGATGCTAACAAATATGAAAAAAGAAGTTGTTAAAGATTAAAACTAACTTTGTCTCTGCTTTAATTGGCTTTTCTCCTTTATATTTCTTAAGTTTGGTTACTTCATGAAAAAAGTAATTTAATGATCATATTGTCAAATTGATTTAAAGTAAGGAGAAAATAAATTATGTCAAAGGAACTAATTGTAAATTTATTAGAAAAGCTAAAGGCTTGGGCAATTGAAGATTTACCCTCCATTCTTATTCTTATTATTGCAACATGGATTGTTCTGAAAGCTGTCAGTGTAATCCTTAAAAAGTTAAAAAAATCACTTAATAAAAGAATCCAGAAAAAAGAGGATACAGAAAGTGAGGAATCAGGAAAGCGGATTGATACACTTGTTAATATACTGAAAAGTGTGCTTCGTGTGGTTATCTGGGGCATTTTTATTATGATTCTGCTGAAGAAATTTGGAGTAGACATTGGGCCAATACTTGCTGGAGCTGGTATTATAGGATTGGCTGTAGGTTTTGGAGCACAGGAACTTGTCAGGGACTTTATTTCCGGTTTTTTTATACTGCTCGAAAACCAGATAAGGGTTGGTGATGTGGCTATTATTAATGGAACCGGAGGACTGGTAGAAAAAATAGAGTTAAGAACTACCACTTTACGAGACTTTTCCGGAACCACTCACATCTTTCAAAATGGTAAAATAAACACAATCAGTAACATGACAAAAGAATGGTCTGCTGTTGTGTTTGATATTGGTGTGGCTTACAAGGAAGATACAGACCAGGTAACTGAAATTATGAAACAAGTTGGAAATGAACTAGCAAAAGATCCGGACTTTAAGGATCTTATTATAAACCCCCTTGAAATATTTGGAGTGGATAAATTTGCTGACAGTGCGGTAATTATTAAAGCAAGGCTTAAAACAAAACCGTTACAACAATGGGGTGTTGGACGTGAATACAGAAGAAGACTCAAAAAAGCCTTTGATAAAAACGATATTGAAATTCCATTCCCTCATACAACAGTATACTGGGGAGAAAAAATTAACCCGCTTAAGCTTGATATTGAAAACCAGCTTAAAGGGAATTAACCAAAGCAAAACAGCCAGGCAGTAGTAACCGCCTGGCTGTTAGTGTAAAGAGATTCCTCTGCCTAAAATTTCTAATCAATCCTAACTTCAGTAAATAATTATGAAACACCTGGTAATTATTGCTTTTTTCTTTATTATTTCTTACTTTTGGAAAAGACAAAACCCTTGAAGATGAACCTGATAACGTTTTCAATACATACCAAATACCACCCTTTTGGCAAGGGTTTATATGAATGCTGGATTTGCTGAATCTTTCCATTTTCTCTTCACTTTATCTACAATTTTTTATTTGTTTCACCTAAATATCCTTTGTATGGAAGGAATTATTTTTGATATTAAGCATTATGCAATACATGACGGTCCAGGAATACGGCAAACCATTTTTTTAAAAGGTTGCCCCCTCTCCTGCTGGTGGTGCCATAATCCTGAAAGCCAGAAAAAAGAGATCGAATCATATACAAAAGTAAACAAGCTTGATGGAAAAAAATTCTATAAAGAGGAAACTATCGGATACAGAACAACTACCTCTGAATTAATGAAAATTATTGAAAAGGACACACTTTTCTATGAAGAGTCTGAGGGCGGTGTAACATTTTCCGGGGGCGAACCCTTAATGCAGACAGATTTCCTTTTTGACCTGGCAAGGAAAACAAAAATGAATTACATACACAATGCTTTAGATACTTGTGGATATGTTTCACAGGATGATATACTCCGGCTTATCCCATACATAGATCTATGGCTCTATGACCTGAAAATTATTGATCCGGAACTTCATGAAAGATACACCGGTGTTTCCAATGAAATTATTCTCAAAAATCTTGAATTTCTTGATGAAACCGGACAGGACATTATCCTTCGTTTTCCAGTCGTTCCAGGAATCACAAATACAAAATCAAACATTGAGCAAATCATTCTATTTGCAAAAACACTACGAAACACCAAAAGGATTGATATTTTGCCCTATCACAATATTTCAAAAAGTAAATATGATCGTTTCCAAAAGAAAAATAGAATGGAAAACGTGAAAACAGAAGGGTTGAATGCCGAATCCATACAAAATGAATTTGAATCAAACGGATTTAAAGTAAAAATTGGGGGTTAATTATGAATACCAGGATACAAAAATTACGGGAACAATCACTGAATGCTGTAAATACCATATCAGCAGAGAGAGGGTTGCTCATTACAAAATTTTATCAGAACGAATTGTCAGGAAAAGAATCTATTCCTGTAGAACGTGCGAAAGCTTTCGAATATATTCTAAATCACAAACAGATTTGTATAAACGATGGTGAGCTCATTGTAGGTGAACGTGGTCCGGCTCCCAAAGCCACTCCCACTTACCCGGAGATCTGCCTGCACAGCCTGAAGGATCTTGAAATATTAAATACCAGGGATAAAGTCTCGTTTAAAGTAGATCAAAAAACCCGCAAATCATTCGAAGATTTGATTATCCCATTTTGGAAAGGAAGAACACAGAGAGAACGGGTTTTTAAGGCGGTTAAACCGGAATGGATAGATGCTTATGAGGCAGGTATATTTACAGAATTTCAGGAGCAAAGGGCTCCAGGGCATACTGTTGCAGGAAAAAAAATATTCCGGAAAGGGATGTTGGATTTAATCAAAAATGCTGAAGAAGCTGAACAAAAAATTGATTTCTTAAACGATCCTGATGCAACTGAAAAAAGCGAGGAGCTTTATGCCATGAAAATAGTAGCTCAGGCACTTATAAATTTTGCAGAAAGGCACAGCATCGAGTTGGAGAAACTCGCTGAGAAAAACACGGACAAAAAAAGAAAAGAGGAACTGAAAAGAATGGCTGAAATATGCAGAAGAGTGCCTGCTCATGCGCCACAAACTTTTCATGAAGCATTACAGCATTACTGGTTCATTCATCTGGGAGTAATCACTGAACTAAATCCATGGGACTCTTTTAATCCGGGCCGGCTGGACCAGCATCTTTTCCCTTTTTATGCCAGTGAAACAGAACATAAGATGCTGACAAGAGAAGATGCTAAAGAGCTGCTTGAATCTTTCTGGATCAAGTTTAATAACCACCCCTCTCCTCCTAAGGTCGGAGTTACTGCCCAGGAGAGTAATACATACACAGACTTTTCACTGATAAACCTTGGCGGAGTCAACGAACAGGGAGAAGATGCCACTAATGAGGTCACCTATCTCCTGCTGGATGTCATTGAAGAGATGCGAATTCTTCAGCCAAGTTCTATGGTACAGGTTAGTAAAAAAAATCCGGATAAACTACTCAAAAGAGCTGCACTTATAACTAAAACAGGCTTCGGACAACCCTCCTGGTTTAATACTGAGGCCATTATACAGGAATTGCTCCGCCAGGGAAAAGACATTGAAGATGCAAGAAATGGCGGTGCAAGCGGATGTGTCGAAACCGGAGCCTTTGGTAAAGAAAGCTACATTCTGACCGGGTATTTCAACCTGAATAAGGTTTTTGAAGTTACCTTAAATAATGGAAAAGACCCGCGCACAGGTAAGATGATCGGTATTGAAACAGGGGATCCTGAAGAGTTCGAAAATTTTCAGTCGTTATTTGAAGCCTTCAAAAAACAGCTGGGTCATTTTGTGAGAATAAAACTGGAAGGGAACAATATTATCGAAAGTCTTTATGAACAGGAAATGCCAGTACCTTTTCTTTCACTGATCATTGACGATTGTATACAAAATGGAAAAGACTATAACGCCGGAGGAGCCAAATACAACACCAGCTATGTTCAGGGTGTGGGAATAGGCAGTCTGACTGATAACCTTACTGCTTTAAAATATCATGTATTTGATAAAAAGAATATTACTATGACCCAAATGCTGGATGCATTGGAAAACAATTTTGAAAGTCATGAAGAATTAAGACATGATCTGATTTACGAAACACCAAAATATGGAAATAATGATGACTATGCCGATGAACAGGCAAAAGAAATCTTCAATGCATTTTTTGAAGCAATTGATAACAAACCCACTGTAAGAGGTGGAAAATTCAGGATAAATTTACTACCAACAACAAGTCATGTTTATTTCGGTAGTGTTATAAACGCTATGCCTGATGGCAGAAAAGCAGGAGAACCACTCTCAGAAGG
>Ga0102938_10000767_pt1 | contig 23988 bp, 21 predicted proteins | sample SalPonR2_B_D2_MG_FD_84516 | JGI IMG/M metagenome (GOLD analysis project Ga0102938, IMG submission 84516) | Salt pond soil microbial communities from South San Francisco under conditions of wetland restoration - Salt Pond MetaG R2_B_D2_MG | ecosystem: Environmental > Aquatic > Marine >... | reverse complement strand
TGAACACTTTTTCTTTTCATTAGAAATGCGGTACAATAAGTCACGGAGGCAACATGAAATTTCAAAAAGTACGGCTCGACCGTTTAAACTTCACCGGCACACCGGTCAGGCTAAAGCGCAGTGAGCAATCAATGGAACAGCTGAAAACCTCGCTTAAGGCCACCGAGGGGCCTATTGATCCAATTATTGCCCGAGACCTTGGGGGCTCGGAGTTTGTGGTGGTGGCAGGAGAGTCGCGGGTGCAGGCGATGATTGAGCTGGGGTATCCCCTGAACTACGAGGTTCCCTGTCTGGTGGGGGTGTTTGACGATAAGACGGCGTTGGAGTATGGTCTGATCGAAAACTACGTGCGGAATCCCCTTACCCCCTACGAAGAGGCCTTGGTTATTCGTTCTTTGGTGGAGTACTACAATTTGACTCAGCGAGAGGTCGCGGCAAAGCTTGGCAAGACGGAGCAGTATATCTCCCATGTACTGTCGGTGTTCAATCTGATTGATGATGTGAAACAGGCCCTGCATGAGGGGAAGATTACCCTTGGACACGCCCGTGAACTCTACGTGTTGCGGAATTCGAAGGCGAATCAAAGGCTCATGCTGAAAGAGATCATCAGTCGCGGTTTAAATGTAAAGGCTACGAGGACCCGAATACGGGAGTTCCTGGGCGAGGGAAAGGAGTGGATTATTGAACCGGGTGAGGTGTGGTTGTCAAAGCGGGCAAAAGTGGTTATTAATCCCGCCCGCGAAGGGTACAAGGTTGATTTTTCCTTTTCCAACACCGAGGAGTTTGAACAGGTCGTGGCGTTTTTGCGGGGAAGGATGAAGTCTAAAAAAGAGGGGTAACGGGCTGAGGGGATAAAACTTGGGATAAAAACTTGCGTTGACGCAAGTCAAAAAAATACTATATAGAAAAACGATTGAAGCGGTGTTTCTCTAAATGGAAAGTAAAGGGTGGAATGTAGAATGGCGGTTCATCATACCGAGGGTCCTTCGGTTTTTAGTTACTGGAAAGATTATCTGTTGATTTTTCTCGGCTGCCTGATTGCGGCTTTCAGTTTTAACATGTTTCTTACCCCCAACAGGATCGCTCCGGGCGGTGTGGGGGGAATAGGAATTATTCTGTATCACCTGTGGGAGTTTCCGGTTGGTGTTACTATGCTGGTGTTGAACCTGCCGCTTTTTATTACCGGAATAGTGATTCATGGTACACACTTTGGGTTCAAGACGCTGGCGGCAACAGTTTTGCTCTCGGTACTGATCGATTCTACGGTCCAACTGCCTCTTTTAACTGAGGATTTGTTGTTGGCGGCGGTGCTGGGCGGGGCTTTGTTGGGTTTGGGGCTTGGACTGGTGTTTTCACGGAACTCTACTACCGGGGGCACAGACCTGATGGCGAAGCTTCTCTCGCATTTTGTTCCTTTCGTAAGCCTCGGTAAACTGCTCTTCTTTATTGATGTCTGCGTGGTGGCCGCCGCGGCGTTGGTGTTTCAAAATATTGAGCTGGGGTTGTACGCGGGGATTTCCATTTTTGTAGGGGCCCGGGTGATTGATCTTGTGCTGGAAGGGGTTGATTACGCGAAGCTGGTAATTATTATTAGCGACAGGGCCGAGGAGATAAGCGCCGGACTTTTGGATGAGCTGGAACGTGGGGTGACAGGGCTAAACGGGCAGGGGATGTATACAAGGAAATCTAAGAACGTACTTCTGTGCATCAGCCGGCCCCGGGAGATGCCGAAGTTGAAGCAGATTATCAGAGCGGCTGATCCGGAGGCCTTTGTGGTGGTCTCGGATGTGCGGGAGGCCCAGGGTGAGGGTTTCAAAGCGGTTGAGTAGGCAGTCGGTTACCGACTGCGCTGGTGTGTATGTTGTGAATGGGCCGGCGAAGCCAGGCTGCAAGCAAAGTTAGTCTACAAGCGAAGCCAGGCAGTCGGCTCAGCGGGAATCGGACACCAGGACCACCACTGAGTGGGCGGCGACTTTGTATTCCAGCTGATTTTCCAGAGTCTCGCTTTTACCCTGTTGATAGATGTCCGGGACGGAGGCGGTGTCGATTTTCCGGCGCCAGAGTTTGCCGGAGAGGGGCGGCGCTATTTTAAAGTGTATTGATTTGGGGCCGGCATTAAACATGATGTAAAAATCGTTGTCGTCTCGTTCGGCCTGGGTTTCGGCCTTGCTCCCGTCTATGAGGATGGCCAGAAGGTTGCTCTTTCTATTCCAATGTACGTCCTTGCCCTTTTCAGTGTACCAGGTAATGTCGGATATTCCGTTCTGATCGCTGTCTTCTCCTGAGTAGAACTCCGAACGCTTGAATGCGGGGTGCCGTTTTCTGAAATGGAGGAGCTGCCGGCAGAACTCGGAAAGGCCTGTGTGTTTTTTTGCCAGGGACCAGTCGATCCAGGAAATCTCGTTGTCCTGACAATAGGCGTTGTTGTTCCCCTGCTGAGTGCGGCGGAACTCATCCCCGGCGAGGAGCATTGGAGTGCCGGCGGAGAGAAGCAGAGAGGTGAAAAAGTTTTTTACCATACGGGTACGGAGTCTCTCTATTTTTGTTTTTTCCGAGGGGCCCTCTACACCAAAGTTCATGGAAAAGTTCGCACCATGCCCGTCACGGTTATCTTCCCCGTTCATTTCGTTGTGTTTTTGGGTGTAGCTGACCAGATCGTTCATGGTAAAACCGTCGTGGGCGGTAATGTAATTGATGCTGTGAAAGGGTTTTCTCCCGTCCGAGAGGTACAGATCTGAGCTCCCGGAGAAGCGCATAGCAAGCTTGGACACCATCCCGGGTTCATTGAGCCAGAAACGTCGTATATCATCACGGAAGCGGTCGTTCCATTCGGCCCAGCGTCCTCCTGGAAAGTTGCCCACCTGATAGGCCCCTCCGGCGTCCCAGGCTTCGGCTATCAGCTTGGTGTCTCTCAAAATCGGGTCTTCGGCGATTCGCTCGATGATAGGCGGGTTTTCAAGGAGGTTTCCCTTGCCGTCCCGTCCCAATATCGAGCCCAGGTCAAAACGGAAGCCGTCTACATGCATTTCCATTACCCAATAGCGGAGGCTATCGAGGATGAAGTTTCGTAGAATCGGATGGTTGCAGTTCATGGTGTTGCCGCAGCCGGAGAAATTCATGTATCCCCGTTTAGTTTCATCAAGAATATAGTAGATACTGTTATCCAGCCCCCGAAAGGAGATGGTCGGCCCCTCTTCGTTCCCTTCGGCGGTGTGGTTAAATACAATATCGAGGATAACCTCTATCCCCTCTTTATGGAGTTCCCGCACCATCTCCTTAAACTCACTTACCTGGCCGCCCTTCTGATGTGATTCCGCATAGAAGGAGGCGGGGGCAAAAAAGCCGATGGTGCTGTAGCCCCAGTAGTTGGTAAGCAGAGCGCCGGTGAGGGGAGAGGTGCGAATTAGTTCGTGGGGATTGAACTCCTGTAACGGCAGCAACTCGAGGCTTGTGATTCCCATCTTCTTGAACCATGGAATACGCTCGATCAAGCCGCGGTAGGTTCCCGGGTGTTCTACCCGGGAAGAGGGGTGGCGGGTAAGGCCTGCAAGATGGGCCTCGTAGATGATGCACTCCTTGAGGGGATAGTTCAAGGGCGTGTCGCCCTGCCAGTCGAAGTAGTCATTTACTACCACACATTTTGGTATGAGCTCCTTTTTCCATTTAAGCCAGGGCCTTTTCTGGGTCAGCGCTTTTGCATAAGGGTCGAGGAGCCATGCATCCGGCTGAAAGCGGTGGCCCTGGTCTGGATCGTGGGGGCCGTCAACCTGATAGAGGTATAGCTGGCCTGTCTCTAATCCGTGTATGTGGATATGCCAAATATCGCCGGTGCGGTTGTGAACCGGATCCAAAGTATGGACGGCGGTAGGGTTGGTGTCTTCCGGTGTATCAAAGAGCAGCACCCTCACCGATTCGGCATGTCGAGAGAAAATATTAAATTGAACACCCCTTCCCGTGAGGTAGGCGCCAAAGGGTATCGGATGGCCGGGTTCGGTTTTATGCATGTATGTCCCCAGTATCCTTGGGGGGATGCCAAAACCCTTCGTGGGCTTTTTTTGCCTCCTCTTCAAGGAGGGGGCCGTCGATTTCTATTGTACGCTGCCCCCGGGCAAATACTTCCCGGCTCGGTAGCTGGAGGGTAGGGTTTTCAGGGTCGTCGCCGGTGAGTTCGTACAGGCTTGCTTCGCTGAGGCCGTAGGTCATGCCGCCGATGCCGCTCCAGTAGATGGCCCCGCTGCACATTGCACAGGGCTCGGCGCTGGAGTAGAGGGTGCATTTAGAGAGAAATGGGCGGTCGTATTTTTTTGAGGCCTTGCGGACAAGATTGGTTTCAGCGTGCCCGGTGCAGTCATGTTCGGTTGATACGGTGTTGCCGGCGCTCATAAGGACCTGCCCGGCGGGGCCTACAAGAATAGCGCCGAAGGGATGGTTGCCTTCTTCCCGGGAGCGGAGGGAAACTTTTATTGCCTCTCTAATATACTCTTCCTTTTTCTTCATTGGTACTCTTACTCCTTTCTTTCTATGTACACTAAAACAAACTTCAGCAAAACACAACTGCGGGCAGAATCAAGGGTAAGGCTGTGGGTAAGGCTGCGGGCACACCCGAAGTTAAGACTGCTGTTCTGCCTGGGTTCTGCCTGCTGAAATTTTACTTGACTTGAGCTAATTCAAAGACTACAATACAACTCATATTATAATGTAAGATGTATGACAACATCTATAACATATCATACATCTAAAGCAAAACTGGGGTTTTTGTATGGAAATTTCACCTGTTCCTAATTTATCCGTAAAAAAAGAAGTACGGAAAACATTGATTCAGCTTATTCGGGAACTTGATAGTAAGGGTAATTCTCTTTTACCGGGTGAATATGAACTATCCGACAGGCTTGGTGTAAGCAGGGTGACCCTCCGAGATGTGATGCAGGAGTTACAGCAGGAGGGGATGATTTTTAAGATCCAGGGGAAGGGAACGTTGATAAACCATGACGCGCTGCGAATAAAAGTGCCCCTGAGTCCTGCTGTAGAGTTTGAGAATGCAATAGTCAATAGCGGCTACGATGCCGGGGTAGAACTTATAGAGGTGAGCATTTCAGAAGCAGGGGAAGAGTTTGCAGAGACCTTAAGAGTAGAGCCCTATGAGTATGTTGTGCGGGTGAAGAAGGTTTTTCTCGCAGACTCTTGTCCGGCAATTTTTTGTCGTGATGTGTTTCCACGAAAACTAATTGAGGGCGAGGTAGATAAGGGGGCCCTGCGGAACTCTACTTTTGAGTATCTGCTTAAAAACGGAGGGGTGGTTGTGTCCCACGATATTGTGGAGTTTTCCGCCACCGATGCAAAGGTCGCAAAAGAGTACATCGATACATCGGCCTATACAGTGCACAAGCCGCTTCTTTATTTACAATCGGTCTACTACACCACAAAGAATAATCCCGTGCTTGCAGTGGATGCATATTTTGATACCGAATACATAAAAATGAGTACCATCCGACAGCAGGATGTGTATAGAAATCAGGGGTTCTAATGGAATACAAGAGTCTTGTTCGCTTTTACTTGAATGGAGAGAGAAAGGAAATACCCGTTGGACCGAATGAAACCGTGCTGCAGATGCTGCACACTCGATTTTCGCTCAGCGGTACCAAGAAGGGGTGTGAAGAAGGAGACTGCGGGGCCTGCACGGTTGTAGTGGGTAAGTGGAGGGGTGACAGCTTTTTCTATGAAGCGGTGGCTTCCTGTATCTACCCTGCGGCGAAGCTTGATAAGACTCACCTTATTACGGTGGAAGGTCTCGGCGGTCCGGATAAGCTTCATGTGGTACAGAAGGAGCTGGTCGAAAACAACGGCATCCAGTGTGGTTTCTGTACACCAGGCATGGTGATGTCTCTATTTGCATTGTTTGCTGCTTTGCCTAACCCCACGGACAAAGAGATTTCCCTTGCCCTTGAAGGAAACATCTGCCGCTGTACCGGGTATGAGGGTATCGGAAGGGCAGCGGAAGCTGTAAGGGGTGAAATAAAAAGCCGGAATGTCGCTATTGTTCCCGAGGGGTTTAAGGAGATAGAGGCGGAACTTAAAAATATGGAAGCCCTCCATCTTAAAGTAACGGCAGGCCCCACGGGTGTTCCTCAGACAGAAAAGTATTATCTGCCTAAGAGCTTGTCGGAATGCAAGGATATTCTATCTAAAGGCCGGAAAGAGACGTCCGGAGGGGCGTCGGGCACCTACACCTTTTTATCCGGAGGGACCGATATTGGTGTGAGTGTGAACATGCGAAAGGAGATACCCGGCAAGATCATTGATCTCAGTTCCATTGAAGAGCTCAGCGGAATTGAAATAGGTGAGGCTTCGCTGACTATCGGGGCACTGACTACCATGTCGGTGATACGAGAGGACCAGAGACTGTTTTCGGTAATGCCGATCTTTCGGGAGGTTGCAAGCAAGGTTGCTTCACAGCAGATACGAAATGTTGCTACCCTCGCCGGTAATATAGCCAATGCGTCTCCAATCGGCGATTTCAATGTGCTCCTGCTCGGCCTTAATGCAAATCTTGTACTGTGGTCTCTGGAGGGTGAGCGGACCCTCCAGATTCAGGACTTTTTTGTTGAATATCGTAAAACGGCCATAAAAGAAAATGAATTGATTAAAAGCATTCAAGTTCCTTTAGATACAGATTTTGTCTCCTTCCTAAAAAGCTCCAAACGGAGGGCGGTGGATATTGCCACGGTGAACTCGGCTTTCAGCGTGAAAAAGAGGGGAAATTTGTTAAGTGAATGCCTGTTTTCGGTGGGTGGAGTAGCTCCTGTACCACTGCTGCTGAAAGAGACTGCGGAGGGTATGAAGGGAGTTTCCCCCTTCGAAATTGATATTGAAAAGGTCTCAGAGAGGGCTCTCCGTGAGATTACACCGATTGATGATGTAAGGGGGAGTGCGGAATTTCGGAGCACCCTGGTGAAGAACCAGCTGAGAAAGCATCTTGCGCGATTACTCGAGAGAGAAGAGGGATAGGGCTTATGGCGGACACATACAGGCAGGCGATTAGAGAGGACGCACAAATTACCACACAGCTCAGTGTTGAGGAGATGGTTATCGGTAAAGCTAAATATACCGCCGATGCTGTTCCTTCAAGGGACCTGCTATACGCGTATCCTATTGCATCTCCTGTTGCCCACGGCGTTATCAGAAACATTGATCTCAGCAAAGCGAAAGAGGTAGATGGAGTAGCGGGGGTTTTTACGGCTGCTGATATTCCCGGTCAAAACGGCATAGGTGTGGAGGAGCGGGAAGAGGAACCCCTCTTTACGGAGGAGGAACTAAATTATATCGGCCAGCCGATCGGCATGGTAGTAGCATCCTCGGAAGAAACCGCCCGTTATGCGGCCTCTCTTGTGGATATTGAGTATTCGGAGCTGGAACCCATTCTTACTATCGACCAGGCTCTGGAGAAAAATTCCCTCCTCGACGAGCCTCTGGTGGTTGAGCGAGGGGATATTGAGGCCGGTTTTCGTGAATCCGCCCATATTATTGAGGGAGTACTGGAATCCGGGGCCCAGGACCATGTCTATTTAGAGACTAACCGGGCTGTAGCAGTCCCCGAATACGGCCGGGGAATAAAAGTCTACTCCGCCACCCAGGGAGTTACCGATGTGCAAGGGGTCTGCGCCAATGTGCTTGGAGTTTCCCATTCGGAAGTAGAAGTTGAGCTGCTGCGTGTCGGTGGTGCCTTTGGAGGAAAAGAGCGGGGTGGAACGATGTGGGCGGCTATGGCGGCCCTTGCGTGTAGCCTCACCGGGCGGGTCGTATCTCTGATACTCTCCCGGCAGGATGATTTTAGGTGGACCGGTAAGCGACATCCCTTCAAAACAGAGTACAAAGTGGGGTTCGACTCAAAGGGAAAAATACAGGCCTACTATGTAGAGCTTAATGCAAACGGAGGGGCCTACAAGGATTTTACAATACCGATTGTCGAGCGGGCTATGCTCGGGATCGACGGTCCCTACAAATACGATAATGTAAAAATTATCGGCCGTGGATGCAAGACTCACCTGCCTGAAAACACCGCTTTCCGGGGCTTCGGGGCCCCCCAGGCCGCCTTTGTAAGGGAGTATGTAATCGAGGAGATTGCCGCTTTTCTAAAGAAAGAGCGTCACGAGGTGGAGCGAATCAATTTCTACAAAGAGGGTAGTGTCACACCCTACGGACAGAGGGTCTATGAGGTGAGTTCGGAAAAGCTTCTCGATAATCTTCTGGATGTGTCGGACTATGCCCGGCTGAAACAAGAGGACAGGGTGTTTAATTCGAACAATGAGTACCTTAAACGGGGTTTGGGGTTTCTGCCCATCAAGTACGGTATAGCTTTTACCGCCACCTTTCTCAACCAGGGGAATGCCCTGGTGTGGGTTTATGCCGATGGAAGTATCAGCTTGAACCACGGGGGAGTCGAAATGGGCCAGGGCCTGCACACAAAGGTGGCCTATGTGGTGGCCAAGACTCTTGGTGTATCGATGAAACGTATACGCAGTGAGAGTACCAATACCAAGCGTATCGGAAGCGTGGCCTCTACCGCCGCCTCCTCCGGTACGGATATTAACGGCTATGCCGCCTATCTGGCCGCAGTGAAGATAAAAGAGGAGATGCGAAGAGCCGCTGCGGAGTTCTTAAAAGAGAAATATGACCTTACCCCATGGGCGGAGGGCATCGAGTTTAAAAATGATAAATGGTGGGACCGAAGGGCGACTGATCTGGTGCACAGTTTTGAAGAGTTGGCAGACTATTGCTACTTTAACCGTTACAACTTGGGCGCTCAGGCCCACTACGCTACTCCCGGTCTTTTCTACGATAAGAAGACTGGGGTTGGGACCCCCTTCTCTTATTTTGTATTCGGCCACGCGCTGGTCCATGTTGAGGTTGATACTCTCACCGGAGAGTCCAAAATTCTTGATGCCTTTATTCTGCACGAGGGGGGTGAAATCCTCAATGAAAACATCGACCGGGGCCAGATTGTAGGGGGCTTCATGCAGGGCTACGGCCTGTGCACCATGGAAGAGATCCCGATTAGCGGAGAGGGGCGTAACCTCGCCGATACTATGTCCACCTATAAGGTACCGGCTTTCGATGATCAACCCGACAACCTTTATGTAAAACTGATTCCCTCAGAAAATATGCATGCCAGCATATTTGGTTCGAAGGGCATAGGAGAACCGCCCCTGTTGTATGGTCTGGCAACCTATTTTGCGATAAAGGATGCTATTGAGTCCATATCCGATCATAAAAAGAAGAGCGTTCTGAAGAATCCGGCAACACCGGAGCAGATTGTGCTCGCCGCCGAAGGAATGCGGCAAGAGGAGTAGAAGCTATATGGGTCGTAAAATTGACGAGGCTATGGAAATAATTGAAGCATCCCGGGGGACGATTGAAGCGGATATGCTCATAAAAAATGTTCGCGTGGCGGACCTGTTCACCCGGACGGTCTATCCTGCGGAAATTCTCATTAAGCATGGAGTGATTGCGGCACTGAACCCGAATTTCACAGCAAAGGCGAAGAAAGAGATCGATGGAAAGGGGGCGGTGGCGCTGCCCGGGTTTATCGACTCCCATGTGCATATAGAGACAACCCTGCTCACCCCTGAAGCGCTCTCGGAGGTTATTGTACCCTGGGGGACTACCACCATGTGTGTGGATGCCATGGAGATTGCCAATGTGGCGGGCGTTGAGGGTTTGAGGATACTCATTGCGCAGAAGCAGGACCTTGCCTACCGGATGTTTATCGAAGTGCCCTCCCGGGTACCCACTGCACCGGGCCTTGAAACTACCGGTGGGGTGATGGGGCCGGCGGAGGTTGCGGATATTATGCGTGAGGGTAATACCGTAAGTCTCGGAGAGCTTGACCCTTCCAAGGTTAATCCACCGCTGCAGGAGTATATCGAAAAGATTATCGCCGCGAAGGAAATGGGGAAAATCTGTAATGGTCATGCCATTGGCCAAAATTGGCAGGATCTAAATACCTATGCCGCCGCCGGCCTCTCCGACTGTCATGAAACGGTCGAGGTAGAGGAACTGATCAATAAGATGCGGCTTGGCCTTAAAATAATTGTGCGGGAGGGAAGTACGGAGCGTAATGTCGAGGCCCTGGTAAAGGGCATCCTGGAACACAACCTGCCGACCGACACTATGATGTTCTGTACCGACGACAAACATGTCAACGATATTAAGAGTGAAGGACACATCAGTTACAATATTCAAAAATCCATCGACCTTGGGCTTTCACCCTTCGATGCGGTCCGGATGGCCACGGTGAATGCGGCCCGGCATTTTAGGATCGATCACCTCCTGGGAACTGTTACCCCCGGAAAGTATGCGGATATAGTACTGGTTCCGGAAATGGATAAGATAGTTCCGGAAATGGTACTCAAGGGTGGAGAAGTGGTCGCGGAAAAGGGGTCGGCCGTATCTGTACAGGAGAAGGGAAGTTATCCGGACACCCTTATGGACACGGTACATGTATCACCCTCATTGAGCAAAAAGAGTTTTGCCCTGTCCGCTGAGGGAGAGAGGGTACAGGTGAAGACCATCAATATCTACACCGATCAGATACTCAATTTCCAGAGTATAGAGGAGCTGTCCGTCGAGGACGGAGAGGTCAAGCCTGATATAGAGAAGGACATACTCAAAATAGCGGTGATCGAGCGTTATGGTAAGACCGGTAATGTGGGGGTTGGATTTATCAAAGGGTTTGGGTTGAAAGAAGGGGCCCTTGCCTCATCGGTAAGCCACGATCACCACAATATTGTAGTGGTAGGGACCAACGACAAAGACATCTATCAGGCAGCAGTTGAGCTTGAAAAGAGCAAGGGCGGGTTCTGTGCGGTGCGGAAGGGAAAGGTGGAAGGGATATTGCCGCTGCCCCTTGGAGGACTTATGAGCCTGGAGGATTCTGAGAAAGTGATGGCCCATATGATAGAGATCAATAGGAAGGCGCAAAGTATGGGCTGTGGATTGCCCTCTCCTTTTATGACGCTTTCCTTTGTTTCGCTCCCGACGGTACCCGAATTAGGGCTTACTGATATGGGGCTGATTGATGTGAAAAATCATCGAATTATTGACCTTATCGTATAAAGCTAAAACCTTTTGTTGCATAGTAGAGGGTTTGGCTTGTATATAAATTTGAAGGAGGACGTATGAAAAAGAAAAGAGTGGTAATAATGCTGTTGGCGGCATTAGTGGCAATCGGCGGGGTTTTCGGCGGTGGAGCACAAGAAGAGGCTGAAGACGGAAAAATGAAGATTGCTTTGATATTACCGGGTAAGGTAGACGACCTATCCTGGAATCAAGCAATGTACGAAGGTATGAAGGTTGTTGAAAAGGATTGGGCCGACCGGGTTTCAATTACCTATGTTGAGGAAGTGTACGAGGTCGCCGATATCGAACCTGCTATTAGAGACTTTGCTACAGAGGATTACGACCTTGTTTTCGGTCACGGTTTTCAGTTTATGGAACCCCTGGTGAAGGTAGCGGAGCAGTTTCCTGATGTAAATTTCGCCCTCGGGACTGGTTTCAAGACCAGGGCCAATACCTGTGTGTATGATATTAGACTTGCTCAGGGAGGGTATCTGATGGGTACTTTGGCCGGTCTGCTTACGGAAACCGACAAAATCGGGGTTGTCGGCGGAGTTGATGTGTCGGAGATTTTTCGGGGCCACGAGGCGTATAAGCTTGCGGCAAAAGAGGTGAACCCTACTGTTGAGATCCAGGAGCTGTACACCGGTGACTGGCGGGATGCCGCCTCTGCGAAGGAAGGTGCGATTTCTATGTATGAGGCCGGTGCTGATATAATCTGGCACTCCGGCGACGGAATCGGCCTGGGAGTTGTTGATGCAGCCAAAGCGGAGGGTAAAATTGCCCTTGGGAATGTGGTTGACCAGTATCCAATTGCCCCTGAGAATATGCTTTCGGGGGTTGTATACGACTGGGCTCCGGTGATCAAAAAAATCATCACCGATATAAATGAAGATAACTTCACTACTCGCGAAGAAAAATTCTATTGGCTTACTGTGGAAAACGGCGGTATTGAAACTGCTCCGTTTCACGATTTTGCCGATGAGGTACCTCAGGATGTGAAGGACAAACTCGAAGAGACGAAACAGGGAATTATTGACGGGTCTATTGAGATTCCCCATTTCGAGAAATAGTTTTACTGGTATGTATTTCAAGTGGGACCGAGGATTTGTTTCTCGGTCCCACCTTCATATAAAGGCGTGATTATGCAGCAGGAACAGAGTGCGGCGGTACATTTAGAGCGGGTGACAAAAAATTTCGGGCACATAACGGCGAATCGTGAAGTAACTTTTACTCTGAAAGAGGGTTCAATTCATGGATTGCTGGGAGAAAACGGAGCGGGGAAAACGACGTTGATGAATATTTTGTTTGGGCTTCACAAGCCGGATGAAGGCAAAATATTTGTGAACGGCAGCGAACAGCACATTGAAAATCCAACCGATGCCATGAATCTTGGAATAGGTATGGTCCACCAGCATTTTATGCTGGTGAAACCGATGACTGTAACTGAAAATATAATGCTTGGAATGAAGTCGGAGAAGGCCCCCCTTCTGGATAAAAATCGGGTGCGTGAAGATATACTGAAGCTTTCAAAGAAGTATGGTTTTAAAATCAATCCGGACGAACGGATTCAGGATATTTCCGTCGGATCTCAGCAGAGGGTGGAGATTTTAACTGCAATTTACCGCGGTTCGAAGGTCCTGATTCTCGATGAACCGACTGCAGTGCTCACTCCCAGCGAGGTTGAGGAGCTTTTTGAAATACTTACGCAGCTTAAAAAGGAGGGGCAATCGGTTATTCTGATCAGCCATAAGCTGGAAGAAATCCTCTCAATTACCGACGAAGTTACTATTTTAAGAAACGGAGAGAACGCCGGTACCACTGCTATAGATACATCGGTGACAAAGGAGGAGCTTTCCCGTTTGATGATCGGCAGGGATGTACTGTTTGACTTTGAAAAGAGTGAGGTCCCTCTCGGTAAGGCGGAGCTGGAAGTCAATAATATTTCGGCGGTTAACGAGAGGGGAGTGCAAATTTTATCCGACATGAGTTTTGAAATCCGAGAAGGAGAAATTCTTGGAATGGCCGGGGTAGACGGGAATGGTCAGAAGGAACTGTGCGAAGTTCTTACGGGGTTGAGAAAAATCGATGGGGGGGAGATTCTGGTTGGGGGCGAGCCGATGCATGGCACCTCACCTATGAACTATATTCGCAAAGGGGTATTTCATATCCCCGAAGACAGACAGCGTTCGGGCTTGGCCCTAGGCTGGTGGATAGAGGATAATCTAATAATTAAAAATTACTTTTCCGACAGATTTTCCGGAAAAATGCTGCTAAACCGCAAGGCAATTCACGAGGTGGGCGAGAAAGCTGTCCAGGACTATAACATAAAGGCACCTAATTCCAGGGTAGCGGTGAAAAACCTCTCCGGGGGAAATCAGCAGAAGGTCATCCTCGCCCGTGAGCTGGGGGAGCACCCAAAGGTTTTGATTGCGAACCAGCCGACCAGGGGGCTGGATGTGGGGGCTATGGAATATGTGAGGCAGAAGATACTCGACCAGAAAACCGAAGGTACCGCCATTTTACTTGTATCCGCCGATTTGGAGGAAATCTATCAGCTCTCGGACAGGATCGCTGTTATCTACAACGGTACCCTTATGGGAATAGTGGAGAACGATGCGGATGTACAGGAGGTCGGATTGATGATGGCCGGTATAAAGGCAAAGAGAGAGAACTAAACTATGAAAGACAACTTAGTAAAATTAAAATCCTTTCAAGAGGACGCGTTAGCTTCAATTCTTGCGATTTTATCGGCTTTTTTTGTATGCGGCCTTATGCTTGCGTTTATCGGTCACAACCCTTTTGCGGCATACGGGGCGCTTTTTCGCGGGGCCTTCGGCAACACCCATAAAATCGCAGAGACCCTGGTAAAAACAATTCCTATACTCTTAATGGCTTTGGGAACTTCAATTGCTTTTAAATGTAAGATCTGGAATATCGGAGGAAACGGCCAATATACCTTTGGGGCGATAACCTCGATTGCAGTCGGACTATATCTTGACCTTCCGCCGATTATCCTTCTGCCGATCACCTTTATTGCCGCGGTTCTAGGAGGTCTGCTGATCGGTGGTTTTGTGGGAGTGCTGAAGGCGAAACTGAACGCCAACGAGGTAATTACCACCCTGATGCTCGATTACATTATGCTGTATATTCTCTCCTACATGGTGAACGGACCAATGATGGACCCTGAAGGGTTCGGTTTTCCACAGACACCGATTCTCCCCGAAGGCCTACGGTTGATGACGGTAATCCCCGGTACACGTCTGCATTTCGGGATTGTTATTGCTGTTGTTATGATGGTACTTACGATCTATTTCTGGAAATCAAAACTCGGATTTAGAATTAGATTAGTTGGGGAAGATCAAGATGTCGCCCTCTACAGCGGAATTCATGTTCCAAAGCATCTTATTATGACAATGATGATTTCGGCGGGGTTTGCAGCGCTTGCCGGGTGGGTGGAAGTCTTCGGTCTGCACCATCGGTTGCAGGAAAATTTGGCCGGCAACCTCGGCAGCATTGCGTTTGTGGTGGCGCTCCTAGGAAGGCTGAATCCTATAGGGATTGGTATCGGCGCCCTCTTTTTCGCCGCCTTGTCGGTTGGAGGGGCTTCTATGCAGCGCTATGAGGGGGTCCCCTATTCGCTGGTCGGTATTATCCAGGGGCTGGTTATCATTTTTGTTATCAGTAAGGTTGTGTACGAAAGAAAGAAGGAGAAAACCATTGGGTAGTATATTAAGCGAAGGATTTTTTATCAGTCTTTTAGCCGGAACCATAAGAATCAGCATACCAATTTTGTTTGCCGCCCTTGGGGAGATTTATACCCAGAGATCGGGAATACTTAATTTGGGAATTGAAGGAATAATGATAATAGGTGCTTTGAGTGGTTTTGTCGGTACTTTTTTTACCGGTAGTCTCTTGGTCGGACTGCTCTCTGCGATGTTCTTCGGCTTTCTCTATTCCCTTATAATGGGGTTTTTAAGTATTACCATTAAAGCGAATCAAGTTATCGCCGGTACTGCGTTGAGTATCCTGGGGGCAAGCCTTGCCTCTTTCCTCTATAGAGTAATATTTGGGGTAAGAAAACTTCCGCCGACGATAAAAACCTTTTCCGACTTGGATCTTGGGTTTCTCTCGCGGATTCCGGTTTTAGGGCCGATTCTTTTTCGTCACAATATAATGGTCTATCTTGCTCTGGCTTTGGTCCTTGTTACGTGGTTTGTGCTTGAAAAAACCACCTTTGGGCTGAAAGTTAAGGCGGTGGGAGAATATCCCCGTGCGGCGGACTCTAAGGGAGTCCATGTGAACCTGATACGTTATATTTGTGTTTCTATAGGCGGTGTATACGCCGGTTTGGGTGGGGCGTTTCTTTCCATAGGCTTCATGAATACCTATATGGATCATATGATTGCCGGCCGGGGCTTTATCGCGGTAGCGGTTGTTATCTTTTCAAGATGGAATCCCTATAGGGCTCTGACCGCCGCCCTCATATTCGGTGGGGCTAATGCCCTCCAAATGCGTCTGCAGTCAATTGGTGTGGAAATTCCGAATCAGCTGCTGCTGAGCCTCCCCTATATACTGACTATACTGGTGTTAGTGGGAGTTTCCAAGAAGGCAGAGTTTCCAGCGGCCTTTACCATCCCCTATTCAAGAGAAGAAAAGTGAATATGAAAGTACGAACGCCTGTGATACTTGCGCCGGCAACAGCCGTGATAGTTCTTGGGGCCTGCCTCTGGTTAATTGTTTTTTTTCATTCTCCCTCCCAGTTTATCGCCGAGAGAAGGTTGAAGGAATTTACCGAGGCGGTCAACTATAACCGTCCTTCCGATATCTATCCTCTTCTGACCCCTAAGCTGCGAAGTCTTATTTCGGAGGAAGAATTTGTTCAAAATTTCAAAAAGGAACGTTCTTACCCGTATCTTACTCCCCTTTTTGTGTACGTTGATGTTATTGATTTTAACGAAGAAAAGACTGAAGGAGAGGTGCAAATGACAGTGGCCTCTCGTTTGCCCGGGGAGAAAATGTATGTTGATATAGTATTCAAGGACGGCAGATATTACATTGATGCCTTTGAGGATATAGCCGACGGTACTTTTATTGAAAAATTTGATCGATTGTAGAGTATAGCGATGCATGCACCATGACGGAGAAAAAATCTAAGGAGAGAAAAATGAAGATCACCTATAAAATAAATTTTGTATGCCATGAGGATTTGAACAGCAAGGAGAATATAGACTTTGAGTTTGTGAAAAAGGGTAATTATATTCCCCAGCAGGGCTTTTATATTGGTGGTAAATTTTGCGCTCTGAATAACAGCTATTACGATGTAGCCACCGACGAGGCTATTGTCTATGGGGCGTGCTTTTTCCCACGGAACCGTGTGGTTGGTATAAACGGAGATATTGATTCTGCAAAGGCACAGCAGGTTGCCTTTAATCTGATCGCCCATTGGGCGGATACCTACGGCTTGAAAGGGACCTATACCACCAGAAAATAAAGGGATTACGTAGAATTCCTTACTGTTTCCTGCTGTAAAATACGGAAGCCTCCGTATTTTATGAGCAAAGGAACGCCGTTATAGTCGTAGTAAAACGGATGTAAGGAGTTACGACATGGCGGACAAAATAGAAGTAGAAGAAAAGCGGAAGTCTTTGTTAGGAAATGAGAATGAGCAGGGACGGTACCGTCCCTGGTTGTTTTTTGCGATTGATTTTGCGGTGACCTGGATCCCGCTGTGGACCTTAGCAGTGGGGATGCGCCGGGGCCGGCTGGACTTCAGTATTCCCTTTATGCTGGTGGCCGGTACCAGTGCGACAGTGGTTGCAGCTATTTTTGTTCATTTTACCAGGAACAGGCAGTTTATCCGTGATTTCTGGTCCCGGGCCTTCGACCCGAGGCGGATCGGCCTCCCTTGGTGGGTCTTTATTATCTTTTTTCAGATGATCATCAATGGAGCGGCAATTCTACTGTCTACCCAGTGGGGAGGCAGTCTGGACCAGTTCCGTATTTCAGGCTATGTGGCAGAGGCTCCGTTGGTGTTTCTGGTGATGACTATGCTGTACGGCCCCTTGCCCGAAGAGCTGGGCTGGCGGGGTTATGGGCTGGATGCGCTGCGCTCACGCATGAATCTACTTGAGGCAAGCCTTGCCTTGGCCGCTTTTTGGGGGATATGGCACCTGCCCCTCCATTTTATGCCGGGTTCGTTTCAAATGGGCCTGATAGAGTACCCGCCGGCCCTGGTCGCATACATAGTGGCTTTTATTCCCGGCAGCATCATCATGAGCTGGGTTTATTACCGTACCGGCCGCAGCACGCTGAGCGCGATTCTTATCCATTACTTCGGGAATGTCTCCGGGGAGCTGTTTCAGATGAATCTTGAAACCAGAGTTATCCAGACAATTTTGGCCCTGCTATTGGCGGGAATTATTCTGTGGAAGGAATGGCCGATGTTCACCCAGCGGGAGTTTTATCTGGCTGAATTTCATAGCTGAATTTCATACATAGAGATCGGCCATATACTCAACTCCCGAATGTCTTATACTATTAGAATGTCCCCTGAAAAAAGGATGCCAAATTCCAAGGCGTATTTTTCAAATGCATTTTATGCAATGAATTAAAAATAGCGTAGCAAGCTGTTATCGCCTTTTTTCAGGGGACTCATTAGAGAGGGTGAAGTGTATGAATAAAAAACAAAGCATGTAGTGGTCGAGTTGGCCCAGGACACTGCCGCAAAAACGCATTACACCTTCGCCCGGGTACAATAAAATAAAGAGGGTGCGTTCAAAGGCGCTTTCAAAGGATTTATTATCATTCGTACAGAAGAATACCGTCGATTGATGAGAAATGACGGTCGAAAGTGTAGAGTGCCAGCCCGTGCTGCATACTGGATGCTGCTATCCATATGTCGTTGGTAGGAATGGGAGTACCCTTTGATCTGAGTTGTCGGAAAATGTGAGAGAAGAACTCTGCAGTCTCTATGTCGTGTGAGTAGAGAATAACTCTTTGTGAGTTGAGGAAATCGGTAAGCTCTTCTCGGTTTTGTTTGCTTTTTCTTCCCATGTCAAAACCGGCATATAGTTCAGCGAGTACCGCACTGTCGATGCCTATAAGATCGAAACTGCGGAAGGCCTCTACCACATCGGTATTTTTTTTCTTGAAAGCAGCGTAGATATTAGTGTCGATGCATACTTTTCTCATTTCCACATCTCTTCGTCGATTTGTTCAAACGGGGTAATGTACTCCTCAAACTCGCGGGCTTCGGCGTCGCTCCATGTACCGGCAAGATGATCGAGATCATCGTAAGTTTTTAGAATCTCTGATTTCTTGTCTTTGACAAGATTATTTTGCAGTATTCGAATAACAAGCTTATTCATGCTCATGTGTTCTTGTTGTGCTTTCTCTTTAAGTGCTCGTTCTAACTTTTCATCGACACCGCGTATTGTGAGGTTTTTCATTGTAGCCCACCCCCGTTTTTTAATGCATGCACAATATGACAGCATAGTGCAGTCATTATTATTTTACATTCATGTTTTAGTAACTGTCAACTCTTACGTGGTACCGTCAGGTATTCTAATTTTGGAAGTCTTATGACTTCCAAAATTAGAATCGCTGTGGTACCGTTGTTTTTTGACGGAGAAAAGGAACCCCTCGCTGCGGACGTGCAGAGGGGCAATTTTTAAATGAGATGAGCTTACCGACTACCCCCGCCGGGCTGAACATGTTATGATGTAACGGTTCTAATTTATTTAGGTGAGGTACTGGAATGGCCCGTAGTAGTGTTCCCGAAGCAGATGAAATCCTGGATAAAGAGTTTCCCGTGCTGGACAAAGGCTTTGTCCGCTTGGTTGACTATATGGGCGGAGATGAACGGATTGTGCAGTCGGCCCGTGTATCCTATGGAGCCGGCACCAAGACCTACCGCGAGGACCGCGGCCTTATCAACTATCTGCTGCGGAACGAGCATACCTCACCCTTTGAGCAGGTGGTGCTGACCTTCCATGTGAAAATGCCGCTGTTTGTGGCCCGCCAGTGGATCCGTCATAGGACCGCCCGGATCAATGAAATATCCGGCCGTTACAGCGTGATGGAGGAGGAGTTCTACATTCCCGCCGGCGACCATATTGCGCTGCAGAGCGACGACAACAAACAGGGGCGCAGCGGCGAGACCCTGGATCCAAAGACCCAGATGGAAATCCAGGGTGAACTGGCGGCCCAGCAAAAGCGAGCTTACCAGGATTATATGGGCTATATCGACCAGGGGATTGCGAGGGAGCTGGCGCGGATCAACCTTCCCCTCAGCCTGTACACCCAGTGGTACTGGCAAATGGACCTCCACAACCTGTTCCACTTTTTAAGACTCAGAATGGACCCCCACGCGCAGCTGGAAATCCGCGAATATGCCAACAAGATCTTTGAGCTTACCAAAAGGGTTGCGCCAATGGCCTGCGAAGCCTTTGAGCAGCATGTGCTGAATGCACAAACCTTTTCCGCCGATGAGATGGCCGCCCTGCGTACTATGTTGACCGGCGAAGAAAACCCCCTGAGAGGGAAGGTTCGCGAACGCTTTGAGCAGAAGCTGCAGGAGGACTGAGTTTTATAGTGAGCTGATAGGTGCTTCCCGTCTCTTTGATCTTACTTATTTATTATTTACACTATTGCCGTTTGAAGGAGTTTATTTATGCTGCCAAGCCGACCGGTCTGGACAGAAATCGATCATGATGCCATCCGATTCAACTACCGCCAAATCCGGGCACATATCGGCCAAAAGATTGAAATGCTTGCAGTGGTGAAGGCTGATGCCTACGGTCACGGTGCGGTGGAGATATCTCGGACACTGCAGGAAGAGGGGATGGACCGTCTTGCAGTGGCTATGCCGGAGGAGGCGGTGGAGCTGCGCGAGGCGGGCATCACACTGCCGATCCATGTATTCGGGGAGGTATTGCCCCAGCAATATCCGCTGATCGCTGAATACGATCTTATCCAAACCATTGGAAATCGAGATACAGCAATCGGACTGGCTGCTCAGGCCCGCCGCAACGGAAGCCGACAGAAAGTCTTTATCATGTGCGACACCGGAATGGGCCGGCTTGGTCCGCTTCCGGAGGATGCAGTTGATTTTGTAAAGGCAATAGTGGAAATTCCCCATATCGAAGTAGAGGGAATAATGACGCATTTGGCCCGGGCGGATGAGGCGGACGAAGAGTATTCGCGAATGCAGTGGAGCACGTTTGAGAAAATTTTGCAGCAACTCGAAGAGGCGGAAATTCGCATACCAGTGAAGAGCGTTGCCAACAGCCCGGGACTCGTCATGCTGCCGGAGCTGCACCTGGATATGGTTCGCCCCGGCATTATCCTCTACGGTATGCGCCCCTCCCTCGGTTTTGAAATGCCCTTTGAAATCCGGCCGGCCCTGACATGGAAGGCCAGGATAGCGAGCCTAAAAACTCTGCCCGCCGGACACGGGGTGAGCTACAGCACCGTGTATTTCGCTGAGGAGGGCGAGAAGATCGCCGTAATACCCCTGGGTTATGAAGACGGCTATTTCCGCAGCCTTTCAAACATTGGCGAGGTACTGATAAAAGGTAAACGCGTCCCAATTCGCGGACGACTGTGTATGGACCAGTTTATGGTGAGTGTAGACAATATTCCCGATGTGAAGGTTGGCGATGAAGTAGTGCTGCTCGGCCGTCAGGGGAAAGAGGAAATTACCGCGCATGAACTGGGCAGTAAAGCTGGTACCCTTAATTACGACATCACTTGCTCTATCTCGCCCCGAGTACCGGTGGTGCACCTCGGCCGCAACACACATAAATAAAACCCAAAACTAAATCTTACAACTAAAAGGCCGCCCGGAAAGGGCGGCCAAACAGAAGGAAAATGGTGCTCTATTGAGAGGCTTTCATATCCTCTTTATCTTTCAGGTAATACTTGCCGGGAGTGTTGAAGAACTCATCCTTCAGCTGTTTTACCTTACCGCTTAACAGCAGGATGGCAATCATATTGGGAATGACCGCCAGTGCAAGCGTAATATCTACCAGGCCCCAGATTGCCTTGATTGCACCAACGGCTCCGAAGAATACGGCGATTACATAGATGTATTTCATGACCTTCGCACCTTTAAGGCCAAAGAGGAACTCAGCCTGTTTTTCACCGTACCAGGAGAGCACAATGATGGTGGAAATAACGAAGAAGATAAGTGAGATAGTCACAATCATTCCACCGGCCGGCCCCAAGAACTCTTCAAAACCAGCTGCCGAGAGACCGGATGCATTTTCTGCAGCACCCTTATCGGTCCATACGCCGGAGGCCAGCACTACATATGCGGTTGCGGTACATACAATGATGGTGTCGATGAGAATCCCTACCATAGCCCAAATACCCTGGCGAACAGGATGGTCTGTAGTAGCAGCGGCATGCGCTATCGGAGCGGTACCGACACCGGCTTCATTTGAATAAACACCACGGGCAAAACCCCAGCGGACAACCGTTGCGATTGCCGCTCCCCCGAAACCGCCGATTGGCGCGGCTGGAGTGAAGGCGTACTTAAAGATTAAGGAGAGAACGCTGGGCAATTGAGAAATGCTCAGGATAAGAATGAGCAGTGCACCACCGACATACAGCACGGCCATCACAGGTACTACTTTCTCAGCAAACTTACCGATTCTCTTGATTCCACCGATAATGACCAATGCCACAATTATCATAACGATAAGACCGGTTACCCATGGGGGAAGCCCAAAACTTACCTTGGCAGACTCAGCTACTGCATTACCCTGAATCATGACGCTCGGAATAACCTCGAGCATGAGGGCAATCGAGAACCACACGCCGAGCCATTTCATATTTAGCCCTTTGGTCATGTAGTACATCGGCCCGCCGACGTACTCGCCCTCTTCGTTGGTTTCACGGTAGTGTACCGCCAATGCCGATTCGGTAAACTTCGAGGCCATTCCTAACAGAGCAATTACCCACATCCAGAACACCGCACCGGGTCCTCCAAACATGATAGCAGCAGGAACACCAACAATGTTGCCGGCTCCGACAGTACAAGCCAGAGCGGAAGTGAGGGACTGGAAGGGTGTGACCGTTCCTTCACCTTCGCTCTTCTTTCCGATACTGCCAAAGGTACTTTTCAGAATATATCCGACATAGCGGAACTGAAAAAAACCAAGACGAATAGTAAGAAAGATGCCGCCGAAACTCAACAAAATGATGAGCGGCGGTCCCCAGAGCCATCCAGACACTGCGTAGATGGCATTCAGAATACTTTCCATATTCTACCTCCAAAAAATATTGCCAGCCGGTACGGGGTTATTCCGAACCGGCCGTTTTGCTACATATCAATTATGAACCTAGTAGGCGAAGCGCCATTTTAATGTGCAGTTCGGTTCCAATCGGTAATACATCTTCGTCGATATTGAACTTCGGATGGTGATGGGGATAATCGGAACCGGCATCCGGATTATTGATCCCAACAAAGGCAAACGCGCCCTTCGCATCCTGCAGGTAATCGCAGAAATCCTCACCGGCCATCGTTTTGATATCGGCAGTCACCTTAGAAGCATCGCCGAGCACCTCGGCTGCCACTTCACGAACTACTTCAGTTACTTCTGTATCATTTGAAAGAAGGTTATTTCCAACTTTATATGAGAGGTCATAATCTACTCTGTGGGCATCACAGGTGTGCTTGATGATCCGCTCGAAACGCTCGAGGATTTCCTCTCCCCCCTCATAGAGAAAGCGTATAGACCCTTTCATCTCCACCTTCTCCGGTACAATTGTCATGTTGCTTCCGGCATGAAACTCGGTGAACATTACAACTGCAGGATTGAGGGCATTGATTTCTCTGGTCTGTACAGCCTGGACGGATTGAACAATGTTGGTGGCGGCAAAAATTGGATCTATAGATTCATGGGCAAAGCCCGCATGGCCGCCTTTTCCCTTGATAGTTAAATAGAAGTAATGACTCGCTGCCATCTGAGGACCGGGGACAATATCAATATTTCCCGAAGGAGTCTGCGACCACAGGTGTACGCCGAAGGCATTTTCAACCTTCGGATTCTCCATCACCCCTTCCTCGATCATTTTGTAGGCCCCGGCATCTTCTTCATTCGGCTGAAACACAAACTTTATCGTGCCTTTCAGCTGATCGCGCATTCCAGACAGAATTTTTGCGGCGACCAGCAGCATTGCCATATGCCCGTCATGTCCGCAGGCGTGCATTTTGCCCTCTTCTTCAGAACTAAAAGGCAGCCCGGTTTCCTCCTTTACCGGAAGCGCATCTATATCTGATCTTAACAAAATGGTTTTTCCTTCCTGAGCTCCCCGTAATAATGCAAGCACTCCAGTCCCACCCATCGGCTGCACTTCTACATCGAGCTGTTCAAGATACTCGATAATTTTTTTCTGAGTTTTCCACTCCTCGAAGCCGATTTCTGGATGACGATGGAAATCACGTCGCAGTGAAATCAGCTCGTCCTTTAGTTCAGAGACCATTTTTTTTATATCCATATATCCTCCAGAGTTATTAATACATTATTATGTTTCATTATTTGAACGGTGGTTTATATACTGTTCATGACTATAGGGTAACATGGATAATTAATCTGTCAATGCTTTTTTCTATCAATCTATAAGCTGATCGATTCAAATCGAATGTATTTTTACTACTTTTTATAAAGTCTCGCTTTACGTATGAAAAAGCCGGGTATATAATTAAGTTAAGATTTAAGTAAACCCCCCACTGGCTCACAGTAGGAATGCACTTGTTTTGTCACGGCAGTCGCTGTTAAGTTATACGCAGCGAACCAGCGTAGAGGTAAAGTGACGATGTAATGAAGAGGGCATTCCTTCTTATCCTTTTCCTCATTCCCGTCATTG
>Ga0102938_10000764_pt1 | contig 24012 bp, 24 predicted proteins | sample SalPonR2_B_D2_MG_FD_84516 | JGI IMG/M metagenome (GOLD analysis project Ga0102938, IMG submission 84516) | Salt pond soil microbial communities from South San Francisco under conditions of wetland restoration - Salt Pond MetaG R2_B_D2_MG | ecosystem: Environmental > Aquatic > Marine >... | reverse complement strand
CCGGAACGTGGCACTTCCAGACCGATCTTTTCCATCGCCCGCTTGAACAGGGTGCGATCTTCGGCCTTTTCAATCGACTCCTGGTTAGCACCGATGAGTTCCACTCCGAATTTGGTTAGCACTCCCCGCTTGGCTACGGTCAGAGCTGTGTTCAGCGCTGTTTGTCCCCCGAGGGTGGGCAGAACGGCATCGGGGCGTTCTTTTTCAATAATCCGTTCCAACACATCCGGATTCACCGGTTCTACGTAAGTGCGATCAGCAAAATCAGGGTCGGTCATGATGGTTGCCGGGTTGGAATTGAGCAGGACAACCTCGTACCCCTCTTCCTTTAACGCCTTGCAGGCCTGAGTGCCGGAATAATCAAATTCACAGGCCTGACCAATGACAATTGGCCCGGCACCGATAATCAATATTTTTTTAAGGTCTGTACGTTTTGGCATTGTTGCTCCTCATGTTACTTTTTGGCTTTTGTGTGTATTCATCAGTTCCGTGAAGCGATCAAACAGGTAATTCGCATCATGCGGACCGGGAGAAGCTTCAGGATGATATTGAACGGAGTAAGCAGGATATTCAAGATGGGCGATCCCTTCGACCGTCTGATCGTTGAGATTGATATGGGTCACCTTGACCTTGCCCGTGTCCAAGGTTTTAGCATCAACGGCAAAACCATGGTTCTGTGAGGTAATTTCTACCTGCCCACGCTGATAGTCGAGTACCGGCTGGTTTCCGCCGCGGTGGCCGAATTTGAGCTTGTAGGTTTGACCACCGCAGGCGATGGACAGTAACTGGTGTCCCAGATAGATACCGAAGATCGGCACCTTGCCCAGCAGTTCACGGATTGTTTCTTGAGCATAGTGGAGGGGCTCAGGATCGCCGGGACCGTTACTTAAAAAGACTCCATCGGGGTTGAGCTTCAGCACCTCTGCGACGCTGGTATCGGCGGGGACAACGGTGACATTACAACCACGCGAATTCAAGTTGCGCAGGATGTTGCGCTTGATACCGAAATCAAAGGCCACTACGTGATATTGAGCGGTTGCTGGATCGACATCAGTATACCCTGTTGCCAGATCCCAGAGCCCTTGATGAAGCTGGTAGGGGGCCTCACAGGTTACTTCGCGCACCAGATCGCGTCCGACCAGGCCGGGCGCTGCTTGCGCTTTTTTGATCAGGCATTGCGGATCCGTATCAAGGGTTGAAATAATTCCGGTCTGGGCCCCACTAGTTCGGATGTGACGCACCAGCGCACGGGTATCAATCCCTTCGATGGCAACGATATTGTTTTGTTTCAGATAGGCGTCGAGGGTCATCTGGGAGCGAAAATTACTCGGAAAAGGACAGGATTCACGTACGACAAAGCCCGAGAGGTGGGGCTTTGTCGATTCAACGTCCTCGTCATTGATGCCGTAGTTACCAATCTGTGGATAGGTCATGGTGACGATCTCACCATGATAGGAAGGATCGGTGAGAATCTCCTGATACCCGGTCATGCTGGTATTAAAAACCACCTCACCGGTTACTTCCCCGGCAACGCCGAGGGAGGTGCCGACAAAATATTTGCCATCGGCCAATGCCAATACTGCTTTCATTTTTGCCTCTATGGTTTAGTGTTATTTGTTGGTAGTTTACTGCTTACTACTTACTGCTAACGCTGATACACCGTTCGACCTGCCAGCAATGTGCGGATCGCCGCCCCACGCATGGTCCAACCATCAAAAGGGGTATTTTTACTCTTTGACTTGAGGTGCCGGACATCCAAAGTCCATTCAAGATCCGGATCAATAATGGTTAAATCGGCAACCGCACCAACTTCAAGAGAGCCTCGATCAATGCCGATAATGGTCGCCGGTTGGCAGGTCAACAGAGCAATCGCTTGCCGGCGAGTGATGGCTCCAGTCCTGACTAGATCCATGGTCAAAGGCAGTATGGTTTCAAGTCCAACAATGCCGTTAAGGGCAACGGGGAACTCAACATTCTTTTCATCGTAATGATGCGGAGCGTGATCTGTCGCAATAGCGTCGATGGTGCCATCGGCGAGCCCGGCACGGACAGCATCGACATCAGCCTGGGTGCGTAACGGCGGATTCATTTTAGCATTGGTGTTGTATCCGCGTACCGCCTCATCAGTCAGGGTGAAGTGGTGCGGGGTGGCTTCACATGTGACCTTGACTCCCCGTGCCTTAGCTTGTCTGACCAGTTCGATACTTCCTTTGGTGGAGACGTGGGCAATATGGAGACGGCTGTTAGTAAACTCGGCCAACATGATTTCCCGCGCCGTAGCAGCATCTTCAGCGACCCAGGGGATGCCCTTAAGGCCTAACTCGGTGGCCACCTCGCCTTCATTCATGCACCCCTCCCCCACCAGGGTTAAATCTTCGGCATGGGAGATAATCGGAGCGCCAAAGGTATCCGCATATTCGAAAGCACGGCGCATCAGTTCACCACTGACCACCGGCACCCCGTCATCGGAAAAAGCCACACATCCGGCAGCTTTAAGCTCACCCATCTCTGAAAGCACATCACCCTTCATCGCCTGACTGATCGTTGCTACCGGATAAACATTGGCGCTGCCATGCCGGCGCGCCTTATTGATGATGTATTCAACCACGGGAACCGTATCAATGACTGGCCTGGTGTTAGGCATACAAGCGATGGATGTGACACCTCCAGCGGCCGCAGCACGGGTGCCACTGATAATATCTTCCTTGTATTCCAGCCCCGGATCACGCAGATGAACATGGATGTCGATCAACCCCGGGGCAACCAGTAGCCCGTCAGCTTCGATCATCTCAGCATCGTTAGCAGTTAGATCGGCACCAACCGCGGCGACCTTACCGTCTTCTATGAGGACATCATAACGACCATCAATATTATTTTTAGGATCAATCAAATGTCCATTTTTAACAAGTATTTTCATGCTACTACCTCATGTATAGGTTTAAGCGTTTTGGACTGATTCGCCGCCGGATACCAGATAGAGCAGCGCCATCCGCACAGCAACGCCATTCTCCACCTGATCAAGGATGACATTGTGCGGGCCATCGGCCACCAGGGAGGAGATCTCCACCCCACGATTCATCGGACCGGGGTGCAGAACGATAACATCCGGCTTGGCAAGCTTGATGTTATCGGGATTCAAGCCATAAAAGCGGGCATATTCACGTAACGACGGAATCAGGGTTTTACCCTGACGTTCGCGTTGAATGCGCAGCATCATGATACAGTCGACATCGCGAATAGCCGCGCGCAGATCGGTAAAAACCTCACACCCGAGCTTTTCCAGCCCCGGTGGTAACATGGTACGCGGTCCGGCCACCCGTACTTTTGCCCCCAGTTTGTTAAGGCAATAGATATTTGAGCGCACCACCCGGCTGTGGGTAATATCACCGGCGATGGTGACGGTCAGCCCTTCGATTTTCCCTTTATGTTGACGTATGGTGAAAGCATCGAGCAGGGCCTGACTCGGATGTTCATGGGTACCGTCACCGGCATTGATGATTGAGCACTTCAGTCGCTGCGCAAGATAGTCGCAGGCACCGGAAGCACTGTGGCGCATGACAATGATGTCAGGGTGCATCGCCTCGATATTTTTTGCTGTATCTTCTAGGGTTTCCCCTTTGACTACGGATGAGGAAGAGGCGCTGATATTGATGGTATCGGCAGAAAGCCGTTTGCCGGCAATTTCAAAGGAAGTGCGGGTTCGGGTACTGGCTTCGAAAAACAGGTTGACGATGGTTTTGCCCCGCAGGGTTGGAACCTTCTTGATCTGGCGGCTGTTGATTTCCTTGAAGCTGGCGGCGCTATCGAGAATAAAATGGATTTGTGCTGTTGATAAATCCTTGATGCCCAGAATGTGTTTCGGATTAAAATTCATGTTTATCCTCCGCCGTCAGCTTTTGAGCAGATGAATTGCTCGGGGAATATTCTGTTCGTCAAAATCAACCTTGATCTGCTCATTGCGGGCGGTTGGCAGATTGCGACCGATATAATCAGGGCGAATCGGCAACTCACGATGACCGCGATCAATCAGGATAGCTAATTGGATACTCTCGGGGCGCCCAAGATCCATCACCGCATCCATGGCGGCGCGAATGGTGCGGCCAGTGAAGAGAACATCATCAACCAGCACCACCCGCTTGCCATCAAGATTAAAACGAATATCGGTCTGTCCTACAGCAAGATGACCGCGCGAAGCCAGGTCATCGCGGTACATAGTGATATCAATACTGCCGAAGGGCACCGTGACTGATTCAATCTCGTTGATACGTTGTTGAATCTGTTCCCCAAGATAAGCTCCCCCGGTGCGAATGCCAATCACTACCAGATCCTCAACGCCCTTGTTTTTTTCAATAATTTCGTGGGCGATACGGGTCAGTGCGCGATTCACTCCATCCAGATCGAGAATTTCTACCGATTCAGTCGCCACAAGTACCTCCTGCTACATAAATGACATAAAAAAACACCTGTACAGCAGATGTGCACAGGTGTTTGGTATTATTGGACGAATTGTGAAACATTTGTTCTCCCTTGCTGATCTCTCGGATCAGTTTAAAGGGTAAAAAGAATTTATGGTTAGGAACGTTACAACGCAGAACACAGGCTTGTCAATAGGGCAAACAAGAAGTTTAGTCTAATGTATAGGTCGACCAATGCGATCGAAGCGGATCTTGTCAACAAGGTTTGCTTGGGCGTCCCATGACCAGTACTTAATGAAGGCTAATCCCTTAACCTTGGAGTCGTCGACGAAACCCCAAAAGCGACTGTCGTAGGAAAAATCGCGATTATCTCCCATTACAAAATACTGACCTTCAGGCACCTTGACCGGCGCCATATTGTCGCGTGGGCCGGCAACGGCGGGCAAGATTTGGTTGTCCCGGTGAATTTCCTGCTCAAACTCAAGCAGTTCGCCATTAATAAAAACCTGCTTGGCGCGAATTTCAACCACATCACCAGGCAGACCGATCAGGCGCTTGATAAAATCACGACGCTGAAAATAGGATTTTTCTTCATCTTCGGGAAATTCAAAGACAATCACATCCCCACGTTCGGGACTACGCAGGGCCAGATAGCGATCATTACTGAAAGGCAGCCTGGTGCCATAGATAAATTTATTGACCAGTAGATGATCACCAATCAACAGGGTGTCAAGCATCGAACCGGAAGGAATCTTGAACGCCTGGAAAACAAAGGTGCGGATAATAAGCGCCAGAACAACGGCGATAATCAGCGCTTCAGACCACTCCCGGTACCAGGGTTTATTTGATTCGACCTGCGATTTTTTCTTGTTGAAAAATGCCATGTTTCTACTCTTTGATTTTAAGGATTGCCAAAAAAGCCTCTTGCGGCAACTCAACGTTACCGACCTGTTTCATCCGTTTCTTTCCGGCCTTTTGCTTTTCCAGCAGCTTACGCTTACGGGTGATATCGCCTCCATAACATTTGGCGGTCACATCTTTGCGCAGGGCTTTAACGGTTGAACGGGCTATCACCTTATTGCCGATTGCCGCCTGAATAGCAACCTCATATTGTTGTCTGGGAATAAATTCCTTCATTTTCGACACCAGATCACGACCACGATACTGAGCCTTGTCATTGTGAACAATCAACGATAACGCATCGACTACTTCACCATTGATCAGAACATTCAGACGCACCAGACGGCTGATACGAAAATCGAGATGCTCGTAATCGAGCGAAGCATAGCCACGGCTGATCGATTTGAGTCGATCAAAAAAATCGAGGACGATCTCGTTCAACGGTAATTCAAAAACGATCATAACGCGATTGGCGGTCAGGTACTTGATCTCGCGCTGGATCCCTCTCTTCTCAATACACAGCCCCAGCACTGCTCCAACAAACTCATTGGGAACATGGATCGAAGCGACGACAAAGGGCTCTTCAATCTGCTGAATCATCTGGATGTCAGGAAGCATATTAGCGCTTTCAACGTTTAGGACCTCGCCCTTGACCGTCGTCACCCGGTAAACAACCGTGGGGGCTGTGGTAATCAGCTCAACATTGAATTCGCGCTCCAGTCTTTCCTGAATAATCTCCATGTGGAGAAGACCAAGAAAACCACAACGAAAGCCAAACCCCAAAGCAAGGGAGTTTTCCGGTTCAAAGGAAAAGGCGGCATCATTCAGACGCAGTTTTTCCAGGGCGTCGCGCAGGGCATCGTACTGACCACTGTCAATGGGATAAAGACCCGAAAATACCATCGGTTTAACCACCTGGTAGCCAGGCAGAGCCTTTACTGCCGGTTGATGATGATGGGTCAGGGTATCACCGACCTTGGCGTCTTCAACCACCTTGATGCCGGCAATGACGAACCCTACTTCGCCGGCAGCGAGGTTCTGTAATTCAACCGGATGGGGGCTGAACGCCCCGACCTTATTGACTTCATACACGCCACCAGTCGCCATCAGGCGAACCTTGTCCCCCTTTTTGACTGTCCCTTCAAAAATCCGCACCAGAATAATGACGCCCTGATAGGAATCGTACCAGGAGTCAAAAATCAACCCTTGCAGCAATCCTTCTGAGTTGCCCTTGGGAGGCGGAATTTTCTTCACCAGGGCTTCGAGAATTTCAAGAATCCCCTTCCCTTCCTTGGCGCTGGCGAAAATAGCATCACTGGTATCGATACCAATGATCTCTTCGATCTCTTCACAAACGCGTTGTGGCTCTGCACTGGGCAGATCAACCTTGTTGAGTACCGGAAAAACCTCGAGATCTTGGTCAATAGCCATATAGACATTGGCCAGGGTCTGGGCCTCGACCCCCTGGGCCGCATCAACCACCAGCAATGCGCCCTCGCAGGCAGACAAGGAACGACTGACTTCATAGGAGAAATCGACGTGTCCCGGGGTGTCGATCAGGTTGAGGATATAAGTCTGACCGTCCTGAGCTTTGTAGGTCAGCCTTACCGCCTGCGCCTTGATGGTAATACCGCGCTCTTTTTCGAGCTCCATTTTATCAAGGTACTGATCGGATTTTTCCCGATCGGTCAGGGCGCCGGTTGCTTCCAGCAGACGGTCAGCCAGGGTGGATTTACCATGATCGATGTGGGCAATGATGGAAAAGTTACGAATTTTAGTAAGGTCCATGTTGGCTCGATTGAATGTGAATATTTAAAAAGCTTTTCATCCTAAGCAGTAACGTTCAGCTTGTAAAGAATAAACGAAACAGCCAAAAACATTGCCGTGGAGTGCTGTTCAGGTAGTTTTTATCTGTTTGGTACGGGCCAGCAGACTCCATCCTTCCGCTACCATCATTCCCGCTATAATAAGGGAGCCACCGAACCATGCCAGGGTCGACAAACGATCACCAGCCAACCAGACAGAAAAAATTGCAGCAAACACCGGTTCAAGGGTGTAAATCAGGGCTGCACGGGTTGGGGTTGTCCGGTTCTGAAAGGTCGTCATCGCCCAAAAGGCATAAGCAGTCGCAAACAACGCAGTAATAAACAACGCAGTCATCAATGAAAAGGTCCAGGTTTGTGGCCAGGAAACCGGCTCAAACACCAAGCTGCCTACACCTGCCAGAAGTGCCATTGTTCCAATCTGGACAAAAGTTAAAGCGCGGCCATCATAGCCACGGGTAAACACATCAAGACCCAGAATATGCAGGGCAATAAAGATAGAGCAGATCAACACCAGCAGGTCACCGGGATTAAACTCCCAGGGTGAACGCCAGGTCAGCATGAAAAGGCCAACAATTGCCAATACCACGCCGATTTTTGAACCGGTTGCAGCAGGTTTTTTTAACAATGGTCCAGCCAGCAAAGGCACCCAGACAACATTCAGACCAGTTAAAAAGCCGGCGTTGGACGAACTGGTCAAGGCAAGACCGTAAGTCTGAAACAGATACGACAAAAACAACAGGACTCCAAGGATGACTCCTGCCAACCAGCCGCGTCGGTCGAGGGTGGAAAAACCAGCGCTACCTGACAGTATGGCAAGCAACACCGCTGCCATGGCAAATCGAATCCACAAGAAACACATAACCGGTACTTCGGTAATAGCATCTTTCACAATAGGAAAAGTTGCCCCCCAAAACAAGGTTACCGAAATCAGCATTAATTCAGCATGTAATTGTCGCCGATTAATTTTAGATGGGCTTAAAAACTTCATGTAAGACCACTTCTTCAGCCAAAGGGGCTTGTTTATAATGAAATTCGCATGATATAAGAAAATAAAGCAACAATGTACCATAACAGCTACAAAGCCCATCCAAACATGTTCATACCAACAAGTTGGAGTAAACGGCAGGTTTACTTGGCAAAGAAGGGATCCTTGATGGAACACCAGGATCGATCAAAACGGGAACCTGTCGAGATTGTGTGCCCGCGTTGCCGCTATATTGAAATTATATATTTTCCAATTGCAGATCTGCCTGAGTGCCCACAGTGCGGAACACGCATGTCTATATCTGAACTTCTCGACGAAGGCAAATCCTATTGATGTACCACTGCTGTTTCCCCGTCAGATTCCGTATCCGACGCTTCTGACATAACAATGACATTAAATATGGAGGATGATCGATGAAACTTGTAAAAATCATGCTGGCTTGTCTGTTATCTGTCAGTTTACTGGCCCCTGTTGTCGCTACTGCTGACGTCCTGGATGATATTCTGGAGCGCGGAGTGTTGCGTGTCGGCATGGAACCCGGCTATATGCCGTTTGAACTGACGAACCAGCGCGGTGAGATTATCGGTTTTGATGTCGATATCGCCCGGCGGATGGCTAATGCCATGGGGGTTAAACTGGAACTGGTCAGTACCGCCTGGGACGGCATCATTCCTGCCCTGTTGACCGACAAATTCGATATCATCATGAGTGGCATGACTCTGACTCAACAGCGCAATCTTTCCGTTAACTTTGCCGATCCTTACATCGTTGTCGGTCAGACAGTGCTGATCCGTAAGGAAATCGCCGATGAGGTCAAGTCGTACCGTGATCTGAACGACCCCAAATACAAGGTCTCGTCAAAGCTCGGCACCACCGGCGAACAGGCGGTTCAACGAATGATCCCCCGTGCTCAATATGTTTCTTTTGAAACCGAGCAGGAAGCAGTTCTCGACATGCTCAACGGCAAGGTTCACGCTGTTGTTTATGATCTCCCCCTGCTCTCTATTACCTATGCCCAGCGCAATGACGGCAACCTGGTGTTTCTTGATGAGCCCTTCACTCATGAGCCCCTGGCCTGGGCAATCCAGCGCGGCAACTATGATTTTTTGAACTGGCTTAACAACTTTCTTAACCAGATCAAAAACGACGGAACCTATGAGCAGATTCACAACAAATGGTTTGCCAGTGATGAATGGTTAAAGCAGATCCAGAACTAAATTTTATTTCTTACAGGTGCGGGCATCCTGGTTGACAATAGTAATGGATGCCCGCACCTTCCTATCGTCCAAAGTAACTAAAAAGGCCAATATCCACGTGAACAGTTATCGTAAAGACTTGCATTGGCGACTATTGACGATACTTATCCTGGTGACCATTGGTTTGGGACTCTGGGTAGCGACCAGTAAAGTCAACTATGCCTGGCGCTGGAACCGTGTGCCCCAGTATTTTGTTTACCATCATGAAATCGTCAAACGGGCGAATTACGACAGCCGTGTTATCGACGTTGAAGCTATTGGCGACTCAACCACCGTAACCATACGCAATCAATTTGATGAATTGGAATCCTTTACTGTCGATTCCGACACCGTGCAGGTTTACCCTGACGAAAGTCTGTTTGCCGGTGATCAGATCGGCTCTACCTTCAAATGGGAAATCGGCCCCTTATTATACGGTCTCGGGGTCACCCTGTGGATATCTGCCATTTCCAGCATTATTGGCCTCGTCATCGGCCTGATTACTGGCCTGTGTCGCTTATCCAGAAATATCACTCTGCGCCAATTGTCGATCATTTATATTGAGATTATTCGCGGCACGCCGTTACTGGTGCAGATTTTTATCGTCTACTTCTTCTTTGGTACGGTACTTAACATTGATCGTATGGCTGCGGGTATCGGGGCCCTGTCGATCTTTGCCGGCGCTTATGTTGCAGAAATTATCCGTGCCGGCATTCAGTCGATTCCCAAGGGACAGATGGAAGCTGCTCGCTCTCTGGGCATGAACACCCCTCAGGCAATGATTTACATCATTCTGCCCCAGGCATTCAAACGAACCCTTCCTCCTCTGGCTGGACAGTTTATCAGCCTGATCAAGGATTCGTCACTGGTGTCGGTTATTGCCATTACTGACCTGACCAAAGCGGGACGCGAGGTCATCACCTCGACCTTTGCCACTTTTGAAATCTGGTTTGTTGTCGCTTTTCTTTACCTCACCCTAACTTCGGTATTATCTCAGGTGATTTCCTGGGTTGAACGGAGGCTTGCAGTCAGTGATTAAAACCGTTGATCTGAAAAAAACATTTTATGGCCGTGGTCAGGTCGTTTACGCCGTGGATGGCATCACATCTCACATCAAGCCTGGTGAGGTTGTTGTTGTTATTGGCCCATCCGGGTCAGGAAAATCAACGTATCTGCGTTGTTTGAACGGACTTGAAGAGCTGACATCCGGTCACATTCATATAGATGGTGTTGACCTTGCCGACCGAAAAACCGACCTGAACAAAGTTCGTCGTGAAGTTGGGATGGTTTTCCAACAATTCAACCTTTTTCCGCACAAAACCGTGCTTGAAAATCTTGTTCTGGCACAAACCGTTGTGCGCAAAAGAAAAAAGGTTGAAGCCGCAGATAAAGGCCGGGCCCTACTGAATAAGGTCGGTATTGCTGAGAAGGAGATGGAATATCCGATTCGACTGTCGGGTGGACAGCAGCAGCGGGTCGCTATCGCCAGAGCTTTAGCGATGGACCCGAAAGTGATGCTATTTGATGAACCTACCAGTGCCCTGGACCCGGAGATGGTTGGTGAGGTCCTGGAGGTCATGAAACAGCTGGCGCGTGAAGGAATGACGATGATAGTCGTCACTCACGAGATGGGTTTTGCCCGCGAGGTCGCTGACCGGGTACTGTTCATGGATCACGGTAAGCTGGTCGAAGAAGGCACCCCGGAACATTTCTTTACCAATCCGCAGGAAGAACGCGCCAAGCTCTTTTTAAAGCAGGTGCTGTAGTTTTTATCCTGTCTACTTTCTCTCTACCGGTAAATTCATTGCTTGCCAGGCAGCATAGCCACCTAACAGTGCATAAACCCGTGTGTAGCCATGATTAACAAGAATCAGCGCCAGACCGGCGCTGGAAGATTCATTCGGTCAGGTACAGTAAGTTACAACTGCCGTGTCACTCGGCACCGTGCGTTTAAACTCATCCAGTTGTGTTTGCGAGGTAATCCGTAGCGCAGCGGGAATTTTATCAGTTGCTTGCTGCCACTGACCTGGGGTTCGCGTATCCACAAAAATAACCGATTGCTGACTTTGCAAGGCACGAAGATCGACAACATTGATCCGTGGAATCTGATCAGGATGATCAGGTACAGTGGCCAGCGCGGTTGATGAAGTAAAGACGAGACCCAGGACAAACAACATATTGATAATTTTTCGTAGCATTTTTGCCTACTCCTTGAAATATGGGTATCTAATAACTATCGTAACGTTTCTTGCAAATAATCCAAAAAACGTTGCCACGATTTCCTGTCAGCATCTTCACGATAACGATCTGATCCAAACACAGTAAAGGCATGGGGGGCACCGCTGTAGGTGATCATTTCGTGGTCGACCTTGTGCTCCTCCAGTTCTTTTGCCAACTGGGCAAAATCATCCATGCTAACAGCAGTATCTGCGGTACCGTGCAGAATCAGGACAGAGCCATTTGTTTCGGCATAATTCTGCCCTTGGGGTGTCGTCAGGCCACCATGAAATGAAACAAATCCTTTCAATGGGGCGCCACTACGTGCCAGTTCAAGAATGACAGCACCGCCAAAACAGTAGCCAACGGCTACGGCGTTATCGACGTTTGCCCCCTGCGCAGTGGCGGCAGCCATTGCGCCCTGCAGGAGCTTGCGCATCTTTGTACGATCCTGATAGAGGGCATTGGTCAGCTGTCGTCTTTCATCAATCTGGGCCGGCCGCACTCCTTTACCGAACATGTCCGCAGCAAAAACCGCATATCCTTGGTCAGCAAGCATCTGTGAGCGTTGAATTTCGTATTGACCGAGTCCGTCCCAATCATGAATCAACAAAATGAAGGGCGCAGTAGGTGACGGGCTGATGAAATAACCTTCATAGGTGGCCCCATCTATCTGATAATCAACAATCGTTCCGGCAGCAGAGGCGCTGGTCGCAAACAGGGTGAAAATTAAAGCAGTAAGTATAGTCTTCATAGCATAACCTCCGGCAGAATTGATGACCTTATTGGTCAACTATATCAGAGGTTGGTTTAAATTGGGAATACCCGCAATAATATTAAACAGAGAGGCTATTGGCCAGATATGGGAATAACGGATTGATCGGGCGAATTCCGGCTTCAGTTACTTTTTTCAGATCGGTCAACGCAATGACAGCGCCCTTCAACCCGACCATGGTGCCGGCGTGCCCCAGTATCAATCCATCAAGCGCGGCACGTCCGAAACGAGCCCCAAGCAGACGGTCAAAAGCTGAAGGAGAGCCGCCACGCTGATAATGTCCCAGTACAATAACCCTGGTTTCAAAACCGATACGGTCCTTGATCTGTACGGCAATATCCTCAGCACGGCCGGCACCTTCGGCTACCATAATAATACTGTTGTTACGCCCTTCCTGATAGCGCTTGCGCAGATCCTTGCAAATTTGTTCCAGATCAAATGGTTCTTCTGGTATCAAACTGAATTCGGCACCGGTCGCAATCGTGGCGGCGACGGTCAGATAACCACAATTGCGTCCCATGATTTCGACAACAAAGGCGCGAGTATGGGATGACGCGGTGTCTTTGAGGTTATCAACCGCGCGAACGATATTATTCAGGGCGGTATCGACACCCAGGGACAGATCGGTAAATGGGATGTCATTGTCGATGGAGGCAGGAATTCCAACAACCGGAATACCTTGCTGGTGAACAGCCAGACCACCAGCGAGGGAGCCATCACCACCGATGACCACCAAACCCTCGACCCCGAGCCCTTTTAAATTATCACAGGCCAGCCGCAGACCGGCTTCAGTACGCATTTCCTTGCAGCGGGCGCTTTGCAGAAAGGTTCCTCCGCGTTGCAGCACACCACTGACTGATTTGGTGGTCAGTTTTTCGTACATTCGATCAATCAGCCCCTGATATCCCTTTTGCACACCAATAACCTCGATGCCGGACACCAGACTGGCGCGCACCACGGCTCTGACCGCGGCATTCATTCCTGAACAATCCCCTCCACTGGTCAATACAGCTATTCTTTTCAGCATGTTGTTTTCCCTTTCATATTGAAATAATGCCCGATTGTTGATGATAAAAAGTCACACAGTGAATTCAACTTTTTTCCTGGTCTGATCATTCTCATTTGTTTCGCATAACTACCTATAAATAATCAGCTCTTTGTTTACAAAAAAAAAACTGTTTTTCTGTAGTCGTTATCCTTGACTGAAAAAAAAAAGAGATCTAAATTGCCGACAACTACAAGTCACTCTAGCAGAATAATTACGGGTTGGACAAAACTATATGATCGACCACTTCACAATGGCCTACACCGCAATCGGTGGTCTGGGTATTTTTATCCTCGGGATGAAATTTCTATCGGACAGCCTGCAGTTGCTGTCGGGTGGAGTTATCCGCAAAGTCATCTCATCTTTAACCAGTAATCGTTTTCTGGCCGTCCTCGTTGGCATTTCAGTAACCGCCTTTGTCCAATCATCGACCATCTCTACGGTGATGGTTGTCGGCCTGGTCAATGCCGGGTTGATGCAACTGACCCAGGCCATCGGTTTTATTCTCGGAGCCAACATCGGCACCACAATAACCGGCTGGATACTGGCAATCAAAATCGGAAAATACGGACTACTGCTGGTCGGTCTTGGTATTTTCCCGATGCTCTTTTCAAAGAATGACCGCATCACTGCGACGGCACGAACCCTGGTTGCTTTAGGATTGATCTTTTTTGGCCTCGAGATCATGAGTGATGCGTTCCGGCCGTTGCGCAGTGATGAAAGTTTTATGAACCTGATGCTGATTCTTGATGCTCAATCACTGATCAGTATTCTCGGATGCGTCCTTATCGGCTGCCTGCTGACCATGGTTGTCCAAAGCAGTTCGGCCATGCTCGGTATCACTATTGCTCTGGCCATGACCGGTGCTATCCCTTTCCACACGGCTGTGGCTCTAGTCATGGGCGAAAATATCGGCACCACCATCACGGCCCAGCTGGCAGCTTTAGGCGGTACGGTCACGGCTCGTCGAACCGCAATGGCCCATAGCGTGTTCAATGTGGTGGGGGTAATTATTCTGGTGATCATTTTTTCACCTTTTGTTGCCCTGGTTGAGGCACTGGTTCCAGGTATCGCCAATTTTGCCAATGAAGTCGGTGACCGCCCTTACATTGCAGCCCACATTGCCTTTGCCCACAGCATGTTTAATGTAACTGCGACCCTCATTGTCCTGCCCTTTCTTGGGCTGCTGGCCAATCTGGTCATTAAATTGGTACCAGACCGGGCTGGTGGTCCTAAAGGATCATTCAGATACATCGGTGCCCCCGGCTCCATGCCTGTAGCTCTTGGAGTCACGATGGTCTATGAAGAATTAAAGAAAATGCAGGGACGGGCTCATAAGGCACTACGACATGCGGGCAGCTTTCTCCAGCGCGACCTGAAAAATCATGAAAAGTTCTATCGTAAGGTCAAGGCAATAGAAGAGCAGACCGATATTATCCAGCACGAAATAACCACATTTACTGTTTCATTGATGCAGGGAGGAAAATCCTCCAAAGAACAATCAGATCGTGCCTATGCCTATGTGCGTGCAGCAGATGAACTGGAATCTATTGCCGACTATGCCCTCTCTCTGTGTTCCTATATGCGCCGCCTCGAAAAAAACGACCTTGACTACAGTGCTGACGCCTGGGCAGATCTGCATAACTTTCATCATGAGCTCTTCGCTTTTTTCAACCTGGTCTGCAAGGTTTTTCATAACCAGGACGACATCAACAAGAACCTTGTCCGCAATGAGGCAAAGCGTCTCAACGATTTGGCGGATTCTATCCGTAAGGCCCATTTGGAACGGATGAAAGCCGGGTCCTGCAATGCGCTGCCGGCTTTAACCTTCAGCGACATGGCGGTAGCTATGCGGCGCATTAAAAACCATACGGTGAATCTCTACGAAGCACTCGCTGAGGATGAAGACTGAAACAAGATCTGTTCGGATCAATCAGATATACATTGGAACCACCCCGTCACTTCATGTTGCTGAACCTCCTGCAACAGAAATTCGCGGAAGACCTTTTCCGTCAAGGTTGGAATTTTATCTAATAGCTGTACCAAAGAAATCATATTAACCATATTTTTCTTCGCCGTTGTAATCGCCACAAGATCTCCTCGCTGAATCTCTTTCCAGATCAGATGAGCGGTGGCAACCCCCAGGCCCATCCCCAGTCGCAGGCTGTTCAGCAGGGCTTCATGGGTATCCAGCGTCATGACGACAGACAATGACTCCGGAAGCTTGTTGAAATGGTGCCGAAACCAGAGGTCAAGAATCGACGGATCATCCTCATCAGTGACGAAATCCTTTCCAATCAGATTGTTCAGGCTATGATCACCATTAATCTCACGATGATAGTATCCCTTCGATGATACCAGCATCATCTCCTCCCGCAACAACGGCTCCATACTGAAAACAAAAGGAAAACCAGGCAACTCCCCCGGTTCGTAATAAACATCGACGAGCGCAAAATCAAGTTCACCTTTCTGCAACATGGATAAAAGTGGCACAGCCTCCTTGAGTTTCAATTCAAAGGTAACATCCGGATAAATTGATCGAAAGCGCTGGCAAAAACGCGGCAAATACTCCTTGCCGAACTCACGGGGAGCACCGATGCGCAACTTGCCTGACGGTCGGTCGTGAGGCAATCGTATCGTCCCAATTTCACTGATCAGCTTCTCGAACAGCGGCGCGATCAGGCGGTAAAGATGAATTCCGGCCGCGGTAGGAACCAGTTGTTTATGCATCCGCACAAACAACTGTGCTTTTAATTCTTCCTCAAGTTTTTTTAGTTGCTGACTGACCGCTGGCTGGGTCAGATTTAACTGCCGTGAAGCAGCAACACTGCTGCCCAGCTTATAAACAAAGTAAAAAATCTTTATCCGATTCATGTCTGGGAGGTTAATCATGGCTTATCCTCTGATTCTAAATTGAGTAATTTACTTATACATGATGATGGTGAAATAATCCATCCATAGAAAATGAATTTCACAAGCGATCAACAAGGCCAAAGATGACAGGAGTCCGCCATGACCTATCTGATTTTAGCAGTTTTTGTGAGTGTTGCTGTGTTGACGATTATCGGATCAATTCGGCTGAAAGTATGGGAACAGCATGGCAGAATCGTCAACGGTAACTGGATTACTGATGACGAACGACTGCATTTAATGAGCCGCTGGGGTGCCGGCTACTGAGCAGGGCAAAACCTGCTCTTGCAGTGTTTAGTGGATAGTGCTAAACCCTCCCTTCATGACGCCTCATTACCTTCCATCAGCTTCAGTTAAGACGGCTCTTTATGCCGCCTGGCCAATCTGCCTCGGATATTTTCCTATTGGTCTGGCCCTTGGTGTCCTGGCCGGGCAGTCAGATATCCCCTGGTGGGCCATGGCGCTGATGTCGATCCTGGTGTTTGCCGGCAGCGCCCAGTTTATCTGTGTCGCCATGATTGCCGCCGGTAGTTCACTGTGGGCGATCATCGGTACAACATTTATTATTAATTTACGACATGTGCTGATGAGTTCGGCCCTGGCCGTTTACCTCCATGGAGTCAGACGCTCATTTCTGGCGCTGTTTGCCTACGGGATTACTGACGAAAGCTTTGCCATCAATATGGCGCGGTTTCGTGCCGGCAACTGGACTCGCTTTCAGGCCTTGATCGTCAATCATCTGGCTAACTGTGTCTGGATTTTAGCCACCGTCAGTGGTGTTCTGGTCGGTCAATTTGTTCCAACCGGTGCTTTTGGTATTGATTATGCCTTGATCGGGATGTTTATTTGCCTGCTGGTGTTCCAGCTTCACAACCGACTACATGTGATCACCGCAATCATCGCCGCTGTTGTCGCAGTGCTGTGGGCAAAGTTTGTTCCGGGTGATTCCTATATTGTCGGCGCCGCTGTCTGTGCTGCAACCTGTGGTTATTTATTCCAGAAAAAACGCGATAAAAACTGATGAGTGTTAATGACTATCTCTTTTTGTTTGTCGGCATGGGTCTGGTAACCTACCTGCCCCGTGTACTTCCTTTGATCTATCTGTCCCATAAAAAAATGCCGCAAGGTCTGATCGACTGGCTGGGGTACATTCCGGTGGCGGTCCTTGGGGCATTGCTGGCACCAATTCTTTTTATTGATACAGCCAATGCAGCTATTACCTTTGGCAAGCTTGAATTTCTGGTGGCCATTCCAACATTGATCTTTGCCGTAAAAACCCGTAGTCTCGGCGGCACCGTGCTCGTCGGGATGCTCCTTTACTGGTTGGCCGGTATTTTTTTATAATTACTAACCTTGGAAAAAACAATGAAACTGACAGGCAAACAAGCGAGATATTTACGCGGACTGGGGCACCATCTGCAGGCCATCGTGATGATTGGCAAAGATGAACTGACTGATCGGGTGGTTGCTGCCACCGACGAAGCCTTGAGCTGCCATGAACTGATCAAAGTGAAATTACAGGATGGTTGCCTCAGCGACCGCCGTGAGATCGCAGAGGAACTGGCACAGGCGACATCTTCCAGCGTCGCCCAGGTTCTTGGCCGCACCTTTCTGCTCTATCGCAAACACCCGGAAAACCCCAAAATCGCCCTTCCTAAGCCCTGAGCATACATCCTGACATAAGCTCCCAACATATGAATCTAACTCTGGTTATTTTTTTTATTAGGGAGCAGTATTTTTTCTATTGACGATTCCTGATCATGAGCGTATATGCTGAATAAAACAGCATTCATGTTCGGGAATGCGTAACGACCCAAGCATAAAAAGTAACCCCTTTTTATAGCCATTGCCGCCAGGCACCCGAAATGTAAAAGCTGTTGTTTTTGGTTCGGTTTTTTAATTTTTTCAGGCTACATAAAAAGGGGTTATCATGAATGTTGCGCTTGTTTTTAACCTGCGCGAGGAGTCCGTCAACGACGACGAACCTCCCTCGCGCCCTCCCGCTGAACTTTCTCCCGACATCTATGCCGAATGGGATGACATTGATACCATTACGGCGGTTGAAGCAGCCCTGTCGACACGCCATCAGGTTGCCCTGATCAATGCCGATCTTGATGTCTTCCAAAAACTGCGCGAGCTGTCACCCGATTTTGTTTTTAATATCGCTGAAGGTCTTCATGGCGCCAGCCGAGAAGCACAGATCCCGGCATTGCTTGACATGCTGCAGATCCCCTATAGCGGTAGCGACCCTCTCTCCCTCGGAATGTGTCTAGACAAACAACGAACCAAAGAAATATTGAAACAGCACCGGGTCCCATCTCCGCGTTTCTGGATTGTCGCAAATCCCGTTGAGATCCCCCGCAACTTGCGCTATCCTCTGATGGTCAAACCCTGTCTGGAAGGCTCCAGCAAGGGGGTAACCAACAATGCCCTGGTCCACAATCGCAAGGAACTTGTCCGTCAGCTTGAATGGATCACGGCAACCTACTCCCAAAAAGCCATCATCGAGGAATTTCTTCCCGGGCGTGAATTTACAGTTGCGCTTTTAGGCAATGGTGAGGACATCAGGGTACTACCGATTGTCGAGATCAATTTCGCCAGTTTGCCGGCAGGCTGTAACCCAATCTATTCCTATGAAGCCAAATGGCTATGGGATACACAAGAGTCACCCTTGCCGATTTTTGATTGTCCCGCACGACTCGACCCCTTCCTTGCACAACAGATTGAACAACTGTGTCGCAACGCCTTTAATGCTCTGGGTTGCCGTGACTGGTGCCGTATTGATGTGCGCCTTGATGCTTTAGGACGCCCACAGGTTATTGAACTGAACCCGCTGCCGGGAATTCTTCCCCGCCCCGAACAGAACAGCTGCTTCCCCAAAGCAGCGCGAGCGGCAGGATTATCCTATACCGAGATGATTCTGCAGGTGGTTGATATTGCATCACAACGCTACAATCTTGTTCAGGAGTTCAGTAATGAAAGTCGCTGTCTGTTATAACCTTGCTGCTGCAACCCCGATCCGTGGTGAACACCAGGACCGTGTTTCTGAAGCAGGGGCTGAAGCTGAGGCTCAAGCAGTTACTGAAGCCTTGCGTCGGCTCGGTCATGTTCCCGTGCTGATCCCGCTGGGAGCCGAAGTGGTTTCCTTTATCGGCAAACTGCAACTGTTAAGACCTGCCGTCATCTTCAATCTATGTGAAGGATATCGCGGTGACAGTGCAAAGGAGATGCACATTGCTGCGCTTTATGAACTGCTCGATATCCCCTATACCGGTTCTCCGTCCCTGTGTCTGGCACTGACCCAGAACAAGGCGCTAACCAAGGATATTCTGGTTCGACATGGTCTGCCGACCCCCGAATATTATTGTATCAAACGCAATGAAGCGGCTCCCAAATTGACCATCGGTTATCCCCTGATCGTCAAGCCCTGCAGTGAAGATGCCTCCTTGAGTATCGGCCCTGACAGTATTGTCCACAATGAAACAGCCTTAAAAAAGCGCGCTCGTTACATCCATGACCGCTACAGCCAGGATGCCCTGGTCGAAACCTTTATCAACGGGCGCGAATACAATGTTGCGGTCCTCGGTAACCCACCCACCGGAGTGCTTCCCCTTGCCGAGATTGTTTTTGCCAAACACCTCAAATCTCCGATTGTCAGCTATGCCGGCAAATGGGAGGCAACATCAGCTGACTACCGTGGAACAACCCCTCAGTGTCCGGCGGTTATTGACGAAAAACTGCGCAAAAAAATCGAACAGATCGCCATCAAGGCGTGTCGTTTGTTCGGCTGTCGTGATTATGCCCGGGTTGATATCCGTTTGCAGGGGGACACTCCCTATATTCTCGAAATCAATGCCAATCCGGACATCTGCCCTGATGCCGGGTTTGCCCGTGCAGCTGGGGTCGCCGGACATGAATACCCGGCCTTGATTCAGCGCATCCTTAATATGGCTTTGGCCCGCAAAGGAGATACCCATGCGTGATATAGGTCCCAGTGATCGGCAGCAACTTGAACGAATTCTGGTCACTTGCAATGCTTTTACCCGCGCAGAGGTCACCTGTGCGCTGGAACTGCTTGACAGTGTCCTGAACAATCCGGATCAGCAGGACTACGAAGTGATTGTTACAGAAGCTGACGGACAGGTCGCAGGCTATGTGCTGTTTGGGGCAGTGCCTCTGACGCAAGGAAACTACGATCTCTACTGGATTGCTACCGATCCGGAATTACACGGCAAAGGATACGGAAGGCAACTGATGGAAGAAACCGAGAATCGCCTACAGGCGCGTGGCGCCCGAATGCTGTGTCTGGAAACCTCGTCACAGGAATTTTATCAACGCACCCGGCGCTTTTATGAGCAAGGTGGCTACCAGGAAGAAGCGCGGATTCGGGACTTTTACCGCCCCGGTGATGACCGCATTACCTATGTCAAACGTTTCTCCGGTTCTAGGTGAATCTTATGGAAATCTGGCAAAAACAGTTGCAGGCAAGTATTACAGAGCCACAAAAACTGACCCGGGCCTACGGCATTGATCCGGCACCGCTAAAAAAGGTTGCCGACAGATATCCGATGCGCGTGACTCCTTATTATCGTGACCTGATCAAATATGTCGGTGATCCGATCTGGAATCAGGCGGTTCCGGATCAACGCGAATGTCATGACAACGTCTGCGTTGATGACCCCCTAGAAGAGGAGAACCAAAGCCCGGTTCCCAACCTGGTTCACCGCTACCCTGATCGTGTGCTGTTTCTGGTCTGTTCCGAGTGCGCCATGTACTGCCGTTTCTGTACCCGCAAGCGCAAAGTCGGAGGGGCCGATATGCAAATCAGCAGCAGCACCATCAGCGCCGGCATCGATTATATTGCTGATCATCCAAAAATCCGTGATGTCATCGTTTCCGGTGGTGATCCATTGCTGCTCAGTGATGAGAAGCTTGATGACATTCTCACGCGTCTGCGTGCCATCCCACATGTTCAGATTATCAGGATAGGTACCCGCGTACCGGTCGTATTGCCGATGCGGATCACCTCAGGACTCATCCGGGTGCTGCGCAAGCATCATCCCTTGTATCTGAATACCCACTTTAATCACCCAAGCGAGATTACCAGCCAATCGGCCAAGGCTTGTGAGCGTCTGGCTAATATTGGAATCCCTTTAGGCAATCAGTGTGTCCTGCTGCGGGGAGTGAATGATGATCCTCAGGTGATGAAACAACTGATGCATAAATTGCTGCAGATCCGGGTGCGCCCCTATTATATCTATCAGGCCGATATGGTCCAGGGAACCGATCACTTCCGTACCACGGTGGAAGAAGGTCTCGCAATGATCAAGGCCCTGCGTGGTCACACCAGTGGCATGGCGGTCCCGGCCTACGTTATCGACGCTCCCGGTGGCGGTGGAAAAATCCCCCTGTTGCCCGACTATCTGCAATCATTGGGAGCTGATGTGGTTTTAAAAAATTATCAAGGAAAAGAATTTCACTATGCTAATGCGACAGAACGTGAAACAGATGAACCGCATAAACAAGTAGTTAACCGTCCCTACTGACAAGCACAAAATATTGAGCAGCCCCTTTTCTCCCAGCGGGCAGAAGGGGTTGCTTTCCTGCCGCAAAACAGGAATGATGGACACATGTGACAGTGTACACTCATCAGCCCCTGATTGGTTTTATCTCTATGTATTCCTTTGATTTGACCCTTGAACCGCCCACTAGCAGGGAGCTTAACAGCGTCTTGAACGACCTGAAAAAACAGCGCAGCAAATTGATGGTCCGTTCCTGTGTTTCTGACGGAATCCATATTTTGCTGCTGTTGCTGCTTTATTTCGGTCATTTTCTCAGCGGCCCTGCCATCCTCGTGTTAGTTGTCTTGAGCCTGATCATTGCCATTGTTCTTGCCACCTCGACCCGTGAATCATTACTTTTTTCCGACCTGATTGCCATTGCGATTACCATCGTCACCACGGCAACAGCCGTAACCTTGCTACTTGCCATCTCAATGAATCAGCCTTTTGGTGCAAGTATTTTTGCCGGTCTGCTTGCGGCTAGCATTGTCACCTCCGGTACGATTTTAGGGCGTGCGCTGAAAAAAATCATGTTTGCCCTTGAACAGTTAAAATCGATCCCAGATGATGATCCGGTAATTGATGAACTGAAGATATTCTGTCAACGTTACCAGGCTTTGAATGATTACCGCGAACAGGCATTGCGCAATCTTCGCCCCCACCTGACCTACGGCGAACTTTTTGCCATGCGCGACTGGCATCAACAACACCGTGAACAGTAAGCCGTGGGCAGTGAACGGTCAGGCACCTTGATACTTTATCGCGTTAGAGGTTACAGTGAAATTGTCATTTTTTCTGTAAAGGTGATCATGAAAAGACTTCAGCTGTTTGCCATGATTATGACCCTGTTTGCCCTGTCGACGCCCTCCTGGGCGACGGTTGAGTATCATCTCGATCTGCAACTCCAGCCTGCTTTGCAACAGCTGGAAGCAACGGCAACGATCAGATTTGAACAGCTTGCCGATCAGCAGCTGCAGTTGCGCCTCGCCCCTGAGGCCAACATTCATCAGATCCGTCAAGGGCAACGGACTATCAACTTTCAGTTCAATAACGGCCTCTTAACCCTTGAACTTATCAACAATGATCCGGTTGAAATCGCTTATTCAGCAATCTTCAATGATCCCGTCCCTACCACCGCCGTTCATACTGAAGATCCGAGCTTTGGTGTGTCAGCGACGATCAGTCCAACCGGCACCTATCTATCAGCCGGGGCTGCCTGGTATCCCCAAGTCAATACAGCGGATATCATTTACCAGCTGCGCATCAGCGCCCCCGGAAACACTGAGGCAGTGACCTCCGGGCAGCGTCTGTACCGTCATCATGATGGTTCCTTCAGCACATCGGCCTGGAAAATTGACTATCCGCTACGTGGTCTGACCCTTTCAGCCGGCCCCTATCAGGTTTTTGAGGATGTCAGCGGATCAGTACCAATCTTTGCCTATTTTTATGAGGATTCAGCTGAGCTGGCACCAACCTACCTCAAGGAGTCACGCAGATATCTCGATCTCTATGAACGCTTGTTTGGTCCCTACCCTTTTGCCCACTTTGCCATTGTTGAAAACTTTTTTCCTACCGGCTACGGTTTGCCCGGCTGGACCTTGCTGGGCAGTACAGTTATCCGCTTGCCCTTTATTGTCACTACCAGTCTTGGTCATGAAATTGCCCACTCATGGTGGGGAAACGGAGTTTGGGTAGATTTTAATCAAGGTAACTGGTCTGAAGGATTGGTCACCTATATCGCTGATCATCTCTATGAAGAATATAAGAGCAATGAACATGCGCGCAGCTATCGCCACAATAAGCTGATGACCTACGCCAACCTGACCCATCCGTCCAATCGCTTTGCCGTGAAAAACTTCATGTATCGCAGCAGTCGCCCGGGGCAAGCCATCGGCTATGGTAAAGCCATGATGATTTTTCACATGTTACGGCATGAAGTGGGGGATCAGATTTTCTGGAAGACGTTGGGTAATATGGCTACTCAATACATGTTCACCCGCATCGCTTGGAAGCACTTTGCCGAGCATTTCAGCATGGCTGCCGGGCGGAATTTGCACCCCTTCTTTGCCCAATGGATTGGCAGAACGGATGATCTGCAACTACAATTTGAAAAGACAACCCTGAAAAAAACGGCTCAAGGTTG
>Ga0102938_10000763_pt1 | contig 24024 bp, 10 predicted proteins | sample SalPonR2_B_D2_MG_FD_84516 | JGI IMG/M metagenome (GOLD analysis project Ga0102938, IMG submission 84516) | Salt pond soil microbial communities from South San Francisco under conditions of wetland restoration - Salt Pond MetaG R2_B_D2_MG | ecosystem: Environmental > Aquatic > Marine >... | reverse complement strand
TACCCTAAAGAATGTTCCGATTTTCTTAATTTTTGCATTTTTGGAAACAGAATCCTTAAACCAGTTTCAACTAGTGAATTCAAAAATCGACCTTTCGAGTCAAGACCCTCGTATTCGGGTTCAAGGACCGAAAGCCAGTTTCAGGATTTTTCGCCAATTTTTTTTTCAAGATTTGATCCCGGGACAGATAATTACATTCGCCGAAGATGGATTTTCTCGAGCACTGGACCACTACAACAATGACAGACGCGGAGCTGTGCCGTTTTGAAAACGAAACATCTGATCTCTGTGCCAGTCTCGCCGCTGACTCGGAGAAATTGCTTAGCAAAGTAACAGACCGCAAACACGGCGACGATTTGATGGCCACGGGCGACATCGTGAACTTTGCTTTGCGTGTTTTAGGATTTACCCGGCCGAACAACAACACGCCCGACCAGAGCGTCGCCATTTCGTCGTACGGACTCACGACAGATCTGGAGCGGTACGAGAAATGGGCACGCAACGGATCCGAGGGAACATTTTGCTTCCAGGAACGCGGAACGGTTCGAAACTGGAATCTCTTTGCGCTGCTCTCGTGCTTTGACGCATCGCGCTTCGCCGACCAGACGACAATCCGTCGCGTGGCATTCCCCATTTTCGGCGGCTTTCACTGGTCACTGCTTGTGCTCGATCGCTACAAAAAAGAATTTCGCTTCTACGACTCAATCCCCGGCGCACACGACTCCCGTGCCTACATGCTGCGCTCCATGCTCGTGGCCGGGGGCGTGCTGCGTGACCCGTGGCCCATTGTGCGCGCAGAGTGCACCAAGCAGCGCGGCGGATGGGAATGCGGCTATTCGCTGATTGGCTGCGCGGCGCACGAAAGCAGAACGTTCATTGCCCCGGGCGTAGACGGGCGCAGCGTGGCCGGCAACCGCGACGCCATCGCTATGCTTGCGGCGTTTTTGCTCGCCAGGTCGGATGCGGGCAGGAAAACCGAAGCGTACCTGAAGTCGCGCCTGCAGAACTACATGTGGTTTGAATAAACAAACAGTTAGATTTACAGCAACAAAGACGAGCGCCCCTTGCTCTAAAACTCTGCGTAGACCATGTCGGCGTCCACGTCGAGACCGCGGGCAGTATTCTCAATTCCACCGCCTCCGCCGATTGACCCGCTGGATGTGTTCGTGTCGCTAGAGCACCGTTTGTTCACTTCGAGAGAACGGAGCGGCGAAGACGAGTCGTCCGGCGGCGCGCGGACGTACTTTGTACCGCCGATCATTGACACAAACAGGGACACCATGCCAGGCCTGTACCGCTTTGCCGAGCGCACCAATACTGGACATTTGGCAGACGAGCATGTCGCCGCGCTGTTTGTGTGCATCAGGCTATTTGGCGATGCATGGCGCGACTATGCGCCGGCGGTTCGCAACAAGCAATGGATTGCGTCGCTGGAAGAGTTTCGCAGGAGAAACGCCAGGGGCCCATGTGCCGCCGAGTTGCTGGAGATCTCGCGCGTTTTCCGTGTCTTTTTGCGCCCAGACGACGCGACACTGGCGCGGCACCGCGTGCACCTGGCGGCGTTTATTGAGCACAGCCGGCAGTTTTCCGGCGAAGCGTTCAACTCGACGCGCAAAGCAGACAGTTATCGCGTGGCGCTCTTTCTCTATGCTTTGCGCGCGAGCGAGATGGTCGACGATAGGACAAAAGACAGGTTTTTGAGCTTTGTGCGGCAAAATTCATTTATTAGGCGCAAAGACGCGGCGAGTCTGCGCGAGATGATCGACGCATCGCATCGCGTGGACAGAGAGTCAATTAGGCTTGCAATTCGTTCTTTTCGCCTCAAGGCGTGCAAGTAGCGAGTGTCATTTCCTTCTCCGGGGCGGCACGTCGAGCACGCGGCCGGTGATCACAGAGACAACTAGCAGGTTGACCGTAAAATAGTACTTTGCAAGCAGTGAAACAATCAGCTCTGTGTCCCAGGTCCGCGGGCCGACAACCGTGAATCCGGTGCCGTTCTGTACGAGTGCGGCGAGCGACCACAGGCGCGTGAGGCGCACAATTGCCAGTTCCGGATCAAGACCGGAGCTGAATCCCTGAGGATCAAGCTCGTACAGCCCGTAGATGATCAAACTGACCACGAACGGATATGTGAGCGTGAGGAAGAGGACGGTTGTGAGATTTGCCCGCCTCTGTATTGGAAGCCGGCGATTGACAAGCGCGCGCGTTTGGTTTACAAAAATGACAGTGTAAACAGCAAACGCGAGCCCGCCAAAGACCCAGCCAAGGACAATGTCGGCCGTTCGCCCCGGCTCGCCGCCGTTGCGACCAAACGCAGCGATGCCCGCGTATCCGACGAGCGATATGACTAGCGGGACGGCTGCCATTTGTATTGGACGGCTTTTGTCGCGCACCCATGTTCACTGGGTATAATTTATACCCTCGCCATAGACCCAGTGCCATACTCGCCCAGCAATCAAAGCGCGAAGATGTCGTGGCTGGTGGGCGAGTTCTCGGACCTCGCCATCGGCGCACGAGACGCCGAGCAGCGGCGCAAAAAGCGCAAAAAGGCAGAGGTGTCGGTCACAGAGAGCGCCGACGACAATGTCGGACCGCTGCAGATTCGCCCGGCCGAGCCGCGACAAGAGCGCGAAGCAGGGCCGCGCAAGCTGCGCTTGACCATCAGCACGCTGGTGGAAGAGCTCGGCAATCCGGCGTCGTGGGTTTCGGTGCGGCACCTTCTGGTGATGCGGCGCCGTCTCGAGCGGTTTCGGCGCGTATTCTTTACGGAGCGCGTGCAAGTGCGCAAGTCTATCAAGGACATCGAGCGGCGCATGGAGAACCGCGCGCGCTCCGACAATCGCTCGGACAACGACCCCGACGAAGACGAACTGGTCGGAGCCAAATCGCTCTTGGCATCGATTGATGACACTCTGATTGAGATCAATGCCACGCTCAAGATCCTCAAACCGGGCAACGACCGCCCAGACGCAACGACTCTGAACCGCGCGCTGCAAGAAGCGCTCGCCAGCATGGAGAGCTTGGTCGGCCTCGAAGACGCAAAGCTGGAAGTGGCGAAGATCGTCGCCAACGCGCTCATACAAGAAGACGTCAAGATGCCGCGCGTGCGTCGCGCAGCCGAGCGCCGGCAACCGGGCAGAAGTGCGCGCCCGGACGACGAAGCGAGCGACCAGTCGGACGAGACGGTCCGAGGTCTTCTGACGAACATTCAGGTGGCCGAAGAAGACAACATGGAGTCGATTCTGCCGTTTCTGGAGCGCAAAAACGCCCGCGGGCAGTTGTTGTACAAGGAGAGACCGGACGATCGGAAATTCTTGGCGCACCAAAACATCCTGCTGTTCGGCGAACCCGGAACGGGCAAGAGCACGCTTGCGCGCATACTGACAAAGGTGTACGGCCTGACGGGCATTTTGCCGCGCCGCGAGGGCGAAGGCGTCAAGGACAAGAGCCGCGGAGATTTCGTCGCTCAGGTAGTCGGCCAGACCGACATCAAGACAAAGAACGTGTTCTACACAGCGCTCGGCTCGACGATTTTTCTGGACGAGTTCTATTCGCTCATGAACGACGAAGACGATTCGTTTGGGCGCGAGGCCGTCAACGCCCTCACGTTCCTGCTGACGCGCTACCAGGGTCTCGTTGCGTTCGTGGCCGCTGGGTACGAAGAGAACATCCGCACGCTGATCTTTGGCGCCAATCCCGGCATCCAGTCGCGCTTTCCGTACGTGCTGTACCTGAAGAACTACTCGGCCGACGAGCTGCTTCAGATCATCAAGAGAACCATCGCACAGGAACGCTATCGCTACATCGGTGCGTCGAACGAGTATATTCGCCAGCTTGTCAATTACGCGTACAACAAAAACGCGTTCGACGACAGCAACGCGCGCGGCGCCGGAGAGTTTTTGCGTCGCATCAAAGAGCAGCAAGCCTCGCGCGTCACGCTCGCCCTGGTGCGCAGCGCGTCGTACGACACGCCAGACTACAATATTATTGGAGACGACGTGATTGGCGGATTCAAAGAATGGTGGTCGAATTTGACTGGCCAGAATCTCGACATCACGCGTCTGCAGCCAGAGAACAACGGCGCAGCGAGCGTGGACGACGACGACGAGTAAATGTCCGTTTACTTCACCGCCGCTCGCGCAGACGCCGTCGGCTCCGCACCGAGACCATGTAGAGACAGCAAAACGACACGCCGCAGAAGATGCACATTCCGGCCAGAATCGAAATTTGCAACAAAATCCAGCGCTGCGGCGCGTCTTGGCGCTGAGCGCGCACAATGTCTTGTTTGAGCTTGGGCGCGCAGCTGAGGCCGTCGCCTTCGCACACGCCGCACTCGTCGAAGCGCGCCGGTCCGTTCACCACGCCACGGCAATCGCGACAGCGCGCGTTGTTGCCGCCGCACACGTCGCATGCGTCGTACACGGCCGTGCCGTACGGGACACCTTCGCAATCGGCGCACGCGCTGCCGTCGCCATCGCACACGTCGCAGCGATCGTAAATCGCGGCGCCGTTGGGCACACCGGCGCAGTCGGTGCACGCAGAGCCGTCGCCCTCGCACACATCGCACGCGTCGTAGCGCGACGGGCCGTTGATTATGCCACGGCAATCGCGGCACGTCGAATTGTCACCGCCGCATACGTCGCACGCGTCGTAGGTCGCGAAGCCGTCCTTGTGGCCGAGGCAGTCAAAACACGACGTGTCGCCGCAGCCGCCGTCACAGCCGTCCGCGAGCAGCGAGAACTCGCAGCCGAGACCGCCCATCGATGCGGGGATTTCGCAGATCAGGTTGTCGAAGAACGTGCATTGTCCGCACAGATTGTCCTCCGTAAAGTTGGGCAGCGGCTGTTCGATCTGATTGTTGTCAAACAGCGCAGTTTTGAGCGGGCCGATGTTTAGCAGGCAAGAGGGAAGAATGCCGTTCAGCTGATTGTACGATACGTCGAGCGTCATGAGCTGCATCGCTTTGCAGAGAGCGTCTGGAAACTCGCCAGTCAGCTTGTTTTTGCCAACACGGAACTCGAATAGCACGGGGAAATCGACGTCTGCCGGCGGCGGAAAGAGGTTTCCTGGGTCCCCGGAAATGTGGTTGTTTGCCAGCGTGAGCTTCTCGATGGTGTTGAAATCAACATCGAGCGGCAGCGCGGTCTCGTCGAGATCGAGGCTGAAACCATTGCCGTCCAAATGAATGCACTTGGTTGCACTCGGAAAGCACAACGGAAAGTTCGGGCGCACGTGGTTGTTGCGCAAATCGACAATCTCGAGCTGTGCAAGAAAACAAAAATCCACACCGCCCAGCGTCACGTCCTTGTTCTCGCGCACGCGCAGTGTGCGGAGCTGCTGCAGTTCGTGCAACCGCTCGTCGATAACGAGCCAGACGTGTGAACGCGTGAGCTGCACCACTTCGAGCTTGGTGTTGCACTCGAGTGTTTGGTCGAAGAACCCCGGGTGCGTCAGGTGGCACTCGTCGATGACGAGACTGCGCAGATGCCGCATGCGTTTGAACGTCTCCGGGCGCAAGTCGACAGTCACGTTGAAGAGATGCAAGACGCGCACGGTGGGCGCAATCGACTCGAGCACGCTGTGCGAAACGAGCTGTGTTTTCGACCCCGACAGCACTACGCGCCGCGGAGTGTCTTGCTCGCCGCACAGAAATCGATTGTCGAGAGCTTCGCAGATGCGCAGCGAGCACGCATCGCCGTCGAGCAGTCCTTGTTGACAAAGCTCTGCCTGCGCGCCGGTTGTGAACGGCGTGTTGGCCGACGCGCACGTCACCAGCGCGAGCAAGAACAGCGTGCGAATCAGACTGCTGCCCGCCGGCGCTCCGCGCGCGGGCGGTTGGTTGACGTCGGGCACGCGCCGTCGGTTCGGCACGTCGCGGCGTCGCGCGCGATCGGGAACAAAGCGCGCGAACCCGAAGAAGTAGCACAGATACACGCCGACCACGCCCAGCACACACAGACTGAGCCCAACAACGATGCTGTACACGAGAACGGTACTGTCGCCTTCGATGTCTCCGATCGAGTTGGCAAGCGCCACTTCGTCGCAGTTCTGCGTGTGATTGCCATTGCACACGCCGCACGCGTCGCGCTCGCTCGTGCCGAAGCGCACCCCGGCACAATCGATGCAGCTGGTGCCATCGCCATTGCACACGTCGCATTCGTCGTAGCAACCCAGTCCGTTGGGCACGCCGGCGCAGTCGAGGCAAGCGCCTTCTCCTCCGCACACACCGCACGCGTCGACCACCGACGGTCCGTTGGGCACGCCGGCGCAATCGAGGCACGAATCGGCCTGCCCGCCGCACACGTCGCACTCGTCGAAGACGTTGAGGGCTCCCGGTATGACCGAGTTAAGCAGCACGCCGGCGCAGTCGAAACAGCTCGTGCCGTCGCCGCCGCACACTCCGCACACGTCAATCGCCGCGGTGCCAAACGGCACGCCGTCGCAGTCCAGGCAGCTCGTGCCGTCGCCGTGGCACACGAGGCACACGTCGAGCTCGTCGTCTTCGCAGTCGAGGCACGCGTTGCAGCCGTTGCACACGCCACAGCGATCAAACTCGGCAGAGCCGAACGGAACACCTTCGCAGTCCAGGCACTCGTCAAAGCCGTCGCACACGCCGCACTGGTCGTCGAGCGAGCGCCCGAACGGTATGCCGCAGCAATCGAGGCACGATTTACCGTCGCCGCCGCACACACCGCAAACATCGTACGTCAGCGGTCCGCCGGGCTCGCCAGCGCAATCGGGCGGAAGCGCGGGAGTGGGCGGGGGTGTTGGCGGGGGCGTCGGCGGGGGTGTTGGCGGGGGCGTCGGCGGTTCGGTTCCCGGACCCGGAGTAGGCGGCGCCGGTGTATCGGGAGGAGGAGTAGGCGGCGCCGGTGTATTGGGCGGGGGAGTAGGTGGCGCCGGCGTGGCGGGTGGGAGCGTCGGCGGAGCTGGAGTAGGGTCGACGGACAAGTCCGAGTTGCACGTTTGCGCAGCCGACAAGCCGAGATTTGGAATTTCGGAGAGGCACGAGCATTCTGACGTGAATTCGCAGACACAATTCTGCAAATCGTTTGCGCACGACCCGCAATCCACAAGTATGCCGTCTGAGTTAAGACGGCGACAGCGAATGACCGGTTCTGTGTTCGGGAGAGCTATTGTGGTACACACGCCCTCGGTGCGAGGCTTGCAGACTTGCGTGGGGTCGTTTTCGCACACTCCTCCGCACGTTGGCGGGCCCGGTATGGCAAAGTAATCCTCGCCAGTGTCACAGAAAGCGCCCACGGCTTGGGCGCTTTCGGAAAACTCTCGTTCGCACGAACACACCTCGCGGTCGAGATTGCACAGACACGGGTCGCCCTCGCGGTCGCAGTCTCGCAGGAAATCTTCGCGTTCGCACTCGGCGGTGAGCGCCCCGTTTGGCGCAAAAACGGCACACGCCGTCCGCGTGCACACGCCAGGAAGCGAATCTCTTGGTCGGCACTTGTCGTTGCCTTCGCCTGTGCCCGGGATGTCTCGGCACGTACCGCAGAGATCGCACTCGTCGTTTTGCACCAGACCTTCGCACTGCTCTACCTCACAGCACGATTGCCCGGCAAAGTGCTCTTCGGCTCCAAGCGAAGCGAAGCAGTCGGCGTATGTTAAGCGAGAGAGACATCGGCCTTCTCCTGTCGCAGTATCTTGTGCAAAACTACAGCACCCCTCGCCGCAACTCGCCCCGTCCACGGCACACGTGCTTCCAGCGCCCAAAAACGATCCAATGCACGAGGTGCTTGCAACATCCGCGCACGAACCATCGGGCTGGCAACACGCCCCGATCTCTGGCTCAACAAAGTCTGCGCATTCGTTCCACAGAGGATCTCTGGCGCCGCTTGCGGTTGTCTCAAAGCCTACGCACCCGCACACGCCGCCGAAGAATCCAAAGTCGCACGTGCATGCTCCGGTAGGAGCAGGATCAGGAAGTCCAGGAGGAGAGGGTGGCAATCGTCGAGCAGTTGCACAGTTTGCAAATACCCCGTTTGAGTTCTTGTAGAAACATTCGTTGTCAATCTCGACGCCAGGCACGCCGCCAGTTTCGACCGAACAGGGATCGCTGCTCGCCGGGTCCTCCGCCGTGCACATGCCGCACACTGCCGGCGGTGGCGTCGGAGGCACCGGTGTTGGCGGCGGCGGTGTTGGCGGAATCGGTGTTGCCGGCGGTGGCGTCGGTGGAGCCGGGGTAGATTCGGGTGGCGAGCAGATCTGCGACGCCCGAAGGCTGTCTTCTTGGCTGGGATCGACTGGCACAAGGCACGAGCAATCGACAGGCGCAGAGCAGGTGCAGCCTTGCAAATTCGTGTCACACGAACCGCAAACTTGAAGCTGGTTGTCCGGCGTCAATATGGTGCACGAGAGGTCTGAATCGTCGTTCAAGATACAATATCCTTCGGAATTGCTCCCGCACGGGCTTTGAGGGTCGAAGGGACAAACACCGCACGAGGGCGGCGGCGGCGTCGGCGGCGTCGGCGTGTTGACACAGCTTAGCAGAGGTCTTTCGATTCCCTCGACGTCTGCGTTGCAGTAACAGCCCTCTTCGATCATGCACGTGCATGTGCGCGGGGAATCGTCTGGGCAATCGTCGGCTGTAGAGCATGTCTGTGGGCCTGTTGCGTCCAAATACCGGCAAGTGTCAAAGTCAGAGCAACGCCCGATGACAGTGGACGTAATGCCGCAGTTTTGGGCGCGCACGGCGGCGGCCAACAAGAGAAGAACACACGCCCACATCGGCGCGTCTTTGGTTTTCGAGTGGGAGAGGGGGCGCATGTGTCTCGCGCGGGTTAATTCTGCGGCGCGAGGCAGGGATCGGAAGGAGAGAATTTGAATCCACGATGTCCATTTGTCGGGCACTGGATTCTTGAAACAAGAACATTGTTGCATCCATCCGTGTATACACGATGTTCACTGGCGCGATGCATTCGCGCTGCTCTTTTGTGCCAAACTGGCGCTCGAGCGCTCTGCTGTTTCTGGTGGTCTGTGCGGGACTGCTGGATTTCGGCCGGGCGCAAGACGCTCGGTGCGGGCCCATCGGAAGAAAAATTCTGCGTGCAGAATGCAGAACTGCTGATACAAGAAACGAATTTACCGATTGGCAGTCAGCTACCATTACGTCGACTTTTACAGGAAGTCAAGGTTACGCGAGTTTGGGCACTGGAGCTGGTGCCGTTTTTCTTCTTGAAATTCCAACCGACAAGCGCGTAAACCGCTGTAGTATCGAAGGAATCGCACAGGGCGACGGTGGAATTTTTATTACCGTTGATCTCGGCCGTCGATGTAGCGACTTCAATCCTCTGAACGACCCATACTTCACATTTGAAGACACTTCCGGCGGGTTTTACAATGGTGCTAATTTTGCTCTGGACGACTTTGGTGTCGAGCAGGCTTTTTGCAACACTAACTGCGCGAATTTCCGTAACTCTGATCGCCCTCCCCGCGGATCTCTTGTGCCGCTGGTATTCGCTGTCGACACCGATTATCCAGTCGGAACTGCAATAACAGGTGCGATACGATATTCGTGTTACCATGAATACAGCAACCTCGTACAAGCGCCGTTCAATCCGGTGCTCTCTGCAACTGAGAGAGATCTTCTTCGAATCACGGGCTCTGGATTCAGTAGCGTCAATGCATTTTACAAACACAGCTGTCATGAAGCGTGTGGTAATCCGCCTGTATTCATTGATGCCGGAGAAGATATTCACGTGCATTTGATTCCGGCCTATGAATATGCATGCATGGATTTTTTCTTTCGCTCTACCTACAATGGCATCACTAGCCCGCCCTCTTCATCTATTGGCTTCCAAAACACAAGATTTGATTTTGGAGGACGATTGCGCGTCGAGTGCCTTACAAACTGTCCACAAACTACGGTTTTGGACGAGAACAGCGAAAGACCTGCTCCGTCTCAAGACACTGCTGATTTTGCGGTTACATACGATGTCAAACGCATCTGTCCTTCTGACTTTACAAAACCGCTTACAATTACTGTTCGAAAAGAAAATTCAGAGATCATGTACGAATACGCGACGATCTGCCTTGGAAAGCCATACAAAAAATGCACAGCGGCCCAAAAAATCCATTTTCAATTCGATACTATCATTGACGCCTTTGGAAGCGATGCCCTGGTCGGGTCGCCGTCTCGCCCGGTTCCCAGTTCGATTTCCCCGATAGTCCTTGGCAAGAGCATTTCAACCACAGCTGCTTTGGACGAAACAGAAATTTGTTGCGGAGGGACACTCGGGGGTTTGGTGGAAACATCTTCTGGTCAACTCTACTTTCTGTCTGCTTCGCATGTTCTCTCGCATGCACTGCGAAACAATCAAGAAGGGCGATCAGTTTATCACCCTTCACTCGCAAACGCCGACAATACTTGTGCCAACGCGAACACAACAAACGGCATTGTACAAATCGGTTCATTGGCTCGATTCACGGACGTCTCGTCGACTTCGTCAAAATCAGGGCGTTCGGTTGACGCGGCCGCTGTACTTCTTGACCCAGACACAATCGACGATCCCAGTGCGCGCCAAAATGGTCTCGGGTTTACCACAGAGGGCAACGGCGCCGACGTCGCGCTCGCTGTGGGACTCGGCGTCACCAAATCCGGCTCTGCGTCTGGCGTGACAAGCGGTACAATCGCGGGCGTCGATGCCACCGTTATCGTGCACTTCGCAGAGGCATGCGGCGATGAACGCACGCATTCCATTGAGTTTGAGAATCAGATTGTGATTCAGAGCACGTCTGGCACGAACTTTGCCGTCGCTGGAGATTCTGGTGCAGTCGTTTTTGACACCAATTCTCTCACCCCACTGGGCTTGGTGTTTGCCGGTTCTGGAACTTTTACATACGCTAATCGTCTCGATCTGGTCCTCGAGGAACTTTTTCCAGGAGAAAACGCACGCCTAGTGGGCCGTCGCAATGGAGCACGTGCACCCGACCTTGAGTCGGGCAATCTGACCCAAACGGCATCGACACCGTATCCGACATCGGTGGACAGCTCGATTTATGAGTCAACAGAACCAAGCGAACGAAGTAGCCTGAGCGAAAAAAGCAAATCAAGAAATGCGAAAGAATCGATGTCGCCTCATTCGCGCAAGCGTCAAGAAGAGTCGCACGAAATCCGGGGACGTCGTAACTTCGGAGCTGCCGCCCGGGCAATTCGTAGCAACAATTTGCGTCGCAAGATTCGCAGTCTTCGCGGAGTTCAATCCTTTTTCATTGCCCCGCATCCGCAAAAGGACGATGAAGTTTGCATCGATGTCGTGGTGAACGAGAAAAAGGAAATTCAGGCGCAAATGTCAACGCTTCCGACTTCTTTCTCTGGCGTAGATGTGCGCGTCATTCATGTCAGCAGCGACGCAGTTACCTTCCAAGTGACTCCGCCGGTGGTAAACCAATTTCCGCGACCACGGATTGCAGTTTCTCGATCTTTTAACTTTTTTACAAAGCAGCTACTCAATAATACTGGAAGCTGGTTTACTGACTCGTGCTCTTCAGAATTTGGAGATCAAGAGCCAGACAATACAAGCCCGACTTTTCCAAATTCAGATGGGTTTGGTGCAGTCGAGGAATGGGTCCAATTCGAAACGTCAGAAGTGGACTCGGTTTATCAGGTTGTCCTCCGATCCCTTCCTGGATTGTCATCAACTACCCTTTCTGACTATACAATAAGCCTTTGGGACGATTGTCAATCCCAGGGACCTTTGCATTGCGCTACGTCAGGATTTGATGACAGCGTTTCAATGGGAAATCTTTGTCTCAAGAAAAATTCTGATTACAGTGTTCGTGTACGTCCGAGTCTGATGCCCGTTTTGGGTGGTTTAGATCTTACGGTATCTGTAGCAGAGGTTCCAATTGCGCAAGGCGGAGCTGATTGTTTTGACGCACGGGTTATCGAAGCTTTTGACACTTGCGGCGCCGTGGGATCGAACGTTGTGCCCAACTTTCAGTCGTATGACCTCAGATGCCGGTCTGCTCAATGGTTTCGTGTAACAGCCCCGCAGCTGAACCCAGAGAGCCTAGATACTGATCAGTGCTTCAGTCTTCAAATTAGAGCCGCACAAAGTTCGGAAAATATCCAAACGAGTAGCTTTGATTACGAATTTCGAAATCTGTGCAGTGGTACTGCGATTCTTGATGGCAGTGGACCAGTTGACCTCTCTATACAGGCAGTTCTTCCTGGACAATCTGTGCTATTCAAACTAGACAATTTGGGCACGATTGTCGGAAACATCGAGCTTTGTACTGCTTGGACTGCAGTGCCGTGTCCGTGTACTATTTCTGGCATCGACGTCGACAGCTCCCAAAATCCCACTGTTGTGGCTGTTCCGCCATGTCCATTGTGCGAAAACGAACAAGAGACATTTAGTTTGGCCAATTTGGGTGATCAAGCAGAAGTAGTATTCAACAGTTCCCCGAAACCAAATGTACAGTGCATCATCCTCGTGCTCGACTTTGACGCAGGTAACGACGACGCATCATTTTTTTGCAATAATTGCGAAGCGGAACCGCAGCTTCCAAATGGGGCATATCTCGTTGTTGCTCGAGACGAATTTCTTATCTGCCCGATCGACGAAAGAAATTCTGCGACTATTGTTCTTACAAATTCCGAGCAGTCGTCCTCAAATTCGCTCTCTGTTACTGTTAGGCCAGTTTGTCGCGATGCCGCATGCATTGACGAGCCACTCAGTGTTCAAAACCGGGGTCCTACCGCTCTGTTCGGCTCGGATTCTATTTACACAGTCCGTGATTGTCCGTTTTGCGCCAGCAATGTCGACTTTCTTCGAGCTGAGATTTTAAGCAGTCTCACGCGGTTTTGGAACATTTTATTTAATGTGTACGACCGCCAATGTATCAAGATAACTCCGCAAGACGATGGCGTGGAATTCTTCGCGCCCACTACATTCGGCACAAACAGCAACGTCCTTGTCTCAGGCAACCAAAACGGCCCACTCAGCGCGCTTTCGTTTGTAGGAGATGTTGGGCAAACTTACCTCTTTTGTGCCATCGAAGAGGCGGAACCAGCATACGTTGGCGTACGTCGCTCTTCAGCACAGGGCACTGGCATTAGCAATTACCAGTTATCTGTTGTTTGCCTGGAAGAACCAACCTCCTGCCCTCTGGCGCCGCGGGTGACGTTCACGAGTGACGACTTCGATGGCCAATCGCCGACATTTCCGGCAATTCCACCGGCAAACGGCGACGCCGTCGACCCACCGCAGGTGCCGATGATGCGACAATTTGGATTCAGTGAGAGCTTCGTGATGAACGAACTCATCGCCGCCAAGGACAGTGCCGTATTCTCGTCAGGCGAGCCGTACTTTGTAGGAAAATGTGACGGGTTTGATCAGTCGCAACTCGATGGACCATGTGCCGCGGACAAGTGGATTTCTTTTGAGACTGCCGAAATGCCCCATCTGTATAGTGTACGGGTTGTCGATCTTGGAGGAGGACGCCTATCGAATTTCGCTCTCTCTCTGTGGGATCAATGCGAAAACACCGACAGGCCCTTGGCGTGCGACACGGATCCGTTTGCACAGTTAGAAAATCTTTGCTTGCAGACTTCTCGTGTGCATTACGTGCGAGCCCAGAACAGCGTTCCCCCATCCAGCCCGTTGGCTCAAATTAGCCGAATCCGCATACAAAAGACCCCGCTCAACCAGGGCGGCGCCAAGTGCCGTGAGGCCGTCGCTGTCCCCGATGTCGGCAACGCGGGCCCTTTCTCCTTTACCTGCCTGAAAACCCAGTGGTTCAGCTTTCAGGCACCCGGCTTCAACGACGAAGAGCCCGTGTGCGGCTACCGACTCGTCGACGGATTTACCAACACCGTGCGCACTGCACGTCTGTTCCTTGGCTGCGAGGCCAACGAGGTTCCGTTCGATACCGTGATTCGGCCCAGCCAGGTGGTGTATGCCGAGTTCGACTGGCCAGACGGCACTTCCATCCCGCTGACGGGAGTCTGGGAGCCCGTTCTGTGCGAGCCGTGCACTGGAGAGCAGTTTGCCGTCAGTTTAGAACAAGGCTCCACGAACGACTTCTATTTGTTCGCGGCAAACGACTGTCCGTCGTGTCGCAACAACGGCGCCGATTTTGGAGACACCAATGCTGGTCTGCCATTTACCGGCGATGTTTACGTGCGACTCCAACCTGGCCAGTGTGCTTTGGTCCAAGTCCAGAGCGGCTTCGCTCCGTTTGCAGAGACAGGCATTGTCCAGCGCCCGGGTGGTAATTCTCCAGGAGACTATCTGATTTGCCTCGAGGACAACTTCCCCGTTTCTGCGACGTTTCGATTCCTCAGTATTACAATCGACTCCGCGACAGACTTTGTGGTCGAGTTGATCTGCGTAGAAGACACCGGAATCTGCCAGGCGGCCAGTCGTATCACGTTCACGAGCGACGTCGCAGACGCACAGAGCCCGCCTTTTGCATCGTTTCCCGACATTCCGGCTCCCCAATTGGCCATGATGCGCAACTTTGCGCGCAGCGAGCCTTTTGGCGTCGCAGAAATCGTCGACGCCAAGGAAGCATCTCCGTTTCTTAGCGGAGACGGATACTTTGTTGATGGCTGTCAGTTGGACATTCCCGTTTCAGACGGTCCAGCGGCTTCTGAAAAGTGGTTTTCGTTTGAAACCGCCGAGATGCCCCATCGTTACCGCGCCGAGATGCGGCGAGAATCCAGCGGCGCACTGGCAATTCAACACGCCATCAGCATCTGGGACCAGTGTGACGACAAGGACCGCCCTCTTACGTGCAAAGACGGCAATCCGCCGTCTGACTCGACACAGACTGACTGGTTATGCCTGCAATCCTCTCGCGAGCACTACGTGCGATTTCAGGTGGACACAGGCGGCTTTCCTACCTCAGACCTCCGCCTCGTCATTGAGAAAACCCCACTCAACCAGGGCGGTGCCAAATGCGAGCAGGCTCGGCATATCGAGGATGCTCCTGCCTCTTTGCCAAATAGTAGAAGTGTCGTCGTAGACACACAGTGTTTGCCGGATCAGTGGTTCAAAGTCACAGGGTTTTCCTTGGACCTGACAGAAGACCCACAGATTTGCTCATATACGTACAGTATCACGAGCGCGCAGTCATTTGTGATTTTTGGAAATCCGGAGACATGCCCAGGGGTTGTACTTAATTCTGATTTTTCTGGGTCGGGTACATCACAGCAATTCTCTGTTCGTCCTGGTCAAGATGTTTTTATTCGCTTGACGCCGAGCGAACCTGCAACGCAAACATTCGATGTCAGCTGGGAGGCTGTACTTTGTCCGCCTAACACGCTACCGAAAGGCGAGCAAGGTATCAAGGGAGAGAAAGGAGAAACTGGAGGAACCGGCAATCAAGGAACCAAGGGCCAGAAGGGCGAACTTGGCACCACCGGCGCGACCGGCTCGCAGGGCGTCAAGGGCCAGAAGGGCGATACCGGAGCCGATGGCGCGGATGGTGTCAACGGCGCGAAGGGCGAACTCGGCTTCAAGGGCGACACTGGTGCAACTGGCTCCAAGGGTGCCAAAGGAACCAAGGGCGACCTGGGCGCCACCGGAGCGAAAGGAACCAAGGGCGACTTTGTCAAAGGAGACGTCGGCGCTACCGGAGCGAAAGGCGACAAGGGCATGCTTGGAAACACCGGCGCAGAAGGCCAGAAGGGCACTAAGGGAGACCTCGGCAACACCGGAGCAAAGGGCACCAAGGGCACCAAGGGAGACCTCGGAGCCACGGGCGCCACCGGAGCCAAGGGAACCAAGGGAGATCTCGGTGCAACTGGCTCTGACGGAGTCAAGGGCGACAAGGGCTTCAAGGGCGACCTTGGTACCAAGGGAGCACTCGGAGCAACCGGAGCCAAGGGCGACAAGGGCATGCTCGGCGCCAAGGGCGCGAAGGGCGATTTCGTCAAGGGCGCCAAGGGCGACCTTGGTCTGGAAGGCTCGAAGGGCCAGAAAGGCGAGCGCGGCTTGCCCGGAACGGCAACCGACGGCGTGAAGGGCGATACCGGCCAGAAGGGTCAGAAGGGCGAGCTCGGCAACACTGGCGCCAAGGGAGACAAGGGCCACAAGGGCGACCTTGGAAGCACGGGCGCGAAGGGCGAACTGGGTGCTACGGGAGCCGAAGGAGCGAAGGGCACCAAGGGAGACCTCGGCGCAACTGGAGCCGACGGCACGAAGGGCACCAAGGGCGACAAGGGCATGCTCGGATCGACGGGCGCCAAAGGAACCAAGGGCGATCTTGGCGTTGGCCAGAAAGGCGCCAAGGGCGAGATTGGTGTCGGCGTCAAAGGTGCCAAGGGAAATCTCGGAGACACCGGAGCCAAGGGAACCAAGGGAGACCTCGGCGCAACCGGTGCCACTGGCGCCAAGGGAACCAAGGGCGACTCTGTGAAGGGCGCCAAGGGAACCAAGGGCCATCTCGGCGATACTGGCTCGAAGGGCGCTAAGGGCTCCAAGGGCGACCTCGGCGCTACCGGTGCCAAGGGAGAGATTGGTGTCGGCGAGAAGGGCTCGCAAGGCATCCAGGGCATCAAGGGCTCCAAGGGCACGAAGGGAGACTTTGGCGTCGGCGTCAAGGGCCAAAAGGGCGAGCGCGGTCTCGACGGCACGTCTACCAACGGCGTGAAGGGCGACCGCGGCGCCAAGGGCGACAAGGGCTCTGTCGGAACCAAGGGCGACACGGGTGCCGGAGAAAAGGGCGCCGTGGGCTCGAAGGGCGACAAGGGCCACAAAGGAGACACCGGAGTCGGCGTGAAGGGAGCCAAGGGCGAAATTGGCGTCGGACAAAAGGGAGCCGAAGGAGAGAAAGGTGCCGCCGGGTCCAAGGGAGAAATCGGTGTCGGTCAAAAGGGCACCAAAGGAACCAAGGGCGACATCGGCGTCGGCATCAAGGGCAACCAGGGCGCCAAAGGAGACACCGGAGCCAAAGGTGAAACCGGTGTCGGACTCAAGGGCTCCAAGGGCCATGTCGGCGCCAAGGGCACGAAAGGAGATGTCGGTGTCGGCGTGAAGGGCGACCAGGGCGTCAAGGGAGACACTGGCGCGACAGGCGCCAAGGGAGATCTCGGCGTGGGCCAGAAGGGCGCCAAGGGAACGCAGGGATCCAAGGGCGAAACCGGCGTCGGCGTCAAAGGAGATTCCGGCGCAAAGGGCACCAAAGGAGACATCGGTGTCGGCGTCAAGGGCTCAAAGGGCTCGAAGGGCCACATTGGCGCCAAGGGCTCTCTCGGAGACACCGGAACCAAGGGCTCCAAGGGAGACCAGGGCATCGGAACCAAGGGCCAAAAGGGCACCAAGGGCGACATCGGAGTCGGCGAAAAGGGCACCAAGGGCGACGCCGGCATGGACGCCGTCGGAACCAAGGGCTCAAAGGGCGATCGCGGCTTCAAGGGCGACACTGGCGCTGGCGAGAAAGGCACCAAGGGCGACCAAGGTCCCATCGGCCCCGGCGGCGGCGAGAAGGGCGAAGTCGGCGAAAAGGGCGTCAAGGGCGAGATTGGTCGCAAGGGCGAAATCGGAGCCGGTGAAAAGGGCGCCAAGGGCGAGAAGGGCAACTTTGTCGTCGGCGACAAGGGCGCCCAGGGCGCCAAGGGCCACAAGGGCGACATTGGCGTCGGCGTCAAGGGAGACCAAGGTCTGAAGGGCGCCAAGGGCGAAGTCGGCGCCGCCGGCCAAAAGGGCGAGATCGGCGTCGGCGTCAAGGGCCAAATTGGTGCACCTGGAGAGAAGGGCGAAGTCGGAGCCAAGGGCCACATCGGAGCCAAGGGCGAGATCGGCGTCGGAGAGAAGGGCGCCGCTGGCGCACAAGGCCCGAAGGGCGTCAAAGGAGACACCGGTTTCGGCGCCAAGGGTGTCAAGGGATCTGCCGGAGCGAAAGGAGATGCCGGCGTCGGAACCAAGGGCGCCAAGGGAGACGCCGGAGTCGGCCAGAAGGGCCACAAGGGCGAAACCGGTGCCAAGGGCGAGATTGGCATTGGCGTCAAGGGCGAGGCCGGCGCAAAAGGAGAGACCGGCGCAAAGGGCGAGACCGGTTTCGGCACCAAGGGATCCAAGGGATCGAAGGGCCACCAGGGCGTCAAAGGCTCCAAGGGCGATTTCGTCAAGGGAGCAAAGGGCGACGCAGGCCTGGACGCCGTGGGCACGAAGGGCGCCAAGGGCGAGCGCGGCTTCAAAGGAGACACGGGAGCCGGAGACAAGGGCGAGAAGGGCCAGCGCGGTCCCATTGGCCCGGGCGGAGGAGAGAAGGGCGAAGTGGGCGCAAAGGGCGAGATTGGTTCTAAGGGCGTCAAGGGCGACCGCGGTGCCGGAGACAAGGGCGCCAAGGGCGCTAAAGGCGACTTTGTCAAGGGCGCGAAAGGAGATGCCGGCACCGGTATCAAGGGAGACAAAGGTGAAACTGGAGCCGGCGTCAAGGGCGCAAAGGGCGACGCTGGCATGAAGGGCCACAAGGGCGACCGCGGACTCAAGGGCGATGTCGGAGTTGGCGTGAAAGGCGACACTGGCGCCCAGGGTCTGAAGGGAGAGCCAGGAGCGTCGCTTACGCCAGGATGCGACGATCCGTTTGTCGAGGAGCCCGCATTCACGTTTACTGCACCAGACTGCCCGGCGTGCGATGTGGCGTCACAGGCGATCGTAACGGACACGCAGCCGCTTTCTTATAGCTTCAACAACTTTGCCCCGCTTTCAAAACAATGCGTTCAAGTGACGACAGGAAACGTTGTCTTCTTTGTCAACAGGAATAACGTCAAGTTCGCGTCGGAGTTCTTTGCCCGAAAACGACAAATCGTCACGCCACCAAGTTCTAACAGGTTTTTGATTTGTCCGGTCGACGCATCCCAGCCATCGTCGTTCGACATTACCGTCACAGCCGAAGGAGCATTCAGTGTCAGCACCGACGTTCAGGTGCGCCTGTTATGCGTCATCTGGCCGCCACAGGAGTGCAAGATGGCTCGACGCGTGGCGTTTGCGCACACCGAGCAGTTTAACTTCACCGCCGAGAGACTGCCCGTTGACGCAGACTTTCTCGATCTTCCGGTCTACGCCAACAGCGAGTGCATTGATTTGGAGAAAACCGCTCTGCTAGACGCGGAACGTCTGCAGGAGTGGGGCTACAACGAGGAAGCGGTCTTTGACTATTGCCCGGGCTCTGCGCAGCCAACACTGGACGGTCCGCTCGCGACCGACGAGTTCATTTCATTCGAGACCGACGAAGCGCCGCATTTGTACACAATCTGCCAGCGCGACTGCGACACGCAGGAGACGGCGCAAGCCGTCGTTTCGCTCTGGGACCAATGCGACGACACCGATCGTCCGCTGGCCTGTGCCACGACGGCGGCCTGCCTGCCTTCGCAGTGTCTGCAGAGCTCGCGCGAGTACTACGTGCGCGTGCGCTACGATTCCGACGTTGTGCCGCGCGCCAGTGTGCAGCTCGCGATCGAAAAGGAACCGCTGCGCCAAGGTGGAACGCACTGCCCCGCCGCGCTTGACGTGGGCGGGGTGGTGGCCGGTGACATTCTCGATGCCGACGCGTGCGTCCTGGTGGACTCGCGCTGCGCACGGGCGCAGTGGTTTACTGCGCAGGCCCCGTCGTACAATCACGCAGATCCGGACTCTCCGTGCAGCTACACGCCGATTGTGAACCTGCTCAACACGGAAGGCACGCGCGCGGGTACTTGGCGCGAGACGCTGAGTGGCGCGTGTTTGTCGAACGCCGGGTTCTCGGCCATGCTCGAGTCCAACGACACGGGTGTCACGCGTCAACCGGGCGACGCGATTACGTTCCAGGCCATTCTGGACCGCGAGCCTGCCATTGATGTTTGCGTCGAGTGGATCCCGAATGCCTGTCCGCCTACGCCTCCGTCGAGCGGAGGCGGTGCCAAGGGTGAAACCGGAGCAAAGGGGGATCTCGGCGCGAAGGGTGAAACCGGAGCAAAGGGAGATCTCGGCGCGAAGGGCGATCTCGGAGCAAAGGGTCATCTTGGTGCGAAGGGTGATCTTGGTGCGAAGGGTGAAACCGGAGCAAAGGGAGATCTTGGCGCGAAGGGCGATCTCGGAGCTAAAGGTGAAACCGGAGCAAAGGGAGATCTCGGAGCTAAAGGTGAAACCGGAGCAAAGGGCGATCTCGGTGCAAAGGGTGAGACCGGAGCAAAGGGTGATCTTGGCGCAAAGGGTGAAACCGGAGCAAAGGGTGATCTTGGCGCAAAGGGAGATCTCGGTGCGAAGGGCGATCTTGGCGCAAAGGGCGATCTTGGCGCAAAGGGCGATCTTGGCGCGAAGGGCGATCTTGGCGCGAAGGGCGATCTCGGAGCTAAGGGTGAAACCGGAGCAAAGGGAGATCTCGGAGCTAAGGGTGATCTCGGTGCAAAGGGCGATCTTGGCGCAAAGGGTAATCTCGGTGCAAAGGGCGATCTTGGAGCAAAGGGAGATCTTGGCGCAAAGGGTGAAACCGGAGCGAAGGGTAATCTCGGCGCAAAGGGAGATCTTGGCGCAAAGGGTGATCTTGGCGCAAAGGGAGATCTTGGCGCAAAGGGTGAAACCGGAGCGAAGGGTAATCTCGGCGCAAAGGGCGATCTTGGCGCAAAGGGAGACCCCGGAGCTAAGGGTAATCTCGGCGCGAAGGGCGACCCCGGAGCTAAGGGACATCTTGGCGCCAAGGGCAACCTCGGCGCGAAGGGCGACACCGGAGCCAAGGGCGAGAAGGGCGACGGCGGAGGAGAAAAGGGCGCGAAGGGAGATACCGGTGCCAAGGGCCGCGATGGCTTGAAAGGAGCCAAGGGCGACGCAAACGGCATCAAGGGCGCCAAGGGCGACACAGGATCAAAGGGCAGCGACGGAACCAAGGGCGCCAAGGGAGACATTGGAATGGGCCTTAAGGGCGCGAAGGGCGACCAAGGCCCGATCGGTCCAGCAGGCCCGCCTGGCTCTGGTTCCGGTTCTGACTGCAAGAACGAGCCGGACATTCCACCTGCGTCGTGCGAGGACATCTGCAACGCGTTTCCGGTGCCGCCGACCGGCGACGTGTGGTTTATTGAGGACTTTGAAGGCACCGCGGGCACGGCCGGCGACGACATCGTGCTCGACGGCATCGACGTGGCCGCAACCACGCCCACCGAAACGTGCCTGCTGCCGATGCTCTTCGACACCGAGTCGCCGACCGGCGGCGATTGCCATCTGGGAACGCCGTCGTCCAAGTACGGCGGTCCTGGCTGCGGCTCGGGCGGCTACACCGGCTCGTACCGCAACAAGGTGTCGCGCGGCAAGTGCATCATTGTCTCAGAAGACAACGACTCGGCCGACCCGGACGACAACCGCAACGGCGGTACGCTCAAGTTTGCGTTCTGTCAGCCGGTCAAACTGCTGTACATCACCATCATCGACCCGCGTTCGGGCGCGACCATCACGCGCTTCGACGCCAACCTCGACGACTTTCCGCCCATCGCCGTGCCGTCGATCAAGAAGAACGGCGTGTACACGCGCTTCTTCTCGCAGTTCACGTGGCCGCCGACCGTGCAGAAGCTCGAGATCGATCTGCCGCGCGGTGGCTGTGTGTCCGAAATCGGCTACAAGATCCCGCGCATCTACGAGACGTGCGGCTGGCCCGAGCCCGAGCCGGTGCCGCCGCCGCACCCGCAGCCGGACGACGACGACGACAAGTGTGCGTGGGACTGCCACGAGCTGTACGCGCCCGAGGGCCGCCACAGCTTCAAGAAGCGCTCGCTCACAGAGCAGACGAACGACGTGACGAGTGTCATGCTGGCCGTCCACACAGAGCCGGAGCGCGTCGTCGTTTCGCGCTCGTCGCAGCGCTGGCTTGCGCGCCGCCATCAATCTGAAACTGACGACGAGCGCAAGCAACTCGAACGTGCTGCTCATCTCGGTCACTCGAACGTTGGCTCGGTCATGTTCTGGGTTCTGCTGGGCGGCTCGCTTGTCGCATTCTGCGGCGTGCTGTGCTGCTGTGCGCTTCTCTTCCGTTCGCCGACGCGTCGCCGCACACGACGTCGTCGGCGCCCGGACGCAGGCGCGCAAGTGGCCGTCGAGACCGAAGCCCAGCCGACGAGTGGAGTCGAGCAGATCAAAAAGCTCATTTAAAAGCATCGGCGTTTTACAATCTTATTTGAAGTGTTTTTAAGTTATCACTGCCAGCAAAGTCTGGGCACACCCACGTTCTTGGAAAAAAAATGAGCCGAGTCTTTATCGGAGGTCTGTCGGAAACGGCGACAAGCGAAGACGTTGAATTGCTGTGCTCCGAAGCAGCCATTCCGTCGTTTATCCAGATGAAAAAGGGCTTTGCCTTTGCGCGTTTTGACTCCGACCACGACGCAGCGGCCGTCGTCGATGCGCTGCACAACACCGAGGTGAACCAAAAACGACTGCGCGTCGAACTGGCCCGCGAACCCGTGTGTTTTGTATGCCACCAAGAGGGCCACATGGCCCGTCGCTGCCCGAACCGCGAAGCAGCTCCGCCAACACGCGCACCGGATTCGTCGGTTGTGCTTCCCCGTGTCTGGAAGCACCCGCAGACGGCTCCGCGCCGGGACGGACACTGTGAAACGTGCACGTGTTTCCAGGAACGTGCCTTCTACGTCGAGGACGCGGATTACGTCACGCCCGCGCGACCGGCTCCGTACGGTCATGTCTCTGCGCCGCGCGTATTCCGTCTGGAACGCGCTCCGCAGCACTCGGTGCGGCGCCGAAGCCGGTCCCCTCGGGCAAATCGATGGGAGCGCTGAGTCTCCGTGAGGTTTAAAGTACTAGGTTTCCGTTGGTCCAAATGACGCTTTCTTTCACACTGCGCGCGTGCTATATATAATCGCAACCACATTAGACTGTCCCGGATCCACGCAAGGGTCAAGCGGTCTCAATGCTAGACTCGATCTTGTCGCCCCGCGATTTGCGCAGACTCTTGCGCACATCTGGTCGCACGCGCGAACAGCGGCGTTACGCCGAGTGCTTTCTGGAAGTCCAATTCTACATCGATTTGCTCCTGCAATTGGCGCCCGGTGCTGTGCTGCCAGAGTTTCTAGTTCGCCAGAGATTGCGCTACCTCAGTCTTTCGGCGCGGCGCCCTGCTCTCGTGCAAATAGATACACAAAAGAACAGTTGTGCGCATCAAGTGGCGACCCGCGCCGCATAACAAATCTGTGCAGCGCCGTAGACACCAAACCGCACACAATACAGCCACAAATGACCGAAATTGAAGAACTGTCTACTGATTCACGCGAAGAGAACGCGACCCCGGTTCCGCCACAATCGTTTGACGAAGAAGGGAGGTGCCATCACCGGCACGTCTACGACGACCCCGACGAACCCTATTTGCGCCGCTGCGCGTGCTCTTCTGTGCGCTACTATGTGTGCCAGTTTTGCAGCACAATCATCAACCTGGCACACACGGAACTAATATGGCCGCACACCTGCTCGGAGTGCAGGCGGCCGGCGTGCGTGCCGTGTGCGAATGAGATGCGCCGGGTTGACCACAAGGAACGCGAGATCGTGTGCTACAAGTGCGACACGACACCAGACGCGCGGCGGACGTGGATGGTGATGTATCGCACCACGCTCATGGATCGCGACAAGCGCACGCACGTGAGCATCAGGCCGCATCCTTCGCAGTTCGCGAATCGCGATGATGCCGCCCGGGCCGCGCTGGCGTACTTGCCTGTCATTGTGCCGTCGGTTCTGTCCGCCGATGCTGTTGAAGTGCTCGCGAGTGCGATGCGGGGTATTTTCAAAGGTTGGATCAACTCGCCGGAGCTGCGGTCTGGCTACGAGATTCTCAAGGTTGAAGTTGGGCTTTTTCCTCTCCATTCTATGCATACCGAGCTTTTGAAGGCGCCAGTTGGGCAAAGAAAAGAGTGAGCGTAAGTGAATCCTTTGTTTCTGAAGTTTGGTTTCTGAAAAAAAAAAGATGAAAAATCCTGAAACTGGCTTTCGGCTCCTGAACCCGAATCCGAGGGTCTTGACTCGAAAGGTCGATTTTTGAATTCACTAGTTGAAACTGGTTTAAGGATTCTGTTTCCAAAAATGCAAAAAT
>Ga0102938_10000761_pt1 | contig 24072 bp, 20 predicted proteins | sample SalPonR2_B_D2_MG_FD_84516 | JGI IMG/M metagenome (GOLD analysis project Ga0102938, IMG submission 84516) | Salt pond soil microbial communities from South San Francisco under conditions of wetland restoration - Salt Pond MetaG R2_B_D2_MG | ecosystem: Environmental > Aquatic > Marine >... | reverse complement strand
ATGTGCGGAGTAATTGCCGAGCAGGAACATGCCGATGACGAAGGCGCCCAGCAGCAGCACGGCGTTGACCTGGTTCACGGCGCGGAAGCGGATCGGCTTCTTCATCCAGCCCTGCAGCTTGGCGAAGGCGATGAGGCTTCCGGAGAAGGACACCGAGCCGATCAATCCGCCGAGCACTGCGAGGAATCCGACTGTCAGGCCGTGATCAACGCCCTTGTAGAGCTCGACCGCGGCGATGGCGCCGGCCGCACCGCCGCCCATGCCGTTGTAAAGGGCGATCATCTGCGGCATGTCGGTCATGGCGACCTTCTTGCCGGTCCACCAGGCGAGGCCGCCGCCGACCAGGATGCCGATGACGATCAGCACGAGGTTGAACGGCGCCAGCCCCGGCCAGAAGAAAGTGACGACTGTCGCAAGCACCATGCCCCAGCCGGCCCACACGATGCCGCCGCGCGCAGTGCGGGGCGAACTCATGCGTTTCAGCCCGACGATGAACAGGAAGGCCGCGACGAAATAACTCGACTTGATCAGGAAGGTCGCGAAATCCATTATTTCCGCTCCCTGCTGGACTTGAACATCTCGAGCATGCGCTCGGTGACGACATAGCCGCCGACGGCGTTGCCCGCGCCGAGCACGACGCCGATGAAGCCGATGACGATGCCGATCGTGCTTTCGGCCTTGCCGAGAGCCACCATCGCGCCGACCAGCACGATGCCATGCACAAAGTTGGAGCCGGACATCAACGGCGTATGCAGGATGACCGGCACGCGGGCGATGATCTCGTAGCCGGTGAAGGCAGCGAGCATGAATATGTAGAGCGCGATGAAACCGTCAATCATGACCCCTGTCCTCCGCTGGCTGCGTCGATCCGCTCGCGAGTGGCGTCGTGGCCGATCCGCCCGTCGTGCGTCAGGACGCTCCCGGCGAATACCTCGTCCTCCCAGTCCAGTGCGAGTTCGCCCTCGCTGATGGCGGGAGAGAGAAAGTTGAAAATGTTCTTCGCATACATTTCGCTGGCGTGGCGTCCCAGCGACGCGGGCAGGTTGACCGGCCCGACCACCTGCACGCCGCCGACATCGACGGTCTCACCCGCCTTGGTCAGCGCGCAGTTGCCACCCGATTCGGCCGCGAGATCCACGATCACCGAGCCGGGTTGCATCCGTCCGACCGTTTCGGCGTCGATGATGCGCGGGGCCGTGCGGCCCGGAATGGACGCGGTGGTGATGACGACGTCCGCGGCGGCGACGTGGTCGGCCAGGATGCCGGCCTGCTTCGCCTTCTCTTCATCGGTGAGTTCGCGCGCATAGCCGCCGGCGCCTTCCGCGCTGATCCCGGTATCGACGAACTTGGCGCCCAGGGATTGGACCTGTTCGCGCGTCGCCGAACGGACGTCGTAGCCCTCGACGATGGCGCCGAGGCGCTTGGCGGTGGCTATGGCCTGCAGTCCCGCGACGCCGGCGCCGATGACCAGTACCTTCGCCGGGCGAATCGTGCCGGCGGCGGTCGTGAGCATCGGGAAGAACTTGTCCAGCTCGGTGGCGCCGATCAGTACGGCCCGGTAGCCGGCGACCGCTGCCTGCGAAGAGAGCGCGTCCATGGACTGCGCCCGCGAAATGCGCGGCACGAGCTCCATGGAGAAGCTGGTGATCTTGCGGTCACGCAGCAGGGCGATGAGTTCGTCGGAGCGGTGCGGCTGCAAAAGGCCGATGAGCTGGGCGTTCTCGCGCAGGCCCGAGGCCACCTCCAGCGGTGGCGGGTTGACCGCGATCAACACGTCGGCGCGGCTGACCACCTCCTCGCGGCCGAGGAACTCGACGCCCTCGAAGCGGCTGTCGGGAATGCGGGCCGCCTCGGCAACGCCGTGCTCGGCACAGACGGTGGCACCGAGCGCCGCGAGCTTCTTCGCGACTTCCGGTACCAGCGGCGAACGTGTCTCCCCTGCAGCTGTTTCGCGCAGGGCCCCAACGACAATAGCCATCGGCAGCCTCCCCGGGGCGTCATTCCGCCCTTGTTCTTTCGGCGAGAGAGTGTACAGCAAGATTCGGCTTTGTTGCCTCCCGATTGATTTTCCCCCGGCCTTCTGGAATAACACGGGCAACGGTGAGACAGCGGGTGGGAACGGTTCTGCAATGGGAACATCCCTGAGTCAACAGATCCTGCGCACCGATGTGGCCGGCATGCCGCTTGAGTGGGTCGACTACCGGTGCGCGGCGCGCCTGTACCACATGGAACAGGTGGCCTACGAGTGCGGGCGGCCATTATTCCGCCTGCGCGGCGGCATCAATGCCCGCACCGGCAATCGCACCATGGTCGAGGTGTCGAGCATCATTGCGACTTATGGTCACGGTGCTGCCTACCCGGCCTCGGGGGCCTATTCACCGCCGCTCAACAATCCCACGCTGTTTCGTCGCGACGCCAACCTCTGCCTTTATTGCGGCGAGCATTTTCTCGTCGTGGACCTGTCGCGCGATCACGTGACGCCCCTGTCGCGCGGCGGACGGGACTGCTGGACCAATGTCGTCACCGCCTGCCGCCGCTGCAACAACCACAAGGCCGGCAGGACGCCTGAGCAGGCCGGCATGCAGTTGCTCGCCGTGCCGTTCCAGCCGACCTATGCCGAGTACATCTACCTGAAGGGTCGCCGTGTGCTGGCCGACCAGATGGAATATCTGCTGGCGCATTTCCCGCGCAAGAGTCCGTTGCACGCGCGCCTCAGCGGCATCGCGCCCGACGGCGTCGCGCCTGCCGGGGCAGGATGGTTGTCGCGTCGCGCCGGCACGCCAGTGACCTTTGACTGACCTTCGCGCCGTCGTCACAGCGCTCGGCGACGCGGGTTTCGCGCTCGATATGTCCACCGCCCGGCCGGTCGGCGGGGGCTGCATCCATGCCGCCACGCGGCTCGACGGCGCCGATGGCCCGCTGTTCCTCAAGACCTGTCCCGCCGCCTCCGGATGGCAGCTGGAAGCGGAGGCCGACGGGCTGGCCGGGCTGGCTGAGGCGGGTTGTCTGCGCGTGCCCGCGGTGCTCGCCGGCGGCACCGCTAGTGGCACGTCGTGGCTGGCGCTGGAGTGGCTTGAGCTGCGCTCGTCGACGGCGCGCTCGGATGCGGCGCTCGGCGCGGCCCTCGCGCGGCAGCACCTGGCGGGTGGCGATCACTTCGGCTGGCGACGCGACAATGCGATCGGTGCGACGCCGCAGCCCAATGCCTGCGGCGACGACTGGGCGGAGTTTTTCGCCCTGCAACGCATCGGCGCCCAGGCCGAGATGGGTGCCCGGGGCGGCTGGCCGCCGTCACTGGTGGCGCAGGCGCGGCGCCTGCAGGCGCGCGTCCCCGCCTTGCTGGCTGGGCGGCGACCGGTGCCGGCGTTGTTGCACGGGGACCTTTGGAGCGGCAATCGCGCGGCGGACCCGCAGGGCGCGCCGGTGGTGTTCGACCCGGCGGTGCACTACGGCGATGCGGAGTGCGATCTCGCGATGGCCCGCCTGTTCGGCGGCTTCGCGCCGGATTTCTTTGCCGCCTACGATGAAGTGCTGCCCTCCGCACCCGGCCGTGACGGCCGCGTGCGCCTATACCAGCTGTATCACGTCATGAATCATGCCACGCTGTTTGGCGGCGCTTACTTTCGCCAGGCGGCGCAGCTCATCGAGCGGTTGCTCGCCGAGTCTGCGCAGGAATGATCATCGAGGCGTGCCGATCGCACCCGCGACTGAGTGCACTCAGGCGTCGAGCGGCTCGATGACGATCTCCAGGCCGTCTGGCGCGCGCACGCGCACGACGTCCGCTTTCCCATCCACCTCATAGCCGCGTTCAGCCAGCCTTGCAGCCGCCGCCCTGGGGTCGTCGTGCTCGAAAGCCAGCATTGACCCGCCCAGGCCGGATCGCGGCGCGAGGGTGATGCCCGTGGCGATGACGCGCGACTCGTCGGGGTCCTGGACCAGGCCCAGCGTTTCCCAGAAGCTGGTGACCGCGGCGGGATCCGCCGCCGCGTAGCGGTACTCGCGAAAGTGGCCCAGCAGCGTGGCCAGCCGCGGACGGGTCGGGCCGGGCGACCAGGTGCGGGCCTCGAGAAGGGTGACCACCTGGCCGGCAGGATCGCGGAATCCGGCCTCGTGAAACTCGTCCGGTCCCGTCTTGGCGAATTCGAAATCGATGCCCAGCGCGCGGAGTTCCGGCAGCGCCTCCGCGAGCCCGGGGCGTACCCAGGTCAGTGAAGGCGAATCGAATTCATAGGCATGCAGGCCGAGTGCGAGTCGATCGTCGTGCAGCACCGCACAACGATGCGGCCAGGTGTCGCCGACCACGCCGTGTGTGAACCCCAGGCCTTCCCAGAACGCGGCGGAAGCGGCGACGTCGCGGCTCCACACGCTCAACTCGAAGAAGCTGCCGAGCATCAGCCGAGTTCGCCGGCTTCCCGGGCCGCCGTGCGTGCCGTGGCCCGTTCCCGGCTGGCCGCGGATTCCGCCTCCAGCGCGGCCGGATCGAGCGCGGGACCGGCCTCGGGCCAGCCTTGCGAGTGCCGCTGTGCCAGGTCGGCGAGGAAGTCGAGGTGGTCCTGCCGGCTGTTCAGGCAGGGAATGTAGTTCAGCGTTTCGCCCCCGGCTTCGTGGAAATACTCGGCATTCTCCACCCCGATTTCCTCGATCGTCTCGAGGCAGTCGGCGGAGAATCCCGGGCAGATGACGTCGAGACGCTTCACCCCGCGCTGGCCGAGGGCGCGGATCGAGGCATCTGTGTAGGGCTTCAGCCATTCCTCGCGCCCGAAACGTGACTGGAAAGTCACCGACCAGCTGCCGTCCTCGAGGCCGAGACGTTCCGCCAGCAGGCGCCCGGTTTTGAGGCACTGGCAGTGGTAAGGGTCGCCGGAATCGAGATAGCGCCGCGGTACGCCATGGAAGCTCATTATCAGGTGCTCGCCGCGTCCTTTCTCCGCCCAGTGTTCGCGGATGCTCGCGGCGAGCGCCTCGATGTAATCGGGCTCGTCGTGATAACGACTGATGAACCTCAGGTCCGGGATCCAGCGCCAGCCCATTAGCGTGGCGGCGACGGCATCGAAGGTGGAGGCGCTGGTGCTGGCGGAATACTGGGGATACAGCGGCAGCACCAGCAGGCGCCGCACGTTGGCGTCATTCAGCTGCTTCAGCGCGGAGGGAATCGACGGGTTGCCGTAGCGCATCCCGAGCACCACCTCGACGGGTCCCGGCAGCCGCTCCTGCAGCCGCGTGCGAATGCCGGCCACCTGGTCCTGCGAGATGCTCAGCAGCGGGGAGCCCGCCTCCGTCCACACGGAGCGGTACGCTTCCGCCGAGCGACGCGGGCGAATCCGGAGGATGACCCCGTTGAGGATCAGCCACCAAAGCGGCCGCGGCACTTCGACGACGCGGGGATCCCAGAGGAATTCCTTGAGATACCGGCGCAGGGCCCCGGTTTCCGGTGCATCGGGCGTGCCGAGGTTCGTCACTAGCACGCCGAGTTTCTCGCCGCTCCCGTGCTGGAACCCCTCGCTGCCGAGGTATCTGGTCATCGCGTGTTCTCCTGTTGCACCGAGGCATTATCCTACGTCGGCCCCGCCTTGTCGCAGGCCCGACTACAATTCAGGCCAGGTGTGCATTCGAGGAGAGTACCCATGCAGAGATTGTTGACCGTGCTGCTGCTCGCGGCATTGCCGATGGCTGCGGCAGCCTACCCGAGCGAACTCACGATGGATGTGGGCGACCTGGACGTGACCGGCACACTCTATGCGGACGGCCCGGTCGCTGCGGTGCGCGTCACCAACCACGAAAACGTCTCGGTTCGCTGCAGCGCCGAATTCCGTAATGGCCCTGAGCAGGGCCGCCCACGACGGGCGATCATCGAGCCCGGCGATATGGCGATCATGTCCTGGTCTCCGCGGCGCGAAGTCGTGCGACTGGAAGTCGTCGTCAGCTGTGAAAGCGAGGAGCCGGCGGCGGACGGCGGCGACTGACGGTTCGGGGGAAGGGGCGAGCTGGCACGGGTAATGGCCTGCGTCGAGGGGCTGGGCGCGATTCAAGGAATCCCGCCCGCGGCCGATGCCCCGGGATATCGATCCATGCCTCCCTTCTGGAGAACGCATCATGAAACGCATGCCCCTGCGCCCCCGCCTTGCTTGCCTCGCCGCCGTTCTCCTTTTCGCCAGCGGCACGGCGGCAGCTGATTCCTTCGCCCTGGGCGCCAAGGCCGGCACCACCGGGCTCGGCGTGGAAGCGAGCTGGGCGGTGCTCGAACGGATCAACCTGCGGGCCGGCTACTACACCTTCGATTACAGCACCGAGCTCGAGGAGGAAGGCGTGGAGTACGACGGCGACCTGCGCTTGCGCAACGCCGCCCTGTTCGCCGACTGGCATCCTTTCGCCGGTCGTTTCCGCATCACTGTCGGCGGCATCGACACGGGCAACGAGTTCAAGGGCGCGGCGGAGGATTCGCTCGATATTGGCGATAACACCTACGATGCGGCCGTCGATGCGACCGTTGGCTGGAGCAGTTTCGCCCCCTACCTGGGTGTGGGATTCGGCAACGCGGTCGGCGCGGGCCGCTGGAGCTTCTCCATGGACCTCGGCGTCATGTTCACCGGTTCTCCGGACGTCGTGCTGAACGGCACCGTCAACGATCCCACCCTGGAGGCCCAGTTCCAGGACGACCTGGCGCTCGAACAGCAACGTGTTCAAGAGGACCTGGACGATGCCAAGTATTACCCGGTGCTAAGCTTGGGAGTCGCCTACCGCTTCTAGCGGGCGTCGCGCCGCGCGTCAGGCTTCAGCCGGCCCGCCGGTCGCATGGGCGGGTTCGGGGTGCGGCCGGTCCCGTGCACGACCGGGTGGCGTAGAATGCTCGCCCCGTCCCCGGGAATCGCCCGTGCAATCGCAGCTCACCAAACGCGCCCGCAGTCTCGCGGAGGCCGCCAGCATCCTCCGGCTGGCCGGCCCGCTGGTGGCCAACAACCTGGCACTCGCGGGCATGAGCTTCGCCGACACCGTCATGGCCGGACGTCTCGGCACCGGGCACCTCGCGGCGGTGGCCACCGGCGGCTCGCTGTGGATGGTGGTGTTCCTGTTCGGGCTGGGCATGCTGATGGCCGTCAGCCCTGTGGTGGCACATGCTTATGGGGCCGGACGCTGGGAGGAGGCCGGCGCCGTGCTGCGCCAGGCCTTTTGGCTGAGCCAGGCGCTCGCCGTCTGTGCTTTCGTCCTGTTGCTCGGCGCGGGTCCTTTGCTGTCGGCCATCGGCGTCGCGGCGGAGGTCGTACCGCTGACCTCCGGCTACCTGTTTGCGATCTCCTTCGGCCTGCCGGGCGTCTACGCTTTTCTCGCCATGCGCTTCATGAGCGAAGGGGTCGGCTGGACGCGGCCGATCATGTACGCGGCGGCCGTCGGCCTCGTCGTCAACGTGTTCGGCAACTGGGTGCTGATGTACGGCAACCTGGGTTTGCCGCGACTGGGCGCGGTCGGCTGCGGGATCGCCAGCGCGATCGCGATGTGGTCGATGTTCGGCGTCATGCTTGGGACCCTGCTGAAGTCCCGGCGTTACGATCGCTTCGCCCTGTGGACGCGCTGCGAAGGTCCGCGCTGGCCCGTCCAGCGAGAGGTGATCGGGCTGGGACTCCCGATCGCCGCGAGCGTCGAGGCGGAGGCGGGGCTGTTCGCCGGCGTCGCCCTGATCATGGCCACTCTCGGCGCGACGCAGGTCGCGGGCCACCAGATCGCGATCAACTATGCCGCCACCATGTTCATGGTGCCGCTGGCGTTCCATTCCGCCACCACCATTCGCGTGGGACAGGCATTGGGGCGCGGCGAGGCTCGCCAGGCCCGGCGGGCCGGCTGGACGGGCATCGGGCTGTGCGGCCTGTTCATGTCGCTCTCGGCCTTCGTGCTGTTCCTGTTCCGCGACCAGATCGCCGCCTTCTACACCAACGATCCCGAATTGCTACCGCTGGCGACGGCGCTGCTGGCCATGGCGATGGTGTTCCAGATCTCCGACGGACTGCAGGTCGGCGCGGCCGGTGCGTTGCGCGGTTTCAAGGACACGCGGGTGCCGATGCTCATGAACGTCGGCAGCTACTGGTTATTCGCCTTTCCCATGGCCTGGTACGCCGGGATCCACGCCGACCTCGGCCCGGTCGCGGTGTGGGTGGCGTTGATCGCCGGGCTGACGGTGACTGCGCTGCTGTTGAACGTGCGCTTCATGCGCCTGTCGAATCGCCGCGTCCGCGCCGCGGCCCGCGTGCCCGCAGAGGCGCGGCATGAGGCGGACTCTCAGGACCGCGGTGCCGCCTGACCGAAGCTTTCTCCCCCGGCTTCCAGCCAGGTTGTTTCTTCCGCCGTGGGACGGCGCCCGAGCACGCTGTTCCGGTGCGGGAAGCGGCCGAAGCGTGCCACGATGTCCCGGTGTTTCTGCGCGTATTTGCGAAACCCGGCGAAGATCTCGCGGTGGTCGGACGCGACCTCGCGCTCCAGCTGCAGGAAGCGGTCCACCGCCATCTCCTGATCGTCGAGCGATTCGGAGTGCTGCAGCGGCATGTAGAAGAACGCCCGCTCGATGGGCGTGAGTTTCATGTCCATGAGCCGACCCACCCCGTCGCGCATGAGGTAGCGCGCACGGCCGTCACGGAGGAACGCTTCAGCCGTGCCGCGATAGATATTGCGGCGCATCTGGTCGAGCAGGATCAGCACGGCGAGACGGCCACGCGGTGTCTCCGTCCAGAAGTCCAGCTTGCCCTCCGAGGCGGCGTCCACGAGTGCGCCGAATCGCTCGCGCATTTCGGCGTCCCGCTCCGGGTCGTTGGCGAACCAGAATGCCATCCGACCCGGCGCCTTCGAGGGATCCCGCACGCTGTCCCCGAACCAGTAATCGAGAATCTCGTCGGCGATACGCTGGTCGTACATCGAAGGCCACCCTGTGGAACCGCTGTCTGCGTCCGTATAAATGTCGGCTTTCGCGCGCCGCAAGTCCAGTTTACGCTGCATGATGGCCCCGACACGATTGCGGAATGACGCATGGCGAAGACATCCATCGGGAAACTTCTTCCGGTGACGCGCGCGGCACCGGCGGGCATCCTGTTGGCATTCGGTCTGCTGGGGTTGCTCGCGGGCTGCGGCGAGCCGCCGGCCGGGGACCCGGAGACCGAGATCCGCACGCTGGTGAATACCGCCGAGACGGCGGCCCAGGACGGCGACTTCGATACGCTCGCGGAGCTCGTGGCGAAAGACTATGCGGATCGCGCCGGGCGCGATCGCCGCGAACTGCTGCTCATGACGCGCGGGATGCTGTTGCGCTATGCCCGCCTGGAGCTGGTGGTGCGCGTGGACGAAGTGCAGGTATTGTCGCCGCAACTGGCGCGCGTCCGCCTTGCCGTGATCGCCGCCGGAGCGGGCGCCGCAGGACTGTCGGCCGACACCTTTCCGCTGGCGCTGTCGCTGCGCAACGAAGGCGCGGGCTGGCAGGTCACGCGGGCCGAATGGGGCCGGCAATTGGACGATGGTATTTGACGCCGGGCGTCCGGTCTGTTTTATATTCTGTGTTGCACCGCGCATAAAACCCGCGGATGGCATAAGCGAGACAATAAAAACAACTACTTGCCAGCCCCGTCCCGAATCCCGGGCCGGATTTTCATCACCCAGGGCAGCCCGTTTGGGGTCGGCCAGCCGCCGGAGGAAATCTTGACCGTGTCTGCCGAGCAAGGCCTCTACCGGCCCTCTTTCGAACGTGACAGCTGCGGGTTCGGCCTGATCGCGAGCCTCGCGGGTCGCGACAGCCACTGGCTGGTCGCGACCGCCGTGGCGGCACTCGGGCGGCTGACTCACCGGGGCGCGGTCGCGGCCGACGGCAAGACCGGCGACGGCTGCGGCCTGCTCGTATCCGCCCCGGAGAGTTTCCTGCGCGCCGTGGCGGCTGAAGCGGGCATCACGCCCGGCGCTCATTTCGCCGCGGGCATGGTGTTCATGGATCACGATCCCGCCCGGGCGGCGGCCGTCAGGAACACCCTGCGCGCGTGTGTCGCGGCGGAGGGACTGCGGTTCGATGGCTGGCGCACCGTGCCGGTCGATCCCGAAGCATGCGGCGCACAGGCGCTCAAGACGCTGCCGCTGATCCAGCAGCTTTTCGTCACCGCGCCCGACGGCATGCCACCGGACAATTTCCGCCGCCGGCTGTTCGTCGCGAGGCGACGCGCTGAAAAGAAGCTCGAAGGCAGCGACCCGGTGTTCTACATCGCTAGCCTGTCGGCGGACACCGTGTCCTACAAGGCGATGGTGATGCCGGAGCAGCTGCCCCGCTTTTATCCCGACCTGGCGGACAAACGCCTGGCAGCACGCGTCTGCGTGTTCCACCAGCGTTTCTCCACCAATACGCTGCCGCAATGGCGCCTCGCGCAGCCGTTCCGCTTCCTGGCGCACAACGGTGAAATCAACACCATCCAGGGCAATCGCAACTGGGCGATCGCGCGTGCGTCCAAGTTTCGCTCCCAGCCCCTGCCGGAACTGCAGGAACTCGCACCGCTCGTATCGCTCAGCGGTTCGGACTCGTCCAGCCTGGACAACATGCTCGAGGTCCTGGTGGCCGGCGGCATGGACATGATGCAGGCCGCCCGGCTGCTGATCCCGCCGGCCTGGCATGCCGTGGACGATATCGAAGCCGACGTACGCGCCTTCTACGAGTATTACGGCATGCATCTCGAGCCGTGGGACGGCCCGGCCGGGATCGTGATGACCGACGGCCGCAATGCAGGCTGTATTCTCGACCGCAACGGCCTGCGTCCCGCGCGCTGGGTGGTCACCGACGACGATCATTTGACCATCGCGTCGGAAATCGGTGTGTGGGACTACCGTCCGGAGCAGGTCGTCGCCAAGGGGCGACTGGGACCCGGGGAGATGATCGTCGCCGATACCGGCACCGGGAAGCTGATGGAGTGGCGCGAGATCGACGAGACGCTGGCGAGCCGGGCGCCATTCAAGGAGTGGTTGCGCCAGGGCGTGCGCTATCTCGAGACTTCGCTGGTGGATCCGCAGCTGCTGGCCGAGCCGATGAACCGCGATGAGCTGCAGCGTTACGAGAAAATGTTCGGCATCACGCGCGAAGAGCGCGAGGAAGTCCTGCGCCCGCTGTGTGAAAGCGAAGCCGAGGCGGTCGGTTCGATGGGCGACGACACGCCTCTGCCGTTCATGTCGCGGCGCATCCGCTCGCTGTACGACTACTTCCGCCAGCAGTTCGCCCAGGTCACGAATCCGCCCATCGACTCGCTCCGCGAGCGGGTCGTCATGTCCCTGGAGACGCAGATCGGGCGTGAACAGAACCTGTTCGAACCGCGGCCGGAATACGCGCGGCGTATCGTCATCAACTCGCCCGTGCTTTCACAGCGCAAGTTCCGCCAGTTGCTCGCCGACCAGGAGGACCAGGGCGGGTTCGCCCTGCTCGACCTGAACCGGCCCGAGACGGAAGCCCTGCAGGACGGCCTGGACACGCTGTGCGCCGAAGCGGAGGCTGCGGTGCGCAGTGGCCAGCTAATAGTCGTGATCACCGACCGCGAACTGCGTCCCGGCGCGGTGCCGATTCACGCCTTGCTGGCGGTGGGCGCGGTCCACCATCACCTCGTGCGCGCCGGCCTGCGCTGCGACTGCAACCTGCTCGTGGAGACGGGCACCGTGCGCGATCCCCACCAGTTCGCCTGCCTGATCGGCTACGGCGCCACGGCGATCTATCCCTACCTGGCCTACGAATGCCTCAACGATCTCGCCCGCAGCGGCCGGCTCAAGCGGGTCGGCGAAAGCGGCCGGCAACTCGGGCGCAGCTATCGGCGCGGGATCCGCAAGGGCCTGTTCAAGATCATGTCCAAGATGGGCATCTCGACGATCGCGAGCTATCGCGGCGCGGCACTGTTCGAGATCGTCGGCCTGCACGACAACGTCGTCGCACGATGTTTCCCGGGCAGCGTCTCGCGCATCCAGGGGGCTGATTTCACGGACCTGAAGTCGGATGCGATGACGCTTGCGCAACGAGCTTTCAATCCGCGTTTCGACATCGAACAGGGTGGCCTGCTGCGCTACGTGCACGACGGCGAGTACCACGCTTACAACCCGGATGTCATCGCCACGCTGCAGGCCGCGGTGCAGAGCGGCGACTACGAGGTGTACCAGGAATACGCGCAGCTGGTGAACGAGCGTCCCGCCATGGTCATCCGCGACCTGTTCGACATCAAGCCGCTCGGTCCGCCGGTGCCTCTCGAGGAAGTCGAGCCGGCCGAGGCCTTGTTCCGGCGCTTCGATTCCGCGGGCATGAGCCTCGGCGCACTGTCGCCGGAGGCCCACGAGGCGCTCGCCATCGCGATGAACCGGCTCGGCGGGCGGTCGAATTCCGGCGAGGGCGGCGAGGACCAGGTCCGCTACGGCACCGAGAAAGTTTCGAAGATCAAGCAGGTCGCGTCGGGTCGCTTCGGCGTCACCGCGGCCTATCTCGTGAATGCCGAGGTGCTGCAGATCAAGATCGCGCAGGGCGCCAAGCCCGGCGAGGGCGGCCAGCTGCCCGGCCACAAGGTCAACGAGATGATCGCGAAGCTGCGCTACGCGCTGCCCGGCGTCGGGCTGATCTCGCCGCCGCCGCACCACGACATCTATTCGATCGAGGACCTCGCGCAGCTGATTTTCGACCTCAAGCAGGTCAATCCTCAGGCGCTGGTGTCCGTGAAGCTGGTGGCGCAGGCGGGTGTGGGCACGGTGGCGGCCGGCGTGACCAAGGCCTACGCCGACTTGATCACCATCTCCGGCTACGACGGCGGCACCGGCGCGAGTCCGCTGACCTCAACGAAATACGCGGGTTCGCCGTGGGAGCTCGGCCTGGCCGAGACGCACCAGGTGCTCGTGCAGAACGACCTGCGCCACCGCGTGAGGCTGCAGACCGACGGGGGGCTCAAGACCGGCCTGGACGTCATCAAGGCGGCGTTGCTCGGCGCCGAGAGCTTCGGCTTCGGCACCGCCCCGATGGTGGCGCTGGGCTGCAAGTACCTGCGCATCTGCCACCTGAACAATTGCGCCACCGGTGTCGCCACGCAGCACCCGGTGCTGCGCGAACGACATTTCATCGGCCTGCCGGAAATGGTGATGAATTACTTCCAGTTCGTCGCCCGCGAAACCCGTGAACGGCTCGCCGCCCTCGGTGCGCGCAGCATCGAGGAATTGATCGGCCGCGCCGACCTGGCCGAGCCGCGCGAAGGCGAGACGCCGCGGCAGCGCAAGCTGGATCTCCGGCCGCTGCTGCGCGGCGGGCTGTCGGCGACCGAGGCACGCTTTTGCACGGAGGCGAGCAATCCGCCTTTCGACGAGGGACTGTTGAACGAGCGCATGGTCGCGGACTGCAGCAAGGCCATCGAGGAGCGGCGCGGCGGCACGTTCTTCTACGAGGTGAAGAACTTCCATCGCTCCATCGGCGCGCGTCTCTCCGGCGAGATCGCGCGCCGCTACGGCAACCTCGGGCTGGCTGAGGAACCGGTGAATATCCGCATGAAGGGTTCCGCGGGACAGAGCTTCGGCGTCTGGAATGTCGGTGGCCTGCATCTCTACCTGGAGGGCGATGCCAACGACTACGTGGGCAAAGGCATGTCGGGCGGACGACTGGTGATCTACCCGCCCACCGGCAGCCGCTTCGAAGCACGCAAGGCGCCGATCATCGGTAACACCTGCCTGTACGGTGCCACCGGTGGCCACCTCTTCGCGGCCGGCACGGCCGGCGAGCGCTTCGCGGTGCGCAACTCGGGAGCGGTGGCGGTGGTCGAGGGCTGCGGCGACCACGGTTGCGAGTACATGACCGGGGGCGTGGCCGTCGTACTCGGTCGCACGGGCTTCAACTTCGGCGCCGGTCTCACCGGCGGCTTCGCATACGTGCTCGACATGGAGCGGGATTTTGTCGATCGCTACAACCACGAGTTGATCGACATCCATCGCATCACGCCGGAGACCATGGAGGCGCACCTGCATCACTTGCGCAGCCTGCTCGAGCTGCATGCGCGCGAGACCGGCAGCGCGTGGGGACGGGAGATCCTTGATGATTTCCGTTCCTTTCTGCCGAAGTTCTGGCTGGTCAAACCCAAGGCAGCGGACCTCGCGAGCCTCATCGATTCGCTGCGGCGCGCGGCCTGAGGCAACCATGAGCCAGGAAAAACCATTGCGTTTTCTCGAAATCCCGCGCGAGGATCCGAGCAAGGTAGGCGCCCAGCAGCGGGTGCGCGATTACCGCGAGATCTACGGCCAGTTCGATGCCGAGAGTGCCCACCAGCAGGCGGGGCGCTGCCTGGATTGCGGCAACCCTTATTGCGAGTGGAAATGCCCGGTCCACAACTACATCCCGAACTGGCTTAAGCTGATCGAGGAAGGCAACCTCTTCGAGGCCGCTGATCTGTCGCACCAGACGAACTCGCTGCCGGAGATCTGCGGCAGGGTCTGTCCGCAGGACCGGCTGTGCGAGGGTGCCTGCACGCTCAACGACGGTTTCGGCGCGGTGACCATCGGCAACATCGAAAAATACATCACCGATGAAGCCGTACGGCAGGGCTGGCGCCCCGACGTCTCCGACGTCAAGCCGACAGGACGCGAGGTCGCGATCATCGGCGCCGGCCCCGCGGGCCTGGCCGTCGCCGACGTGCTCGCCAGGCGTGGTGTCCGGGCTGTGGTCTACGACCGCTACCCGCGGATCGGCGGCCTGCTGACCTTCGGCATTCCGCCTTTCAAGCTCGAGAAGGAGATCGTGGAGACGCGCCGCATGCTGCTGGAGGGCATGGGCGTGGAGTTCGTGCTGAACTGCGAGGTGGGTCGCGACATCACCCTGGACCAGCTGCTCAACGACTACGACGCGGTGTTCTCCGGCACGGGGGCTTATCGTTTCGTCAAGGGCGGCCTTCCCGGCGAAGATCTGCCGGGCGTCTACGAGGCCTTGCCCTACCTGGTCACCAACGCGCGCCGGGAACTCGGCTTGCTCGAAGCCGGCGAGCCCTTCGTGTCGATGGCCGGCAAGCGCGTCGTGGTGCTGGGCGGCGGCGACACGGGCATGGACTGCAACCGCACGGCCATCCGCCAGGGCGCGACGAGCGTCACCTGCGCCTACCGGCGCGACGAACAGAATATGCCGGGGTCGCGCCGCGAGGTGAACAACAGTCGCGAGGAAGGCGTCGAGTTTCTCTTCAACCGGCAGCCGATCGAAATCGTCGGTGCCAGCGCGGCGGAGGGCGTGAAAGTCGTCCGCACGCAACTCGGCGAGAAGGGCGCCGGTGGCCGACGACGCCCCGAACCCATCCCGGGCACGGAGGAGGTCCTGGCCGCCGACGCGGTGATAATCGCCTTCGGCTTCCGCCCCGACCCGCCTGCCTGGCTGACCGGGGCCGGCGTCGAGACATGGCCGGACGGTCGGTTGCGGGTGGACCCTGCGGGGCGTTATCCCTTCCAGACGACGCACCCGAAAATATTCGCCGGCGGGGACAATGTGCGCGGCTCGGATCTCGTCGTGACCGCCGTGTTCGAGGGCCGCGAGGCCGCCCGCGGCATCCTGGCGTACCTGGGCGTCTAGCCGGCACCGAGCGCGTCTCGGAGACGCCGCGACCGGGGGCTGCGGAGGATTTCAGCTCGCCGTCGGAAAGCGCAGCCTGAAGCGCGGCACGTGCAGGGCCGTGCGCACACGCCCCGCGCCGAGGTCCGGGAAAAGCTCCCCATCGCTGGCAGCGCGCTCCAGCCGTGCGCGGCCGGCGCGGCCGCGCGCCTCGGGGGCGAGTTCGAAGCGACGGCCCCCGTGGTGCTGCACCACGCGCCGGAATGCGTCGGGCACCAGGCCGCTGTGTACCGGCCACGCCAGCCCGCGGCGCTCGAACTCGAGCGCCGCGACCTGACGGTCTTCGACCGTGACACGGATGCGCTCGCCCCGGCCTGTGGAGGCACATTCGAAATCCGCGCGATCTTTCGGAATGCCCCAGTTCAACCGGCCGTTGACCACGCTGTCCCAGCTGCTGACATAGATGCGCGTCACGGACCACGCGCGCCGGCCGTCGGGAAGGTGGAAACGGCCGGGGATGAAAAGCAGTTCGCGATACGGCCCGGCCGGCGAATCGGCATAGTCGACGAACATCACGAGGGACGGGCCGCCGAGTGGCAGCCCGCGCAATTCCTCGGGCAGATGGCGCGGATCGCATCGCACCTCATCGGGTAATTCGAGCAGGAGGATCCAGCCGGAGCCGTGCAGTGTCCACGGCGCCGGGACCTGTTCGACCGCAGGCAGCGCGTCGTCGGCCGTGATCAGCCGCGCGCTCAATCGACGCGCCCGACGCGCAGGTGCAGCGGCCAGCGGACGGGCCGCGGCATGGAGGGCTCGCCCCACACTTCGGCAAGACGCCGGCCGATGGCCTCCACCGGATCCCGTCCGGTCTGCTCGCGACAGTGATTGACGCCCGACCAGGTGCTGAAATAGCCCAGCAGGCGGTCCAGCGGCCAGTCGGCGCGCACCTCGAAGTCGGGCGCCTCAATCGCCTCGAAGGGGAAGGCGAGGTTGCGGTAACCCTCTTCGACGTGGACGCGTTCGGGCGGCCACCAGGGCGCCATTTCCTCGTAGAAGGCTGCGACCAGGGGATCCACCACGGGGTCTGCATCGGCGAGACTGTAGGTCCACGCCGCGAACACGGCTCCCGGACGCGCCACCCGCCGCACCTCGGCATAAAAAGCATTGAGGTCGAGCCAGTGGAGGGCCTGGGCGACGGTGACCAGATCGACGCTGGCGTCGTCCAGCCCGCAGTCCTCGGCGCGCGCCAGCACATACTCGACGCGCGGATGCGGGACGGCATGGGCGAGCTGGGCGCGGCTCGCATCGGTCGCGATCACCTTCTGGAAGTGTTCGGCCAGGCCTGTCGCGGCCTGCCCGGTGCCGGTGGCGCAATCCCAGGCGCGTGCGCGCGACGGGGCCAGGTCCGCGAGGAAAGCCATGAGCGCTTCAGGGTAGGCGGGTCTATAGCGATCATAGTCCCCGGCGGCGACCGAGAAATGATCCTTGAAGCCGGCAGCACACATCCTGTCACGTCACAGCGGGCGCGATTCCCCGGACGGTGAGGCGCGGCGTGCAAGGACGAAAGCGATGATGAACAGGACGAACTCCAGCACCATCACCCACGGCACGATCCCCGTCGGAACGCCTTCCCCGAACAAGGCCACCACGCGGCCGCCGAAATAGCCGATGTTCATCAGGAACACCAGCCAGAGCGCATACAGGAACCAGTCGCGCGTGCCAGCGGACCACAGCAGGAACAAACCGATGGCGACGTTGAGTCCGCCGTGGCTGCCATGCAGATCGGACATTGCGTTTGCGGCGGACAGGTCGACACCGAGATAAGCCAGGCTGGTGGTGGGGGAGAGCAGCACCCAGAGGCCGAAGCCCAGATAAAGCAGTCCGGTTGCGAAGAGAAAGGCGCGGTTCATCGGAGGCCCCGGCGGTTGGGAAATCAGCCCAGACTATAGCCGCGTCGCCGCCCCGGCGCATCCGCACAAGCGCGCAAGCCCGCCTCCGGCTCAGGCACGGCCTGGCAGCGTGCCCTGCGCTTTCGGCAGCTCGACGAGGAACTCGACCCCGGCGTCGTCCGCCAGGTTGTGCGCTGCGGCGCGGCCGCCGTGATGCTCGGCCACCAGGCGGACGATGAACAACCCGAGCCCGAGGTGCGGGGTGGTGTCGGCCGGCCGTTCCGAGACCATCGAATCGAACAGTCTCGCGGACGGACCGGGCGGCAGCCGGCTGCCCGGGTTGGTGACGCTGAGACGCCAACACGTCCCGGACTCTTCGATCGCGAGCCGGATGTCCGCCCCGGCGGGCGCGAAAGCGACCGCGTTCTCCACCAGCTTGTCGAGCAGCTGGGCGATCAGCTCGGGCGCGCCATCGAGCCAGCAGGAGGCGACGGGCCGCGTGAAGCTGAATGTCCGGTCCGGATACAGCGCCTGGTAGGCCGCGGTCATCTCGCCGACCTGGGCGGCAAGGTCGAAACGCTGGTGAGCTTCGGCGGTCACCGCACGCTCGATCTGCCGGGCGGCGGCCAGGGCATTGACGAGCCGCCCCATCCGGTCGACCCCGTCGCGGGCCCGACCCAGCCAGGGACCTTCGCCCGCGCCCTCGGCCTCCAGGTTGTCGAGCGAGCTGCGCACCACGGCCAGCGGGGTGCGCAGTTCATGCGCGAGACGTCCGCCGAGGCTCTGCAGGTAGAGGTTGTGTTCGCGAACCTTGCCGAGCAGTCCGCCGATGCTGCGGGCAAGATCGCCGAGCTCGTCATCGGCCTGCGCATTCGGCAATGGGCCGCTGATCTCGCCACGCCGGCCCACGGCCTCGCCGGCGGCATCGCGCAGGCGGCGGATCCTGAGCGACAACAGCACGGCGAAACCCAGCAGCACCGCCGCGGCGGCAAAGCTGGCCAGCAGGCTGGTACCCAGGAGGCGGCGGGTCGGGCGTCCGGTGAGGCTGAGGATCTCGGCCGTGTCGCGTTCGACCACGACGATCGCTTCGGCGGCCTGGCGACCGCCGATCGGCGCCGCGGCCGCTAGCAGGCTGCCGCCGGGCAGCGCGTAACGGCGCGCATCGCTGACGCCCAAAGCGGCGAGCTCGATGTGTCGGCCGCTGAGCTGCCCCGGTCGCGCGGCTGGCGGCGGATCGGCCTCGATCCGGTCGCCGAGCACACGGCGATAGAGCCGCTCGAGCCATCCGGCGTCCGGGTCGGGCCGCGATTGGCGCGGCGGTCCGTGCTCGGCAAGCACGAAACCTGTGCGATCGACGAGAAACACGCGCTGGCCGGGAGGTGCAAGTGCATCGAGGGCGGCCTGTGCTGCGGGATCCGGCCCGGTCATCCAGCCTGGGATGGTGCCGAAGGTCGTTGCGCGCACCGCGCCGGCAGAGTTCAGCAGCCGCACGCCGAGACGGCCTTCCAGCAATGCTCCCGGAACGCGTGCCTCGAGTTGCCATCCGGCGCTGGTGGCCTGCCAGTCGCCTCGCGCGCGAGGATCCGGAGATGCCCCCTGCACGATGCCGCTGACCGCACCGGGGGCCTCCAGCGGAAACTCCACCCGCAGATCGCGGCCGTGCAGGCTCACGGCGGCGGGCGGAGCGGTGCCCGGCACCGCTACGAACACGTGAATGAAAACGCCGCGGCGAGCGACCAGCAGGGCCATGTCGCCATGTGGCTCTGCCTGGAGACTGGCCGGACCCCAGTCCTCGACGAAGCCGTCCAGCGTCGGCAGGGTGGGCAGCGTGTGGACGTAGAGGTCTGAGCTACGCGCCCGGTCTGCGCGCCAGCGGGTTGGGGGGGCGGCGAATTCGCCGGCCGCAGGCGCGACGGCTGCGGCGAGCAGGCGCGCGGTGGACAACAGCGTTGCGGCTTCGCCCTGGCGCAATGTCGTCTCTATGTCGCGAGCGTACTGGCAACCGGCCCAGGGCAGCAGCAGGGTGACGGCGCTGACCGCTACCAGCTGGCCGGCCAGCTTCATGCCGCGGACCCGTTCGGCCTCATGCCGCCGGACCGCCGGGTCTCATGTCGCGGCGCCGTCCCGCCAGCGATAACCGAGGCCATAGACGGTGTGGATGGCGCCGAAGGCCGGGTCGATTGCCTCGAACTTGCGCCGGATGCGCTTCACGTGCGAAGTGATCGTGGCGTCGTCGAGCACCACGTGAGCGGCATCCATGAGCTGCTGCCGGTTCTTGACGTGGCCCGGGTGCCTGGCCAGCGCATGCACGATCCAGAACTCGGTCAGCGTGAGCCCCGGGTCCTGTCCGGCCCAGCGCGCCTCCAGTCGTTCCACGTCGAGCTGCAGCTGGCCGCGCTCGAGCACGCGCTGGGCATCGGCGGGTCCGGTGAGAGCCTCCAGGCGGCGGAACAGCGCGGCGATGCGCGCGAGCAGGTGCGGCAGGCTGATGTCCTTGGTCAGGTAGTCGTCGGCGCCGAGCCGCAATCCCGACACGACGTCGAAGTCGCTGTCGCGCGCCGTGAGGAAGATCAGCGGCAGGCGCGGCGCGCGTGCGCGCAGTTCACGGCACAGCTCGAAACCGCCTTCCGGCTCCGCGCCCAGGCTGACGTCGATCACTACGAGGTCCGGCAGGCGCGCGTCAAAGGCATCGAGCGCCTCGCGCCGCGCGGCGAACATGCTCACGCGATACCCGGTGCGCCGGAAGGCGTCGGCGTAGTTCTCGCGGATCGCCGCTTCATCCTCGACTATGGCGATGTGCCGGCTCACGGGGTGTCGGACAACTGTTCGCGCAGGGCGGCCTCGATCGCCGCCTCGGAGGCCAGCACGGTATCGGCCGCGGGGCCCAGCGGCACGTAGGAGTCCTCGCTGGTGACCCGCGCCTTGGCCAGGCCGGGGCGGGCGGACTCGTCGAGCAGCGTGAAGATCTCTTCCGCGATTCCCCCGGTGCGCCGCCCCTCGTCGACCACCAGAACTTTTCCGGCCGCGTCGGCCTCGCGCACGATCGCCTCGGCATTCAGCGGCTTGAGCCAGCGCAGGTCCAGCACGCGAATGCGGCGTCCCGCCTCCGGCACCACGCGCTCAGCGGCGCGCAGGGACATCCGCACGCCGTTGCCGAAGGTCAGGACCAGGACCTCCGGTCGCTCGTCGCCGTAAGCACGCGGCGCGCCGAAGGGCACGAAGGTCTCAGGCGAGGGATAGCTGCACAGCCAGCCGCCGTCCTTGTCCTCGTGCAGGTCCTTCGTCATGTACAGCGCGATCGGCTCAAGGAACGCCACCACACGGCCGTTCACCTTCGCCAGGGCGGCGGCCGTGCGCAGCATGCCCGCCGCATCGTCCCCGCGTGAGGGGCAGGCGACGACGAGTCCGGGGATGTCGCGCAAGGCCGCGAACGAATTGTCGTTGTGAAAGTGCCCGCCGAAGCCTTTCTGGTAAGCCAGGCCGGCGATGCGGATGACCATGGGATTCGCCCACTGGCCATCCGAGAAAAACTGCAGCGAGCAGGCCTCGCCGCGGACCTGGTCGCAGGCGTTGTGGAAGTAGGCCAGGTACTGGATCTCGGGGAAGGGCAGCAGTCCCATGTATCCCGCACCCTGCGCGAGGCCGAGGATCGTGGTCTCGTCGAGCAGCGTGTTGAAGACGCGGCCGCCGCGAAAGGTGCTCGCCAGCCCGGCGGTCACCGTGTAGACGCCGCCCTTGCGCGCCACGTCCTCGCCGAACAGGGTCATCTCCGGATACTTGATCATCAGGTCGTGCAGCGCGCGGTTGATCTGCAGCGACAGGTGGCGCGGTGGCCCGGCCTCGGGCAGGCGGGCCTCCCCGCCGAACACCGCGATCCGGTCTTCGACGGCCGGCAGGCGGGCGGCCTCGGCGTGCACCGCCGCGACATCGAGCGGCGCGATCGTGGCCGTCACCTCGGATGCGGTCTCGAGCCGCGGGCGCCGGGCCGCGCGCGCCGCGCTTTGCGCAACACGGGTGCGGGACTGTTCGTAAAGCGCGAGGACCTCGTCAGGGGCCAGGCAACCGCTTGCCACGGCGAGCCGTGCCGCGGCGAGCAACGGATCGCGCGCCTCGTTCGCCTCGATGGCGGCGATCTCCATGTAATCCCCTTCCCAGTCGGTACCCGCGTGGCCCAGCAGGCGCGGCACCTTGAGATGCAGGAAGGTGGGCCGGCGGCGCTTGCGACAGTGTTCCACTGCGCGCGCCGCCATTTCGAAAGTTTCGGGCAGCGAGGTGCCGTCCGCCGCAAAATAATCCAGGCCTTCGCGGCGCGAGAAGCCTGCCTCGATCCAGCCCGCCGGGGTGCTGACGGAGATGCCGATGCCGTTGTCTTCGCACACGAAGAGCACGGGAACAGGGAGTCGCTGGTAGGCGGCCCACTGCGCGGCGTTGAATCCCGCCAGCGCGGTCGCATGGTTCGTCGAGGCGTCGCCGAAGCTGCACAGCACGATGCTGTCGGCCGGCACCGGCGGCGTGCGCCGGATCCGCCGGGCTTCTTCCAGCCCCAGCGCCGCACCGACGGCCTTGGGCAGATGGCTGGCGATGGTGGAGGTCTGCGGCAGCACCCACAACTTGCGATCGCTGCCCCACACCTTGTGGCGTCCGCCCGAAACCGGATCCTCGCTGCTCGCCGCAAGCGACAGGCAGGTTTCGTAGACGGGGTCGCGGTCCGCGTCCTTGGCCAGGCGCGCCATCATGAAGCCGCCCGAGCGGTAGTGCAGGAAAGCCGGGTCAGTCTCACGGCAGAGGAACCCGAGCACGGCATTGGCTTCGTGGCCGGAGCTGCCGATGGTGTAGAAGCCCTCGTTGCGCGCGCGCATCTCGCGCGCTTGCAGGTCGAGGTGACGCGACAGCAGCTGATGGCGGAAGATCTCGACGAATTCCCCGGCGGTCATCCGGCTGCCCGGTGCGATCGGTGCATGCGGCTGCAGCCGCTCGCGTTGCGCTGCCGGCAGCCCGCGCATGAGTTCGAGGAAATTGGCGTCGATCACCGCGGCGCGGTTGAGCCCGCGGGCGGCGCGTTTCGCCAGCGCGGCCTCAGAAGGCGTTGACACCTGTCAGCTCCCGACCGATGACGAGCTCGTGGATCGTCTCGGTGCCTTCGTAGGTGATGACGCTTTCGAGATTCAGCATGTGGCGGATCGGGCAGTACTCGGCGCTGATGCCGGCACCGCCGAGGATGTCGCGTGCATCGCGGGCGATGTCGAGCGCCATGCGGACGTTGTTCCATTTCGCCATCGAGACCTGGGCCGGCTGCATGCGTCCCGCGTCCTTGAGACGCCCCAGCTGCAGCGACAGCAACTGGCCGGTGGTGATGCGCCGCGACATGTCCGCGAGCCGTCGCTGGACCGTCTGGGTGTGTGAAACCGGACGGTCGAACAGTTCGCGATCGTTGGCGTAATCGAGCGCCTCCTTGAGGCAGGCCTGCGCGGCGCCGATGGCGCCCCAGGTGATGCCGTAACGTGCCTGGGTGAGACAGCCGAGCGGGCCCTTGAGACCGCGGACGCCGGGCAGCATGTTGCTCGCCGGCACCCGCACGTTGTCGAAGAACAGCGAGGAAGTGATCGAGGCGCGCAGCGAAAACTTCCGGTGGATCTCCGGCGCGTCGAAGCCCTTCATACCCTTCTCGATGAGGAAGCCCCGCAGCCCGTCCTCGGTCATCGCCCAGACGACGGCGACATCGGCTACGCTGCCGTTGGTGATCCACATCTTCGCGCCGTTGATGATCCAGTCGTCGCCGTCGCGTTTCGCGTGCGTCTTCATGTTGCCCGGGTCCGAACCGCCGTGCGGCTCGGTCAGACCGAAGCAGCCAATTGCCTCGCCGGACGCCAGCGCCGGCAGCCAGCGCTGTTTCTGCTCCTCGCTGCCGTAGGTGTGGATCGGCCACATCACCAGGCTTGACTGCACCGAGACGAAGCTGCGGATGCCAGAGTCGCCGCGCTCGAGTTCCTGGCAGATCAGGCCGTAGGAAACGCCGTTCAGGCCGGCACATCCGTACCCCTCCAGCGAGGAGCCGAGCAGGCCGAGTTCCGCCAGTTCGGGCACGAGCTCGGCTGGGAAACGGTGTTCCTCGAAGCATTCGCGGATGACCGGCAGGACTTTCTCGTCGGTGAAGCGGGCGACGGTGTCCTGCACCATCTGCTCGTCCTCGGACAGCGTGCCGCGGACGTCGTAGAAATCGAAGGGATTGACGGAACTCACGCTGGAATCTCCCGGGAAGCGATGGCCCGGGCATGCGCTCCGGACGAAGCGCTCATTCTAGCCGATCGGCCGCCCGGGGTCCGCGCAAACGATGGGCGAACGATGCGCGGGCCGCCGGTTTGCGGCGATAATGCGCCGCATGAAAATCCCCGAGATCCTGTTGATCGAATCGGCCCATCGGCCGGGCAGCCTGGCGAGCATCCTCGGCGTCATCGGAGACGAGGGGCTGGTTGTCGAACACCTGGCCTCGGTGCGGCGCGACCAGGACAAGACGATCTGGGAGATCACCCTCGAGATGGATCCCGATGCCGGTCCCCATCTGAGGGAACGGATCGACGCATTGCCGAATGCGCGCCTGCTGGGGCGCTCCGACCGGGTTTTCAATCGCCATCGCGGGGGCAAGAT
>Ga0102938_10000760_pt1 | contig 24074 bp, 11 predicted proteins | sample SalPonR2_B_D2_MG_FD_84516 | JGI IMG/M metagenome (GOLD analysis project Ga0102938, IMG submission 84516) | Salt pond soil microbial communities from South San Francisco under conditions of wetland restoration - Salt Pond MetaG R2_B_D2_MG | ecosystem: Environmental > Aquatic > Marine >... | reverse complement strand
GCCCCTGTAGCTCAACTGGATAGAGCAGCGCACTTCTAATGCGCAGGTTGCAGGTTCGATTCCTGCCAGGGGTACTCGCTGGAACTTTTTCCGCGTTCCGGAGCCCTTTGCAGTCGATTTTGCTGCGTTGTCTTGCTCCAAACGGACCCTAAATGCCTGGGGAAATGGGGGGATGGCTCCGTTGAGTACCACTGTGTGCTGAGTCCCACTGTCTGGCGTTCCATCGCTAACAGGGACAGCATTGTTGCTAGGCATTTCTCCTCATTGACCTGCCGGGGTATAGTAGAGAAGGACCGACAAGTGGTTTGCCTGCCAGTCTTGCCGATCGCTCCCTCCCGCCTACCATCGCCCCACCAAAATTGCTCGCTGACTCGTTCATTCGGGTTGCGTGCTGTCCCTCAAGTTTGGAGATCGCAGATGCAGCGTTGTCTGTTTAGCATCGCCTTGGCTTCCCTGATGGCAACTAGGTGGATCTTCGCGGCCGAAGTCGCTCCCGAAGGCCACGATTTCTTCGAGTCGAAGATTCGACCGGTTCTGGTACAGCATTGCTACGAATGCCACGCGGCGGATGCAAAAACGCTGCAAGGGGGCTTGGCACTCGACACCCGCGAGTCGACTCGCAGAGGCGGCGATTCGGGCGCGGCGGTCGTTCCAGAGAAGGTCGAAGACAGCCTGTTGATCGCGGCGCTACGCTACGAAGGTTACGAGATGCCTCCGAGCGGCAAGCTGTCCGAGCAAGTGATTGCCGATTTTGTGAAATGGGTCGAGATGGGTGCACCCGACCCACGCGACGGCGAGCCGGTTGCTGAATCAGGAATCGATTTCAAGACGGCCGGTGAACACTGGGCCTATCAGCCGGTCGTTAAACCACCGCGTCCGCAGGTTCGAAACGCAGCATGGTGCGCCGGAGAACTAGATTACTTTACGCTTGCCAAACTGGAAGAACACCAACTACACCCCGTTGCACCGGCAGAGAAACGGGAATGGATCCGAAGAGCGACCTTCGATCTGCTGGGTTTGCCACCCACACCCGAAGAGGTCGCCGCGTTTCTGAATGACGAATCGCCCCGAGCCTACGAGAGGGTGGTCGATCGACTGCTGGAGTCGGCTCATTATGGCGAACGCTGGGGACGATATTGGCTGGACGTGGCGCGCTACTCCGAAGACCAAGCACACACGTTCTCGGTTCGAAAGAACACGAACGGCTATCGCTACCGTGACTGGGTGATTTCCGCATTCAATGCCGACATGCCCTACAACGAGTTCGTCAAATTACAGATCGCCGGTGACCTGATCGAATCCGAGGAAGCTGCCAGACCCGAACGTTTGGTTGCACTGGGACTGTTTGGCTTGGGCGCGCAGTACTACAAGAACAGCGACGCAGCCAAAGCAGCGGCGGACGAACTGGATGACCGTGTGGACACGCTGACTCGCGGATTTCTGGGGCTGACCGTTTCGTGTGCCCGTTGTCACGATCACAAGTTCGATCCCATCCCGACTCAAGATTATTACTCGCTGGCTGGAATTTTCCGCAGTTCAAAGCTGCACAACGCGCCGCTCTGCTCGCCTGACGAAGTCAAGGCTTACGAAGCGGGGCAGAAGCGAATCAAGGCGGCCGATCAAGCGTTAAAGAAGTTTCTGAAGGACGAGAAATCGGTGGCTGGCGAATCAAAAACGCATCAGATCGCTCAGTACATGCAGGCGGTCTGGAAGTTCCAGGCGGCTGCCGCAGAAGGGACCGATTTAAAAACCGCGGATCTAGCCAAAGAGGCGGGACTGAACGAGGCCTTGCTCAAGCGTTGGTTGCGGTTTCTCGATCCAAAACAAAAAGGCAAAGTTGCGGCGCTGGAGGCATGGTTTGTTTTGACTAGCGGTACGGAGGCCTTCAAACGGGCGACGACCGTGGAAGTTGCCAAGGTAGCCACTGATTTTCAGCAACAGATTCAGACGCGACTCGACATTCGTAATGGAGTTTCGACGGCTAATTTGGTCAAGGTCGACGAAGAGGGACCGCATCAACCTGGCAAGCCTCGCTTCGTCACGCCGCTGGTGACCAAAGCGCGACCGACTGCCGGCATCGAGGTGAAGCTGGACGACGCAAAAGAATTGTTCCTGGTCGTGTCGGACGGCGGCAATGGCAAGAGCTGCGACCATGCGGACTGGATCGAACCAAAGCTGATGGGTCCGGCTGGCGAACAACTGCTGACCGAACTGAAATGGAAATCGCTAAAAGGTTTTTCCGGCGGCAAAATCAATCGAAACTACACCGGGCAACCGATCCGCGTCGGCGGCAAGACCTACTCGAACGGCATCGGCGTGCATGCACCGACGATCATCGCCTACGACGTGCCGGCCGGCTTCGACCGTTTTCAAGCGATCGGCGGACTGGACAATAGCGGTTCCGATCAAGGAGGCTGCGGTGATCAGGCGAGCGTCCAGTTCAGTGTCTATACCGAACCGCCGGTCGACAGCCCCGTCGAGTTGGATGACGATCTGCTGACGGTCGTCTTTGGGAAAGACGGGCCGTTCATGGTGGATGATCGTGAACTGGAGAATTTTCTCGATGCCGACAAGCAAGCTCAATTGAGCCGGATGCGAGCCGAACTGGAACAGGCCAAGCAGACCGCTCCGGAGATGTACCCGATCGCCCATTCGTACACCGAAGCGAACGCGGCGGACATGAAAGTTTTTGTCCGCGGGAATCCGGCTCGCCAACGCGAGGTGGCACCGCGACGATTCTTACGTATTTTGGCCGGCGAGGATCGACCGCTGTTCCGCGACGGCAGCGGACGCCGGGAGTTAGCCGAAGCGATTGCGGATGCCGACAATCCGCTGACCGCAAGAGTGTTCGTTAATCGCGTTTGGCAACATCATTTTGGGCGCGGGATCGTTTCCACCCCCAGCAACTTCGGGGCGCAGGGAGATCCACCGTCGCATCCAGAATTGCTCGATTTCCTCACGGATCAGTTCATCGCTTCGGGTTGGTCGACGAAGGCGCTGCACCGCGAAATCATGCTCTCTTCGACCTATCGGCTGAGCACTTCGCATGACGAGGCGAACGCCAACGTCGATGCGGATAATCGCTATCTCTGGCAGATGAATCGACGACGACTGGACGTTGAAGCGTGGCGTGACGCGTTGCTGGACGTCGCCGGAAAACTCGACCGAACCCTTGGCGGTCCATCGACGAATTTGGCCGATACCAAGAACGTGCGTCGCACCGTTTACGCCATGATCAGCCGCCACGAGCTGGACAATCTGCTGCGGCTGTTCGATTTTCCCGATGCCAACATCACCAGTGCCAAACGGAGCGAAACCACCGTTCCACAACAGCAACTGTTCGTGCTGAACAGTCCGTTTATGGTCGAGCAGGCCAAAGCCTTCGCGGATCGTCTTCACACCGAAGCCCCATCGAGCGACACCGCACGTATCGAGAGAGCTTTCGCGTTGGCTTACAACCGCCCGCCTTCCAAACGCGAAATTGAAATCGGCTTGGCTTACCTCGCCGGGGAACCTCATCCAGACGATCGCTTGACGCGTTGGCAGAGCTACGCGCAGGCCTTGCTGGGTGGCAACGAATTTATTTATCTCGATTGACGGCAGTCGATTGACGGCAGTCGCCATGCCCGCGGCGCTGCGAACTGTGGCTGAAGCCGCTTTTCAAACCCGCAACCAACATGGTCGCCAAACGCAATCGCTTGGTCACTCGACGCTTTCTAAACCCATTTCGCAGTGAAACGAATCATGAATCCTCACGAACGCCCTTGGGCACTCAGTCGCCGCGAATCGTTACAGCGCATGGGAACGGGGCTCGGCATGTTGGGTTTGGCAGGCATGCTGGCGCAGGAGGATTCGCTGGCCAGCGCGGCGTCGAAGGTGATGACGAATCCCTTAACGCCCAAGTCACCGCATTTCGCGCCGCGCGCCAAACATATCATTCATCTGTTCATGAACGGTGGCCCATCGCAGGTCGATACGTTTGATCCCAAGCCGGCGTTGAAAAAGTACAACGGCCAGCGCCCGCCTTCGGCTGATCTGAAGACCGAGCGAAAAACGGGCGGTTTGATGATGTCGCCATTCGCCTTTAAACGTTATGGCCAATCGGGAATCGAAGTCAGCGATCTGTTTCCTAATGTGGGAGCCTGCATCGATGACATCTGCGTGATTCGGTCCATGCATACCAACATCCCCAACCACGAACCTTCGCTGCTGATGATGAACAGTGGCGAGACGCAGCCCACGCGGCCGTCGATGGGGTCGTGGTTGCAATACGGATTGGGCACCGAGAATCAAAACCTGCCGGGGTTTGTGGTGCTATGCCCAGGCAAGCCGGTCGTCGGGCCGCAATTGTGGAGCAACAGCTTTTTGCCCGGCGTATTCCAGGGAACCCACATCAATCACGCCAGCAACGTCGATCCCAAGAAGGTGATTCAGCACATCAGCAATCCGTATCTGACCGGGGACGCGCAGCGACAACAACTGGACTTGCTGAAGCAGATGAATGAACTGCACCTGGAACGACGCGGGGGCCAAGACAATCGCTTGGAAGCTCGCATTGAGTCGCTAGAGATGGCGTTTCGCATGCAGTCCGAAGCACAAGAGGTTTTTGACCTCGAGCGGGAAACGCAAACCACACGAGACGCTTACGGATCGGGCCAGTTCGGGCGGGGATGCTTGGCGGCCAGGCGACTGGTGGAAAGTGGTGTGCGGATGGTGCAGGTCTACTATGGCAATGGCCAACCGTGGGACGACCATGGCGACATCAAAGCCCACGCGGATAAAGCCAAGAATGTCGATCAACCGATCGCGGCGTTGCTGAACGACTTAAAGCAACGCGGCTTACTGCAAGACACCCTCGTCATTTGGGGCGGTGAATTTGGACGAACGCCTGTGGCGGAAAACGGCAACGGTCGTGATCACAACCACCACGGCTTCTCCATGTGGTTAGCCGGCGGCGGCGTAAAAGGCGGCATGACCTATGGTGCAACCGACGAGTTCGGTTTTGCAGCAGTGGAAAACAAAGTCCACGTTCACGACCTGCATGCCACCATCCTGCACCTGATGGGCTTGGACCATGAACGGCTTACCTATCGCTACAGTGGACGCGATTTCCGCTTAACGGATGTGCATGGCAGAGTGGTGCACGATCTGATCGCCTGAGGTCGAACGTGGTTTCCCTGACGGTTTAGTCTCCAGGTTCAACTAGCGCACCAGCAGAACGAGTTCGCACGGGGCAACATCGCGCCGAATCATCTCAATCGTGCGAATCGTTCTGGTGGCTCGTTAACCGCTCGGCTCCCTCCTGCCGCCTTCCGACTAGACTTCCCAGCCCGGGCGGTAGGTTTCGCGGATCAAGGCTTGGGCCGCTTGGTTGCTGCCGGTGGTTAGCTCCTTGGCGTTCCAATCAAATCCGCCGGTACGGTAAGCCACATTGCCCAGCAACACGGTTTCAGCCATCGGTCCGGAGTAGTCGAAATGGCATGTCGCCGGCTCGCCGCCTCGAACCGCATTGACCCACTCGTTGTGAAAGCCAGGGGAGTCTGGGACGAAAGGCTCAGGGGCTTTGAAATCGGCGAACTGCTCTTCGGGCAGCAACTTTCGCTTGCCGAAACCACACAGCAACATACCTTTGCTGCCGATCATCAGCGTGTTGTTGCCCTTACCGGACAGGCCAAGCTCTTTCAAAATCGCGGGCTCGCCGTGCGACCAATTCAGCTTCACATCGCCGCGTCGTTTCAGCGTCGAGTGGTTTTCGATCGCGGGGAACTGATAAGCAACCTGCATCGACTTCGGTGTCCGTTCGGCGTCCACTTCCGGACCTTCCGCGTCGACCCGCACCGGATAGGTTAACTCCAGCGCCCAGTAAGGAATGTCCAAAATGTGACATCCCCAGTTGCCGGTTTCACCAGTTCCAAAGTCCCACCAGAAACGCCAGCCATAGGGACAGATCGAAGGATGATAAGGCCGCGGCGGGTTCGGCACGGGACCGACCCACAGGTCATAGTCAAGACCTTCGGGGATCGGTGGATTGTCGGTCGGCATGTTGGGCATGCCACGGCTTCCCCCCACCCAACTGTAGACCTCGGAAACTTCGCCGATCGCGCCACTCTGCACCAGTTCCACCACGCGGTGCATGTTCGACATCGCGTGCCGCTGCGACCCCAGTTGTGTTGCCAGGCCATTTTTCCGAGCGTAATCGGTCAGCGTCCGCGTCTCCCAAACGTTGTGCGCCAGCGGCTTTTCCAAGTAGACATGCAGCCCTAGTTGCATCGCGGCATAGGCGGGATGAAAGTGCATGTGGTCCGGCGTGCTGATTACCACGCCGTCTAATTTGGAGCCGTATTGATCAAGCATCTTGCGATAGTCGCTCATCTGATCGGCTTTGGGAAATTTCTTAAACGTTCCCGCGGCGCGCTTCGGATCGACATCGACTAAGGCGACCAAATTCTGTGAGCTCAGGCCGTTGACATTGGCCGAACCGCGTCCGCCGACACCGATGCAACCAAGATTCAGTTTTTCGTTCGGGCCAGGCTCGGCAGCGACACTCGTCGAACTGCTGTGATACATCGCGGCGGTCAACGCCAGGGTGGTTTGAATCGCAGATCGACGGGTCAGTTGCCGCTTGGCGGGCGATGGGGTGGGTTTGCTCATCAGAGTGAGGCTCCAAAGCGGGGATCGAGGAGGGTGAGACGTCTAGCATAAACGAATCGCACGACGCGCGTCACCGAAGGCTCCCGCCCGATCACGCGACGCACCACGGATGGGAAACTTTCTCCACTTTTTGCTAGTCTTGAGCCCATCGCTCCCCTTATACTCAGGCGCCCCACCCCTCTCCCACCGGTTCGCAAGGCGATCAAGAACGATGCTTGGTCCTGCTCCTATTCGCTGTCAATTCACCACACGCAACGCGTCTGGCCAAGCACTCCGCTTGTGTGGCGTGTTGTTTGTCTCGTTTTGTTTTGTGCTGCTGACTGCGCCGCAGATCGTCGCTCAAGAGATTCAACTGCAGCCCCGTTCGATCGTTTTGGTTGGGCCGGAGTCCTCGGTGCAAATGATCGCCGAAGGCCCGCGTGGCTCGGGCGATGTGAGTGACCTGACGGCGAAAGCGACGTTTCATGTTGCCGATCGATCGGTCGCGGTCGTTTCGGCAACCGGTTTGGTAGAGGCCGTCGGCGACGGAGAGACCGAATTGATGGTGGAAGTCGACGGTCAGACGGTGGCAGCCGAGGTTCAGGTGCAACGCTTTGCCCAACCACCGCCCGTTTCGTTCCATAACGATGTGAACCCGGTGCTGACCAAAGCGGGTTGCAACTCGGGCGCGTGTCACGGCAAGGCCGAGGGAAAAAACGGTTTCCGACTAAGCCTGTTCGGGTTTGATGTCCCGGCAGACCACGCGGCTCTCACACAACAAGGGCGTGGCCGTCGCATTAACGTGGCGTTGCCGGAAACCAGCTTGCTGTTGAGGAAAGGTAGCGGAGCGATTCCCCACGGCGGTGGCGAAGCGGTTGCGGCAGATAGTTTCGGCTACCGACGGTTGCGTCGGTGGATCGAGGAAGGGGCACGGCTCGAGCGTGAGCTTGCCGCACCGATTGACCACGTCGAAGTCTACCCGGCAACGCGCACGATCCGCACGGCAACAGTGTCGAGTGATCACCGATCGGCAACGCAGCAGTTACGAGTTATCGCTTGGGACATTGACGGCCAGTCTCGCGACGTCACCGCCGAAGCAGCTTATGAAACGAATGCTCCCACGATCGCCGAAGTCGATGCGAGCGGACGCGTCCAAGTCAGCGGCGTGCCCGGCGAGGCCGCCGTGTTGGTGCGGTATCTGGGGCACATCGCGGTCAGTCGAATCCAAGTCCCAGGCCAGCCGATCGATTTTGTTCGACCTCCGGAGCACAATTTCGTCGACGCCTTGGTGTGGAACAAACTGGAGGCGATGGGAATCGCACCGAGTGAACCATGTGATGACGCAACATTTCTGCGACGGCTGTTTTTAGACGTCCTCGGGACGTTACCCAGCACTGAGGAGGCTCGGACGTTCCTGGACGATCCGCAAGCGAATAAACGCAACGCAATGATCGAGCGAGTGCTCGATCGGCCCGAATACGCTCAGTATTGGGCGCTATTGTGGTCCGACTTGATGCGCGTCGACGCCAATGCACTGGGGGCCGAAAGTTCGGTTGCGATGACACGTTGGTTGCAAACCCAGTTCGCCAACAATCGGCCCTATGACGCGATGGCGCGTGACATCGTTACGGCACGCGGGGACATGCGTCAGTTGGCTCCCACTGCGTTTTATGCCTCCTTCAAAAACCCGGAAGAAACCGCGAGTGCGGTCAGCCAACTCTTGCTTGGCGTGCGCATCGAATGTGCGCAGTGTCACCATCATCCGTTTGAACGTTGGAGCCAGCACGATTTTTATGCACTGGCTGGTTTTTTCACCGGGACAAAACAGAAGACGTTGCCTTCCGGCGGAACGTCGTTGGTGTTAACCGCTGGGCGTGACCTGCCGCATCCTCGCACGGGCACGACGATTGTGGCGGCGGGGTTGGGAGATTCCGATCCGTCGGGCCAGCCTGCCACGGCGGCTGGAGCGACCGTTGCGGTGGACGATTTCGCCCAGCTCGTTGCGCGGCGTGACCGGCGGACGCGGTTGGCAGATTGGATGACCGACGCGGACAATCCTTTCTTCGCCCGAGCGATCGCCAATCGGTTGTGGGCCCACTATTTCGGTCGCGGCTTAGTGGAACCGGTCGATGATTTGCGAGCTTCTAACCCGGCGACCAACGAGCCGTTGCTCGACGCCTTGGCCGCTCATCTGCGAGAAACCGGCTATGACTTAAAAGCATTCACGCGGACGTTGCTGCAGTCACGGGTTTATCAATTATCGACCGAAACCAATGCGACCAACGTGGCCGATCAGCAGAACTTCTCGCATGCGGAAACGCGCACGCTGCCGGCCGAAGTGCTGCTCGACGCGATTTGCCAAGTGACCGGCAGTCCTGAAAAATTCAATGGATGGCCGATCGGTTCGCGAGCGATCGAGGTCTGGGACAATCGCATGCCGTCTTACTTTTTCCGCATCTTCGGGCGGCCGCAGCGGACCACCGTCTGTGCTTGCGAACGAGGTGATTCGCCCAGCATTACCCAGGCGTTGCATTTGATGAACTCGCCGGAACTGCAGGCCAAATTAAGTGCGCACGATGGCAACACACGACGCTGGGCGAACTCCACAGCCGACGCGGAAACGGTGCTTGAAACGATTTATCTGACGGCGTTGGCAAGACGTCCCCATCGGTCGGAGCGGACGCTGATGCTGGACTTGCTGAACGATTCGGCGGTGCCGCGACAGACGGCTATCGAAGATATCTTGTGGACGGTCATGAATAGTAAAGAATTTTTGTACAACCACTAAGTTTCGCGAAGCAGGCAAGGAACCCATGGCATGCTGAACATCAAACTGGATACTCGTGCACGTCGACGCTGTGACCGAATTTCGCGTCGCGGTGCGCTGCAAATCGGCGGGCTGGGAATGCTCAGTGGGCTGGGGTTGCCGGGGATGCTCGAATTGGAAGCGGCAGGAATCGCTACAGGGGGTACCGCTAAATCGGTCATCATGCTGTTTCTCGAAGGCGGTCCCAGCACGATCGACATGTGGGACCTGAAACCTGACGCGCCCGAGGAAATCCGCGGTCCGTTTCGGCCCATCGCGACCAATGTCGCGGGCACTTATGTCGGCGAACACTGCCAACATTGTGCAAAGGTGGCCGACAAGTACACCATCCTCCGCAGTCACTCGCACGAAGATAACGGGCACGTCACGGGGTACTACTACGTGATGACCGGCGAGCGCCCTCGGTTCCGTGATGGGCAGAACAGTCGCATCCCCGCCAACACTCACTTTCCCTCTCTCGGTTCCAAAATCGCCAGAGAATTGGGCTTGGCCGGCAAGGTGCCTCCGTATGTCAATCTGCCGGCACCGATGGATGCCGGCGGCCCAGGTTTCTATGGGCCTCAATATGCACCGTTTGTGATCGACAGCGACCCGGTTCAACCCGATTTTGAAGTGAAGGATCTGCGTTTGCCGCGGGGTGTCAATGCAGCTCGGATGAGCCGTCGTGAGCAACTGCTGCGAGGGGTGGAGCAGTGGAACCGTCAAGTCGATGGAACCGCTGAGGAGATGAGTACCTACTACCACAAAGCGCACGACCTGATCACTTCTCCCGACGCACAGCAAGCGTTCGATATCGCCAAAGAGCCGGAATCGGTGCGCAAGCTGTACGGCTACTCAACGATCGGTCACTGCGCCCTGCTGGCGCGGCGTTTGGTCGAAGCGGGCTGTCGTTTTATCGGAGTCGACAACCCGGGCTGGGATACGCACGCCGATTGCTTTCCGTCGCTGCAACACGACTTGATTCCACAAGCCGACCAGGCGTTTGCCGCATTGGTGACCGATCTGGAGCAACGCGGCATGCTGGACAGTACGCTGGTCATCATGATGGGAGAGATGGGCCGCACGCCGAAAGTCAATGGAAACGCTGGACGCGACCACTGGGGCAAAGCCCAAAGTGTGATGATCGCCGGCGGTGGGATCCGTAACGGACAAGTCATCGGTGCGACCGACAAGCATGCCAGCGAACCGATTACCGATCCAATCTCGATTCACGATCTGCATCGCACGATCTATACGCTGATGGGTATCGACACCAACAAGAGCTACCTCACGCCGCTCGGTCGCCCCGTGCCAATTCTCGATAAGGGTCGCATGATCCCGGGGTTAGTATGAGTCGCTTCAAAACCTATCACGCGCTGTGCGTTTGCGGGTTGTTAACGTGGCTTGCCACTTCACCCGCTTGGTCGCAGCAACGTCCGACAGTGGGATATGCGTTCCCAAGCGGTGGATCGGCGGGAACGACAATTGACGTTCAATTAGGCGGCTTTGACTGGACACCCGACACCCAGTTTGTTGTCCTGGACGATGACGTCGTGTTAAAGCCGTTGTCTTTGCCTGGACCGTTGCTTTATCCCGGCGCTCCCTATTGGTTTGGGCCGCGGGCGTTGAATTCCTACAAGCCGTTTCCGATTCCTCGGGAGATCGCGGCGCGGCTAACGATCCCTGCCGACACGCCCGCCGGTGTGATTCGGTGGCAAGTGGTCAATGCCAACGGTGCCAGTCAACCGGCCGAGTTCGTGATCACTCGCGATGTCGCGGAATACCGTGAAGATGCCTTGACGGTCGAGCAAGCACACAGGCAACTGCCAGCCTTGCCGTGCGTCATCAACGGGCGACTGGAGAAGAAAGAGGAGGTTGATCGCTACTCTTTTGTCGCTGCGCTAACCGGTCTGGTGACCTGCGAAGTGCCAAAGATCGCGTCGAGTGCCACGCTGCACGCAGCGGTTCGGGTCAGCGATGAACAGGGCCAAGTAATCGTCGATCAGATCGATACGACGGGGCGAGGAACGGCGTTAACCTTTCGGGTCAAGAAAGGGGTGCGCTACGAACTGGTGGTGCACGACCTCGATTTTCACGGAAATCGAGCGATGGTTTATCGGCTTGCGATGCGCACCGGGCCCCGTGTCGTGGCGATGCGTCCGACCAGACTCCCCCCCAACAGCGAAACCGAAGTTGCGTTTATCGGATATGGCCTTGCTACAGGCCAACCGCAACTCGAACAACGAACCGCGACGGTGCGCAGCGGCAAGCAATCCTTTGACTATGTCTTAAACACCGAGTATGGCTCGACCGGATCGATTCCGATCGCTGTCTCCGAACGCGTCGAAACGGTTGCAGACTCCCTGCCGAATACGGAACCGATATCGATTTCCCTGCCTGCTTGTCTGTCCGGTGTGTTGGATCAAGCCAACGGTTACGGGGCCTACCGGTTTGAAGCCAAGGCGGGCGAGGTTTGGTCGGTCGAACTCACCGCTCAGACTCGCGATCGTACGATGGATCTGCGCTGGACACTGTTCGATGCCAACGGAAAAGTGGTCAGCGAAGTCGACGACGCTGGCCAAAGCCTGGATCCCCGCGCGTTGATCAAGATTCCCGCGGACGGAATCTATCACCTGTTAGTGGCGGACGACGCGGCGGCCAACGGCAGCCTGGCCAGCGTCTATCGGCTCTGCTTGTCGACGCCCCGGTCAAGATTTCGCATCACCGTTCCCAAGGTGGTCGAGTCGGTGATTGGTGCCGAGCCGATCACGATTGCGAAGAAACGCCGCGCTGGTCGGCAACAAGTCGGCGCGATTGGAATCGACGTGGAACGGATCGATGGATTCGATGGCGAGATCACCATGCAGATCACCGGGTTGCCTGCGGGTGTGGAAACATCGGAGAACCTGCAGATTCGCTCAAGCGATATGGGTATCGACATCGGTCTCCGGTGCAACGAAGCGATCACGCCGGGTGGTTACCCGTTGGTGGTGCATGCCACGGCGACAATCGGCGATGGCATTGCGGTCACTCAGGAAGCCACCTGTCTGCTGGCTCCCATCATGCGACCGCGCGCTCTGATTCGTCCAAAATATCCCGACGCCGCGCGGACGGTCAATCGCGGGACAACCTATCCCGCCCCCGTGGTGGTTGAAAGGCTGGCAGGTTACGAAGGGCCGGTCGAATTGCAAATGGCGGCGGTTCCTGACCGAGTCCGACAAGGCATCTTGGGCCATTCGAGTGTGGTGCCAGAGGGAGCCGATGAAGGAGTTTTTCCGCTGATCATTCCGGAATGGGTGCAGACCGATCGCACCTCGCGCATCATTTTGAATTCGATCGTGCGGATTCCCGACGCAGAGGGACAGATGCGTTCATTGGTCAATCGCATGCAACAACGAATCACCATGAACGTCGAAGGTGCGTTGCTAAAAATCAATCCGACTCAATCGTTTTTCCCCTGGCAAGCCGATGCGCTGGCGATCGGTGTCGAACTTTTTCGTGCCGGCAATCTGCAAGGTCCCGTAAGCCTGACACTCCATCGGCAAATGCCGGGCGGGGCGACGCCGGAAAATCTGCCTGCAGTGCAATCGTCGCGAGTCGCAGCCGATCAAACCTACGCGGAACTGAATTTCGTTCCCGCTGCGGAAGAAGCATCTTCGGCGGTGCAAACGTATCTTTTGAACGCAACGGCCATGCACGAAGGCTACCCGGTACAAAGCCAAACGAAAATACTCGTCGGTTTCCGTGAAACACTGGCCAGCCAAGGCGAGTGACGTGAATGACAGTGCGGAAGCAAAAAGCGTTTGACTCCGCGGGCCAAAGGCGTCAGATTAACCTTTGGCAGCCAATCAAAGCGGTTTCCAACATCCCTCCAGCTTTACGCGTTCGGCGAAGTGCGCCAGACGTTCCCGCCCCTGCCACTTGTTCTGCCGTTCTGCGGTAGCTTGTCGGTTCACTAGCTGCATTGAGAAGTTCCCGTGCAGAAGTTTCCCGTGTCATTGTTGCGCTGCATCGCGATCGCCCTTGGAGTGGTGCCACTGCTGATGTTCGGATCGGCCCATGCCAATCCGGCGAATAAAGCTGCCATGGTCAAGCACTTCGGCAACTTGATGCCGGAGCGTTTGCGGACGTGTGGATTGTGCCATGTTGCCGATCATCCTGACGGTGCCTCGTCGTTATCCGAATTCCCGCACAACCCGTTTGGTCGCGCGATGCGCATCGTCGGTGAGCAGTTGGCCGAGGAGGGTAAACCGGACGCGATGAGCGATCGCATGCAGGCGATTCGAGATCAGGACGCCGATGAAGACGGAGTCGCAAACCTGTTGGAGATCCTGCTGGACACCCAACCGGGCGACTCGCAAGATCTGCCGGAGTTGGCCAATTCGGCACGCACCGAGCAGGCGTTGGCACGTTACTCCGCGAAGCTCAACCGCTATCGCTGGGAACCGTTCCAGCCCGTCCAACAACCGGCAGTCCCCCTGGCGGCGGCCAACTGGGGACACAATCCGATCGATGCTTTTATCGACAAGCAGCGCCGAGAACAAAATCTGCGGCCTCAGCCTGAAGCGTCACCCGAACAACTGTTGCGTCGCGTTACCTTGGACCTGACGGGGATCAGCCCCACTCCGGAAGCGATCACGCGTTTCGTCGACCAGTACGCAAAGGACCCGCAAGCCTACGATCGCGTGGTGACCGAACTGCTGCAACATCCCGGTTATGGCCAGCGTTGGGGACGCCACTGGATGGATGTGTGGCGCTACAGCGATTGGGCGGGTTACAAAGATGCGCTCCGCGAAAGCCAACGACACATTTGGCATTGGCGTGACTGGATCGTTGAATCCCTGAACGACGATCTGGGTTACGACCAGATGGTGATGCAGATGTTGGCCGCCGATGAAATGCCGCGCGACTCGGTCGACTTGCGGGCAACCGGTTTTCTGGCTCGCAGTTATTTCACCAATCGCGACCAATGGATGGACAACGTCGTCAAACACACCTCCCAAGCCTTAATGGGTGTCACGTTGGGCTGTGCGAAGTGTCACGACCACATGACCGATCCATTCGAGCAAACCGAGTACTACGCATTACGAGCGGTCTTCGAAAGCTACCACGTCCGCACCGATCGCGTTCCAGGCGAGCTAAATCGAGACAAAAACGGTGTTCCACGTGTCTACGATCGGACGATAAATGCCAAGACTTATCTGCTGGCTCGTGGTGACGAACGTTACCCGGTCAAGGATCAACCGATCGAACCGGGAACGCCTGCCGCACTCGGGGGCGAACTACAGATTTCGCCGGTCTCTCTAACGCATCAGGCGACGCATCCCGATCAGCGCACCTTCGTGATCGAAGCGCTACTGGCCGCAGCAGGTCAAAAAGTGGTCGATGCAAAAAGTGACTCAGACCGCCTGGCGGCGCAGCGGTCGTTGGATGCGTTGCAAGCTGAACTGGAACTGGAGGCTCAGGAAGCGGCAGGATTATCGGAAGACTCGCAGGCTTGGAAGGCAGCCGCCACGCAAGTCGTCACTTTGTATCGGGCTGCGGAATTCGCTGCCGCCGAAGCCGCACTTGCGAAGACACAGCAGGCCCTCGACGATGCGGAGAAAAAGCTGACCGCAGTGACCGCGAAGGAGAAAGCCAAAGCGATTCAGCAAGCCAAATCCGCTCACGCAGCAGCCGAGAAAGCCCACAGGGCGGCGAAAACGCGATTCGACAAAGCGACCGCAGCGGTGGCGGAGAAACCGACGACGAAATGGAAACGACGCGAGCAAATGGTCTATCCCGCAGTCAGTTCCGGCAGGCGTCTCGCCTTTGCTCGCTGGCTGACCGATTCCAACAACCCGCTGACCGCTCGCGTGGCTGTCAATCATATTTGGCTCCGGCATTTCGGTCGTGCAATCGTTCCGACGGTCAATGATTTCGGCTTCGGAGGACGCGAACCGACGCATCCCGCCTTGCTCGATTGGCTCGCCACGGAATGGATGCGTCGCGACTGGAGCATGAAAGAACTGCATCGCCTGATCGTGACCAGTGCGACCTACCGGATGGCTTCGACATCCGATCCCGAAAGCTACTCGATCGATCCCGACAACGCATCCTACTGGCGCGGTCCCATCGGTCGAATGGAAGGCGAAATTGTAAGAGACAACCTGTTGGCGATTTCAGGAAGACTCGATCCTACCCTCGGTGGCCCCGATATCGACAATACCCTGGCGCAGACTTCCCGACGCCGAAGTATCTATCTGCGACACGCCCATGAGAAACTGGTACCGTTCGTGCAGATCTTTGACGGGCCGGCGGTGAGTGAATGTTACCAGCGAGAGACCAGCGTCCAGCCCCACCAAGCGCTCGCGATGGTGAACAGTCAGTTGACCGTTGAAGCCGCCACTGCGATTGCGGATGAACTGCGGCAGGCGACTGGGGAGGACGAGGCGGCATTTGTGCGTCAAGCTTACCTGCGTGTGCTGTGTCGGTATCCCGAGGAACAGGAATTAGCCCCTTGCTTGGAGTTCCTCGCCGACGGAACCCAGCCCCATCGCAACTTGGTGATCGTTCTGCTGAATCACAATGACTTCGTTTCGATCCGCTAAACACCGCCAAACAACCACCCCAACGATCCACCATGCACTGTCTTTTCTACAACCGCAAGCATCAGCCATGATTGACCCATCGAAATCTTCTGCCGTGTCGCGTCGGCGACTGTTGACCGATTGTGGCATGGGGCTGACCGGCATGGCACTCGGTTCGCTGCTGTTCCAGGACGGACAAGCCGTTGCATCGGAGTCCGGGTTTCAGCCACATCATCCTCCCAAAGCCAAAACGGTCATCTGGATTTTCTTGATTGGCGGCTTGAGCCACTTGGAAAGTTTCGACCCTAAGCCGGCGCTGAATCAATATGCGGGCATGTCGATCGACGAGACACCGTTTGGTGATCGTGTTTTGAACAAAGATAAGATCAGCGAAATCCTGCTCGATCCCTCCAAGCAGAAACGGGAGGTTTATAAGAAACTGCTGCCTTTGCAAGTTGGTTATCAACAATGCGGTCAAAGTGGACTGGAGATTAGCGATTGGTTCCCCGGTTTGCAGCAGCGAGCCGATGATCTGTGTCTGATTCGCGGCATGTGGACGATCGACAACAATCATGGGGCTCAACTGACATACCATACCGGCCGCAAAATCACCGAAGGGGCTCATCCCACCGTCGGCTCGTGGGTCAGCTATGGCTTGGGAACCGCAAACCGGAACTTGCCAGAGTTCGTGGTGCTCGGAAATCCGAGTGCGGATTGTTGCGGTGCCGCTTGGACACACGGTTCGAGCTATCTTGGTCCCAAGCATGCGGGAGTTCGCCTGAAGGTCGACGCCGAACAGCCGCTCGCTTTTGTCAAATCGGCCGACGGTGACTTAACTCCTGCTCAACAGGAAAAGAACTTCGGCTTGCTGGGGCAGTTAAACCGAATCGCGGGGGTGCAGTATCCCGACGACGAACAACTGCAGGCGCGGATCAAGAGCTATGAACTGGCGTTTGAAATGCAGACGTCGGTCCCCGATGTGATGGATTTGCAACAAGAAACCAACTCCACCCGTCGGCTGTATGGAATCGATCAGTCGGCCTCGAAGGATTTCGGCGAGAAGTGTCTCGCGGCCCGTCGAATGGCCGAACAGGGCGTGCGGTTCATCCAGTTGTTCCACGGCTATCGCGGCAACGCGGGGGCGTGGGATTCGCACCGTGATCTGAAGAAGAATCACTCCCGGCTGTGCAAAGAAGTCGACCAGCCGATCGCGGGCCTGATCGCCGACCTGAAGCAACGCGGCATGTTGGACGACACGCTGGTCGTCGTGGGCTCCGAATTTGGAAGGACACCGGGTGCCGAGTTCCGCGACAACAGCACGGTGCAGGGAACGGGGCGCGATCATCATCCTCACGGTTTTAGTATCATGGTCAGCGGTGGTGGGACGCGACCCGGTCACGTGCACGGCGCGACCGACGAAATTGGGTTTCATGCCGTCGAAGGACGCCACTACGTGACCGACTTGCACGCGACGGTGTTGCACCAATTAGGATTGGACAACGGTCGCTTGGAAATTCCGGGACGAAAGCGTTTGGAAACCGACATTGGCGAAGTCATGACGGACGTATTGACGTGATCAGCCGTCTCTCCCCGCGTTTGCCGCTACCCCTGCTCGCTCCCCTTGCCATTTGGCTTTGGAGTTGGGGATCGCTCCAGTCGGCAGAGCCTTCCGCTCGGGTGTTGCAGTTTGATGCGGAGATCAAGCCGCTGATGCAGCAGCTCTGCTTTCGATGCCACGAAGAAGGGGCAACGGAAAGCGATCGGCGATTGGATACGTTGGTTGCCGATGTCCAACACGAGTCCTTCGATGTTTCGACTTGGCACGATGCTTTAGACCAGATCAAACAGGGGGAGATGCCTCCTGAGAAAGCCGAGCCTCTGACCGACGTGCAGCGTCAGACTTTGGTCGCTTGGATCTCTGCCACGCTGGACGAAGCCGCCCAGACGAAGCGTTACGCCGACGGCCGCGTCTTGATGCGACGTTTGACTCGCTATGAATACGCCAACACGATTCGAGACCTGCTGGGGGTCGACCTCGACCTATCCGCGGACCTGCCACCCGAACCAGCATCCCCCGATGGCTTTCTGAATAACGGGGCGACGCTGGAGATGTCCTCCACACAAATCGAAACCTATCTCGCGGCGGCACGGCGGGCTTTGGAGATCGCGATCGTCAGCGGTGATCGGCCGCCGGTCTATCGCTATTACGCCACGGAGACTGCCGTCGGCAAATTGCCACGTCGCGCCGAAGGGGGAAACGTCCCGGTGAATCCGGAGTTTCTGCTGGACATTCCCGAGTTTCCCCGCACCGGCCCCTTTCGAATATTGATTCGCGCCGGTGCGATGGTTCCCGAAGGCGAAGGCTTTCCGCAACTGAAGGTCTCGCTTGGGAATGTGCCGGGCATTATCCATGTGCCACGCAAACAGGTCGGCGCGGCCGAAATCACCGCGCCATCCCATCAGCCGCAGACCTTCGAATTCCAGGGTCGGATGGAAGACTACCCACAGCCCGGGGAGCGTCCATTTGGTGCCAACGTCGACTTCAATGGCATGATCGGTTTGATCGATTTCGTCGACGCCGAAGGTCAGGAGCTTCGTTATGCCGACCGCACTTATTCCGATCCACCGCAGCAAGCGAAGGGGAACAAGAAACCTGATCCAAAGTTTAAGGGACGCTTGGGCCGCGAAGTGGCGGGACCTGGGCCGCGTTACGACGTCGCCATCCATTCGGTCGAACTGGAGGCGCCGTTCTATCCCGCTTGGCCGCCACCAAGTCATCAGCGGATAATGCGGGTCTCCGGCAAAGCCAAAACCGAAGCGCAGCAAGCAACCGAAATCTTGACGCGTTTCATGCCGCTCGCTTTTCGCCGACCACTGCACAAACAGGAACTCCAGCCAACCCTGGAACTGTTCCAAGCGATGCGTCCCAAGATGGAATCGTTCGAAGATGCCATGCGAGAAACCTTGGCATCGGTATTGGTCTCGCCCCATTTTCTCTACATCGTCGAAGAGCGAACTCCGCATGGAGACGCGGCGGGAAACCAAGCCGTCCCGCAAGCGGTGCCAGTTCAGGCGCTCAGCCCGCATGAACTGGCGACGCGATTGTCTTATTTCTTATGGAGCACGATGCCCGATCAGGAGTTGCGTGCCCATGCGGCAAATGGCACGCTTGCCGAACCCGATCGGCTGCGAGGCGAAGTCCAACGGATGCTGGACGACCCGAAGTCTGCGGAGTTGTTCGACCATCTTGCCGATCAGTGGTTCGATTTGGAAATGTTGCAGCGAGTGGCGGTCAACCCCGAATTTTACCCACAGTTCGACGAAGACTTGAAACATTCGATGCGGGGGGAGACTCGCGGTTACCTCCGCGAAATCGTCCTTCACAACCGCAGTGGTTTGGAACTGTTGGATTCGAACTGGACGATGGCCAATCGAGCGCTGGCCAAGCATTATCAACTGGCCGAAGTGCCTCGGACGGCGGAGATGCAGCGGATCGAGTTGACCCCAGATGATCGGCGCGGCGGTATTTTGGCACACGGCTCTTTCTTGCTCAGTGGTTCCGACGGCCAGCGTCCGCATCCGATTCGCCGCGCCGTCTGGATCCTCGATCGTCTTCTCGATTCACCGCCCGCCTCGCCGCCGCCCGATGTTCCCGACCTTGATGCGAATAATGCGGATACCAGCAAGCTGACATTGAAGCAGCAGTTGGAACGTCATCGGCAGCAGGAGTCGTGTCGCAGTTGCCATGCGGGTATCGATCCATGGGGCATTCCGTTGGAGCACTTTGATGCTGTCGGAGTATGGACAGAGACTTCGCCGGTCCGCGTTGCGAGAAGAAAAAAGGATGGTCCGTCCCCCAGCGGTCCGGAGGTCGATGCGACCGCCAAGCTGCCCGACGGCCAATCGGTCAACGGACTGGCGGACTTAAAACAAGTTTTGGCAGAACAAAAACGCGATGCATTCGCCAGATCGGTCGTCAAACGTTTGGTAAGCTATTCACTGGGACGTTCGATCGACATTGCCGATCGAAAAGCAATCGATAGCTTGACTGCCGATTTCGTTGCTGACAATTTTCGGATGCGCGATCTGATCACTCGGTTGGTGCTCAGCGATCTTTTCCGAAGCATATAAGTAATGAGCGATAACTAAGTGTCGCACGATCCTAAGTCATAAGGTGGGACCGACGATGAAAAAATCCTGGCAACTCGATCGACGTACGGTGCTTCAAGGCGCGGGGGTCACGCTGGCGCTGCCGTGGCTGCAGGGGATGACGGCTGCTGCAGAGGTCAGCAAACCCGCTGGCCCGCCAGACAACTTGCCGCGCAGAATGTGCTGCGTGATGTTTCCCTACGGTATCGCCGTCCCCAAAGACGATTCGCCGGATCGGCAATGGGGTTGGTTCCCAACCGGCAGCGGCAAAGATTACCAGTTGACCAACGTCCTGCAGCCACTGCGGCCACTGATGGAGGACGTCACGGTGATCGGCGGACTGTCTCATCCCAACTGCCGAGCGATGAATGGCCACGACACGGGCGACACCTTCCTAACCGGGAATAACCTGGAAGAGGTGACTTACCGCAATACGGTGTCGGTGGACCAATTCGCAGCCCAACACATTGGGCAACAGACTCGCATCCGTTCGATGAGTTTGTCGACCGATGGTGGAATCGGGCCCCGCACCCGCTCGACGACGCTTTCCTATTCGGCGAAAGGCCAGCCGATTCCGTCGCTGTCGGACCCGAAGCAGATCTTCAATCGCTTGTTCGGTAAAGATCAAGCGAGCCAAACGGATCAACATCGCCTGGAGAATTCGAGCAGCATTCTCGACTTGGTATTGGAGCAATCACATTCGTTGCGGCGCCGACTTGGGGTCGCCGACGGTCGAAAACTGGACGAATATGAAACCTCCGTTCGTGACGTGGAAGGCAGGATTGAGCGCTCGCGAGAGTGGTTGAAGATTCCGCTGCCCGATGTCGACCCCGCCTCCATTGCACTCGATGCCAATCCGGAAAGCGCCGAAGATTATATCGGCGCGATGTATGACTTGATGTTCCTGGCTTATCAAACCGATATGACCCGTTTGGCAACCTACCAAATCGGCAGCTATGGACCGACCGTAGCGCGGGCCTTTCCGGCCGCGATTGGATTGGAGCCGAACTGGCATAGTCTGGCGCACGGAGCCAAGAAAAAGAACGGCGCCGAGAAAATTGGCAAGTTCGATCAGTTTCTTGCTAAGAATCTGGCAAGGTTTCTAACACGATTGAAACAAACCGATGAAGGCGTCGATGGTGTCTCGATGCTCGACCGCACGCTGGTCCTGTACGGCAGCAGTAACAGCCAAACCCACGTCAACAGCAACTACCCGCTGTTGCTTGCCGGCGGAAAAGCATTAGGCTTCCAGCACAACCAGTATTTGAAGGTCGATGCCAAAACACCGATGTCCAACCTGTTTGTTTCGATGCTGCAAGGATTGGGTATCGAAGCCGATCATTTCGCCGACAGTACGGGATCCCTGGCAGGCATTTCCTGACCGGAGAAAGCTCAAACAGGAACGGGTGCATCGACGGTAATCCGCACGGCCGTTCTCGAATCCATCATGGGTGACACGCATCGATACCAGGCTTGATGATTCGGTTGCCGCCGACGCCATTGAATCGCGGACGCAATTTGATTTTGTGCGTTACGCAAACTGCTGGGAAGATGCCGACATCCTCGTCGATGCGCTACAAGCTGCCGCCGGCAAAAACCTGCTTTCGATTGCCTCGGCAGGCGACAATGCGTTGGCGTTGCTGGCAACGGGAGCCAACGTCGTCGCGGCAGACTTGAACGCCGCTCAGTTGGCATGTGTCGAACTGCGATGCGCCGCTTTCCGCAACCTCGATTACGAGCCGATGCTGGCGTTTCTGGGGGTGCAGGCAACCGATGATCGACGACACACGTACACGATGCTGCAACATGATCTATCGCCCGAGGCAAGCCGGTACTGGGATGCGCATCCCGAACTGATCGCGACGGGAATCATCCATCACGGAAAATTTGAACGCTATTTCCAGACCTTCCGCAAACGTGTGTTGCCGTGGATTCATTCTCGGCGTCAGATCGATCATTTGCTGTTGCCGAAATCCACCGCAGAGCGTCAAAAGTTTTGGAAAACCACCTGGAACAATCGCCGGTGGCGCACGCTGTTGGCGATCTTCTTCAGTCGCCGCATGATGGGCTGGCTGGGTCGCGATCCTGAGTTCTTCCGCTATGTGCAGGGATCGATTTCGGACCAGATTCAGCGGCGAGCCGAATACGCGCTGACGGAGTTACCGACCGACAGCAATCCTTATCTGCGTTACATCGCCACGGGTAACTACGCCGTGCCGGTGGCGCTGCCTCGCTATTTGCGAGCCGAACATTTTGAAGCCATTCGTAGCGGTATCGATCGTCTAACGCTATTTCGCGGGCCGATTGAACAAGCCGCCGCGGTGCATTCTGGGAGCGGTTTTGACGGATTCAATCTATCCGACATTTTTGAGTATGTCAGCGATTCCACGGCGACCCAGATTTACGGCGGCTTGCTGCGTCACGCGAACCCTCGAGCCCGTTTAGCGTACTGGAATGCCTTCGTGCCGCGCCGTTGTCCGCAGGTGTTTTTGAATCGGGTTCGTTCGCTCGAGGATGCGTCGGCCGCATGGTTTCAACAAGACCGCGCCTTCTTCTACAATCACTTTCAAGTCGACGAAGTGATTTCCACCTGCCCGGACTGACCGTCCATCCGGACTTTGTCGCCGCTTTTCACCTGCCGCGTCAGTCCCGCGACACCGACGATGGTTGGAATTCCCATCTCGCGCGCCACAATTGCCGAATGAGACAACACGCTGCCTCGCTCGACGAGGATTCCGGCGAAGGCGGGAAAGAAAGGCACCCAGCCTGGATCGGTCCGCTCCGCCACCAGGATGTCCCCCTTGAAGTAAGCGTCCGTTGTGGGGTCGCTCACTACCTGGACCCGTCCGGTCACAATGCCGGGGCAGCAACCGATGCCCGACAATTTCGCTTCCGCCGTCAGGTCATTGGCCATCGCACCGTGAAAACTATTTCCTTCGTAGGCCAAGCCAAACGTTTCGAAGCGGCTGGCAGGTGGCGGTAAAGCCTCGTCGCGGTAGCTTTCAAATTCTTTCTTTCGCAGCTCCGCAAGCCCCCGCAGATCGACCGTCACGGCGGTGCCTTTGATGAAGTCCCAGACTTCGTCGATGGTGAGATAAAAAATATCGTCACGCTGTTCGAGGATACCCGCCCTGGCAAAGTTGTCACCGATGGCGCGTAGCATGCGACGCAGAATCCCGTAGATCCTGGTCCTCGCGAATCGCATGTTTTCTCGATTCCGCACTCCCATCCGCGCGTTCTTCAGAACCGTTCGAAACAGTCGGCGACGTAATCGTCGTCGAAGCCAGCCAACGCCCGGTTGATTCAGTTTTTCGTCCGCTTGCTGTTCGGCTCCACGACGTACGGCTTGCTCACGGTGTTGGATCGCCTCCAGATCTTGGCTCACCGCGGGATCGGATTCCAGATAACTGCGGAGGATCTCGTACAGTTTGTGCGGCTGGTCTTGGTAAGAAAACGACTCCAATTTCAGCTCGTTTGCACAGCGCAACCCAAACTGGTCCAGATACCGATCCATCAGTACGTTGAACGCAGCGAAGCGGGCATCCGCTGCGATCCGCGCCGGCAGTTTCTCCACTGGGGTTTGCGTGATCAAGGCCAGCAATGCTTCGTCGTCGCGCACCACGGCGGTCATTTGAATTAATAGCTTTGCCGGTTCGTCGCTCTGTAAGCCCCCTTCGCCGCATATCAGTCCGTTCTGCAGCGAAGCATCGCCGCACCAGCTGTCGCACATTTTTCGCAGGGCACCATAAAAGACCATGACGTAGAAGTCATTGATGATGGGTGCCTTCCAGTTCCACAGCATTTTCTCTTCCATCATGCCATGCAAACGCATGATCTCGTGAGGTGGCATGCCGTCAAAATCGATTTGGGACCATCGATCGTAGTGCTCGTAGAAGTGTTGCTCAAACCGTGCAACGATG
>Ga0102938_10000759_pt1 | contig 24082 bp, 24 predicted proteins | sample SalPonR2_B_D2_MG_FD_84516 | JGI IMG/M metagenome (GOLD analysis project Ga0102938, IMG submission 84516) | Salt pond soil microbial communities from South San Francisco under conditions of wetland restoration - Salt Pond MetaG R2_B_D2_MG | ecosystem: Environmental > Aquatic > Marine >... | reverse complement strand
GAAAAGCTCCAGATGCCGCTCGAGAAGGTCCGCAAGGTGATGAAGATCGCCAAGGAGCCGATCTCGCTCGAGACGCCCATCGGCGACGAGGAGGACAGCCAGCTCGGCGACTTCATCGAGGACAAGAACGCCGTCCTGCCGCTCGACAGCGCGATCCAGGAGAACCTCAAGGAGACGACGACCCGCGTGCTGTCCTCGCTCACGCCGCGTGAAGAGCGGGTGCTGCGCATGCGCTTCGGCATCGGCATGAACACTGACCACACGCTCGAAGAGGTGGGCCAGCAGTTCTCGGTCACCCGCGAACGCATCCGCCAGATCGAGGCGAAGGCGCTGAGGAAGCTCAAGCACCCGAGCCGGAGCCGGAAGCTGCGGAGCTTCCTGGATCAGTAGGGATGGCGACAAACCGGGAAACCGCCGAAGCCATCGTCGAGGCATTCCTGGCGCAGTCGCGTGACCCCGGACGAATGCTCTGGTCCTACGGAGACCTCGCCACCGCCATCGGCAAGCCCGGTCAGCATCGACTTCTTGGCGCTCCTCTCGACGAAGTGCGCCGTCTCTGCGAGGAACGTGGCTGGCCCGACATCGCGACGGTCGTGGTCACGAAAGAGAGCCTGCTAGACGGGACGTTGCGTCCGTCTCCACAGGCGCTCGGGAAATACGGCGGCTGGCCCGGCCTTAGACGGCAACAGGCGCGCGTTCTCGAATTCGATTGGTCCATGGTTTCGTAGACCTGCACGCAACGAAAATTGCTGGTCTGGCGCGCTACCACTGCGGTTATCCGTTCCCCTCGGGTCGAGCGCCGTACTCTGCACGCATGAGCGGGCGCACACACGCAGTTGGGGTTCCCACCGCCACCCCCGCGCGCTACCCTTCCAGAAAGCCTGACAGGGAGCCACGCTAATGTCCCTCCTTTCCCGTCTCTTCGGCGGCGGCGCCGCGAAGCCCGGTCGCCCGCCCGAGACCTACGAAGGGTTTACCATTACGCCCTATCCCATCCGCGAGGGCCCGCGCTGGCGCATCTCGGCCCGCATCGAGAAAGAGGTGGGCGGCGAGGCGAAGTCTCACACCCTGATCCGCGCCGACACGCTCGAGGACGAGGAGGCTGCAGCGACCGCCTCTCTCGGCAAGGCGAAGCAACTTATCGACGAGCAGGGCGATCGCCTCTTCGGGTGACCGCGCCCCGGTTCCCTCGGCAGCCCCGCCTGCTAGGTCGCGCCGAAGCAGAGGAGACAAGGCCCGTGTCCCATCCCGCCCTGACAGAAGACTCCGTGGCCGTCGTCACCGGCGGTGCCTCCGGCATCGGCCTCGCCGCAGCGAAACGCTTCGCGGCGATGGGCATGACCCTCGTCATCGCGGACGTCCGCAACAGCCTCTTCGACAAGGCCGCCGCGGACCTCCGCGAGGCCGGCGCGAAGGAGATCCTCACCGCCGAGGTCGACGTGGCCGACCGCGCGCAGGTCGAGTGGCTTGAAAAGGACGTGGCCGCCCGCTTCGGCGGCACCGACATACTGATGAACAACGCGGGGATCCAGCCGGGCTCCTCGGTGTTCGGCGACGACGCCACCTGGCATCGCATTCTCGACGTGAACTTCTGGGGCATCGCCAACGGCGCCCGCGTCTTCGCGCCCCGCATGACCGACCGCGGGCGCCCCGGCGCAATCGTCAACACGGGAAGCAAACAGGGTATCACCACGCCGCCCGGCGACCCCGCCTACAACGTCTCCAAAGCCGCAGTGAAAGCCTTTAGCGAGGCACTGGCGCACGAACTTCGCAACACCGAAGGCTCCCGGACCAGCGCTCACCTTCTGATCCCCGGCTTCGTCTTCACCGACCTCACCAGAGGCGACCGCACCGAGAAACCCGCCGGTGCATGGACGCCCGAGCGGACCGCGGAGTTCTTTCTCGACCGTCTGGCCGCGGGCGATTTCTACATTCTCTGCCCCGACAACGACGTCTCTCGCGCGCTCGACGAAAAACGCATGGCCTGGGCGATGGGCGACATCGTCGAGAACCGCCCGCCGCTGTCGCGCTGGCATCCCGACTGGACCGACGCCTTCGCCGCGTTCGTGAAGCGAGGCTGACCGGCCTCGATCCGTCCCGAACCTGCCGCCGCCGCGCCCTGGTCTCCGTCATGAAAGCCTTGCGCGGCGTCAGAATTCGTGGGGACGCCCATCCCAGGTCTCGAAGCAGCCCGTCGTCTCGAGCGAAAGCGCGTCGAACCGGGCGGCGAGGCCCTCTGCCGCCTCCTCCACCGAGATCTCGGCCCGATCGCCGCCCATGTCCGTCCGCACCCAGCCGGGATCATAGATTCCGACCGCGATGCCGCGCGGGCGGAGATCTGTCGCGAGGTTGCGGCCGAGGTTGAGCGCGGCGGCTTTCGAGCCGCGGTAGATGTAGGATCCGCCCGGCGCCCGCGTGTGCGAGGCCATCTGGCTCGAGATGATCGCGATCTTGGGGTTTCCGGCGATCTGCAGGTGCCCGAGCAGGGTCTGCACGGTCAGGAAGACGCCCGCGACGTTCACCGCGAAGCTTTCCGCCCACATCTCGGGTGGATAGCCGGCGGCGAGGTCCTGCGCCTCGTCGAGGTAGACCCCGGCGTTGCAGACCAGAAGCTCGACCGGGACACCCTCGAGGCTTGCGGCGAACGCGCGATGCGAGGCGGGGTCGGCGACGTCGAGGCGGCGCCAGGAGCGGTCCGTCGGATCGCCGCGCGTGGTGCCTGTGACGGCGCGGTTCCGCCCTCGGTAGAGGTCGAAGAGCGCGCGGCCGATTCCTCGGTTCGCTCCCGTTATGACGATCGACACCGCCCGCGCCTCAGTTCGCGCGGGACTTGGGCGTGAAGGGCAGCGGGGCGACGGGCACGCCGTCCTCGAGGAGTTTCTTCGCCTCATCGACCTTCGCCTCGCCGTAGATCGAGCGCTCGGGCGCGTCTCCGTCATGGATCTTGCGGGCTTCGGCGGCGAAGTTCATGCCGACGTAGTCCGAATTCTTCTCGATGTGCTTCTTGAGTTCGGCCAGAGCGGCCTCGCGCGGGTCGCGGGGTTTCGTCAGCGCGCCGGAGGTCTGTTTCGCCGGTTCGCCGCGTGTGGGAGAGACGCTGGGGGCCATGAGCGACTTGGCCACGGCGGTCGATCCGCAGTCGGGGCAGCCGACACGGCCCGCCGCGTTCAAATCGTCGAAGGCGTCGGCCGACGCGAACCAGCTGTCGAAGCTGTGGTCGCTGTCGCATCTGAGCGTGTAGCGGATCATACCGAGGTCCCGAAGATCATCGTCGAGTAGATACTCAGATCTCGGGAAAGTTCAACGGCGTGACTGCCGTGTGACGTCCCGGCGCGGTCGGGTCGAAGTCCTGGAGGATCCGCGCGAGTTCCGGGTTGTCGACCTGCGCCGCGGCGATGGCGGCCGGCGCCCAGCGGCGCTTTCGGGCGCCGGCCTCCGGCCATTTCCCGGCCACTTCCGCGACGTGGAGCGGGAAGACCGACACCACGCAGGGCACCCGGGCACCCTTCCGTCCGGTGCGTTTGACGTAGGAATAGAGACCTGCCGAGATCTCGGCGATCTCGCCCCGCGCGCCGGCCTCCTCCCAGGCCTCGAGAGCGGCCGATTCGGCCGGAGTTGCGCCGTTTTCGGGCCAGCCCTTGGGAATGCCCCAGCGGCGGGATTTCCTGCCGGTGACGAGCAGGATCTCGAGGCCGCTGTCGCCCATGCGCCAGGGCAGGGCGCCGAACTGCGTGCGCACGTCGTGCTTGGCCGCGCGACCGAGGCGAAGGGGGCGCTGTCTGAAGCTGGCGAGCGTCACGGGGAGCCGGATCCTGACCGGTGGCGGTGTGGCGCGACGCTAGCATGCGTCTTTCGGGGGTGCCAGCGGTCACGGTGCTTGACCGGCGGGCCCCGGCCGTTACTTCAGCGAGGACAGGAGGTGTCCGATGAAGTCCCTGATCCCGGCCGTTCTTTCCGCCGCCCTCGCCGCTGCGCCGGTCACCGCGGCGCAGTCGTTCTCGTTTCCGTCGATCGACGGCGGGACGCTGTCGCTCGACGACTGGCTGGGTCGGCCGGTGCTGGTGGTCAACACCGCCTCGCTCTGCGGGTTCACGCCTCAGTACGAGGGGCTGCAGGCGCTCTACGACCGCTACCGGGAGCGGGGGCTCGTGGTGGTTGCCGTGCCCTCTGACGACTTCCAGCAGGAACTCGACAGCGCGGGCGAGGTGAAGGAATTCTGCGAGGTGACCTTCGGGCTCGACCTTCCGATGACGGACATCACGGCCGTCCGCGGCACCGCGGCGCATCCGTTCTTCCGCTGGCTGAAAGACGACCACGGCTTCGCGCCGGGCTGGAACTTCAACAAGGTGCTTATCGGGCCGGACGGCGGGTTCGTGACGGCCTGGGGGTCGGTCACGAAGCCCGGATCGCAGGCGATCGCGGGCGAGATCGAGGCGCTCCTGCCGGAATGACGGCGCCGCGCTTCATCGGCTCGGAAATCTATCGTGGATCGAGTTACGGAGCCTGGCACCCCCTGAGAATCCCGAGGGTGTCGACGGTGATGGACCTCTCGCGGGCGTTGGGCTGGTTTCGCGAGGGCCAGTATCTCACCAGTCCGCGCGCGAAACCGGCGGCGCTCGAAGGGTGGCACACGCCGGATTATGTCGCCGCGCTTCAGGCCGCGGAGGACGCGGGCGGGGTGGCGGACGAGGTGCGCGCGCGGCACGGGCTTGGAACCGTCTCCAATCCGGTATTTCCCGAGATGTTCCGCAGGCCCGCGACGTCTGTGGGCGGGACGCTTCTCGCGGGGGAGCTCCTGCGTGACGGCGGCATCGTGCACACGCCCGCGGGCGGCACGCATCACGCCTTCCCCGACCGCGCCGCCGGGTTCTGCTACTTCAACGATCCGGTCTTCGCGATCCTGTCCCTGAGGGCGCACGGCGCGCGGCGGGTCGCCTATGTCGATATCGACGCGCATCACCCCGACGGGGTGGAGCACGCCTTCGCACGGGACATGGAGACGCTGATGATCTCGATCCACGAGGAAGGCCGCTGGCCGTTCACCGGGGCGCTGGAGGATCGCGGAGCGGGAGACGTCTGGAATCTGCCGGTGCCGCGCGGCTTCGACGATACGGGCATGAGGATGGCGCTCGAGGACCTGATCGGGCCGCGGATCGCGGAGTTCCGCCCGGATGCCATCGTGCTTCAGAGCGGATCGGACGGTGTCGAGGAAGACCCGCTGTCGCGGCTCGCGATGTCCAACAACGCGCATTGGAGCGTCGTGGCCGCGCTCAAGCGGCTTGCGCCCCGGTTTCTCGTTCTGGGCGGCGGCGGCTATAATCCCTGGGCGGTCGGGCGGCTCTGGACGGGAAACTGGGCGGTGCTGAACGGCTACGAGATTCCCGACCGGCTGCCGGCCGGGGCCGAGGCGGTTCTGCGCGGGCTCACCTGGGAGCGGGCGTCGCGCGGTCGCAATCCGCCGGCGCACTGGTTCGAGACCCTGCGAGACGTGCCGCGCGAGGGACCGGTGCAGCCCGAGGTGCGGGAGCGGTTGAAGGCGTTGTCGGAACGCGCGAAGGTCTGGGCATGACCCGGAGCTTCGTCGCCATTCCGATGCCCGAGGACGCCGCCGCCCGGCTTGCCAACCTCGTGCGCGGTCTGCCGGTCGGGCGGAAGGTGCCGGAGGAGAACCTGCACCTGACGCTGTGCTTCCTGGGCGCTGTTTCCGACGACGGGCTCGAAGAGCTGCACGATGCGCTGTCCTCGGTGCGGTCGGGGCCGGTCGAGGTGCGCTTCGACGGTCTTGGCGTCTTCGGCGAGGAGAAGCCGAGGGCGGTCTGGGCCGCGGTCGCGCCCGATCCCGCGCTCGTGGCCTTGCAGAAACAGGTCGAGCGCGCAGCGCGGAAGGCCGGAGTGCAGCCCGAGGCGCGGCGCTTCGTGCCGCACGTCACGCTGGCGCGGCTCAAGGGCCACCGTGAGGACGCGGCGCCGCTGGCGAAGTTCCTCGGCGCGAAGGGCGCGGTCTCGGCGCCGCCGGTCAGGGCCGTCGCGTTCTCGCTGATGTCGTCGCGGCTCCGGCCCGAGGGGGCGGTCTACGAGGAGCTGGCGCGGTATCCGATGATGGGGTGAGAGCGCGCCGGGGGAGGGGGCCGTCTGCCCCCTCTGCGCCTTCGGCGCATTCACCCCCGAGGATATTTGAGGACAGATGGAGGCCGCGCGTCGTCAGCGCGGGTTCGGGGTGCGCCCCGACAGCACCTCGGCCATCCAGTCCGCGTCGATGTTGCCGCCGCAGAGGATGACGCCGACCTCTCTGCCCCGCATCCGGTCCGTCTCCTGCAGGAGACCCGCGAGCGGCGCGGCGCCGGCGCCTTCGGCGAGGTTGTGGGTGTCGGTGAAGTAGGCGCGAATCGCCTCGGCGACCTCGTCGTCGGAGACGGCGACGATCCGGTCCGCGCCGGTCGAATAGATGTCGAAGGCCTCGCGGACGGGCACGCGGACGGCCATGCCGTCGGCGAAGGTGCGGGCGGTCGCGGTCTCGACGAGCCGTCCCGCCTCGACGGAGAGCCTGGCACAGGCGGCGGCCTCGCTGACGACGCCGACGATCTTGGTGTCGAGCCCCAGCGCGTCCCGCGCCGAGATCAGGCCGCAAATGCCCGAGCCGCAGCCGATCGGGACGTAGACCGTGTCGAGGTCGGGCCTCGCGGTGAAGAGCTCGAGCGCATAGGTGGCGACGCCGCGTACGAGTTCGCGGTGGAATGGCGGCACGATGAAGAGCCCTTCCTCGGCGCCGACCCGGAACGCTTCCTCGCGCGCCTGGTCGAAGTCGTCGCCGTGTTCGACGAGGTCGGCGCCGAAGGCGCGCATCGCGGCGTTCTTCTCCGGCGAGTTGCCGCGTGGGACGTAGACCACCGGGCGCAGACCGGCCGCGCGGGCGGCCATCGCCTGACCTTGTCCGTGATTGCCGCGCGTCGCGGTGATGATGCCGGGGCAGCCGGGCTGCGTCCGGACGAGCCAGTCGATCAGCGTGATCGCGCCGCGGACCTTGAAGGCGCCCGTGGGCGTGTGATTCTCATGCTTGACCCAGACCGTCGCGCCGGTGCGTTCCGCCAGAAGCGGCCAGGCGTATTGCGGCGTGGGCGGCATCCGGCGGTGGACGAGGCGCGCGGCCTCCTCGAGGTCCGATCTGGTGAACATTGGCGGCTCCCTGATTGCGAAGCCGTTCTGAGGCCTGCGGAGCGGCGAGGCAAGACGGCTCAAGTCCGCCGATCGTCCGCGTCGCCCTGTGGATAACGCCGGATCCTCTTGTGATCGGGTGCTCGATTGCCGTATTGTATTTACGGGGCTGTCTGTTCCGGACCGGCGTCCGCCAGCGGAGACGTGAGCGAGCCGAGACCGGAGTGACCAATCGAGTGGGACGACATCTGCGGTTTCCGAACGGGCCGCATGTAATTGTTGCGTGTGGGGTGACGATTGGACGATCTCGAAAGCGGTCTCGAACGGGAACGCCCTGACGTTCTCGAAGCTCTCAAGTCCATGAACTGGGAAGAGCGGCTGGAGAAGGCGCGCGAGAAGCGCAAGGCCGCGCTGAGTCGCAAGACCAACGATCCCAAGGCGCCCGTCATCCGCGGCGTCGACGCTGCGGACATGCTTAAGCGCGCCGAGGCGGCCGACCTGGCGCCGCTGCCGGCCGCCGGAGAGCGCGGGTTCCCCTCGCCGATCGACGAGCGGACGTTGCGCGGACAGACGCCCGTGGTCTCGCCCGGACTGGCCTCGGTGCGGGAGGATCCGGTCGAGCCGCGCGCGCCCGGGGTGTCCGCGCCGACTGCTGTGGTGGCAGCCGACAGCGTGGCGGATGTGCCCTCTGCACCTCGCCCTGAGCCGGGTCGCGAGCCGGAGCGCTCCGTCGCGGCGAAGATAGGCTTCGGCTTCGGCCTCGGGATCGGGATCGGCACCAGCGTGGTCGCCGTGGCGCTGCTCTTCACGCGGGGCGGTCCGAGCGAGTTCTTCGCGGCTCCCGCGCCGGCCGTCGCTCCATCCGTCTCCGCGTTCCCCCCGACACGGCCGATCCCGGCGCTGCCGGGCGCGGTGCCGGATGTCTCCGCGCTCGCCGTGGCCGCAGTCGCGCCGTCCGCTTCGGAGAGCGTTCCGCTCGCGCCACCGGCCGGCGCGGGCGCCTTGCCGTCCCTGGTTCTGCCGGGCGGGTCGCCGCAGATCGCGGCGCTGGCGCCGGAGCGGGGCGTTCCACGGCCGGTGGATGACCTGTCCGGGATCAGGGGCCTGGCGCGGGATCGCGCGGGGGTCTCGTTCGTGGCGGGCGCCGCACCGTCGGGGCTGGGCCTGCCCGGACGTGCCGACGCGAGGCCCGCGGCCATCGGGCCGGCAGGGGTGCCCGTCGTCGCGAGCCGGGCGCCGGCCCTTGCGGGCGCGACGGTGTCGAACGCAGGCGCCGATATCGGTGTCTCCACACCGGTCCCGGCTGTGCCCCTCGCTCCGCCGACGCTCACCCTCGCCAGCACGGGCGGACAGGACAGGGTTCCCCGGATCGCGACGGCGCCGCTCTCCCGATCCCCCGCGATCCAGGTGACGCTCGTGGCCTTCGACGCGCCGTCCGGGCTGCCGGCGCGTGGCGCGCTTTCGACGGCGATCCAGACCCGTCCGGCCGCGCCAGACCCGGCGGACTTCGCCGAGCCGGCGTCCGGCGGCGATCCGGGGCTTCGGATGGCGGCGCTGGAGCCGCCCCGGGCGCTGCCGGAGGCGGACGCGGAGCCACTCGTTCCCGGGGCGGACAGTGTATTCGTCCACCTCAACGCCCCCGAGACGGTTCCCGACGGCGATATCGGCAGCGTGACGGCGGGTCTCGCGGAGGCCGGGGTCGCTCTCAGCAAGGTCCGCGAGGTCTCCTTCAAGGTCAGCGAGACCCAGGTGCGCTATTTCCATGCGCGCGACGCGGCCGCGGCCGGGGCGCTGGCCGATCTCTTCGGCGGCCGGGCACGGAACTTCACGGATTTCCGGCCCTCGCCGCCCGACGGGACGCTCGAAGTCTATCTCGCCGGCGATCGCGTCGCACCTCCGCCACCCGCGCGCGCCGCGCCGAGGCGGGCGCAGCCGAGCGCGGCCGACCTCTTGCGCGACAGGATCGTTCAACGGCTCAGGAGAGGAGATCACCTGTGACCCGCCCGACAGCGCGCGCGGTCGGCGCCCCGACCGGACGCGCGGACCACGACAACAGCGAAACGTCAGCCAGAAGGCCGCGACATGCCTAGCACCCGTCTCATCGCCGTCATCACCGCCCTTACCTGTCTTGCCGGCGCGCCCGGCGCCTACGCCGCCTACACCGTCGACCAGCTTCGCGACATCGAGACCCTGATCGTGTCGAAGAACTGCGGCGGGCTCCGGCTCTACATCGAGCGGAACCCCGGTCTCACGGAGGGAAGCGACCCGCTCGCCGTCGAACTGCGCTCGTTCGCGAGCGGGGTCGACACCGGGCTGATCGACTGCCTGTCGCGGGACGCCGACACCGTCACGCGGAACGAGACGCTGTCGTCGATCACGACGCGGCAGTACTGACGGGACGCGGGCGGGCATCGGGACCATGGCCGCCACGCCCACCATCGCCTGCATCGTCGAGCCGCGATTTCCCGGCGGCACGTCCTCGGCCGTGGCGCGGGAGCTTGCCGTTCTTCGCGACCGGTTCGCGGTGGAGGTCCACGGGATCGGGTCGCGGATGTTTCGCGATCGCCCGGTCGCGCCGGTGCTGGAGCGGGCGCTCGACGACCTGAGGCTGCCGCTGCGCATGGGGGCGCCGCAGATCTCCGCCGATCTCGTGGTCGTTCACAACCCGTCGTTTCTCAAGTTCGACGAGGATCTCGCGCCGCGGATCGTCGCGCGCGAACTCGTGGTCGTGACGCACGAGAACATGCTGCGGCCGGGCGGGCTCGAGGCGTTCGACGCCGCGCATTGCCTGCGGCTGATCGACCGGTCGTCGCTTGCCCTTCGGAAGTCGCTTGCGCCGGTCTCGGCCTACAACCGCTCGACGGTCGCGGACTGGCTCGCCGCGCATCCGGACTTCGCGGGCTGGGGCCTGCTCGACGGCGATTGGACCAATATCTGCGATTTCGACATCGAGCCGCCGACGGAGCGTCCGGCGGACCGGCGCGGCCGGCATTCCCGCCCCGGCTTCGAGAAGTTCCCGGCAGCGGAAGTGATGGATATCTGCTTTCCCGCTCATGCCGAGGAGAACGTCATCCTTGGCGGCGACAGTCTTCTGACCGGAGAGACGTCACGGCCACACTGGCGGATCATTCCGTTCAGGGGGATTGAAATCGACAGCTATTTCAAGATGATAGACTTCATGGTCTATTTCACGGCGGCAACCTGGCGGGAAAGCTTCGGTCGTGTCCTCGCCGAGGGCGTCGCGGCGGGAAAGGTCGTGATCTCGGACCCCGACACGGCGTCGATCTTCGCAGGCGCCGTCATGCCGGGCCGACCGGAGGACGTCGACGGCATCGTCGCCGGCTTCGTCGAGGCGCCGTCGCGCTATGTCGATCACGTCCTGTCCGCGCAGGAGGCCCTGACCGCGTTTTCCGCCGACGCCTTCCTCGCGCGGCAGGCGCCGCTTTTCGAGCGCCTCTCGCGGCGGGCCGCATGATCCTCCTCGAGGCAGGACGACGGTCCGAGCGTGGCTTCGACGCGAAGATGATCTTCGCGGCGCAGCTGTCAGACCGCGGACATGCCGTCGTCATCGACGAGGAGACGGTCCCCGACAAGTTCGAGCGCAGCCAGAAGTACGAGGTGGCGCCCTACCTCGCGCGGATCGACGGGCCCCGGATCTCGACCGTCCTCATGATCGGAGCGGAGGACATCGACGACGCGACTCTGGCCCGGCTTCGCGGGCTCGGTCTCGGCCCGGACGTCCGGGTCGTCGCGATCGGGCGCTTCCCGGACCGTCAGTCCGAGATCGGGGCCCGGTCCCGGCTCGCATATGCGCTGGGCCGGGAGCCGGGAACGTTCAATATATCAGATCATTACAAGGGCGATCTTCATGTGACGGCACTGTCGCCGCTCGCGGCTCTCGAAATCCCGGCAGCCGCGTCCATCGCGGACGTGCCCGAGGTGTTCCTCTTTTTGCCGGCAGAGTGGCTCGACGAGCCCCAGACGCTTCCGATCCTTGCGGCCTTCGACAACGTTCCCGGCTTTCGCCTGAACGTCGTCATGCCGAGCGCGGGCAAGGATGTCGTGAAGCGGTCGCGCTACACCGGGCTCAACGTCTTCGGGTATTCCGAACTGGGGCCCTCGATCCTCGCCCGCCGCGCGGACGTCGCCGTCTTCTACGGCGACGCGGTGCCGGGAGAACGCATGGCTGCGCTGGCCGTCGACTTGATGGCGTCCGGCAAGCCCGTCGTGGATTGCACGCAGAACGCGTCGTTCCAGACCTCGGGCGCGCCGGTCCTGCGCGGACCTGAGGAACTGGCGGCGCTCCAGAACTTCCTCGAGTTCACCGTCCTCGTGAACGCCGACAGCATCGGCCGCGAGGCACGGTTGAGCCCGTGGCTCGAAGCGCGGCGACTTTCGAAGCTCGAGGCGGAGTTCGGACTTGCCCCGCCGGCGCGACCCGATCCCGTCGCCCCGGATGCGCGCGTGCTCTTCATGCCGACGAACGGGAACGGACTGGGTCACGCGCAGCGGTGCGCGCTGATCGCCGACGAGTTCGAAAAGCCGGAGCGGGCGAGCTTCGCGGCCTTCCCGACCTGCGTGCCGCTGATCAAGGGCAGAGGGTTTCCCTGCCTGCCGCTCGTCCAGAAGAGCCCGGATTTTCCCGAGGACTACGCGAACGATATCGTGAACTACCTCCGGCTGCGCCGGACGCTGTCGCCCGCCGATCACCTCGTCTTCGACGGCGGCTACGTGTTCGAGTCGATCTTCCGCACGATCCACGAAACCGGCTGCCGGGCGACATGGATCCGCCGGGGGCTCTGGCGGCCGGGGCAGATTTCCGAAGCCCAGATTGAGCGGGAGCGCATCTTCAATCGGATCATCCTGCCCGGGGAGGCGTTCGAGGAGTTGAACGCGGACTATTCCCAGGGACACCGCATGCGTCGGGTCGGGCCGATCGTCCAGCCCACGCCGGGGACCGATCCGGCGGGCGTGCGGACCCGGCTCGCCCGGATGCTAGGCGTCGAATTCGACAGCCTCGTCGTGACGATGCTTGGCGGCGGGGTCGCGGCCGACCGCTCCGCCCAGCTTCAGCGGGTCTGCGGGCTGCTCGCGCGGCGGCCCGGATGCCTGCACCTGATCGTGGTCTGGCCGAACTCGAAGATCGCGCCCGGCATCTACGGCTGGGAGAACACGCATGTCGTGCGGACCCACAATTCGCTCGCATTGTGCACGGCCGCGGATTTCGTCGTCTCAGCGGTGGGCTACAATTCGTTCCACGAGCTGATGTATCACCGGATCCCGTCGATCTTCGTGCCGCAGGTCGCGCCCTACATGGACGACCAGGAGCGGCGCGCGCGGGCGGCGTCGGACCGCGACCTCGCGGTGACGGTTCTGGCGCATGAGCTCCTCGGTCTCGAACGCGCCGTGTCGGGCATGTTCGCGGGGCAGGGTGCGGAGATTCGCCAGAGGCTCGAGGCGCTCGAGCTTCCCGAGACCGGCAATCGCGCCGCCGCAGGGTTGATCGAGGAGGAACTCTGCCCATGAACGACAATTTCTGGTTCGACGTCGTCACCCGGATCACTCCGGACGAACCCGTGGACCTCGATCCGGTGGTGTTCGATCACGTGGCCGACGAGGTGTCCCGCGAAGTCGCCGCGCGCGGCCGTGCGGCGGTGGCGGCGCCGTCCTCCAGGCTCTGGGAGCGGGACGAGACGCGGTCGCACATCGGCATCCGGATCGCGCGGACCCATCCCGATGCCCTGCATCTCGCGCTCCGCCTCGCGTCGGCCGCGGCTGAACGCGGCGTGGTGCCGGTGATCGTCTCGAGCCTCGACCGGACGGGGCTCGAAAGGTTCGGTTTCCGCGTCGAGCGGCTGCCCTCCGGTCCGCCCGACGAGATGGCGCGCTGCGAGGAGGAGGTCCGCAAGCTCTGGGACATGCCGATCATCATCGATCTGGAGGATGCCGCGGATCTCGGCTGAGCGTGGCTCCGCCCGTCTCCGACCATGGAACAAGATCCGCGTCGGCCGCCGTCGGGCGGTCAGTCGATCCCGATCTCTCCCAGCACGGCGAAGGCTTCGTAGGGCGCCAGTTGAACGGTTCCGCCCAGCTCGACTCGCGGCGCGACGTTGTGGACGAGGGGCCTGCCGCTGACACGCATACCGGCCGGAACGTCGAAGGTCAATTCGGTCCCGGTGAAATTGGCGATGACCGAGAGACGCTGGCCGTCGGCTTCCCGCGCGTAGGCCATGACGGCGGGATCGCCCTCCGCGAAGCCCACGAAGCGGCCGTGCGAGACGATCCCGAGCGTTTTTCGGAGTGCGATCAGCCGCTTGTAATGCGCGATGACGCCATCCGGATCGGCGAGATCGCGGGCGACGTTGATCTCGGCGTGGTTCGGGTTGACGTCGATCCAGGGCGTGCCGTCGGTGAACCCCGCCTGCGGGCCGCCGGACCACTGGACCGGCGTGCGGGCGTTGTCGCGGCCGTTTTCCCGTGCGGCGGCGAGGAAGTCCTCGGGCTCCATGCCCTCCGCCACCTTGTCGCGGTAAAGCCCGAGCGTCTCGAGATCGCGGAACTGCTCGATATGGGTGAACGCGGTGTTCGTCATCCCGATTTCCTCGCCCTGATAGACGAACGGCGTGCCCCGCATGAGATGGACGACCGTCGCGAGCATCTTCGCCGAGCGTCTGCGGTACCGTCCCGGATCGCCGTATTTCGAGACCTGCCGCGGCAGGTCGTGGTTCGACAGGAAAAGCGAATTCCAGCCGTCGTCGGCGAGCGTGCGCTGCCAGGTGAAGAGCTCCCCCTTGAACCGGGTGAGGTCGAACGGTTTCGGCGCCCACTTGCCGTGTTCCTCGTCCTCGAAGGCGGTGACATGGTTGAACTGGAAGACCATGTCGAGCTCGCCCCGGTCGCGCCCGCAATAGAGAAGCGCCGTTCGCGGGCTGACGGACCAGCTTTCTCCCACGGTCACCACGTCGCGGCCCGCGAGCGTCTCGCGGTGCATCTCCTGGAGATAGTCGTGGAGCTTCGGGCCTTCCTCCATGACGCCGAGATCGACGTCCTTGCCGAGAAGCGAGATCACGTCCATCCGGAAGCCGCCGATCCCGCGGTCGAGCCACCAGTTCATCATGTCGTAGATCTCGCGCCGCAGCGCCGGGTTGGACCAGTCGAGGTCGGGCTGATGCGGGCTGAAATGGGCGTAGTAGTACTGGCCGATCTCCGGCACCCGGTTCCAGGCCGACCCGCCGAAGGTGGCTCGGTCGGCCGAGGGCGGGCCTCCGTCGGGGGCGGGCGGACGCCAGATGTAATAGCGGTGCTCGGGTGAGGACGGATCGGCGAGCGCCGTCTCGAACCAGTGGTGGCGGTTCGAGGTGTGGTTGACGACGAGGTCCATCACGATGCGGATGTCCCGGTCCCGGGCCGCGGCGATCAGACGGTCCATGTCGTCGAGCGTGCCGAACTCGGGCGCGATCGCGCGGTAGTCGGCGATGTCGTAGCCGTTGTCCTCCATCGGCGAGGCGTAGACCGGTGAAAGCCAGATGAAGCCGATGCCGAGGTCGGCGAGATAGTCGAGCCTGCCGATGATACCGGGGATGTCGCCGATGCCGTCGCCGTCGCTGTCGGCGAAGCTCCGCGGCCAGATCTGATAGCCGGTGGCGCGTTGCCACCACGGGATCTCTAGGGCCGCGCCCGAGGTCGCGAGGCCGTCTGCAAGGTGCGCGGTGTCTGCCGTCATCCTGTCCTCCCCGGTAGGAAAGGTCCTGCACTGCGGGGAGGTTCCCCGTCCAGTCTTCCGGCCAGCGTCTGCGCTAGAGCGGCGTCGCGAAGGAACGGCTCGTCCGGCCTTCGGCCGTCCGGCGCGCCTCTTCCTCCGCGATGGCGGCGTCGAGCCCTGTGCGGTCGGTGAGTCCGTGTATGTTGGCGCGTGTCGGAATTGCCTCGACGAAATGGATGAAGCGTTCGTGCGCGACGTCGTGAAGACGGCGGAGCTCGCCCAGCGGGTCGGGATGGTCGTCGGCGCGCAGGTCGAGCCAGGGATAGTCCTCGCCCCGGTGGATCCGGAGCGCGGCGGACTGCCGGCCGCGCTTGTCGCCGCCCGCGGCCTCGCCCGCTTCCATCGCCGTCATCAGGCGCTCGGCGAGGGGGAGGTGCATGTGGGCCGTGTAGGCCGCCAGCGCGTCCGCGATCACGGCCTCGTCGGCGAGCATGTTGCCCGCGACGGAAACGCCGTCGCCGATGAGATGGCCGCACCATTCCGTGCAGCGCCCGCCGGTATGCGCGGCCGAGCGGCCCTCGGCGTCGATCGCGTGGATCTGGCGCAGGCCTTCGCCCCGGTCGTGCGTGACGAGATCGGCGACCACGGTTTCCGCGGCTTCGCCCGCGGCGAGCCGGTCCGCCGCGTCGATGCCCCAGAGCGGGCTGATGAAGGCCTGCGTGGCCACGGCGCAGCGACCGGGCCGGATGTGGGGGACGAGCGCGCCCACGGCGAAGAAGCGGCTTGCGACGGCGACGCCGTAGAAGCCGGTCTCGGGGTCGCGCGCGACGATGGAGTAGGTCATCGGGCTGTGTCTCCTTCTCAGCGACCGACCGCGTAGGCCTGCATCAGGCGGGGCGTGGCCGCGGCCTTGAGCATGCCGTCGGGCGACCGTGATGCTGCGGTGAGGCGGCCCACGGTCCAGGGCTCGGCCACCTCGACGTCGTGGCCGCGCGCGCGAAGGTCGTCGATGACGGCGTCCCCGAAGGCGGGCTCGACCATGAGGTGGCCGGGTTTCGTGCCGCGCGGGTAGAACGACGCCTGGAAATGGCCGGTGTGGAAAAGCGGCGCGTCGATCGCCTCCTGCAGGTTCATCCCGCCATGGACGAGGCGCAGGAAGAGGATCAGCTGCCACTGGTCCTGCTGATCGCCGCCCGGCGTGCCGAAGGCGTGCCGAGTTCCGTCCGGCGCTTGGGCCATCGAGGGCGACAGCGTGGTGCGCGGGCGGCGGCCGGGCGCCAGGGAGGTGGGCAGCCCGTCATCGAGCCAGAACATCTGCGCGCGCGAGTTGAGCGGCATGCCGAGGCCGGGGACGACGGGCGAAGACTGGAGCCAGCCGCCCGACGGCGTGGCCGAGACCGAATTGCCCCACTGGTCGATCACGTCGATATGGACGGTATCGCCCCGGCGCTCGGTCAGGTGTGCCATCGTCGGTTCTCCGGCGCCCATGCCGGGCCCGGCCACGGTCTTGGCCGCCGCGCGCGCGAGCGCCGCGTCGGCCCAGGCCTCGTAGCCGTTGATCCGGCCGGGTCGCTGCTCGCGCGAGGCGGTCGCGCCGATGAGGTCGCGCCGGCCTTCGGCGTAGTTGCGCGAGAGAAGCGTGTCGACCGGGATCGCGGTGTGCAGGGGATCGCCGTAGTAGGCTTCGCGGTCCGCGAAGGCGAGCTTCATCGCCTCGCTGACGCGGTGGACGAACTCGGCCCCGCGCAGGTCGCTCGCGCCGATGCCCGTGCCTTCGAGCATGCGGAGCGACTGGAGGAGGGTCGGGCCCTGGGTCCAGATCCCGCCTTTCCAGACGGTCCAGCCGTCGTAATCGACGGCGAGGGGGGCCTCGTACGAGGCCTCCCAGGTCGCCATGTCCTCGCCCGTCAGCACGCCCTTCCGGCGGTCTCCCGCGGCGTCCATCACGCAGGCGTCTGCCATCCAGCCGTCGATCGCCTCGGCGATGAAGCCCTTGTAGAAGGTCCGGCGCGCCGCCTCGATCTGCGCATCGCGACCGCTGACCGCTTCGGCCTCCTCGAGCAGCCGCTCCCACGTGTCCGCGAGAGCCGGGTTCCTGAAGAGGTCCCATGCCTGAGGCGCGGTGCCGCCCGGCAGCCAAGTCTCGTGGGAGGTAGGCCATTCGTCGCGGAAGAAGTCGGCGAGGCCCGCGATGGTCGCGGCCACGCGCGGCAGGACCGGGTGGCCGTGGCGTGCGTAGTGGATCGCCGGCTCGAGGATGTCGCGCAGCGGCAGGCGGCCGTGGTCGCGGAGCATCAGCATCCACGCGTCGAAGGCCCCCGGGATGACCGTGGCGAGGAGACCCGAGCCCGGGATCAGCTCGAGACCCTCGGCGCGGTAATGCGCGATCGTGGCCTTCGCCGGGGCCGTGCCCTGGCCGCAGACGACGGTCGGCGCATCGTCCCCGGCTAGGCGGATGAGCGCGGGCATGTCGCCCAGCGGTCCGTTGAGATGCGGCTCGACGACGTGGAGGACAAAGCCCATTCCGGCGGCTGCGTCGAACGCCGTGCCGCCCCTCTCGAGAAGCCGCATGCCGACCGCCGAGGCAATCCAGTGGGTCGAGGCGGCGACGCCGAAGGTGCCCTTGATCTCGGGGCGGGTGGTGAATGTCATGGGGAAATCCTGAAACTCATGTGTCGCGCGGGTCGAGCGCGTCGCGAAGACCGTCGCCCAGCAGGTTGAATCCGAGCACGACGAGGAAGATCGCGATGCCGGGGTAGAGCGCCATCCAAGGCGCCTGTTCGAGGAAGTTCTTGGCGATGTTCAGCATCGAGCCCCACGAGGGCGCGGGCGGCTGCTGGCCGAGACCGAGGAACGACAGCGATGCCTCGGCGATGATCGCGGTGGCGATCGTCAGCGTCGCCTGCACGAGGATCGGCGGGAAGATGTTGGGCAGGATGTAGCGCCGCACGAGGGCCAGGTGGCCCACGCCGATGGCGCGGGCGCTTTCGACATAGTCCTCGGTCATGACCGACATCGTCTGGCCGCGGGCGAGACGGATGAAGATCGGCATGGCCGAGAGGCCGATGGCGATCATCGCGTTGGTCAGCGACGGGCCGAGGAAGGCCGCGAGGGCGATCGCGAGGATCAGGAAGGGCGCGGCGAGAAGCGCCTCGGTGAAGCGGGAGATGATCGCGTCGGTCCAGCCCCTGCGGTAGCCCGCGAGCACGCCGAGCGGCACGCCGAGGGCGACGGCGAACAGGACAGAGACGACGCCGGCCAGAAGCGAGGCCTGCGCGCCCCAGATCATCCGGGAGAGCACGTCGCGGCCGATCTCGTCGGTGCCGAAGGGATGCGCGGCCGAAGGCGCCTTGCGAACCGCGGCCCAGTCGGTTTCCGTCGGGCCCGGGATGGGCAGGATCGGGGCGAGCAGGGCCACGAGCACGAAGAACACCACGAGGACACCGCCGAGGATCGCCGCGGGGTTCTTGCGGAACTTCGCCCAGGCGCGGCTGCGCTTCTTGGGAAGCGCCGGATCCGCCCCGGCGGCGTGGGGATCGACGACGGCCGTCATGTGTCCCTCATGCGCGGATTGAGCACGCGGTAGGCCGCGTCGGCGAGAATGTTCATGAAGATGAAGGCGATCCCGGTGCAGAGCACGATGCCCTGCACGACGGCGTAATCGCGATTGAACACCGCGTCGACCACCAGCTTGCCGAAGCCCGGGATCGTGAAGATCTGCTCGGTCAGCACCGCGCCCGCGAGAAGCTCGCCGAAGATAAGCGTGGTGACCGTCACCACCGGGACGAGCGCGTTGCGCAGCGCGTGCTTGATGAGCACGGTATGCTCGCGCAGGCCCTTGGCGCGGGCGGTGCGCACGTAGTCGGACTTGAGCACGCTCAGCATGGCGGAGCGCGTGTGCCGCATCAGCGTGGCCGCGATCGCGGTGCCGAGCACGAAGGCCGGCATGATCATCACGCGGATCGATTGCAGCGGGTCCTCCGAGAACGGCTGATAGCCGGAGGCGGGCAGCCAGCCGAGTTTGACGGACACGAGCAGGATGAGCATGATCCCGAGCCAGAAGTTCGGTACGGAAAGGCCTGAAAGCGCGACGACATTCGCGACCCAGTCGATCCAGGTGCCCTTCTTGTAAGCGGAGATCACGCCGGCCGGTATTCCGATCGCCATCGCGATGACGAGCGCCATGAGGGCGAGCTGGAGCGTGACGGGGAGCTTTTCTCCGATCAGTTCCAGAACCGGCTGCTGGGTCCGGAGGGACGTGCCGAGATCGCCCTGAAGCGCGTTGCCCGCCCAGGTCATGTACTGCACCGGAATCGGGTCGTTCAGCCGGTATTTCTCGCGCAGGAACTCGATCACTTCGGGGTCGCGTTCTTCCCCCGCCATGACGAGCACCGGGTCGCCCGGCAGCAGTTTCTGCATGCCGAAGACGAAGATCGAAATCAGGATGATCGTCGGGATCGCGATCAGAAGGCGACGCGCGAGGAAGGCGAGCATGGGATCGGCTCCAATCGAGGAACGGGCCCGGGGACGCCCCGGGCCCGCGCGTTGCTTATTCCGCGAAGCTCGCGCCCTGGAGGCGGATCATCCCGTCGGGGTAGGCGGTGAAGCCCTCGATCTTGTCGTCGAGCGCCCAGATCCAGACCGGGTGGTAGAGATAGATGATCGGCATGTCGCGCTGCTGGAGCGCGATGGCCGCATCGTAGCTCTCCTTCCGGACCGGCGTATCGTTCGAAAGCCGCGCCTCGTCGAGCAGCCGGTCCATTTCGGGATCGGAGTATTTCGAGTCGTTGATCCCGCCGCCCGTGGTCATGAACTGGTGGATGTTGCCATCCGGATCGACGCGGCCGGACCAGCCGATCTGGCTCGCGGTGTAGGCGCCCGCGGACTGGTCGGAGAGGAGCGTCGCGAATTCCTTCGCGGCGAGCTCGATGTCGATGCCCGCCTCGGACGCCATTGCCTGGATGACCTGCATCACCTGCGTCTGGACCGGGTTGTTGGCGACCTGGACCTCTATGGTCATGCCGTCGCCGTAGCCCGCCTCGGCCAGAAGCGCCTTGGCGGCCTCGACGTCGCGCTCCGGAAGCGGGAAGGCGTCGTTGTACCAGGGCGAGGTCGACGCGTAGGGCTGGTTGCCCGGCGCGAAGGCACCCTCGAAGACCACCTGGTTGAGCGCGTTCCGGTCGATGGACAGCGACAGCGCCTGACGGACAAGGTTGCTCTCGCCCAGCGGGTTGTTCGCCCGGTCGCCGTTGCCGACGTTGATGGTGATGCCCTGATAGCCGAGCGACGTGGCCTTCTCGAGGGTCAGCCCGTCGTCACTCTCGACCGACCCCACGTCGGTCGCCGCGAGGCGCTCCAGCATGTCGAGATCGCCGGCGCGCAGGTTCGCGAGGCGGACCGTCGTGTCCGGGATCGGCAGGAAGGTAACGCTGTCGAAGTTGATCGCGTCGGCGTTCCAGTAGGCGTCGAACTTCTCGAGCACGATCCGGTCCTGCTGGATCCGCTCCTTGAACATGAAGGGGCCGGCGCAGACCGGGTTCAGGCCGAATTCGACGCCCGCCTCCGCGGTCGCCTTCGGCGAGAGCATCATGCCCGAGCGGTCGGCGAACTGGGCGATGAGCGTCGCGTCCGGCGCCGAAAGGTTGAACCTGATGGTGTACTCGTCGACGACCTCCCAGCTCTCGATCGAGGACACCTCGGATTTCCTGCGGCTTTCGTCGAGGTTCTTGGAGCGGTCGATGTTGGCCGCCACGGCCTCCGCGTTGAAGGGCTCGCCGTCGTGGAACGTCACGCCCTCGCGCAGCGTCATGGTGAGCTCGGTGCCGTCGTCGTTCCAGTCCCACCCGGTGGCGAGCATCGGGATGATCTCGAGGTCGGGCGTGATGTCGACGAGCTTGTCGCAGAGCGAGGCGTAAACGATCCGCCCCACAAAGGTGCGCGACTGGTCGGGGTCGAGCACGTCGGGATCTTCCTGAAGACCGATCCTGAGGTCCTGTGCGTGCGCGAGCCCCGTCGTCAGGGCGAGCAGCGCGGCTATGCTGAGTGTACGTCCGAAGCGCATGGTTTCTTACTCCTCTCTGCTGGACAATTCTTTTCGGGTCGTCGTCGTGGTCATCGCCGCACGCGCGGCGGCGTATCGTTCGAAGCGGCGGCGCGCCGCATCCGGGCGGGCGGTGTCCTCTTCCCGCACGCCGGTGAGATCGAGGCTCTCGGCGAAGTGGCACGCCGCGCGGCGGCCGTCGCCCACCTCTCGAAGAAGGGGCCGGTCTGTCCGGCAGCGATCCTGCGCATGGGGGCAGCGGGTATGGAACCGGCAGCCCGGCGGCGGGGCGATGGGGTTCGGGGGGTCGCCTTCCACCGCGACGCGGGCCTTCCGGGCCCCGGCGGCGGGGACGGGGATCGCCGCCAGAAGCGCCTCGGTATAGGGGTGCCGCGGATCGGAAAAGAGCGCTTCGACCGGTCCGACCTCGACGATCTCGCCCAGATACATCACCGCGACCCGGTCCGACATGTGCCGGATGACGGCGAGGTCGTGGGCGATCACGATGAGCGTGAGACCGAATTCGTCCTTCAGATCCTCGAGGATGTTGACGACCTGCGCCTGGATCGAGACGTCGAGCGCGCTCACCGGTTCGTCGCCGATCAGGATGCGCGGCGAGGACGCCAGCGCGCGGGCGATGCCGATCCGCTGGCGCTGGCCGCCGGAGAACTCGTGCGGATAGCGGTCCGCATGCTCGGGGCGAAGCCCGACCCTGACGAGAAGCCGCGCGACGGCGGCGCGCCTGTCGGACGGTGCCCCGATGCCATGGGTCCGCAGCGGCTCTTCGACGAGCGCGCCGACCGTCATGCGCGGGTTCAGCGACGAGAACGGATCCTGGAAGATGAACTGCATCTCGCGGCGCAGGGCGCGAAGCTCGGTCTGGCTGAGGTCGCCGATGTCGCGGCCGTCGTAGACGACCTGTCCGGCGGTCGGTTCGATCAGACGGACGAGGAGGCGGGCGAGGGTGGACTTTCCGCAGCCCGATTCGCCCACGATGGCGAAGGTCTCGCCCTGGCGGATCGCGAGATCTACGCCGTCAACGGCGCGAACGACCGTCGGCTCGCCGAAGAGCGGTTTCTTCGTCACGAAGAGCCGTTCAAGCGCATTCGTCTCGAGGATCACAGGGGGCTGCGTCATGCGATCCGGACCTCACGCGACGGCGGTGCTGAGGCTTCGAGAGGCGCCCGCCAGCAGGCGACTTCGTGTCCCGGGGCAAGACGTGCAAGCGGCGGCGGCGCGGCGCAGTCGGGCCCGGCGAACGGACAGCGCGCGGCGAAGCGGCATCCGGTCGGCATGTCCGAGGGTGCCGGGACGGCGCCGGGGATCGTCACCAGCCGGTCTGAGCGGCCGCCGAGCGACGGCATCGAACTCATCAGGCCGAGCGTATAGGGGTGTTGGGGGTCGTCGAAAATGTCGGCGACGGAGCCGCTCTCCACGATCCGGCCCGCGTACATCACCGCGACCTTGTCGGCCATCTCGGCCACCACGCCGAGATCGTGGGTGATGAGGATGAGCGCGGCGCCCGTCTCAGACGAGAGCGTCCGCATGAGGTCGAGGATCTGGGCCTGAATCGTCACGTCGAGCGCGGTGGTCGGCTCGTCGGCGATCAGAAGCGCGGGATCGTTGGCGAGCGCCATCGCGATCATTGCCCGCTGGCGCATGCCGCCGGACAACTGGTGGGGGAATTCGTCGAGCCGCTTTTCGGGAGCAGGGATGCGGACCCGCTTCAGCATTTCGAGCGCCCGCGTACGGGCCGCCCCGGCCGAGACGTCGCGATGTTCCCGCACCGCTTCGGCGATCTGCTCCCCGATCCGGAGCGCCGGATTGAGCGAGGTCATCGGCTCCTGGAATATCATCGCCATCCCGTCGCCCCGGAGGCCCCGCAGCCCGGATGGCGACATCGAGAACAGGTCGGCTCCCTGGAACTCCGCCCGGCCGCCGGCGAGGCGGAGGGGCGGGGTCGACAGGAGCCCCATGAGCGCGAGCGCGGTCAGGCTCTTGCCGCAGCCGGATTCGCCCACGATGCAGAGCGTCTCTCCCGCGTCGAGGGAGACGGACACGCGGTCGACGATCGGCTCTGCGGCTCCGTCCATCCGGATCGAGAGATCCGTGACGTCGAGGAGCGGTGCTCCGGTCACGTCCCGTCCCCGCCGAGCGAGCGCTGCAGGTTGTCGGAGAGCGCCGTGAGGTGGTCGCGCATCGCCGCGGCCGCGCGCGCGCCATCGCGCGCCTCGATCGCGTCGATGATCCTGCGGTGCTGCCCATTGTAAAGCGCCATCGTCTCCGGGGTTCGCGCCTGGTGACGCTTCAGCTGCCATTCTTCGCCGAGGCGCACCTCGTCGATCAGCGTGAAGGCGGTGAGCATGATCCGGTTTCCGCCGATCCGCGCGATCAGCCGATGAAGCGCGCCGTCCCAGAGTTCGGCGGAATCTGCGTCAGCGGGGAAGGCCACGCGCTCGGCCAGGTGGCGGAGCCGGGCGACGTCCTCGGCTGTCGCGCGCCGCGCGCAGAGCTCAGCGAGCGCCGGCTCGATGCAGAGGCGCGCTTCCATGGTGACGAGCGGGTCGACCTCGGACACGATTTCCGCGGCGAGCGCTTCGGTGGGGTCGGGGGGCTGACCGGCGAAGGTGCCCTTGCCCTGCCGCCTCCAGATCAGGCCTTCGCCCTCGAGTGTCTCGAGGGCGCGGCGGACGTTGCGGCGCCCGGTCTCGAGTTCCGCGGCCAGGTTGCGCTCGGTCGGCAGGCGCCCGTCCGCGGGAAGCTGGTGGTTCTCGATCATTCGCCGGATGGCGTCGAGAACGCGTGTCGCTTCGGCGAACTGTCCCTGATCTTCCAGCACGCTTTCCCCTGTCCGGCCGAATCTTTTTCAGATTGGTTCTGCACCAAATAGAAATTGGTTCGGCCCTTGCGTCAACCCTCAATATTCGGATCGGCGCCGGGCGCGCTGGTCGAATGATCGCGGAAACGCCAACCCGCCGATCCCTTCGCGCATGTGAGGGACCGGCGGTGCAGGCTGCACTCAGTCTCCGGAGAGCCCGCCCGCGTTCCTGATCCGGGCGATCAGGGCGAGCGTCTTCTTCGGATCGGCGCGATAGGCCTCGCGGATGACCTCGATGTTGCGCAGGAACGGGTCCTCGGGTTCGCTGACGGTCTCGCCTTCGGTGACGCTCCGCGTCGCCTCGTTGTCT
>Ga0102938_10000758_pt1 | contig 24087 bp, 28 predicted proteins | sample SalPonR2_B_D2_MG_FD_84516 | JGI IMG/M metagenome (GOLD analysis project Ga0102938, IMG submission 84516) | Salt pond soil microbial communities from South San Francisco under conditions of wetland restoration - Salt Pond MetaG R2_B_D2_MG | ecosystem: Environmental > Aquatic > Marine >... | reverse complement strand
GTGCGCGGCGGGCCGACACGGTAAGCGAAGCTGGCGGCGAAGATGAACCACACGCTGGCGCCAGGGTTGACCGGGCTCCATGCCACCGCGAGGGCGGCGATCGCCGCAACGTGCCACAGGGCCGCGCTGCCGCGGCGGCGAAAGGCGCTGAAATAAAGCGCCAGGAACACGACGATACTCGCCGCACCGAGGATGATCTCGAGCGGGCCGGCGGGGCGAAAGAACCACGCGACGAAAAAGAAGCCGAGGTAGACGAGCCAGAGGTACGCCGTCCAGCCCTGCTCCGACTCCGGCGGCACCAGCCAGTGATGCAGCGCGCGCACTGTGCCGCGGGGGTTCAATGCAGCCGGGCCGCGCGGATGGCGAACTCGAAGTCGCCGGGTGCGCCGCTGACGAACACGCCGATCGCGCGCAACCGGCTCGGGTCGATGCCGGGCAACTCGGCAAAGTCGAAACGCGCGGCCCCGGCGCCCACGTCGCGCCAGGTCGGCGGGTCGCCCTCGGCCCCGCTGAAAAACATCACCCGGTAGTTGGCGGCGTTCCCGTCGAGTTCGATCTCGAGCCTGCGGTAGCCGGACAGGTCGGTTGCTTGCATGGCGACCTCGCTGGTGTTCCACATGGCGCCAGCATACGGAAAAGCGAAGCCGGTGCGCAGCGTGCCGGTCACCAACAGGCCCCTGTCCGCCGTATCCGCCGAGCTGAGCTGCGCTGTGGATCGGCCCTGCTGGTAGGCGTCGCTGGCGGCCATCCATCGCGTCGGCTGCGTCAGCAGGTCGATCGGCTCGCCGGGTCCGGCGGCCGGGTTTTGCGCCACGGCAGGCGAAGCGCCCGGCGCGCGCGCGGCGGCGCGCTCCAGCAAAACGCGATGGCCGTTCTTCCAGACGCCCGCGATGCGCGCGGTGGCGTCGATGTCCTCCAGCGGATTGCCCTCCACCAGCAGCAGGTCGGCGCGGCAGCCGGGCTGCAGGCAACCGCGGCCCGGCAAGCTGAACATGCGCGCGGGCGTGGAGGTCGCCGCGCGCAAGGCGGCGAGCGGCGCCAGGCCCGCTTCGACCAGCAGCGCGAGTTCGTGGTGCAGGCTCGCGCCCTGCGCCGTGCCGGGGTTGGGCGCATCGCTCCCTGCCAGCAGCGGCACGCCGGCCTCGTGCAGGGCACGCACACCCGCCAGGATCATCGGCCAGCGGTCCCGACGCGCCGCGGCCCCGGGAAAGGTCTGGCCCAGCGTCTGCGCCTGCATCGGCGACAGGCGCGCGCCCAAGACCGGGTGTTCGCTTAGCTCGGCGGCGGCCGAGCGGCCGTGGCTCGCGGCCAGCACCGTGGCGGTCGGCATGATCCAAATTCCTGCCGACTGTGCGGCAGCGATGAACTGCGCGTCCACCGGCGCATCGACGAACAGGTGCACCAGTCCGTCCACGCCCGCTTCGAGCGCCTGGCGGGCCGCGGCGTAGGTGGAGACATGGGCGACGGCCAGCACGCCGCGCGCATGCGCTGCGGCCACCAGGGCGCGCACGGTTTCCGGCGCGAGGGTCGGCAGCTCACCGCCCCAGCTCGAGCCGTCCTCGATGACGATCTTGATGTAATCGGACCCTTCCGCCAGCCGGGCCGCCACCCACGTGTCGGCGTCCGCCGTGGTCGGCGTCGGCACGGGGAAGCCGTACTGCGTGCCGTGGCCGCCGGGGACGGTGGCCAGGTAGCCGGCCGAAAACAGGTCGGCGCGCCGGGTGGCGGCGAGCGATTGGCGCTGGGCGCGAACCTGCGCCGACTCCATCGGCGGGCGAAACATGTCGAGCAGGGTCGTCACGCCGAAGCGCAGCGCGTCCTCCCGCGCCGGGCCGAAGGCATGCACATGAGCGTCGATCAGGCCGGGCAGCGCCGTCTTGCCGCGCCCGTCGATCACGGTCGCCGCGGCGGGCACTGCGATCCCGGGACCGGCGGCCAGCACCCGGCCGTCCCTGAGGATGACGATGGCGTCCTCCACGAAGTCGGTGCCGTCGAACAGGCGCACGCCGACGATGGCGGTTGTCGGCGCCTTGGCATCGCGCGGCGCGGGACCGGGCAGGCGCAGCAACACCAGCAGGAGCAGCCCGAGCAACACGCCGATTGCGATCATGTTTCTCATGTCTTTGCCCCTAGCGTCCCGCGCCGTCCAGCCGTCGCCAGCCCAGCACGGTGGCCGCGCCGAACAGCACGGTGAACGCCCCCAGGTTCGCCAGCGCCACACCCCAGTCGGCCGGTTTTGCGCCCGTGACGTCGAGCGCGAGGGCTGCCAAGTGATAGGGCGGCAGCCACACCGCGAGCCCCTGCAGGGCGGCCGGCAGCTGCGTCGCGGGAATCCATAGCCCGGAGAGGAAGCCGAGCGGCAGGTAGACGAGATTGACCACCGGCGGAGCGGCATTGGGCTTGAGCCAAAGTCCCATGGCCAGTCCCATCAGGCAGAACGGCAGCGCGCCGGCGACCAGCACCGCCGCCAGCCCGAGCCACTGGTGGGTGTGCAGGCGCACCCCCCCGAAGCCGGCTGCCAGCGCACTCATCATCACCACGATGACCAGGCTGAACAGCAAGGCGCCGAATACCTTGCCGGCGATCACCGCGTAGATCGGCGCCGGGGAGGCACGCAACAGCAGCAGCCAGCCCTGGGCACGCTCCATGGCGATGCCGACGCCGAAAGCGAACATCGCCGCACCCATCACGCCGAAGGTGGCGAAGGTGCACAACAGCCACAGCGATTGCCCCGGCAGCATCAACAGGCCGAAGAAGCTGTAGAACATCACCGGGAACAGCAGCGTCGGCAGCGTGTAGGCAGGGGTACGCACCAGGTTCAGCCACTGCGCCTCGACCAGCCGTAAAGCAGGATTTGCCGCCGTCATGCCACCGCCTCCATGGTCAACGAGAAAAACAGTTCTTCCAGGTCGTCGCCGACCGAATCCACGGGGCCCTGGTGCAGGATGCGCCCCTGATCCAGCACCACGACGCGGTCCGCCAGCTGCCGCGCCTCGTCCATGAAATGGGTGCACAGGAGGATCGATGCGCCGGCGGCGCGGCGCGCCTCGATGGCACGCCACACCTGGCGCCGCGCGGCCGGATCGAGTCCGGTGGTCGGCTCGTCGAGAATCAGCCAGTCGGGGCTGCCGACCGCGGCGAGGGCGTACAGCACGCGCTGTTGCTGGCCGCCGGACAGGCGGTCATAACGGCGCCGTTCGAGCCCCTGTAACCGGGCTTCCTCGAGCAAGGCGTCGAACGGGCCCGTGGCGCCGTAGAAACTGCCGAACAGCTGGAGCAGCTCGCGCACCTCGAGATTGCCCTGCACGCCGCTGGACTGCAGCATCGTGCCGATGCGCCTCCGGCAGGCTGGATCGGACGGCGCATGGCCCCCGAACAGCCGCACCGCGCCCGCCTGCACCGGCAACAGGCCGAGCAGCAGATGGATCAACGTGGTCTTGCCCGCCCCGTTGGGTCCCAGCAGGGCGGTGACCTCGCCCGCCGCCAGCACCAGGTCGATGCCGTCGAGGGCGAGGGTCTTGCCGTAGGCGTGACGTACGCCGCTACACGTGGCAACCGGTGGCCTGGACATGCGCTGCTCCCTTGAATGAAGTTCAGCTTCATTCTGCGCAGCGACTTGGCGACCGCCCAGTGACTTGCCTCAGCGATCCCGCGTGACAAATGTCATATGCTGGGCGCCTCGGAAGACGCACTCCAGGGAGAAGCGGCTCATGAAAATCTTCGTGTTACTCGGCGCCCTGCTGGGCGGCCTCAGCGTGGCCGCCGGCGCATTCGGCGCCCATGCACTGCGGGCGCAGCTCGAACCGCGCATGCTCGAGGTCTTCGAGACGGCCGCGCGCTATCAGATGTTTCACGCTCTCGCGCTGTTCGCGGTCGCCTGGATGATCCAGCAGACCGGGGGCGCGGCGGCGCACGTGGCCGGCTGGGCTTTTCTCGTCGGGATCGTGCTGTTTTCCGGCTCGCTCTACGTGATGGCGCTGACCGGCGTGCGTGGCCTGGGCGCCATCACCCCCATAGGCGGCGTCGCCTTCATGATTGGCTGGGGTGCCCTTGCTGTTGCGGCGCTGAAACTGAAATAAGGCAAGCGCGAGCGTGAGGGGCGCAATCACTGCCGCCCGGCGGCGGCACTAGCCGAAGTTGATGCGCGCCTCGAGGTCGACGCTCGAGTCGGCGTAGGCCAGCGCTCTTTCGAGGTCGATGCGGCCTTCCTTGAAGAGCTTGAACAGCGAAGAGTCGAAGCTCTGCATGTCACCCTGGCTGGTCTCGCGGATGGCCTGCTTGATGCCGCCGATGTCGCCCTGGGAAATCAGCTCGGCGATGTGCGGCGTGTTGAGCAGCACTTCCACCGCGGCGACCCGCTTGTTGTCGGTGCCGATGATCAGCCGCTGGGCGATGATCGCCGACAGGTAGTGCGACATGTCCATCAGCACCTGCCCATGCTGGCCCTGCGGGAACATGTTGATGATCCGGTCGAGCGTCTCCGAGGCGTTGTTGGCGTGCAGCGTCGCGATCGCCAGGTGCCCCGTGCCGGCCAGGGTGATGGCGGCCTCCATGGTCTCCTGGTCGCGGATCTCGCCAATCAGCACCACGTCGGGGGCGGCGCGCATCGCGCTTTTCAGGGCGCGCGCATAGGAATGCGTGTCCCAGCCGAGCTCGCGCTGGTTGATGATCGACTTCTTGTTCGGATGAAGGAACTCGATCGGGTCCTCGATGGTGATGATGTGGTCGCTGTAAGTCTCGTTGCGATGATTGAGCATCGCAGCCAGGGTGGTGGACTTGCCGGAACCCGTCGCGCCGACCATCAGCAAGAGGCCGCGCTTTTTCAGCGCCAGCTCTTTCAGCACCCGGGGCAGCCCGAGCTCGTCGAGGCGCGGCATTTCGAGCGTGATGTAGCGCAGCACGATGGCGAGGTTGCCCCGCTGGCGGAACACGTTGGCGCGGAACCGACCGAGGCCCTGCTCGGAAATCGCGAAGTCCAGTTCGTGCTCGCGCTCCAGGGTCCGCTTCTGCGCATCGGTCATGATCGACATCGCGATCTCGTTGATCACCTCGACCGACATGATCTCCTTGCCCACCGCCACGATCTGGCCCTCGATCTTGATCTTGATCGGCGCCATGGGCGTGAAAAACAGGTCCGAGGCCGACTTGTCGGCCATCAGCTTCAGGTAGGGCCTGAGCTTGAACACCGTCGGGGGCGACGGCACCAGGTTTTCAGATGTCTCGGCCATAGTTTTGTGTCTTCGATTCTTCTGCAAGACGCAGGCTTTCGGAGCCGTCGTCGCCGGACTTGAATTCGCGCTTGCTCTCGAGCTTGATACGCAGCCGCAGCTCGTTGCGCGAATCCGCGTTACGCAGGGCATCCTCGTAAGAGATCTTGCCCTCCTCGAACAGGTCGAACAGCGCCTGGTCGAAGGTCTTCATGCCGAGGCGCGTGGAGCGGGCCATGACTTCCTTGAGCTGGTGGACCTCGCCCTTGAAGATCAGGTCCGAGATCAGCGGCGAAGCCAGCATGACTTCCATGGCGGCGATCCGCCCCGCGCCGCCGGCGCGCGGCAGCAGCCGCTGGGCGATGATGCCCTTGATGTTGAGTGACATGTCCATCAGCAGCTGGTCGCGTTTGTCTTCCGGGAAAAAGTTGATCACTCGGTCGAGCGCCTGGTTGGCGCTGTTGGCGTGCAGGGTGGCGAGGCACAGGTGGCCGGTCTCGGCGAACTGGATACCGTACTCCATCGTTTCCCGATCGCGAATTTCGCCGATCAGGATGACGTCGGGCGCCTGGCGCAGCGTGTTCTTCAGCGCCACCTCCCAGGACTCGGTATCGATGCCGACCTCGCGCTGGGTCACGACGCAGCTCTTGTGCGTGTGGACGTACTCCACGGGGTCCTCGATCGTGATGATGTGACCCTTGGAATTGTCGTTGCGATAGCCGAGCATCGCGGCGAGGGTCGTGGACTTGCCGCTGCCGGTACCGCCGACGATCAGCACCAGGCCGCGCTTGGTCATCGCCACGTCTTTCAGCACGGCAGGGAGCTCGAGTTCCTCGATCGTCGGGATCTTGGTGTTGATCGTGCGCATCACGGCGCCGCTGGCACCCTGCTGGATGAAGGCGCTGACGCGGAAGCGGCCGATGCGCGGCGGCGCGATGGCGAAGTTGCACTCCTTGGTCGCATCGTACTGCTTGGTCTGGCGGTCGTTCATGATCGAGCGCACCAGGGTGGCGCTCTGCTGTGGCGTCAGGGGCTGGTCGTTGACGGGCTTGACGCGTCCGTCGACCTTGATCGCCGGCGGGAATCCCGCCGTGAGGAACAGGTCGGAGCCCTCGACCTCGACCATCTTCCGCAGCAGTTCGTGGATGAACCTGATCGCCTGATCGCGTTCCATATCAACAGACCCCGGTGCGAGTGATTGTCATGAGGGACACCTCAGAAGGTTTCCTTGTTCTGGGCCCGGTAGCGCGCTTCCTCGCGGCTGACGAGACCCTTGCGCAGCAGATCCTGCAGGCACTGGTCCAGCGTCTGCATGCCGATGGCCTGGCCGGTCTGGATCGCGGAATACATCTGCGCGATCTTGCCTTCGCGGATCAGGTTCCGGATCGCCGCCGAGCCGATCATGATCTCGTGGGCCGCCACCCGGCCGCCGCCGATCTTCTTCAGCAGGGTCTGGCTGATAACCGCGCGCAATGACTCGGACAGCATCGAGCGCACCATTTCCTTCTCGCCGGCCGGAAACACGTCCACGACACGGTCGATGGTCTTGGCGGCGGAACTCGTGTGCAGCGTGCCGAACACCAGGTGGCCGGTCTCGGCCGCCGTGAGCGCGAGGCGGATGGTCTCCAGGTCGCGCATTTCGCCGACCAGCACGACGTCGGGGTCCTCGCGCAGCGCGGAGCGCAACGCCTCGGCAAAACCCAGCGTGTCGCGATGGACCTCGCGCTGGTTGATGAGCGACTTCTTGCTCTCGTGAACGAACTCGATCGGGTCCTCGATGGTGAGGATGTGATCCGGCCGGTTGTCGTTGACATGGTCGATCATCGCCGCGAGCGTGGTCGACTTACCGGAGCCGGTGGGCCCGGTGACAAGCACGATGCCGCGCGGGTACATCGAGATGTCCTTGAAGATCTTCGGCGCATTCAGGTCGTCGAGCGTCATGATCTTCGACGGAATGGTGCGAAACACCGCGCCGGCGCCTCGATGCTGGTTGAACGCATTCACGCGGAAGCGCGCCAGCTCCGGGATCTCGAAGGAGAAATCGGTCTCGAAGAACTCCTCGTAGTCCTTGCGCTGCTTGTCGTTCATGATGTCGTAGACCATGCTGTGCACTTCCTTGTGCGTCAGCGAGGGCATGTTGATGCGCTTGACGTCGCCGTCGATGCGGATGATCGGCGGCACCCCGGAGGAGAGGTGCAGGTCGGAGGCGCCATTCTTGACGGAAAAACGGAGCAGCTGCTCGATGTCTACGGCCATCGTCGATCCCTTGAATTGCTGCCCTGTCAGGCGCTTGCCGCCCGGCGGCGACGGTTTGTCGAAGTATACATAACATGGTTTCGGGGAATATGACGGGGTTCTCAGAAAGCAGCATCGCGACGCGGCTCGCAGCAGTGCGCGAACGCATCGCCCGGGCGGCCACGACCGTCGGTCGGGCGCCTGGCGAAGTGCGCCTGATCGGCGTCAGCAAGCGGCAACCCATCGAGGCGATGCGTGCAGCACTGGCGGCGGGACTGGAGGACTTCGGCGAGAACTTTCTGCAGGAAGCCCTGGCCAAGATGGACGGCCTCGGCCCGACGACCGCACGTTGGCATTTCATCGGCGCCCTGCAATCCAACAAGACGGTTACGGTCGCAGAACGCTTCGACTGGGTACACAGCGTGGACCGGCTGAAACTCGCCCAGCGGCTTTCCCGACAGCGCCCGGAGCACCTCGCGCCTCTGAACGTGTGTATCCAGGTGCATATCGGCGACGAGGCATCGAAGTCGGGTGTCCCGCCCGCCGCAACCGCGGAGCTCGCTCACTGCATCGCCGCCCTGCCGCGGCTGCGGCTGCGCGGCCTGATGGCGGTGCCGCCGCCCGAAGATGACATCACGCGTCAGCGCGCCTGGTTTCGCCAACTCGCAGAACTCCAGGCCGGCCTCTGTGCCGGGGGGCTCGCGCTCGACACGCTGTCGATGGGCATGTCCGGCGATCTCGAGGCGGCGATCGCCGAGGGCGCGACGCTGGTGCGCGTCGGCACCGCCATCTTCGGCCCGCGCACCACATGACGCTGCGATCCGCTATTCTTTGGCCAGGATCATGAAAGACACCCGGATCGCATTCATCGGCGGCGGCAACATGACGCGCAGCATCGTCGGCGGGCTGATCGCCGACGGCGTGCCTGCGCAGCGCCTGCAGGTCGCGGAACCCGATGCACAACGTCGCGCGGCGCTGGGACGGGAATTCGATGTCGCCGTCACCGCGGACAATGCCAACGCCGCCGCCGACGCCGACGTCGTCCTGCTGGCCGTCAAGCCGCAGGTCCTGCAAACCGTCGCACGCGGCCTGGCGCCGGGACTGGCCGGCACCGGTGCACTGGCCGTCTCCATCGCCGCGGGTATACGCAGCGCCGACCTCGCGCGCTGGCTGGGGGACGCTGTGCCGGTCGTCCGTGCGATGCCGAACACCCCGGCCCTGCTCGGCTGCGGTGCGACCGTGCTGTGCGCAGGGCCCGGCGCGAACGCGGATCACTGCGAACTGGCTGAAAGCATCCTGCGCGCCGTCGGCTCGGTGAGCTGGATCAGCGACGAAATGCAGATGGACACCGTGACGGCGCTGTCGGGCAGCGGGCCCGCGTATTTCTTTCTGCTCACCGAAGCGATGGCCGACGCGGCCGCAGCCGCAGGGCTCGATCCGGAGCTCGCGCGCCTGCTCGCGGTAGAGACCGCGCTCGGCGCAGCGCGCATGGCGATCGAGAGCGGCGAGGACATCGCCGCGCTGCGCCGGCGCGTCACTTCACCCGGCGGCACGACCGAGGCCGCGGTCGGCACCCTGGAGCAAGGCGGCTTGCGGGAACTCGTGCGCAGCGCGCTCACGCAGGCGGCGGCGCGCTCCCGCGAACTTGCAGAACAGCTGGGCGACAATTAAAAAGGGAGCCGGCCCGACACAGGGTTCCACCGGCCCCGCCCATCACCGGAGACCTCCCGCGACATGAACGCCGCACTGTTTTTCGTCATCAAGACGCTGCTGGACCTGTACCTGATCGCGTACATCCTCAGGTTCCTCCTGCAGTGGGTGCGGGCGGATTTCCACAATCCACTGTCGCAGTTCATCCTGCGGATCACCGACCCGGTGGTGCGACCCCTGCGACGCATCGTGCCCGGCTGGCGGGGGCTGGACCTGTCGCCGCTGGTCGCGTTGCTGATACTGCAGCTGCTCGTCACGACCATGCTCCAGTTCATGGCGGTCGGCACCGTGACCGATCCCCTGACGCTCACCTACTACGCGGTGCTACGCATCATCATCGGCACGATCAGGCTGTACTTCTTCGCCATCCTCGTGCACGTCATCATCAGTTGGGTCAGCCCCGGACACTGGAACCCGCTCATCAACGTCCTGCAGAGCCTGGTGCAGCCGGTGCTTCGCCCGATCCGTCGCATCATCCCGCCGATCGGCGGCCTCGACCTGACGCCGCTGTTCGTGCTGATCGGCCTGCAGGCACTGTTGATCATGATTCGTGTCCCCGGCTACCTGCTCTGAATCGTCCCGGCAGCGGCGTGTCCGCGGGAAAACCCTGTAAAAACCCTGCCCAAACGCCTTGCCGATATCCGCAAGACGGTCGACTTGAGCTATAGTTCTCTGCTGGAGCGTAACTGAAACCCCGGAGGTGAAACGGATGACCCGAACCAGAGCCCTGCTCGCCGTCGCCGTCGCCTGCCTGGTGGCCGGTACGACAGCCTGCGGAAGAGACGCGTCACGCGATTCGCAGGGTGCGCCGCCCGCACGGGAAATCACCCGGCCGAGTTCCGCGACTTTCGGTGACTACATAGTGCACTTCAACGCGCAGTCGACCACCATGCTCCCTGCACAGGTCGCGCGCGCTTTCGGCATCGAGCGTAGCGAGAATCGCGCCATGCTGAACATCACGGTGTTGCGCCGGGATGCAGGAGCCGAGGACACGCCCGTCGAGGCGAACGTCAGCGTTGTGGCGAGCAACCTGCTTGGCCAGGTCAAGAATGTCCGCCTGCGGGAGCTGCGTGAAGGCGAGGCGATCTACTACATCGGCGAGATGACGGTGGCAGACGAGGAAATCATCAAGTTCGACATGGCGGTGCAGCCGGAGGGGCTGGAAAGACCCTACGAATTCAGTTTCAAGCAGCAGTTCTACACAAACTGAGGCAACAACCGGGTAAACCGGGGCGGACACGCCGAAAGGGCACGGGGTCGACGAGGACCGGCCGAATGCCCAGGCAGCCCCGCAACGGCGAACCCTTCATCAGCAAGACGACAAGGCAGGAGAACCAGATGGCCGTTAAGAAGAAGGCAGCCCCGGCGCCCAAGAAAGTAGCGAAAGCGCCGACCAAGGCCGAGATCATTACGCAGATCTCAGAGAAGACGGATCTCACCAAGAAAGACGTGGGCGCCGTATTCGACGAACTCAATGCGATCATCAAGAAGTCGCTGAGATCGGCAAGCGAGTTCTCCATGCCCGGCCTGATGAAGGTCCGCGTGGTCAAGAAGCCCGCCACCAAGGCTCGCCTTGGCAAGAACCCCTTCACCGGCGAAGAGATCATGATCAAGGCCAAGCCGGCGCGGAAGACCGTCAAGGTCACCGCCCTCAAGGGCCTCAAGGACATGGTCTGACGGCGCGGGCCCGGCGGACCGCGCCGGGCCCCGTCACTTCGGGGCGGAACGGCCCCGTTGCAGGGCATCCGCGCGGATGCTCGCGTACTCCGCGCGCCGCAGGTGCAACAGGTCGGCGAGCTTGGACAGCAGGTGCTGCTCGTGCTTGTCGAAGTTCCCGTCGCTGGCCGCCACCTCCGCCACCATCTCCACCACTTTGCGCCGTTCGGCCGCCGACAGCGTGGTGTTCAGCACGCGGGTGAATTCGAACAGCGAGACGGAATGCTCGAGGCTGTCTGCCGCACGCCCGAGCAACTCCTCCGCCGCATCGCGCTCGATCGCGAAATGCCGCGCGAGCATCGTCTCGGCTTCAAGCCGCTCCTCGGGCGTCTCCTCGTCGCCCGCACGTGCCATCTCCAGCAGCAGTGCGGCCGTAGCCAGGCGCAGGTCGTGTCCACCGCCCTGTCCGTCGTCCTCGCCGAGTGTCTCCACCAGCAGTTTTTTCAGCTTTCCGATCACGCGGTACCCTCTCCGGCATCGCCCAGGAAATCCTCCACGATGCCTTGCAGTTCAGCCAACCGGCCATGAAAAAAATGGCTCGTCTCGGGCAGTAATTCCAGTCTGGGCGACTCCGGCCGGGCTGCCACCCATTCCGCGACCCGGCGGTAATCCAGCAACTCGTCGGCCTCGCCCTGCACCACCAGCCAGGGACAGCCGGGTGCGGGCGTCTCTTCAACCGGCAAGCGACCCACCGGCGGCGCCACGGTGACCAGCGCCGCGGGTTGTGCCACGACTGCGGCCCGCAAGGCGACATGCGCGCCGAACGAGAACCCGGCCAGCCACAAAGGGCACTGCGGCCATCGGTCACGAGCCCACGCCACGACCGCGAGCGCATCGTCCGTCTCGCCGCGACCTTCGTCCCAGGTGCCGGCGCTCCGGCCGACACCGCGAAAATTGAAACGCACGGCCGGCGCGCCGAGGCGATTCGCCGCGCGGGCCACCGTGTGCACCACCTTGTTGCGCATCGTGCCCTGGTGCAGCGGATGTGGATGACAGACCACGGCGATCGCTGCGGGTTCCCCCTCGGGTACCTCGACGATGGCTTCGAGCGGGCCCGACGGACCCGGGATTTCCAGCATTTCCGGCCGGGGCGGCCGCCACGCCTGATCACGGTACACTATGTTCATCTGCATAGAATGCCGCAAGGCGAGGAACACGCGCCATGCATCCGCTGATCGAACTCGAAGATCGTTACTGCGCTCACAACTACCATCCGCTCCCGGTCGTGCTGGTGCGCGGGGAGGGACCCTTCGTCTGGGATGATCGGGGCCGGCGCTACGTGGACATGATGAGCGCCTACTCCGCCGTCAGTCACGGCCATGCCCACCCGCGCATCGTCACGGCACTCATCGAGCAGGCACAGAGCCTCAATATCGTCTCGCGCGCGTTTCACAGCGACCGGCTCGGCGCGTTCCTCGAAATGGCCTGCACGCTGACCGGCCAGGACATGGCGCTGCCGATGAACACCGGGGCCGAGGCGGTCGAAACCGCGCTGAAGGCGGTGCGCAAGTGGGCCTGGAAGGTGAAGGGCGTGCCGGACGGGCAGGCCGAGATCATCGCCTGCGAAGGCAATTTCCACGGCCGCACCATCGCCGTCTGCGGGCTGTCCACCGAGCGCCAGTATCGCGAGGGCTTCGGCCCCTTTCCGGCCGGGCTGCGCACCGTGCCCTACGGCGATGCCGCAGCGCTCGAGGCCGCGATAACGCCGCACACCGCGGCGTTCCTCGTCGAGCCGATCCAGGGCGAAGGCGGCATCGTCATCCCGCCGGCCGGCTACCTCTCGGCCTGCGCCGAGATCTGTCGGCGCCACGACGTAATGCTGATCGCGGACGAGATCCAGACCGGCCTGGGGCGCACCGGAAAATTGCTGGCCTGCGAGCACGAGGGAGTGAAACCGGACGGGCTGGTGCTGGGCAAGGCGCTGGGCGGGGGGATTCTCCCGGTGTCGATGTTCCTCGCGCGGCGCGACCTCATGGCGGTGTTCTCGCCGGGAGATCACGGCAGCACTTTCGGCGGCAACCCGCTCGCCGCGGCCGTCGGGCTGGAGGCGCTGCGCGTCTTGCAGGACGAGGACCTCGTGGCGCAGAGCGCCGCCAAGGGCGCCTGGCTGCTGGGGGAGTTGCAAAAGCTCGACAGCCCGATGCTGCGGGAGGCCCGCGGGCGCGGCCTGTTCATCGGTCTCGACATAGACCCGGCCCATGCCCGGGCGCGAAGCATTGTCGAGCGGCTCATGAGCCGCGGCCTGCTCAGCAAGGAAACCCACGAGACGGTCGTGCGCCTGGCGCCGCCGCTCGGCATTCCGCAAACGCTGCTCGACTGGTCGCTCGAGCAGATCCGCGAAGTGTTTGCCGAGATGGATGCCGAGGCGGGAGCCACGGCGTCGGCCTGATCCGAACAACGACTCAGCAGAGGAGCGAAGCACGATGAAACTGATCGTCGCAGGCATCGAAAACAACACAGAGATCCCCGAGAAGTTCGCGTTCGGCGTGATCGACCCGGAGGCGCACGTGCGCCTCGGCGAGAACCTGAACCCCGCGATCCGCTGGGAGGGACTGCCCGAGGGCACGCGCACCGTGGTACTGATCTGCGTCGATACCGACGTGCCGACCCGCCCGGATGATGTGAACCAGGAAGGCCGCAGCGTGCCCGCCTCGCTGCCGCGCGGGCGCTTCTACCACTGGGTGATGGTGGACCTGCCGCCCGACCTGGACGGCATCGCCGAGGGCGAGTGCAGTCGCGGCGTCACCTCGCGCGGCAAGTCTTCGCCGGCCGGGCCGAAGGGCTCACGGCAGGGCCGCAACGATTACACCGGCTGGTTCGAGGGCGACGAGAACATGGCCGGGATCTACCTCGGTTACGACGGGCCCTGCCCGCCGTGGAACGACTCGATCCCGCACCACTACCGTTTCGTCGCCTATGCCACCGACCTGGAACATTGCCCCGTCGAGGGCGCGTTCGGCGGCGAGGAAGTGGAGAAGGCGCTGGTCGGCCACGTGCTCGCCAGCGCCGAGATCACCGGCATGTATTCGCTCAACCCGGACGTGCCGGCGACCTAGTTTCCGTCCGGCGGGATCGCGTCGGGGTCGACCTTGAACGGCACCACCTCGACGTAGGTCTCGCCGCCGGTGCGGGCCGGATAACGACGCTGGCGCACCTGGCGCAGGGCCTGCTCCTCGTAGACGCCGGCCGGCAGCGCGTTGACGACCTCCGCCTCGCGGACCCGCCCCTCGGCATCCACTTCGACCTCGATCTGCACGAAGCCCGACACCTCGCGTCGCGGAATCTCCAGCGGCTCGACCGGCGGTGCGACACGGCGCTCTGGCAGGCGCGGCTCCTGGTCGGCGCCGATCAGTTCGGCCACGTCCACCCGGTCGCTCTGCGAGAGCACCTCCACCGGGTGGACGTAGAGCGTCTCCTCGGGCTGATCGAACAGGCCGAAGGCCGCCAGTGAGGCAACCAGCAGGCCCAGCACCACCACCGAGGCGATGACTGCCGAGAACAGGAAACGCAGCGGCTTGATCATGAGCGCGGACCGGACCTCGCCTCGTCTCGTGTGCCCGCCGCCATCACTCGATACCCAGCAACTCGACGTCGAACACCAGGGTCGCGTTCGGCGGGATCACGCCGCCGGCGCCGCGGCTGCCATAGCCGAGCTCCGGCGGAATGATCAGGCGGCGGCGTTCGCCGACCTGCATGCCGGCCACGCCCTGGTCCCAGCCCCGGATGACGCGCCCGGCGCCCAGCGGGAAGCGGAACGGCTGGCCGCGGTCGAGCGAGCTGTCGAACTTCTTGCCCTTGCCTTCCTCCGCGTCCGGGTCGAACAGCCAGCCAGTGTAGTGCATCACCGCCGTGCTGCCTTCTGCGATGGTCTCGCCCTCGCCCGGGGCGAGATCGACGATCACCAGTTCGGTCGGCGGCGTGGTCGGCGTGTCCACGGGCGGCGAGCAACCGTACAGCGTCGGCGCGGAAAACGAGGCGATCAACAGGGCGAATCGGCGCATCATGAAGCTCCAGGAAAACGGAGCGAGCACCATAGTTCAGGCTCGGCGGGCGGCGCAAGCCATGCAGGCGCTGCCGGCGAGTGGCGACCTAGGTCGCGGGGGAATCGCCGGGCTTGCGCGCCAGGCTGGCGAGATACGGGTCGTCCTGGTCGGCCGCATCGGCGCCGGACGCGTGATCGGGCGCTTCGGCCGGCGCGGCATCCGCACCCTCGCCGTCACGTGGCTTCCCGCGCGGCGCGGCGTGGAAGGGCCGGCGACCCTGGCGGGCCAGCGCCCCCAGGTAGGGATCGTAATCGCCCTGCCAGGTGCGATCGTCATCGAGCATGCTGGCGGGCCAGTCGGCGGGACGGGGCGTCTTTTCGTTCACGGCCGGGGGCTCATGGCAGCACCGGGCCGATCAGCAGGGTGATACCGAGCCCGACCGAGACGCCGGCGAAGCCTGCGACCGCCACGCCGGCGAGTCCCGGCAGCAGGTCGCTCATCCTAAGCAATACATGTCCCGCTGCGGCCAGCAGGTCATCGAGGTCGTCCGCCCATTGCAACATCACTTCCACGATCCGGCTCCCGCCGTTTGCATTTTCCGCATCCAAGTTGCCACGACCGTCGGGCCGATACCGTGACAGGATTCCCGAAAACGGAGGCGGCCTCAGAACCAGCGAATGTCGTCCACGGAGAGATGCATGAAATCCTCGCGATCGTCCGTCCCGATTCCCCAGGCCGCCACGAGCCGCGAAGGCACACGGAAATCGCCCCACCGCTCCTCGGCTTCCACACTGACGCCATAGGGCGCGATGGAGGTCTCGCCGTTGGCCGACATGCGCCGCCGCACGATGCTGATTTCACGCAGGCGCCCGTCGTCCGCCACGGCCACGGTCATCGCGTTCTTGCCGCCGGCCGGCGTCACAACGGCGCGATCCGGGTCACCGCTCGCCCAGACCGCTCCCCGTTGGGGTGTCAGCGCGGACGGCAGCCAGACCAGTTCCACCAGCAGGCGACCGACGGCAGAGCGCGCCATTTCCGGTCGGCGCTGGTCGATCACCGGCCACCAGTCCGCAAGATGGTATTCGGCGCCGGCGTCGTCGCCGAACAACCAGTCTGAGCCATGCAGGCCGAGGTGCCGAAGAACGCCCACGCGTGCCTCCCAGAGAAAACCGCGCTCGGCGCAAATGCGCTGCCGCGCCTCGAACGGCACCCAGTCGTCGGCCGCCACGCGCATGCGACCGCTCATGCGCACGTCCACCGAACGGGCGAGCGGCGCATCGGGCGCAAGTGCGCGACGCAGATAACTGGCGGCGGGACCGGGCAGCGCATCGACGGTGGCGACTTGAAAACGGTCGCCGCCGACATTGGACTGCAACAGGACGTCGCGCAGCCGTGCGCGGCGCTCGCCACGCAGCCGCCGGGCCCTGGCCAGCCAACCGACGCCGGTCAGCGCGGCCAGCAGGACAAGAAGGAAGATCAGCGGCATGGCGGCGCGCCTCGCGCGGCCGGGCGAAGGCCCCTGTGCGAGCCCGGGATCGGGCCCGCGATCATCTCAGGCAGTCGGCGAATCCAGCCCGCTGGACGGATGTTCGCGAGCGGCCTCGGGGCCGTCTGCGACGGGCGGCGTAGGTTCGACGGCACGCGCGGCCGCCTCGCGGGCCCGTGCGATCCAGGACCAGGCGTCCAGCGTTCGCCCCCCGGCACCCCGGGCAGCCTGTTCCTCGGCAGGTTCATTGATCAACTCTCTGGCTCCTTCGCGAAACCGTGATGCGCCGCAGGGGCGCGCCCGCAAGATCCAGCTCTGTCAGGACTCGGCGTCCCAGGCCGCTTTGACGCGCGCAGCCCAGGCCTTGTAGCCCCGAAGCGTGTAGATGGAATCCTCCTCGCCGACGCCTGCTCTCAAGCCCGCCGCGGCGCTCCCTGCGGAGCGGTCCGGCGCAGGTGGCGGCAGGATCGGCAAACGGGACCGCGGCGGTCTCCGCTTGCGTTCTGGTCCGGCCATGAGAAGCGTCCTTGTGATGCGAATGGCGGCCAGAATAGGTGGCGCGACGGCGGACGCACCGTGACCCGCATCACAGCGTCGCTGCGCTGCAGCCGCGGGACCGCGTTATTGTGAGGGAAGTCACGGGAATGTAACGTGCGGCGGCTCGCTCAGGCCACGAGGCGGTAGCACGGGCGGTATTCGAAGCCCGGCAGCCGCATGCGGTGTTGCGCGACAAAGGCCTGCAACAGCGTATCCATCAGGTCCATGATCTCGCGATCGCCATGCAGCTCGAAGGGTCCGTGTTCCTCGATGCGCCGGATGCCCTCGTCCTTGACGTTGCCGGCGACGATGCCGGAAAACGCCCGCCGCAGGTTCGCAGCGAGCTGATGCGGCGGCTGCTCGCGGCTGAGATCGAGTGCGGCCATCGCCTCGTGGGTCGGCAGGAACGGCTGCTGGAAATCCGCCTCCACCCGCAGCCGCCAGTTGAAGAACCAGGCATCGCCCTTCTCCCGGCGGTACTCCTTGACCTCCGCGAGACCTTCGCGCATGACCCGCGCGACCCGTTCGGCGTCGTCCACGATCACCTGGTAGCGCTCCGTCGCCTGCGCTCCGATGGTGCCGCGCAGGAAACGGTCGATCTGCTCGAAATACGGCGCTGCGGAGCCGGGCCCGGCGAGCACCAGCGGGAAAGGCAAATCCCTGTTGGCGGGATTCAGCAGGATGCCGAGCACGTAGAACAGCTCCTCGGTTGTGCCCGCGCCGCCCGGGAACACGATGATGCCGTGGCCGAAGCGCGTGAAGGCCTCGAGGCGCTTCTCGATGTCCGGCATGATCACCAGCTCGTTCACCAGCGGATTCGGCGGCTCGGCCGCGATGATCCCCGGCTCCGTGACACCGACGTAGCGGCCGTCACGGATACGCTGCTTGGCGTGCGCCACCGCCGCCCCTTTCATCGGGCCTTTCATGGCACCCGGGCCACAGCCGGTACAGATGTTCAGGCCGCGCAAGCCGAGATGGTAGCCGACGCTCTTGGAGAAGTCGTATTCCTCGCGGCCGATCGAATGCCCACCCCAGCAGACCACGAGGTCCGGCGGCGTGCGGGTCTTCAGCACCCGCGCATTGCGCAAAATCTGGAACACCGCATCGGTCATCGCCGCAGGCGTGTCGAGGCCGTTGCGCCCCTCGATCTCGTTGCTGACGTAAACCACGTCACGCAATACCGAGAACAGGTGCTCGCGGATGCCGTGGATCAGTTCGCCGTCGACGAAGGCCTGCGCAGGCGCGTTCTGCAGGCGCAGCCGGATGCCGCGCTCGACCTGCAACAACTCGATGCGGAAATCGGCATAGCGCTCGAAGACCGCGCGCGCATCGTCGAGCTGGCTGCCGGTGTTCAGCACGGCAAGTGCGCAACGGCGCAGCCGCTCGCGCAAATCGCCGCGCCCCACGTCGCGCAGCTTCGCGACTTCGAGTTGCGACAGCAGGTCCATGCTGCCGACCGGCGAGACGGTGACGGTATCGGGAAATTTTTCCGTCACGGCAGGATCGTTATGGGCGTGTCGTCGGGCACCGACAACCAGATGTCGATCATGGCGGAGTTGCTCACGGCGATGCAGCCGTCGGTCCAGTCGGCATAGAGGTAATGGTCCGAGGGATGCTCGGGCTCATTGGGCAAGCCGTGGATCATGATGTTGTTGCCGGGCGGGACGCCGCGCTCGCGGGCGCGCCGGATGTCGTCGCCGTTCGGATAAGACACGCGCATGGCGAGAAAAAAGGCGCTGTTGGGATTGCGCCAGTCGAGCCGGTAGGTGCCCTCGGGCGTGCGCTGGTCGCCTTCGCGCTCCTTGTGACCTTCCGGGTTGGCGCCGAGCGCGATCGGGAACGTGCGGAACACCTTGCCCTCGCTGTGCAGCTCGAGTCGCCGCTCGGCCTTGTGCACCACGACGTGATCCGCCATCGGATATTCCGCTGCGGTGCCCGGTCGCGTCGCCATGTCACCCAGGGCCACCGCAGGCAGGCCGCAGCAGGCGATCAATAGCGCGGCCAGTGGCCCGGCGAGCCGGATCCGTCGTGTTGCGGAGTCGTGCCTCATGGGAAGCCATTCTAGTGGGCAGCGTCCGGCCGGGAAACACCGGGCGCGAGGACGGGTTCACAGTCCGAGCAGATTTTCTCCCTGGCGAAACACCAGCCCGGTCGGCACGCCGGCGCGGGCGAGGCGCGCCAGGTCCTCGTGAAGCTCCGGACGCAAGCCGGCCAGTTCCGTTACGAGCGCGGCGGCCCCGACCTCGTCGCCGGCGCCCTGCAGGGTCAGCAGCTGCGCCGCCAGCGACTCCGTCGCCGCGCGCATGGCAACCGGATCGATGCGGTAGGTGCCCGTAGACGCATCGCGGCGGAAGGCGCCCCAGTCGCGAAAGTAGTTGAACACCAGCAGCCGGGCGCGCCCGGCGGCACTGGCGGAATCGAAGCGGATCGCGTGCAACAGGCCGGCGAGAAAGCCTGCCTGGTGCTCCGACGACGTGGTGTCGGGCAGTTCGCCGTGCGCCTGCAGCCAGTCCACCAGCCAGAGCGACAACACCGCCGCCTTGGCGGTCTCGATGATCGGGGCCTGCGCGCCGAGGGCCGCTTCGACCGCCTGCCGATCGTCGATGGTCCGCTGCACGCCCAGCGCATGGGCCATCTCCTCGAGCATCGTGTTCAGGAAAAAAGCCTCGAAACGCATCGCATCGCGCGACTCCGGCGCCAGTAGCTCCGCGGCGACCGGCGCCACCAGCGCATCGAACCGTGCATGCATGACATTGCGCAGCTGCAACGCGCGCGGCCCCTGCTGCAGGCGCACCTGCCGGTCGGCCGCCACCTCGGCACGCCCTTCCCCGACCTGGGCTGCACCATGGCCCGCCTGGTACAACAGGTCGTAGACCGCCAGCTTCATGTCCACCTGCGGCACCGACGCCTTGAACGCCTCCGATACCGGCAGGGTGTGTTGCACGCGGGGCAGGAACACGGTGAGGCCCGCCAGGCGCGCACCCCATGCCCAGTCGCGCAACAGCAGGTGGGCGCTGAAGGCCGCCTTCAGCCCGAAACGCGTGTCGGCCGCCGTGTCGAAGGGACCGATGAGCACGTCCACGTCGCTGTCGCGCAACGCCAGCCAGGCCGCGTCAGCCCGCGCGTGGTCGTCGGTAAGGAAAGCGCGGGCGCGCAACACGAGGTAATGGCGCAGCGGTTCGTGGCGGGTGATCTCGGCGGCACGCGCGAGCAGTCGGGCGACCTGCCCCAGCTCTAGCGCCCAGGCTGCGTGGTAAGGCACCGCCTGCAGCGCGCCGTCCGCGTCGCGCACGATACGGGTGTAAGGGTCCGTCGCCGCCGGGTCCTCCCAGGCCGCGAACTCGGCGTCACTCATGTCCTCGGGATAGAAACCGCCGGGGGCGACCTGCCGGCGATACAGGCCGTCGATGATGTCTGCGGCGCGAATCAGGAGGCGAATGATCTGCACCTGGCGCAGGCTCGCGCCGCTCAGGTCGGCCACCAGGGCCACCGTCTGCACGGCGCCGCGCTCGGGCGGCGGCGTGATCTGCGCGACGCTCGTGGGCGTCGCGGCAAACAGCAGCAGCAGGGCGGCGTAACGAAGCACGTAGCCGGCGTGCCTACTGCCCGGGGTCCGACACGAAGCGCCCGCGGGCATCGTAGAACCAGTCGGGCTCGCCCAGCATCGCCAGCTCGAAATCCAGCGCCGCGACCGGAACGGCGTGCAGCAGGCGTTCGCCTTCCAGGTAAAGCAGGAACACGCGGCCGGCCTGCGGCTCTATGTCGCAGGGCACCCAGTAGCCGCTCAGAGAGATGCGGCGCGACGTCGGCGCCTGCCACCCCTCCAGCGCCTCGAAGACGTAGGTCGCCGAGAGCGGCGCATCCGCGGCCACGTCGTCGGGCGACGGCAGCTCGAGGTCCACGCGCAGTTCCAGCCTGGCGGCCACCACCGACTTTGCGTCGACGAGCAGCTGTGCCGCCGCCACCTCGTCGTAATTGTGGCCCTGCATGACCGGCGGCAACGGCGGATCGGGATTGCAGGCGGCCGTCGCGGCCCACCCGGCGTGGGCCAGCAGCAGAACGATGACGGGGGCAATGCGCAGGCTCATGGGCAAATTCTACCCGTTGATCGACGAGAAAAGGCCCGCGCGAGGCGGGCCTTCGGCGTCAGTGCGCGTCGCCGGGACGGCCCGGCGCGCCACGAGCAGACATCAGCCGCACTTCGAGTCGCCGCAGTTCAGGCAGGTCATGCACCCGTCCATCATCACCACGGCCGTGGTGTTGCACTTCGCACAGAGTTGCGCGCCCTCCGGGAACGGATTCTCGGCGAAGGCATCCTGCTGCGCTGTGCGGGCCTCGAACTCGGCGCGCTTCTGTTCGATCAACGCGCGCTGGTGCTCGTCGAGCCCCGGCGAGGCCATCATGCCGATGCTGACGAGGTGCTTCTCGACCACTTCGCCGAGCTCGGCGATCAGCGAGGGCATGTACTTGCCGCCCGGCTTCCAGTAGCCGCCGCGCGGATCGAAAACCGCCTTGAGCTCTTCGACCAGGAACGTCACGTCGCCGCCCTTCCTGAACACCGCGGACATGATCCGCGTCAGCGCGACGATCCACTGGTAATGATCGAGGTTCTTCGAGTTGATGAATATCTCGAAGGGCCGCCGCGCCTCGTGCTTCGTGCCGTGGTTAAGCACGATGTCGTTGATGGTCACGTACATCGCGTGCTCGGCCACCGGCGGCTTGATCTTGTAGGTCGCGCCGATGAGCATCTCCGGGCGCTCGAGCTTCTCGTGCATCCGGATGACCTTGCCCTCGGTGCCCTCCTCGACGCGCGGCTTCGCCACCACCGGCTTCTCTTCCGGCTTGGCGACGTGATACCCGACGATCTTCTTGCCTATCTTGTGTGCTGACATTGCGGTGCGGTCCTCAAAACTTGCCGTAGTAACCTTCTTTCAGAGCGTCGAAAAGATTCGCGGCGGTGTGCATCTCGCCGTCGTATTCGACTTGCTCGTCACCCTTGAGTTCAACGGTGGAACCGTCCTCGAGCTCAAAGACGTAGGTCGTGTTTTTCAGGTCCTGCTCCTTCACGAGCACGCCCTGGAAAGCGGCCGGGTTGAAGCGGAAGGTCGTGCAGCCCTTGAGCCCCTGCTCGTAGGCGTACATGTAGATGTCCTTGAAATCCTCGTAGGGATAGTCCGTCGGCACGTTCGCCGTCTTCGAGATCGAGGAATCCACCCACATCTGCGCGGCGGCCTGGATATCGACGTGCTGCCGCGGCGTGATGTCGTCCGCAGTGAGAAAGTATTCCGGCAGCTTCTCTTCCGGGCGATCCGAACCCGGCATCGCCCGCTCGTTGATCAGCGACCGGTAAGCCAGCAGCTCGAAGGAGAACACGTCCACCTTTTCCTTGCTCTTGCGGCCCTCGCGGATCACGTTGCGGAAATAGTGATGGGCGAACGACGGCTCGATGCCGTTCGAGGCATTGTTCGCCAGCGACAGCGAGATCGTGCCGGTGGGCGCGATCGAGCTGTGGTGGGTGAAGCGCGCGCCGACCTCGGCCAGTTCGTCCACCAGCTCCGGGTTCACATCGGCGATGCGCTGCATGTAGCGGCTGTAGCGGGCGTGCAGTACCCGGCCCTTGATGCGCGCGCCGACGCGCCAGCCGTCCGTGACCATTTCCGGACGCTTGCGCAGCATCTCCTCGGTGACCTCGAACTCCTCTTCCATGATGGGCGCCGGGCCTTTTTCGCGAGCCAGTTCCAGGCCGCTCTCCCAGCCGGCCATCGCCAGTTCGCGGGCCACGTCCTGGGTGAAGGCGACGGACGCCTTGCTGCCGTACTTCATGCCCAGCATGGTGATGGTCGAGCCGAGTCCCAGGAAACCCATGCCGTGACGGCGCTTGCGGTAGATCTCGTCGCGCTGCGGGCCGAGCGGCAGTCCGTTGATCTCGACGACATTGTCGAGAATGCGCGTGAACACCTTCACCACTTCGCGGAACTTGTCCCAGTCGAACGACGCGTCCGGCTTGAAGGCGTCGACGATGAAACGCGTCAGGTTCACCGAGCCCAGCAGGCAGGAGCCGTAGGGCGGCAGGGGCTGCTCGCCGCAGGGGTTGGTGGCGCGGATGTTCTCGCACCACCAGTTGTTGTTCATCTCGTTGACGCGATCGATCAGCACGAAGCCGGGCTCCGCGAAATCGTAGGTCGAGGTCATGATGACGTCCCACACCCGACGCGCCGGCAGGGTCTTGTAGACGCGACACGCCACCAGGCCGCTCTCGTTGCGCACCAGGTCGCCGTCGCCGGGCCACTCGCGCCAGACGATGGTTTCCGGGTCGTCCAGGTCGATGCTGTCGTCCTTCAGTTCCTTCACGCTGATCGGGAACGCGAGGCGCCACGGCTCGTCGTTGCTGACTGCGCGGACGAACTCGTCGGTGACCAGCAGTGAGAGGTTGAACTGGCGGAGCCGGCCATCCTCTCGCTTCGCGCGGATGAACTCCAGGGCATCGGGATGGCCGACGTCGAAGGTGCCCATCTGGGCGCCGCGCCGGCCGCCGGCGGACGACACCGTGAAACACATCTTGTCGTAGATATCCATGAAGGACAGCGGGCCGGAGGTGTATGCGCCGGCGCCCGACACGTAGGCGCCACGGGGACGCAACGTCGAGAACTCGTAACCGATGCCGCAGCCGGCCTTCAATGTGAGGCCCGCCTCGTGAACCTTGTCGAGAATGTCGTCCATCGAGTCGCGGATGGTCCCGGAGACGGTGCAGTTGATCGTCGAGGTGGCGGGCTTGTGGGCCAGCGCGCCGGCGTTGGAGACGATGCGGCCGGCGGGGATGGCGCCGTGGCGCAGTGCCCAGACGAAGCGCTCATACCAGTGTTCGCGACGATCCTCGGGCTCGACGTCAGCGAGCGCGCGGGCGATGCGCTGGTAGGTGTCGTCCATCGCCTGGTCAAGGACCGTTCCGTCCTTGGCCACCAGCCGGTACTTCTTCTCCCAGATGTCCAGGGATGCGGGCTGGAAAGGAATATCGTTGACCGACTCCACTGTAACCGCCTGTTCTTGCAACGCTGTCTTCATTATGGCTCGTCCCCCCCGGGCGCTCCTCGTGACCTGTTTTAAAATCCCTTTACAGCCGCCCAAGAGGGGGCGGCGTCCGCCACACCAGGCATCTCCAGAGACCTGACGGGCAAACACAATATGTTGTGTTACGGAGCCGTTAAGGTAAGGG
>Ga0102938_10000757_pt1 | contig 24119 bp, 19 predicted proteins | sample SalPonR2_B_D2_MG_FD_84516 | JGI IMG/M metagenome (GOLD analysis project Ga0102938, IMG submission 84516) | Salt pond soil microbial communities from South San Francisco under conditions of wetland restoration - Salt Pond MetaG R2_B_D2_MG | ecosystem: Environmental > Aquatic > Marine >... | reverse complement strand
TGCGTATCGAAAATGGCAAATTCCTGCACGCTGGTGATTCCGCTCAGGGTCCGCACCAGTGCAGAATCAACGGGCGCGGACGCAACGGGTTCAGTGGGGAGGATCGGGGAGCCTTCTGAGGCCTTTTTCTTGTCTTCTTCTGCGGTTTCATCCTTGATCCGAAATGCCTCGATCAACAAATGACCAAGGGGCAATTTGATCACATCATCCTGCCGCCGGCAGATACCATCCATCTCAATTTCAGCATCGTCCCAGCTGACAATCTCAAGGGCCGCTTCCAGGCCCTTCGTGTTCGCATATTCAGCATCGATCAATTCACCACTGGCGACAAAAAGATAGGCGGGTCCTTGCGGTGCAGCGATTTTCAGGGTGCAGTTTTTTTTCTCGACATTCATTAACTGCAAAAAAGTCGCCAGGGTAATGCCCCGGATAAAACTCTTTCCGCCTGCCTTCAGGCCATTGAAAATGGCTTTCTCCAATAACGGTAAGTCCACCGGCTTTTCAATAAACTGGAGCGTGTCCATTTTTTTTAAACGGGCCTCTATCTCCGGGGTACCAAAAGCCGACATGGCGATTACCGGCAATTGTGGTTGATGACGACTGACCCATGCCAGCAGTTCGAACCCATTCATTTCCGGCATGCGCAAATCGGTTACCAGCAAATCAAAGCTGGTCTCCCGCAGTAAATCAACAGCGACGCTGCCATTTTCTGCAGTAAGGATTTCAAATTTGTCCCGATGAGCCTTCAGCACATCTTTTAGCGATAGCAAAAAGGACGCTTCATCGTCTACAATAAGGACTTTTTTCATGTCACATCCACCTACTTACGTCAGTTTGTTATGGAGGGGAAAGAATCCGTCGGTGCCGGTTCCTTTTGGGCTGTTTCCGCCAACGGCAGGCTGACCCTGATTTCGGTTCCACGCTGTGGCCAACTGTCAACGGCGATATCACCATTCATCATCGCCAGCAGCTTTCTGGTAATCACCAACCCCAACCCGTTACCTTGCGGCTTACTGGTATTAAATGGCTGAAACAGATGTTTTTTTTGTTCCGACTTGATCCCGCAACCGTTGTCGCGGATTTTTAACCACACCAATTCTCCACGCTTTTGCGTGGTAATATGGATTTCCGGATTCCGACATCCTTTTAATGCCTCGGCTGCATTATTGAAAATATTGAGCAGAGCTTGATGGAGCGCGCGCTCATCAATCCTGACCTGACCAATATCCAGCGGGATAGCGGTGCGGATTCTGATGCCGCTGGCATGAAAATCATGTTCGACCAGGGCGATGAACTTTTCCATAAACTCGATCAGAGACATCTCATGAAGTTCTACCCGTTCATACAAGCTGAAAGCTTTCAGCGATTTGAGCAGATACTCCATCCGCCCGACATCGGCCAGTGCGCGCTCTATGTATTCATCGAGGGTTTCACGACTCTCATGACCATTACTTTGTTGTAGTGCCATCAAGGCCATTTTCAGTGAATTAAGAGGATTGCCGATTTCATGGCGGATGCCGGAAAAAACAAAGCCCAGATTATCCATAGCATTGATGGCCTGAGCAATTGACTCCAGACGCTGTTTTTCAGTGATATCGCGGACAAAAATGCAACAGTAACGCGGCGCTGCCCGATAAATGGTATATCCATACAGGCGGTCCTGGTAAAGCACCTGATGGGAACTGCGGGCAGGAATATCAGACTGTTCAGCCGGTGCGACAAACAATGCATAAAGACGCTCGTAACTGTGGCTCAGAGAATCATCCCCTAACACATCGAACAGCGCGGCATTGCAATAGTCAACCTGTTGCCGGGCAAGATCAAGCACCAGAATACCCATGTCGATCTGCTCGAGCAACTGCGCAAAGCCCCAGGGGCTTTTAAATTGCTGATTGACGGCACCTGCCGCGCCACTATCCATTCACCTATCCTTGCTGCCGGGAAACTTTGTCCATTATAAGTGCAGACGCAGTATATCAACATCGCCACATTATTCAAGAAAACTAATAAATGACCGGGGGCTCCTATTTGGGGGTCCTTATCTGTTCGCTGATGCGGTAATGACGGTGCTTAAGATGACCTATTGCCAAAATGAGCTAACATTCGCTCCACTTCAGCCGCCATCTCTGGCGTTAAGGTGGAGGTATCACCAAGTTGCCGCAACAACTGCATACCATCATTGTGCCATTGGCGGGCAAAACAGGTCTGCGCCAGACGCAAACGCCAGCGCGGGTTTCCGGGATCCTGTTTAACAGCCGCATTAAAACTGGAAAAGGCCTTCTCCAGTTCGCGTTCATGACGCAGATAGAATTCGGCCAGCTGCAGATTGGTACTTCTACCTTTACAGCCACCACCCGCCGGCAGTCTTTTCAGCAAGTCTTCTGCCTCTGCAAGCTCCCCGACCTGTTCCATCACCGCCGCCGCCAGGGCAATAAAAGCAGGCTCACTGTAACCCTTCTGCAAACAATGGCGCACATGAATGACCGCTGCCGGCCAATCCTGACCTTGACTATGAATACTCACCAGCAGGGCGTGGTAGGGGGAATGGTTATCATCATTGTCTGGATCGATTTTTCCCTCGATGAAGATGCGTGCATCGTCAATCTGTCCTAATGCCAGTAATACTTCAACCAAAGCCTCAACCGCCAGCAGCAGATCCGGATTTTGTTGTAACGACTGCTCAAGAGATGCTTTCGCCTGGGTCAGATTGCCCATACGCGCTTGCAGCGAACCCACTTCAAACCAGTAGAGATCATCCCGTTGCGTCTCTTCAATTTTTTTGAACAATTCATCAGCCTGAACATCATTCCCCTCGTGGGCTTGTAAAAAAGCGGTCACGAAGTCTTTTCCCCGATGTTGATAACGCTCGCGTTGGCTTTCAGGATAGGACGTCAGGATTAAATCAAGAAGGGTTGCATCATCAACATCGACCAAAGTATTCGTGTCTTGTTGGTTGTCACCTACCGCAACACAGGTACTGCATCCAGGCTCAGGGTCGGACTCTGAGGAAGACAAAACCTCAAAAGGGATCTGCCGCGCCTGAGCTATTTCTTCTTTTAAATCTGCACTGTGGGCATACTGCAAGGCCATGGCAAAATAATCATTTGCCTCATCGGCTTCGCCATTGTCCTGCTTAGCTCTGGCTTCCAGCAGATTCAGGCGCGCCAGACCATCACCGGCTTCTGCCCGCCATTGCGCTACCAGGGCGACGTCACCAATACCTAAGGGTTGATTGGCGAGCTCATCAGCCAGGTAAACAGCATCAGCAAAACGTTTCTGCTGCAGTGCATGCTGTAATGCCTCAACACTGATTTTCGCGCCGAACAATTTACTGAGAAATCCCATGGCTGTAACTTCCTTTGAAACAGGGCTCAGGACCAAGGGGCCCGGTTGCTAGCTAAAAGATACTGTCAATCAGGTCGAAGTCGAGTTCGGTTTCCGCGAGGCGATGAATCAGTTCAATTTTTTCATGATCATCAATACCAATCTTGGCAACATCTGCCTGGATTGTCGTATAGACCTGTGCCACCGTCGCTTGACACCGCAAGTATGGGATTTTTGAGTCATCAATAACCTGCTGAACGATGTGCGCCACCGGGACAATACCGGCGATAACGATCCCCGCCAGTTCACCGCGGAACCTTTCCAGGGTATAGAGCGTCGACAACATCACTAGCACTTCATCGCGGCTGCTGTTGACAATCACCAGGCTCGAGTCGTGGAGAAGGTCAACCACGCGCTGGGTTGAGGCGGCACCGATGAGGACATGGTGAACAATACGACTGACTTGCTCCGATTCTGCCTTGAGATCTACCTGTAATAATTCAGAGAGATATTTCAGAGTGGGATTCGCCAGCACCGGTGAATAGTTGAAACCACCAACCACTCTGATAGCGGTTTTTGTAAAAGCTTTTTGCAGATAGTGAACGGTCGCATCGCGTTTACTCTTCAACAACTTGTTGGACAGAATCATCCGTACATCAGCACCCGCTTCACGAAACAGGGCCAGGTTCAGATGCAGATCATCAATCACGTGACCAATCCCGGCCCCCGCCACGATCAGCACTGGAGCCTCCAGATGGTGCGCCAACTGGGCGTTGTTCAGCCCCATGACCGAGCCGACCCCGGAATGGCCGGCACCTTCGATGATAAGAAAATCACACTCCTGCTCAAGTTGTCTTACCGCCCGGGTAATCTGCTCCAGCAACGCCGAGCTGTCCGCCTCACCATCGAGAAACTTACGCGTGGTATGCGCATCAAGAACAACCGGCGACATCAGGTCAAGTCGATCATCCATGGAATACACCTGCGCTATCAGCGCCGCGTCAATATCAACCGGGCAGCCGCGATAGATCGTACGCTTGGGACCAAAAGGTTTGATAAAGCCAATCCGTGGGTATTTCTCCCGCGCCCGATGCAACAGCGACAGACTGGTGGTGGTTTTGCCGCAATTCTGGCCGGTTGCAGCAATAAATATCTTTTTACACATTGATAAAATCCCCTGGTGCTGACAGCCGTACAGTTGGCTGATTGTCACGTCAAAAAGAGATTGCGCTCCTTGACAAACTCCGGATAGAACTGCTCTTTAAGATCCTCCAGCACCATTGGATTGGCTTCGAGGGCCAAGGAGCCGTGGCACAGGGTTAAATCAAACTCTTGCGGCTGTTGAAAGCCAATACCAAAATAGCTGCAGAAAGAACTTGCCAGAGAAAGGATCGCACATAAAGTGAATGTCGTTTCATCAAGCTGACGTAATTTCTCAAGATCATGATGATAGAGAGTCGCATCGACAATCCGTTTCGGATAATTCCAGTAATCGAGCAAAGCCGCGCCGACCAGTTCATGAGAATAGGCAAACAGGCCACGTTCAACATCGCGCAAGGTGCCCTCACCGCGTTCAACAATCAGCATCACTTCGCGATAGAGTTCCTTGTCACGGTTAATCATCACCACCTTACCAATATGACGCTGCAACCCGGCCAGATAGGCTTCGCTTTTGTCCAGATCGGTTAACTTATCAGCAATCATCCGGCTGGCTACAGCACAGCCGATGGAGTTTTCCCACAGTTTTCTTTCCAACAGTCCATAGGTTTTCTGGGTACTGCGCAAACTATATTCGAGGGCGAGGTTTTTGAGGACATTTTCCCCAACCACAATTAAGGCACGATCAACGGAACTGACCTGTTTGACTTGGTGATACATCACTGAATTGGCAATTTTGAGGAGTCTAGCCGAGATCACCGGATCAAGGGAAACGGCGTTGGCCAGATCTTTAATCCGCAACTCAGGGTCGCGTAAGAGCTCCAGTAACCGAGTAGCCACCACGGGCGATGGGGGCAAATCGCCCATGTTTTTTACGATGGACTCAAAATCTCTAAACATCCAACCCTATCCACGGAGCTGTTAGTTGCGTTTTTGTGAGACAAGCAGGTTATAAAGCGAGGCCCCTAAAAAAGGTTGTCCATCCTGATTGATCGGCCCAAGGGATAAGAAAGATTATGCTTAAATCACCTGCTCAATGATGACAGCCAAAACGAACCAATACACAGGTACCATCTGCGATGACATTAATCCCCTGCTGCTTACAAAATGCCACTGCGGCCGGACTTTCAGCCCCAGGCTGCATCCAGATATTCTTGATCCCTTTTTCTGCCGCACGAACCACCAGTTTCTCGGTAACCGCAGGTGGCGTAACCACGGAAATACTGACCACCTCCACAGGCAGTTCGGTGACATTGGCAACACAGGCAACTCCCTCGATCTCTTTCTCCAGGGGGTGAATCGGAATAACCCGATAGCCTTTTTGCTGGTAGCATTTAAAGATTTTATTGCCGAACTTATGCGGTTTTGATGATACCCCGGCTACGGCAAAAACTTCAGACTGCAGGAACTGGGCGACTTTCGCGTCAACAGACATAAGCGCTATCCTCTTTACTATATCGTTTGTGTTACCATCAGGGAATAATCTGCGCTACCAGCGTCAGTAACGGGGCCGGATAGACCCCCAGAATGACGATAATTGCCGCGCAACCGACCAGCAATAAGGTCTCCGATTGGGCCGCGACATCGCGACCGACAGACGCGGATGCGGAAGCATATAGGGCGATAATAGGACGCAAATAGTAGTACACCGAAATGATCGATGCGATCACGCCGATCACCGCCAATTCAGCATACCCTCCTCGAAAAGCGGCCTGAAAGAGTCCGAACTTGGCAAAAAATCCGGCCAGCGGTGGAATCCCGGCCAGAGACAACAAAAACACCGACAACAGGGCGCTACGGCGCGGGTGCAGCGCTGCCAGTCCACGCAAGTCATCATAGTCCTGTATCTCGCCGTTCTCATCCGCAAAGGTGGTTACAATTCCAAAGGCACCAAAGGTAGCCAGGGAATAAACCACCAGATAGAACATCAGGGCGCGGCTGCCATCCTCTCCGGCAACAATCAGAGCAATCACGAGATAACCCATGTGCACAACCGAAGAATAAGCCAGCATGCACTTGATATTGGTCTGAGGCAAGGCCGCAAAGGTGCCAACCAGCATGGTAGCAATCGCCAGCAGCCAGAGAATGGCTTTGATGTCTGATATTCCCTCGCCGGACATCACCAGTATCGGCAGAAAGGCTGCCAGGACAGCGCCCTTTGCTGCCGTCGCAAGCAAACCGCTGACCGGTGCCGGAGCTCCCTGATAAACGTCAGGTGTCCATAGATGAAAAGGTACCAGCGAGACTTTAAAACCGATGGCAACCAGCAGTAGCGCCCAGCCGGCCAGCCCCAACGGGCGCAAACCGCCATCAACCTGCAAACCGGCGGCGGCGGCCTGCAGATTAAAGGTTCCGGTGGCGGCATAGATCAGGGCGATAGCAAAAGCCAGAAAAGCCGTTGCCACCGCACCAAAAACCAGATATTTCATCCCCGCCTCAGCGCCGCGGCTGTCACCATGACGAAAGGCAATGAGGATGTACAGAGCCAGGGTCAGAACCTCCAGCCCGAGAAACAGTCCAACAAAAGAGGTGGCCGCCGAAAGCAGACTCATCCCTGCCGCCGCAAACAACATTAACGAGGTATACTCGCCGCCGCCAAAACGGAAAATGTCCACGTAGCGACAACTGATTATCAAGGTCGCAGCAACAATCAACGACCAGAACACCGTACAGAAGCGCGCATAGGCTGACGCCGAGTACATGCCAAGGATATCGATCTGTGACGGTTCAACAAAAGCTGCCGTCAGGGCAGCAACGATAGCCACCAAGCTACCAGCAAGCAGCCACAGGCGCCGGTTGCGCACCCAGGCACCTCCCAGAAGAATGGCGACTGAGCCTAAAGCCAGCAGGATCTGGGGAAGCAATGACTGTAACGACTCCAGGCTCATGGCATCCCTCCCACCAGCAACAGAGAACTAAGAGGCTCACGTAGCAGGTCAAGCACCGGCTGCGGGTAACAGCCCAGAGCGACCACCAGTAGCGCCAGGGGTATGAGCACCAGCCATTCGCGTGAGTGCAGATCCTGTTTGTCATGGGGCTCGCAATTGCTCCCCCACAGGGTTCCCTGTACCAGTCGCAAAGTGTACGTTGCCGAAAACAGAATACCGCCAACCGCAATCACTGCCCACAGGGGGTTGACGCTAAACACTCCAATAAGGATGAGAATTTCCCCGGCAAAATTTGCCAGTCCCGGCAAACCCAGAGACGCCATACAGAACAGCAGAAAGAAAGCCGACATATTCGGGTGCGTTTTCCATAGCCCACCCAGATGATCAAGGCTGCGGGTACCGGTACGCTGTTGGATCATGGCGACCACGGCAAACAGCCCTGCTGTCGTAATCGCATGATTCACCATCAGCAATAAACTTCCCTCCCAGGCAGTCTGGTTCCATGCGGCCAAACCAAGAATCACAAAGCCCATGTGCGAGATCGATGAAAAAGCAACGATCCGTTTGATATCGACCTGCTGAAAAGCCACCCAGGCGGCATAGAAGAGCCCCACCAACGCCAGCACTGCCAATAACGGCAGGACCTTTTGTGCCGCTACCGGAAATAGCGGAAAGGCAAAGCGGATCATGCCGTAGACCCCGGTTTTGAGCAACAGACCGGCGAGGTCAACCGAACCGGCAGCCGGCCCTTCAGCATGAGCATCGGGCAGCCAGCTGTGAAAGGGGAACAGGGGAACTTTAACCACAAAAGCTGCCATGAAACAGAGGAAGAAAATCATTTCCTGGGTTGCGCTTAACTCGGTCTGTTTTAATGCTTCCAGGGCAAAGGTATAGGTGCCGGTCTGATCCCCGTGGAGCAGATACAGGCTGATTACTGCCAACAGCAGACATAAACTGCCAATCAGGGTGTAGAGAAAAAACTTAACCGCAGCCTGAAAACGCCGCCGATATCCCCAGACCCCAATAAGGAAGAACATGGGAATCAGCATTAACTCCCAGAACAGATAGAAGAGAACCAGGTCAAGGGCCAGCAGAACCCCGATCGCGGCCATCTGAAGCACCAGCAACAGGGCGAAATAGACACCGGGCGCACGTTCCTGTCGCCAGGAAACCAGCACCGCCAATACCTGCAGAAAAGCCGTCAACAGGATCAACACCGACGAAAGCCCATCAAGTCCCAGGGTATAGCGGATGCCGAACTGCTCAATCCAGCGATAATCCTCATAAAGCAACCACTCGGCAGTCGGCGTCTGCAGCAGACACACCAGCAGACTGAAAACAAAGACGCCGCCAGCGGTCAGTAGTGCCACCCAACGCGGAGCCGTGCTGTTCCCAACCCCGAGTATCAGGCACAAGAGCGCGCCTGCTAACGGCGTAAAGAGCAAGAAGCTTAACAGGGGAAAGTCGATCGCCATGATTGCAGTTATCCTTTACTTTCCGGCAGTATCAACATCAGACAAATTCCTTGATAAAATATTTCTAAATGAGGGCACGTAATAAAAACCACCCGACAATCACCACAAAGCCCCACACCAGACCGTGAAGATAAAGGTTAACCTTGCCCGCACCCAGGCCACGCAGGCGGGTTCCCAGATCATTACAACCTCGTACGGTGCCACTGAGCACCCCTTCAATCAGCCCGATTTCAACCCCCTGGGAACAGAACCGCCCGATCTTCTTGAACGGCCGCACCAACAGCAGATCGAACAGCTCATCAGCACGCCAGCCATTAAGCAAAAATTCAGCGGTTACGGATCCCGGACGGTGAACATAGCGACGATAGCGCAATGCTGCCAGTAGCCAGCCCAGGGCAAAAACCGCCAGCGCCGTTCCGATCAGCAGATATTCACTGGTAATGGTCAGATGCAAGATATCCTGCTCGCGCCCGAGCCAGCCGGAAAGCCAGGAGTCGCCGCCAAACAGGTGGGGCAGATTGAGCAGCCCACCACCCAGGCCCAACAATGCCAGGGGCCACAAAGGCCATAACATCAGGCCATTGGGCTCATGGGGTAATTCATCGCCGCGATAATCACCGCCAAACACCAGATAGGCCAACCGGAAGCAATAGAAGGACGTCAGCAGCGCGGTCACCACCCCTAAGCCGTAAAGCCCCTGATGGAAGAGATCCCCGTGGGCAAAGGCCGTCGCCAGGATCAGATCCTTGGAGAAGAAACCGCTGGTCAACGGGGCGCCGGCCAGACACAAAATCCCGGCGATAAACAGCCAGAAGACCAGGGGGGAGCGCCGGCGCATGCCACCCATGCGGCGGATATCATTCTCATGACCAGCGAGATTGATAACACAACCGGCCGCCATAAAGAGTAGCGCTTTGAAAAAAGCGTGAGTAATCAGATGAAACATGGCCGCCGAAACACTGCCCAGTCCAACCGCCAGAAACATGTAGCCGACCTGACTCATGGTGGAATAGGCCAGCACCCGTTTAATTTCGTTTTGCGCCAGAGCACAGGTGGCGGCATACAGCGCCGTAGCGATACCGACCAGAGCAATAGCTGCCATAGCTGTAGGCGAAAGAGAAATGAGGGGGAACATGCGACACAGCAAATAAACTCCGGCAGTGACCATGGTCGCGGCATGAATCAGTGCTGACACGGGTGTGGGTCCGGCCATGGCATCAGGCAGCCAGCTCATCAGCGGTAGCTGAGCACTCTTGCCACAAGCGCCAACCAAGAGCAGCAGGCTGAGCAGGGTGATAGTGGTCATATCCAGCCCCGCCACCTGGGCATTGATCCCTTCAATGCTGATGGTTCCAAACAAGGCAAACAACCACAGCAGCGCCACCGCAAAAAACAGATCGCCGATCCGCGTGACGATAAAGGCCTTACGCCCGGCAGCGGCATTTTCGCTTTTACGATACCAGAAACCGATCAAACCGTAGGAACAGAAACCGACCCCTTCCCAGCCAAGGAACAACAACAGCAGGTTATCGGCCAGAACAATGGTCAGCATGGCAAAGACAAACAGATTGAGCAGGGCAAAAAAGCGCACCTGATCAGAATCATCCTCCATGTAACCGACAGCATAAAGGTGAATCAGACTGGCAACACCGGTCACCATCAGGGTCATGATTGCCGCTAGCGGGTCGAACAAGAGGCCGACATCAGCCTGGAAGTTGCCACTTTTCAGCCAGGTAAAGAGTACCAGACGGTAGCCGTCGCCCGCGGCCAGAGAGAAACTACCGACTGCGGCAAGAAAACTTCCGATCACCGCGCCGCAGGCAATAAATACCGGCACCGGTCGCGGTAGACGCTTGCCGAAGCAGGCATTGATAACGCCACCTGCCAATGGCAGCAACAATATCAGGGTCAGCAGAATATCCATCAGCCCCTCATCTCATCAAAAATGCCGACATCAATACTCTTTTTTTGCTGATGAAGATAAACCACCAGCGCCAGACCAATGGCCACCTCGGCAGCAGTGATTGCCATCAGGATCAAGACCATGATCTGGCCATCGACCTGCTGCCAGAAAGCTGAAGCCCCGACCAGCACCAGACCGACAGAATTAATCATGATCTCCACCCCGATCAGAATCATGATCAGATTACGCCGTACCATCACACAGCCCAGGCCCAGAACAAAGAGCAGGGTTGCAAGGATCAGCAGATGTTCCATCGGCACAATCATGATACATCCTCAAGCTGCGCACGCTTGCGCTCGGTCATGCCGACATGGAAAGCCCCGACAGCTGCAAAGGAGAGCTGGAATGAAATAATCTTGACTGCCAGCGCATATTCTTTAAACAGGCTATATCCGAAGTCTCGCGGCGAGGCATGCCAACGCGGTACCCCTTCAGAAGCCAGGGGATCAAGCCCGATCAAGATCAGGGTCAAGGCCACCAGAGTCAGGGCCAGAAACAGCACTGGAGCCCACTGAACCCACCCCGGAGCGGTAACTTCGACAGCACTGGTCGGCGTGACCTCGAGCATCATAATGACAAACAGAAACAGCACCATAATCGCACCGGCATAAACGATGACCTGCAAGGCGGCGACCAACGGGGCGCCCAACAGATAAAAAATCAGCGCCAGAGCAAAGATACTTTTGACCAGATAGATCACCGCATAGACCGGGTTGCGCTGGATGATGGCCATCCCGGTTGCTCCCAGCGCCACAGCACCGAGCAGATAAAACATGAGGGTCGCAATCATGGCATCAGATCCTTAACATCCGCCGGGGAGGTTTCACCGGGGTTGGTACCGCGCGGCGCGGCTACGCCGATCCCGCTCTGCCGATAAAAGTTGTAGCTGTTGTTGTTACCACAGTGATCAACCAACAGATCCTCTTTTTCATACACCAGCTTCAAGACATCGCGACCGGCCAGTTCAAAATCTGCCGTCACCTGAATTGCCAGGGTCGGACAAGCCTCGGTACACAGGCCGCAGAAAATACAGCGGGTGAAATTGATCCGAAACCAGGCGGCATAACGGCGACCGTCCGGCGCTTCGGTCGCCTGCATGGAGATACAATCGACCGGGCAGGCGGCACTGCACAGATGACAGGCAACACAGCGTTCGGCCCCGTCCGGATCACGAGTTAAGATCAGCCGCGCCCGATAACGTTCGGGTAGCTGCTGTTTTTCTTCCGGATACTGAATAGTCACCGGCTTACGGAACATATTGCGCAACGTCACCCAGAAGGGCTGCAGGGTTCCGCGGATTCCTCTGACAACATGCATGTTGTTAACCCAATCCCAACAAGACAGCACCGGTCACCAGAATATTGACCAGCGACAGGGGTAGAAGAATTTTCCAACCCAGATTCATCAATTGATCGTAGCGCAGGCGCGGCATGCTGGCGCGTATCCAGATGAACATGGCGCACACCGCCAGAACCTTGAATAAAAACCAGAGCAGGGGCGGCAACCAGGGGCCGTGCCAGCCACCAAGGAAAAAGACCGTCACCAGTGAGCCGATGACCACCATATTGATGTATTCACCAACAAAAAACAGGCCAAAGCGCATCCCTGAATATTCGGTGTGAAAACCGCCAACCAATTCGTTTTCCGCTTCAGGCAGGTCAAACGGAATACGATTGCTCTCTGCCAGCACGCAGATAAAAAAGACCCCGAAGGCAACCGGATTGAGCAGCATAAAGGGGAGCGACTGCTGGGCCATGACAATATCAGTCAAGGAAAATGACCGCGCCATCATAATCACCGGCACCAGCGAAAGACCTAACGCGAGTTCGTAGCTGACCATCTGTGACAGTCCGCGGACGCCGCCAAGCAGAGAATACTTTGAGTTGGAGGCCCACCCGCCAAGCACCACGCCATAGACCGCCATGGATGACACGCCGAGGAAATAGAGCACCCCGATATTCAGATCAACCACCACCAAGGGGACCTGACGGCCAAAGAGCTCCAGGGTTGGACCGAAAGGAATGACGGCAAAAACCAGCAGGGCGGTGACTGCAGTAATGCCCGGGGCAACCAGAAACAACCACTTGTCAGCCCGTGCGGGGACAAAATCCTCTTTGGTCAACAGCTTGATGACATCGGCCAGAGGTTGCATCAGACCAAAGGGACCGACCCGATTGGGGCCATAACGCAACTGCATGCGCCCCAAAATCTTGCGTTCCGCCAGTACCAGATAAGCCGCCATAAACAGTACAACGCCAAAAATAAACAGTATTTTAGCCAGGATCAGGGCCAGGGTTACCAGCATTTCACTCATTCGCCCCTCCCGGACTGATCACGCAATAGCTCAGCCCCGCCCCTGGGATTAAGTGGGGGAAAACCTCACTGTTTTCAACCAGAACACAGCCGCCAGCCATGTCGGGCTGACTGCGTACCGGCAATTTAATGCTGCCAAAGTCGGTCTCGACAATGGCGTTATCTCCGTCTTTTAACCCCTGGGCCTGGAGTTCATCAGGGTGCAGATAAAAACATGGTGGCCGTTTGCGGGGTTCCAGTTTGGGGGCATAGCGGCTGAACAGATCACCACCATAGCGCGCCGGGGACACTACCAGTTCGAGGGTTTGTGCCGGTTGTTCGGGTAGTCGATCAATTTGTTGCGGACGCGCAACGGCAGGGGCCACCCGTGATCCTGCTTCCCCTGCTTTAAGCTTGGCCAGAGCAGCAAGACGCGGTTGTTCCTGCACCAGTTGCCGATGCAGTTCCGCCAGCGGCTGCTCCAGCCCGATCAGGCGTTGCAACGACAGGGCTGCCGGTTGGGGGTCACTGCCCGGTGTTCCCAGGGAAAATTCACGCGCCGGATGGTCACCGGTAGCGAGACTTAAGCCCGGTTTGAGTACCCGCTGAAAACGGCGCAACCGCCCCTCATTGTTAATAAAGGTTCCACTGTCCTCAACCGGCGGGCAGCTAGGAATAAACAGGTTGGCATGTTGACTCAATGAGGTCGGCAGATAGTCAAATACCACCAACTGCTCAAGGTGGGTCAGTGCTGCCGAAAAACGCTCGCCCTCGGGAGCCTCTAATAGCGGATCGGCGTCTACGCAGACCAGCATCTTAACCTTACCACTCTCCAGACGAGTCAACAGGTCATCCTGCTCCGGCAGGCTCAGTAACGCCGTCCCAAAGCTGTTGGCCCCGGCAAGCACCGGATAAACCAGACAGGGACGTTCTGCATTCGAGGTCTTTTCTGCCCACTTCTGGATTTTCTGCAACCCGGCAAGGCCCAGCAGATCGGCGCCGGCGACAATGATCGGGTTCTTTGCCTGCCCGAGCAAATCACGCAGGTGACGCCCCTCGACACCCCCATCAGCCAGCAACTCCTGCAATGCCAGCGGTGTAATAGCTACCCGGTCGGCATCACAGGGCAATTCTACCGGGCGGGGGTCATAGACCACCACGCGGCCGCCTTTGCGTACAGCCTGACGCAGAGCCAGGGCCAGAAGCGGAGCTTCGGCTAGGGGATCCACCCCGCAGACCAACAGCAGATCACTGGAGCGAATATCCTGCAATGAGGCCAGCCGCTCGGACAAGTCAAAAGCCGCCATCTGCGCTGTCTGATGACGGCGACGATGGGCATTGAGGACCGGAACGCGACAGCCAAAATGCTTGGCGGTACGTTGCAACAGCCAGTTGGTTTCCAACGAAGCCCGATCAGAACCGACCAGCAGCACCGCTTCCGGTCCATGCTGTTTTACGGCAGCACGGATCTCGGTCGCAAGGGTTGTCAGGGCAGCAGTAACGCTGACGATCTGGTCCCCCTGGCGGGCCTGCCGCGGACGCTCGGGGTGATTGGCATAGCCACTGCCAAAACGGCCACGATCACAGATAAAGGTCGCATTAACCTGCAGATTATCACCACTTTGCACCCGTTGCAGTTCGCGCAGGCGGCCTCCGGGGACAGTCGCGCAACCAACCCCACACTGGGGACAAACCGAATCAGCCTGCTCCAGATCCCAGGCCCGTGATTTAAAGCGGAAGGTGCGATCAGTAAAAACCCCGGTCGGGCACAGATCAACCAGGTTGCCGGAAAAATCGCTTTCCAGCATCCCCTCTTTGAAGCGTCCGAAAAACACCCGGTTCCGTGAACCCATCACCCCGAAATCACGACCACCACAGTAGTCCTTGTAGGTTCGTGCACAGCGATAACACTGGATGCAACGGTTCATTTCCTGGGCGATAAAGGGGCCAAGGTCCTGATTGGTATAGGTTCCCTTGCCGCCTTGATAACGACGGATGCCGTGGCCACTGGAGATGGTCATCTCCTGCAACTGACATTCACCACCCTCATCACAGACCGGACAATCATGGGGGTGGTTGAGCATCAGCCATTCGCCGACACGCTCACGGAAGGTCGCTGAGGTTTCATCGCCGGTGGTGACCACCATCCCGTCTTCCACCGCAATCAGACAGGCCATTTTGAGGCCGGGCATGGGACCGGTATGAACTGTTACCGCACACATACGGCATGAACCGACGGCACCCAACTCCTTGTGATAACAAAAATGGGGGACCATGATGCCAAGGGCTTCGGCCGCCTCAAGGATGGTTTTTCCCTCGGGGATGGTAATTGTCTGGTTGTCAATGGTCAGTGTCGGCATAGTCAACTTCTGTCTATTTGCTGAACGGACAACGTCCGCCCTCGATGTGGTCAACAATTTCCTGTTCAAAATGGGTCAGTAGACCAGCCACCGGCCCCATCGCCCCTTCGGCCAGGGCGCAGAAACTCGTGCCGGAGATATTCTTCAGCTGACCTTTAAGCAACTCCAGATGTTCAGGCGTCCCCTTGCCGGATTCCAACATCTCCAGCAGCCAGCGCACCATGGTCAATCCATCGCGGCAGGGCGTGCACCAACCGCAACTCTCGCGGGCAAAAAAGCGGATCAGGTTAAGGGTCACGGCGACCATACAGGTATCTTCATCAAAAGCCGTCACCCCGGCGGTACCAAAACGGCTACCGACCTTTTCCAGCGAGGTAAAATCGAGGGGCACATCCAGATGCTCGCGGGTCAGATAAGGGGTCGAAGCGCCACCGGGCAGACAGGCCTTGAACTGCTTGTTTTTCCACATCCCGCGACCATAGGTTTCTACCACCTCACGCAGAGGGATCCCCACCGGCAATTCAAAACACTCGGTACGATTCAAATGTCCCGACAGTCCAAACAATTTGGTGCCCGAACCTTCCGGTGTCAGAGCCAGATCCTTAAACCACTCGGCACCACCGGTTACAATGTGCGGAATATTAGCGATGGTTTCGACATTGTTGACCGTCGTCGGTTGACCAAAGAGTCCCCGCACCGCCGGAAAAGGCGGCTTTAACCGCGGGTTGGGACGGATCCCCTCGAGGCCATTGAGCAGAGCGGTTTCCTCACCAAGGATATAACGTCCGGCGCTGCCGTGAACATGAAGCTCAAAGTCAAACCCACTGCCGAGGATATTTTTACCCAAGTAGCCGGCCTGCGTTGCCTCGGCAATAGCGCGGCGCAGATTTTCGGCCTGTTTTTCATAGGCGTAACGAATAAAGATGTAACCCACCTGAGTCTGCAGGGCAAAAGCTGAGAGAATCATTCCTTCGATCAGCTGGTGCGGATCGGCCTGCAGCAAGACTCCATCCTTATAGGTGCCCGGCTCCATTTCGTCACAGTTGCACACCAGATACTTGATGCCCGGCTTGTCGGCGGGAAAAAATCCCCACTTGACACCGGTGGGGAAGCCGGCGCCGCCGCGCCCACGCAAGGCCGCAGCCTTAACCAGCTCACGAATCTCAAGCGGGGTCATGGTCTGGATAGCAGCCTTCAGCCCCTGGTACCCGCCATTGGCACTGAATTCCTTGAGAAAAACCGTTTTCCCCGGAATCCGATTTTTAAACAGAACCTGGGTTGTCTGACTCATGCTGACCCCTCCTGACGCAGCGCTGCGATCAGCTCATCGACCTTTTCCGGAGTCAGGGGACCGTAGAACTGTTGTTTGACCATCACTGCCGGGGCGATACCACAGCATCCCAGACAACAGGATGGCAGCAGGGTAAAAAGTCCGTCTGCGGTGGTCTGGCCAAACTCGATATTCAATGTTTTTTGCAAATGAGCAGCAATCTCTTCCGCTCCCCGGGTCCAGCAACAAACAGAATCACATAGATGGATGACAAAGCGGCCGACCGGGCGACGATAAATCTTGTCATAAAAGGTCGCAATCTCTTCAACCTCAAGCGGAGTGAGGCCAAGGATCGCTGCCGTCAACTCCACCCCCTCATCCGGCACCCAGCCATGATGCGACTGAATGGCGCGCAGCACATCGATAATCATCTCACGCGGATGCTCAATCTCACCGGCATGCTGAATAAATTCGCTCAACGCTTGCTCATCAAGCAAGTGGTCTGTGGTCTGTTGTTCAATCGGTGTCATAACGCCCTGTCACTATACTGGCATGTTCACATGAATGAGGTTAACGATCTAACCTTGTTCAGGGAAGATCAAAAATGTCCGAATGCAAGGCTTGCGCAGAAGGGTCACCACAGGTGTAGCGAAAGCTACATCGAGGATGACACTTCAAGCATAAGGCCGCAGACGGGCGTTTTTCATCTTCCCCTACCACTTAACTTAACGGTCGAGATCCGCCAAGATAAAATCTATCGACCCCATCACTGCAACCATATCTGCCAGCATGGTACCTTTGCAGATCCACGAAAGCGCCTGCATGTGGGCAAACGATGGGGTGCGAATCCGGCAACGGTAGGCACTGCTGCCACCCTCACTGACCAAATAATAACCACACTCCCCTTTGCTTGACTCCGTCGCGCGATAAACTTCACCAAGCGGCGCGACCGGGCCACTCGAGACATTGACAAAGTGATGAATCAGACTTTCAATGTCATGCAGGCCGTCACCGCGCTGGGGATAAGCATAACGGTAGTCATCAGTCATCCAGCGTCCGCCCGGCATGCGTTCGGCCGCCTGCTTGACAATGCGCAACGACTGGCGCAGCTCCTCCAGGCGCACCCGGTAGCGATCGAAACAATCACCGCCAGTGAAACTGACCACGTCAAAATCAAAGTCATTGTAGGCGCTATAGGGCATGGTCCGGCGCAAATCCCAACTGGAACCACTGGCGCGCAGGTTGGGGCCGGAAAAGCCCCAATCGAGGGCTTCGTCGAGGCTGACAATGCCGACCCCTTCACTACGGGCACGGAACACCGGGCCATCGGTGAGCATACTGTCAAGCTCATTGATGCGTTTGTCAAAGTCACTGGTGAATGTATCAACCTTCTGCTTCCATCCTTCCGGCAAATCCAGAGGCAGGCCGCCGATGCGCAGCCAGGATGGATGCATACGCCCGCCGGTGATCATTTCAACGATATCGAAGATCTTTTCGCGCGAGTCGAAACAATAAAAGACCGGGGTCATGGCCCCAACATCGTGGGCGTAGGTACCGAGCCAGACCAGATGGCTGGCGAGGCGGAACAGTTCGCACAACATCACCCGGGCATAATCAGCGCGCGCTGGAACCGATACCCCGAGCAGGGTTTCGAGGGAGTGCAAATAGGCCAGATTATTCTGAACCCCGGAGAGGTAATCAATCCGGTCGGTATAGGGGATAAACTGTGCCCAGTGCTGGCGCTCACCGATCTTTTCGGCGCCACGGTGGTGGTAACCAAGATCGACATCGATATCGGTCAATTCCTCACCCTGCATCCGCAAGACCACGCGCAATACGCCGTGGGTACCGGGGTGGTGGGGTCCGAGGTTCAGCACCATGCTGCCATCATCGGCACCAGGCAGCGGGACCAGCTTGTCCGCCGCCACCGGAATGTAGTCCATAGCGGTATCGACGGTAAAGGGGGGCATATCGGTAGCGCGAGACGGGTGTTCCTTACGCAGAGGATGCCCTTCCCAGGCGTCCGGCATCAGAATCCGCCGCAAATCCTTGTGACCGCTAAAGGTGATGCCGAACATGTCAAAGACTTCACGCTCATACCAGCCGGCCGACGGCCAGATTTCGGTGATTGTCGGCGCTTGCGGGTATTCACCGACCAGGGGCACCTTGATCCGCAGATAGCCGGGATCACTGAAGTTAAGCAGATGATAAACCAGGGTAAACTGATGATCACGGGTCTGACGCCGCATGCGCTCATCAACAGCGGTCAGATCTTCCAGGCGCTGGTACTTGATGGCCGCTTCATGCTTGAGAAAGTAAAGGAGCTCGCGAACCCGCGCTACCGGACAGATCAGCACCGGCATATCGGCCGCTAACGGATCGATCGTCACCTCCCCCTTGAAGCGCTCCTGCACATCTCGATAGACGGCTTCGGCCGAGGGTGGAAAATCCTGTTTGGGCTGCGGTGGACGCCAGCTGTTGGCGGCCCGGTTGTGGGTAAATTCCGGGGGCTGCTGAACGGTTCCGCGGATCGGGCTGTTGCCATAACCTGGGCCACGCGGGTCGCGGCTTTTGGTGACGCCATCTATCAATGGCGGCACCGTTGTTCCTTCGCTGCCACCCGCCATCCCAAAGACCTTACGCGCCGGTTGCTCCTCAGCTACAATCTTTTTCTGCAGCTCCATAATCCCCTGCAGAAAGGCTTCGGGGCGGGGTGGGCAACCAGGAATATAGACATCCACCGGCAGGATCTGGTTGACCCCCTGGATAACACTGTAGACATCGTACATGCCACCGGAATTGGCACAGCTGCCCATGGCGATCACCCATTTGGGGTTGGGCATCTGTTCATACACCCGCAGGATCGAAGCCCCCATCTTTTTAAACGGGGTTCCGGAGATGATCATGACATCCGACTCGCGCGGCGTGCCACGTAGCACTTCAGCACCAAAACGCGCAAGATCGAAGCGCGGAGTCATACTCGTCATCATCTCAACAAAACAGCAGGACAGACCAAAAAACATCGGCCACAGGCTGTTTTTGCGCCCCCAGTTGATCAGGTCATCGGCACGGGTGAGCAACACCCCTTGCGGTAGTTTTTCACTCATGAGGAACTCCGGCGCCGATTACGTGCAGGCTGCACACCCCAATCCAGTGCACCCATTTTCCACAGATACACCAACCCTAAGAACAGATTGACAATAAAAAAGGAAATCTGCCAGAAACCATTCCACCCCAGCAGATCATAGGCGACGGCCCAAGACACGATAAACACCGCTTCCAGATCAAAAATAATAAAAAAGATCGCCACCAGATAAAAGGGCACCGGGCCACTTAAGCGGGCATCACCAATTGGATCAACAGCGGACTCGTAAGGAGCATTTTTTTCCGCCGACGTGGTGCGCTGGCCGAGATACCTGGCAAGAAGCATCAGTATAAGAATCAAGCTCACGGCAATAACACTGTAAAGAGCGAAGGAAATGAAGCCTTCGACTCCGGCCGGGGTCACCGGCGAAGAAACAGTGCCTGCATCTGAAGGGGACATGATATCTCCAGCAAAGGGATAACTTTTATCTAATAAACCTCTTAAATGAACACGCGACGAATACTATCACATCTGTCATCGATCAGAGAAGTCGTGGGCGCAAAAGTTGTATTTTTTCTGCGAATCAGCAGACCCCGTTTGCCACTTTTAAAATCTCGCGCCGTGCCAATTCATCGCAGCGCTCATTTTCCGCATGGCCATCATGCCCCTTGACCCAGACCCATTGAATGTCGTGGATCTCCACCAGCTCAAGCAGGCGCTCCCACAGATCGCGATTAGCTACCTCTTCCTTCTTGGAGTTGCGCCAGCCGTTACGGCGCCAACCGGCAGACCACTCAGTCACCCCCTTGATCAGATACTGGGAATCAGTGGTCAAACGGATGTGACACGGGCGCTTCAGGGCCTCAAGCCCGGATATCGCCCCGAGCAACTCCATCCGATTATTGGTAGTCAATTCAGCAAAGCCCGATAATTCCTTCTCATGGCCGCCAAACCGCAAAATCGTTCCGTAACCACCGGGACCGGGGTTACCGGAGCAGGCACCATCGGAAAAAATTTCTACAAATTGTCTGGATCGATTGGTCAACGCGCAATCCTTGTTTTCCGGCAAATGACGGCCGGAGCATAGCACTTCGGTGAAAAAAATAAAACGCCCCCCTGCTTAAGCAGAGAGGCGCTTTATTTTTGGCGTCCCAGGGGGATTCGCCTACTACGTCACCCGCGTCCTGTGGGTTCCTGCGTAGGCTCCCCTTCGCTCGCTGACGCGGCCCTCCTGGCCGCTTTTCTGACATTAAGTCAGCGCTCGCTACGCTTCGAATCCCGACAGAACAACAAAAATAAAAACCCCCACCGCTTGGGCAGTGGGGGTTTTTATTTTTTTGGCGTCCCCAGGGGGATTCGAACCCCCGTCGCCGCCGTGAAAGGGCGGTGTCCTGGGCCAGGCTAGACGATAGGGACGTACAGACTTTATAATGATGCAACCTAACTGCTACGCCCGAAGCAATCTAGATACCCGAACCGAAAAAAAGTTGCAAGAGAAAAGTCACTGCTGCAACAAAATGACAAGAATCGAATTGGCAGCATGACCCGCCAATGTTAGCGTATCATCCAAAGTGAGGACAGACAGATGCTGATAATCACCGAAACCACAACCGCACAGCAGCAGCGCAGATCCGCGGAGCCAATCGACATCACCTACGCAAGCCACCCAACCCCTTTCGGGCCGGCTCTGATCGCTTTTACCTCCCGGGGACTATGTCACCTCGATTTTTTTGATGATGATGGCACCACCGCCATGGCACAACTGCGCAAAAACTGGCCACATGCGGACTTTTTCGAAGACCGGGGCGCCACATCCGCCCTGATCAACAAGGTGTTTGCCCCAGACTCCCAGCAGTCTCAGCAACCGCTGCGCCTGCATCTGCGCGGCACAGATTTCCAACTGAAGGTCTGGCAGCAACTGCTCCTTGTGCCGCCGGGGGATCTGATCAGCTATCAACAGCTCGCACAGTTGAGCGGCCAACCGGCAGCAGCACGTGCTGTTGGCCGGGCGGTTGGCCGCAACCCGATCTGTTACGTCATCCCCTGCCACCGGGTAATCCGTAGCGATGGCTCCCTTGGCGGCTATCGCAGTGGTATTCTGCGCAAGAAGAACCTACTTGACAGTGAAGCTTCAGTTTAAGAGCTTGACCACCCGACCTTGTTGTTATACCGCCACCCCAGAGCCGGTAATAGCTAAAAAAGCGGACACCGATCTGTTCATAGACAGTCACCAAAATCGCCAATTATGCTACTATGCCAATGATTAGCCCCCCTACCTTCACTATAAACACCTCAAACTCTTTGAGTCATACATAAATCGCCGCAGGAAAGGGAACCATGATTGACGGACACATCTTTTATGAAACCGCCTTGATTCTGGCAGCAAGTGCAGCATTAGGAGGCATGGCCCTGTGGCTGCGCCAACCATTGATCGTTGCTTTTATCATTGTCGGCATCATGGTTGGGCCCTCCGGCCTTGATCTCGCCGGCGTCGATGAGCGCATCGAACTACTGGCAGAAATCGGCATTGCCGTACTGCTGTTCGTTGTCGGCCTCAAACTTGACCTGCACCTGATTCGCACCATGGGGCCAGTAGCTCTAGCGACCGGTCTTGGCCAGGTCGCCTTCACCTCCATTTTTGGCTATTTCATCGCCATCGCCATGGGTTTTTCGGTCATCGGTTCCCTTTATATTGCCGTTGCCTTGACCTTTTCCAGCACCATTATCATTGTCAAACTACTTTCGGACAAACGGGAAATTGATTCACTCCATGGCCGGATTGCCATCGGCTTTCTGATTGTTCAGGATATTGCTGTCATCATCGCCATGATCAGCTTGACCGCCTTGGGCGCTGAACAGGATTCCGGCCATCTGCTGATCGATGGCCTGATCGTTCTGGGCAAAGGGGTTGGCCTGCTTGCAGGAGTTGCGTTGCTGATGCGTTTTGTTCTGCCGAAGTTGCTGCCGGCCATGGCCCGCACCCAAGAACTGCTGGTGCTTTTCTCCATCGCCTGGGCAGTACTGTTTGCCGCAGGTGGTGATATGCTCGGCTTCAGCAAAGAAGTAGGGGCATTCCTGGCCGGGGTGTCGCTGGCCTCAACCCACTTCCGTGAGATGATTGCCCTGCGCTTGACCAGCCTGCGCGACTTTCTGCTGCTGTTTTTCTTTATCGGTCTCGGTTCTCAGCTGGATCTGTCCATGCTCGGGGCACAGATCTTACCGGCGCTGATTTTTTCCGTGTTCGTCCTCGTCGGCAACCCGATTATCGTCATGATCATCATGGGGTACATGGGTTATCGCAAAAGAACCAGCTTTCTCGCCGGTTTAACGGTAGCCCAGATCAGCGAATTTTCCCTGATTCTGGCGACCCTCGGTGTCACTCTGGGGCATATCGACCGTGAAGCCCTGGGACTGATCACCCTAGTGGGTTTGATTACCATTGGTCTGTCAACCTATCTGATTCTTTATTCGCATCCCATTTACAACCGTCTGGCACCTTTCCTAAGTATTTTCGAACGCCGCAACCCCCATCGCGAAATCAGTCACCTCGAAAACCAGACCCAGCAAACGGCAGAAATCATCCTCCTCGGACTTGGCCGTTATGGCCGCCAGATTGCTGATAATCTGGTGCGCCGTGATAAACAGATCCTGGCTTTTGACTTCGACCCCCAGGTGGTTGGAGACCTCGATACCGGTCAATTTACCGTTCACTATGGTGACGCAGAAGATCCGGAATTGCTCGACACCCTCCCCCTTAATCAGGCCCGCTGGGTTATTAACGCCGTGCCGGGAGAAAAAACCAACCTCGCCATCATGCAGGGGCTCAAAGAACGCAATTTCAAGGGGAAGGTGGTACTGACCGCCCACAATCAGCAACAGGCTGATCTCTATCAGGACGCCGGGGCTCACAAGGTACTCTGGCCTTACGTTGATGCAGCCGAGCAGGCGGTCGACTATCTCACTGGCACCAAAGAAGAATTGTCGATTATTTCACCCTGGGAGTTGAGTCTGGAAGAGGTCAGATTGCGTCCGGATGCCACCGTCAGTGGTAAAAAGATCGGCGACTTATCCCTGCGTCAGGCCACTGGGGTCTCTATTGTCGCCGTTGATCGCGCCGGCCAGAGTCACTTTGACCCACCTTTCAACTTCCGCCTGTTTCCCGGCGACCGCCTGGTGCTTCTCGGCAATCCGGAAGGACTGAATAAAGCCTGCCAGATTCTGGAAGAGCGGCAACAGAACAACCAGCACCAGCACAGTTTCCAGATGGCTGAAGTCAGTGCCGTTGACCAGTTGGGCTGGACCGG
>Ga0102938_10000755_pt1 | contig 24158 bp, 18 predicted proteins | sample SalPonR2_B_D2_MG_FD_84516 | JGI IMG/M metagenome (GOLD analysis project Ga0102938, IMG submission 84516) | Salt pond soil microbial communities from South San Francisco under conditions of wetland restoration - Salt Pond MetaG R2_B_D2_MG | ecosystem: Environmental > Aquatic > Marine >... | reverse complement strand
CGCGCCCATGGGGTGGGTGTAGTCTGGGTTCGATTCCCAGCACCCCGACCAAATAAGGGCCAAAGGTCCGGAATTTGCTATTATAAAAAAATAACCACCCTGGCCTATGAACATGCTTGATATCAGAGAGATCAAAAGAAGAAAAGAAATGGAAGAAAAAGGAATAGACCCCGAACGAGCGGAAGAACTGGAACAAGAACAAGAAACACGGGAGGAGACCCCGGAATTTTCTCGACCGCAACCCCCGAAAAGCAAGGCCGGAAAAGCCGGAAAAGCCCTTATCTTTGTAGGGGTGTTTTTTATTATAATCGGGGTTATTTTTTCCAATGGTATAGTGGCGGAAAAATCAAATCAATTTTTCAATAAGATCCCGGTAATAGGTCAGATCAAACACCTGGTGGAAAGCTCGGATAAAGAATTAAGGGGCGAAAAGAACGATCGGATAAACATTTTACTTTTGGGGATGGGAGGCAAAGGACATCAGGGTTCTTATTTGGCTGATACCATAATTTTGGGAAGCATTAAACCCTCGACCAAAGAAGTGGCTATGATCTCCATCCCCCGGGATCTGACCGTACCCATCGACGGAATCGGAAGGAGAAAGATCAATGCCGTTAACGCCTATGCCGAATCAGAGGAAAAGGGCAGCGGCGGTCGGGCTACCGCCCAAACCCTGGAGGGTCTGCTGGACATACCTATTCATTATTATGCCAGAGCCGACTTTCAGGGTTTTATAAATGTGGTGAACCGCCTGGGCGGGGTCGATATTTATGTAGAAAAAACCCTGGATGATTACAAATACCCGGTAATGGGCAAAGAAGATGCGGAGAATTATAATTCCAGATACGAACACCTACACATTGAAAAGGGTTGGCAGCACATGGATGGCGAATTGGCCCTGAAATATGTCCGTTCCCGGCATGCCCAGGGTCCTCAGGGCTCCGATTTCTCCCGGGCCAGAAGGCAACAAAAACTTTTACATGCGGTCAAGGAAAAATTCAAATCCACTGATCTTTTAATGAAGCCCTCCTTGATAATGGATGTGATGAAGGAACTGGACAATCATGTCAGCACCAATATGGAGATCTGGGAGATAATAAAATTATGGAATATGGGCAAGGATATACAAACCGAAAACATTATCCGACAAGTCCTGGAGCCCGGTCCGCAGGGTTTGCTCCGATCCTACACCTCCACTTCCACCGGCTATATCCTACTGCCCAAAGGGGGAGACTTTGAGGAAGTCCAATATATGGTAAAAAACATTTTCTCCCAAAATAAAGATCAATCCCAACAAAAAGAAAAGGTTGAAGACGCCACCCTGGAAATAAGGAACGGGACTTGGATCAACGGCCTGGCCGGAAGAAGCTCCATAGACCTGGAAAAGCAGGGCTTCCAGATAACCCGAGTAGGCAACAGCGAAAAAAAGAATTTTCAAAAATCGGTTATTTACGATCTTACTTTTGGCAATAAATTAGAACCTCTAAAAGTATTAAAAGAAGAAACCGACGCCAATGTGGCCTTTAGTATACCGGATTGGCTGCAAGAGGATATCAAGGAAGATGTGGCCAAGGACAATATCTCGGAAAAACCGGATTTCCTGTTGATACTGGGCCAAAGCGCCTCTAATAAATATTAAACCAACAATGAAAAAGCAAGAGCAAAATCTCCCTCTGGTAACCATCTTTGGCAGGACCAATGTGGGTAAATCCACCCTTTTTAATTGCCTGACCGAAAAAAAGCACGCCCTAACCTCTAAACAGGCCTGCACCACCAGAGATAGTAACAAAAAAACCCTGGAATGGCAGGGCAGGAAAATGGAGTTGATAGATACCGGGGGTATAATGGACGAGGACACGGAAGAAATGCTGGGTTCAAAATTCAAAAAAGGAAAGGTAACCACCATAGAAAAAGCGGTCCAAAAACAAGCCCTGGAATTCCTGAAGCAAAGCGACTTGATCCTGTTTGTAACCGACGGTCGAAGTGGGCTTCTCCCTCAAGATGAGGCCTTGGCCTCTTTTTTAAAAAAGAAATACCCCCAAAAGACCTTACTGGTGGTCAATAAGATCGACCATGCCAAATACCGAAGCGAAACTGCCGATTTTTATCAATTAAATATCGGAGATCCTCACTCCATCTCGGCTATGACCGGTAGCGGAACCGGGGATCTTTTGGACGAGGTAGTGAAGAATCTCCCCTCTCGGCCGGAAAAAAAGGAACCGCAACCGCCGGAAGACCGAAAAGAGATCAAAGCTTGTATTATCGGCAAACCCAATGTGGGTAAATCCTCCTTGCTCAATTCTTTGACTGAGGAAGAAAGGGTGATCATAAGCGACCTTCCTCATACCACTCGGGAACCCCAAGATATGGAAGTAACTTACCAAGATACGGCCATAACCCTGGTGGATACGGCCGGGATCAGTAAGAAAGGAAATAAAAGTAAGGGTCTGGAAAAATTTGGTATCTCCAAATCCCTGCGGGCCCTGAAAAGATCGGATATCGCCATATTGGTCCTGGATATCCACGAAGGTATCACCCACCAAGATGCTAAACTGGTGGAAGAAATCTTCGAAAGAAACAAAAGCTTGATCATAGTGGCCAATAAATGGGATAAAGTGGAAGAAAAAAACACCAAAGAATACACCGAATACATTCGCCATAAATTCCCTTACGCCGTTTGGGCTCCGATCCATTTTATTTCCGCCCGAACCGGAAGCAAGGTTAAAAAAATTTGGGACACTTTAATGGAGGTGCATGAACAAAGACAAACCGAATTAAGCCAATCCCAGTTGGACAATCTCCTGTCCCATATAGTCAAGATACATCCGCCGGCCAAAGCCAAGGGGGTGAAACCGCCGTATATCTACAAGATAAACCAAACCAAAACCGCCCCTCCCCGTTTTACGGTCAAAATAGGATCCAAGGATACCCTACACTTCTCCTATGTCCGCTTCATCAAGAACAAATTGCGGGAAAGGTTCGGTTTCCTGGGCACCCCTATAAACATCGATGTTTTGCCGGCCCAAAATTCCAAAGAAAATAAAAGCTAAACATATGCAGATCATAGCGGGTCTGGGAAATCCCGGAAAAAAATACGAAAAAACCAGGCACAACGCCGGATTCATAGCGGTGGATGCTTTAGCTGAACAATACCGCTCTTCCTGGCAGAGTCAAAAAAAATTCCAAGCCCTGACCAGTGAAATCCGGGGCGATATTCTGCTAAAACCCCTGACCCTGATGAACAATTCCGGGATATCCGTCCAAGCCGCCCTGGCTTATTATAAACTTTTGCCCAGAAAACTGGGCTTGATCAAAAAGGATTCCGACCTGAGCTCGGTGCTGACAGTGATCCACGACGATAAGGACCTGCCCTTGGGCGAATACCGGGTGGCTACTGATTCCGGAAGTGCCGGCCACAAGGGAGTCCAATCCATAATAGATCATTTAAAAACCAAAAATTTTAAACGCATTCGCTTGGGTATTGCCTCCCCGTATTCCACCAATACAGCCGACTTTGTCTTACAAAAATTCTCTTCCGAAGAACTAAAAACCCTCTCGGAGACCATTACCGCAATACTGGACCGAGAAGAAATAGGGATCTAAACACAGATATCTCCATGTCGCTTCCATTATTTTCTCAACCAACAGACTAAAAAAACAAAAGAGCAATACCCGAAGAATCAGGTATTGCTCTTTTTATCCAAAAAATAAATGACCCCCACAACAACTGCCTAGAAGCCAAGGATTACCTTATTTAAAGTTACGATTAAGCCAGGAGGGAAGCTTAACCGTAAACTACTTCTAGGCAGTTGTCCTGAGGGCCATTACTCAAAATAACTTTTCATATTAACACAATTTAACTATCCTGTCAATATGTCCATCTCCACTGATAATCTTTACCTCCATTTACTTAACTTATCAAGCCAATTAGGTCCGGTTCGTTTAAACAAGCTAGCCCGATATTTTTCTTCTTTCGAAAAGGCCTTCCGGGCCAGCACCCGGGAACTTCGAGAGGCCGGCATCGAAAAGAAAATAGCGGAAGACTTTATCGACTTTAAAAGGAGCTTGGACCCGGATCAAGAAATAAAAAAATTGGACCAAGAAAATATCCAAATTTTAGGGCTTCAAGATCCGGATTACCCGGAACTCTTAAGAGAGATATACAATCCCCCGGTTATTCTTTATTATAAAGGAAAAATTCCCGCAAGCCAAAAAATCAGCTTGGCGGTGGTAGGATCCCGGAAAAATTCGGACTATGGTATCCAGGCCTTGGAAAATCTCTTGCCTCCTTTACTGAACAATTATCAGGAAGAAATAAGCATCACCAGTGGTCTGGCCCTGGGTATAGACGCCCAGGCCCACCGAACCGCTGTTTCCCAAAAGGCCGATACCATGGCGGTGCTGGGCTGCGGCCTGGATGAAAAAACCATATTTCCACCCCAAAACCAAGGCCTGGCCCGCCAAATATTGGAGTCCGGCGGCAACCTGATATCAGAATTTCCTCCGGAAACCCCGGCCCTTAAACATCATTTTCCGCAAAGAAACCGGATCATAGCCGGATTAAGCCAAGCGATTCTGGTGGTGGAGGCGGAGACCAGATCCGGAGCTTTGATAACCGCGAATTTCGCCCTGGAACAAAACCGAGATATAATGGCTCTGCCCGGAAACATTTTTTCTCCTCCGTCCCGGGGAACCAATGCCCTGATCCGCAAAGGAGCCCAGGCCATCTTAAACTCCGAAGATATAGCTTCTATTTTGAATTTGACTGTTAAGGAAAAATCCTCTACAAATAATAATCGCGGACCTAGTTTTAAGGACAAGCAAGAAAAAAAGATATTCTCCTGCCTGGGATATTCCCCTCTTCATGTCGAATACCTGGTCAAGCTCAGCGGCCTGGATATAACTACCCTGAATACCAAGCTGGCCCAAATGGAGATCAGGGGCTTAACCCGCAATGTCGGAGGAATGAAATTCATTAAAGTAGATTAAAATTCGGATTTAGAAAAATGCAGCAAATATGCTATAGTGGAATGAAACGCGAAAATACTAGAACATGAAAACAAGAAAACATAAAAACACAAGAACATAAAGAAACACAGATCAAGATAAAACGCTGCCATAAGACCAGTCGAAATTAATACTATTTTAAAAACGAACTTTATTTAAAAACTAATCACTTGAAAATTATGGAGCTAATTATTGTGGAATCTCCGACTAAGGCCAAGACCATAAATAAATTTTTGGGGAACAAATTCAAAGTCCAATCCTCTTTTGGTCATATCCGAGACTTACCCAAAAGCAAAATGGGTATTGATACGGAAAACGAATTCGAGCCCCAATATATCATACCCACCAAGGCCAGAAAGACCGTAAATAACCTAAAAAAAGAATCGGAAAAAGCGGAGAATGTGATCCTGGCCAGCGATGAAGATCGAGAAGGGGAAGCTATCGCCTGGCATCTGACCAAGGCCCTTGAACTTCCGCCGGAAAAAACCAAAAGGATAGTTTTTCATGAAATAACGGAAGAAGCTATAAACAAAGCTTTGGAGGCCCCCAGAGAAGTGGACATGAACCTGGTGAAAGCCCAGCAAGCCAGAAGGATCTTGGATCGTCTGGTTGGTTATGAATTGTCTCCCTTTTTATGGAAAAAAGTAGTAAAAGGACTGTCCGCCGGAAGAGTGCAGAGTGTGGCGGTAAGATTAATAGTGGAAAGGGAAAGGGAGATCCTGGCCTTCGACCCCCAGGAATATTGGAGCATTACCGGAGTTTTTGCCGGTAAAAACTCCGCGGGGTCTCAAATTACCGCCAAGTTGAATAAAATAGAAGGTAAAACCATAAACAAACTTTATATAAAAAATAAAGAGCAAGCGGATCAAATACTGACCGACCTAAAAAACGCTTCTTATTCCGTAGCTAAAGTAGAAAAAAAAGAAAGCAAAAAGAATCCACCCGCCCCTTTTATCACTTCCACTCTGCAACAAACAGCCAACCGCTGGTTCGGTTTTAGCGCCAAACAGACCATGATGACCGCCCAGCAACTTTATGAAGGTGTGAATATAAGCGGGGAAGGTCAAGTAGGTTTGATCACCTATATGAGAACCGACTCGGTCAACTTGGCGGAAAAGTTCCTGCAAGACACTAAAAAATATTTGGAAAAAGATCTGGGCAAGGATTATTCCCTGTCTTCTCCCAGAAGATTCAAGACCAAATCCAAAGGAGCCCAAGAAGCACACGAAGCTATCCGGCCCACTGATGTCAACCGAAACCCGGAAAGCATTAGGGGTTCTTTAAACCCTCAACAATTCAAATTATATCAACTTATCTGGCAGAGAACGGTAGCCGGACAAATGCCTCCGGCCGTAATGGACACCACTACCGTGGATATTGACGCCGACCAAACTCCATACCAGTTCCGGGCCACCGGACAGATCCTGAAATTTCCGGGATTTTTAAAAATATATCCGGAAAAAAGCAAAGAACTGGAACTTCCCGACCTAAAAGAAAAAGAAGATTTGAATTTATCCGATCTAAGCAGTGAACAACATTTTACTAAACCCCCGGGCAGATATTCCGACGCCGGACTGGTAAAAGAACTGGAAAAATACGGTATCGGCCGTCCGTCTACTTATTCTCCGACTATTTCCACTATTATTACCAGAAATTATGTTAACCGGGATGACAACAAAAAACTGGCTCCGACTGACATTGCTTATGTGGTCAATGATCTTTTGGTCAATCACTTTCCCAGAATAGTGGATTACCAGTTTACCGCCCAAATGGAGGAGGATCTGGATAAAATAGCCGAGGAAGGCAAGGAATGGCAACCGGTGGTCAAGGAATTCTATGAACCCTTTCACCAAAACTTGGAACAAAAATATCAAGAACTAAACAAACAAGACATTATGCCGGAAGAAAAATCCAACGAGACCTGCGACAAATGCGGGTCGGAAATGGTCGTCAAAACCGGCCGTTTCGGCAAATTTTTGGCTTGCAGCGGCTTTCCCGACTGCAAAAACATCAAACCCTTGAATGAAAACGGGGAAAAACAGGAAAAGGATGAAGAGATCAAAAAATTAGAGGAAAAGTACAAAAACGAAACCTGTGACAAATGCGGCTCGGCCATGGTCATCAAAAACGGCAAATACGGACCCTTTTTGGCCTGCTCCGGCTACCCCAAATGCAAAAACATCAAGGCCATTGAAGAAAACAAGAACTCCACCGGGATAAAATGCCCCAAGTGCGGCCAGGGCGAGATCGTACAAAAAAGAAGCAAGCGCGGAGTCTTCTACGCTTGCGACAATTACCCGGACTGCAAGAACGCTTATTGGAGCAAACCCACCGGAGAAAAATGCCCGGAGTGCGGCTCTCTGATGATATCCCAGAAAAACGGCTCCAAATGCAGCAACAAGGAATGCGGGCACAAAAAAGAAGAATAAAAAAAGAAGCAAGAATCACGAAACAAAAAACAAGCGGCCACAGGGTCCCGCTTGATTCTTAATACTCAATACTTGCTTCTTCCCTATTTTTTGGGATAGCTCTTTTTAGTGGAAGAGCTTTTTTTCTTGGTCTTGGAAGAAGAGGTCTTTTTCTTGTGGTCGCTGATGAGGTCGGAGAGTTTTTTCACTCCCTCTTCGACCAAATAAATATAAGAAAAAGTTGAATCTAATTTTTCTTTTAAATTGGCCAGGATCTTGTGCAATTTATCCACCGACTCCCGGGCCTCTTTAGTTATTTTAAAAAGATTCCGAATAGAAAAAACGGTATAATAAAGTATCCAACAGATAAAAAAGGTAAACACGGCCACGCAGACCGCTATGACCAAATACATTATATCCTGGCTGGAACTGATAAAATTCATATATTGAATTAATTTTTATCTTCAAGGTGCAGTTGGGCCCCATGGACCTTGTCAGCAAATAAATTATACAACAAGGAAAAAATAAATCCCAACAGCCACCCCAAAAGTCCGGTGAAAAAGGCCACGACCAAGCCCAAAAGAATAGTGAACATAATATTAACCAATACAAAATCACTTAAGGCCCCGCGTACATGATCGTGCACTATAGCGCTGATCACAAAAAAGGAATAAAAACCCACTCCGAAAACAAATCCCACTATGGAATAAATAAAAGCCAACAAGTTGGCAGTGGGTATCTTTTTTATCTTTTTCACCTCCTTCATGGAACGAGAATGATTTTCTAAAAATCCCTGATCTGGGCCTGGAACTTATCCTCCAATCTTTTTATCAGATCTGTTTGCACCTGCTCCGCCTCTTCCGAGGTCAAAGTCTTTTCCAAAGACCGATAGCTAACATGGAAGGCCAGACTCTTTTTGTTCTTACCCAATTTCTCACCCTGATAAACATCAAAAAGCTCCACTTTTTCTATTAACTCCTGAAAATTCTCTATTTCTTCTTTGATATCATTATACAATATTTTAGCATCAACCACAAATGCCAGATCCCTTACCAAGGCCGGGTATCTGGGCTGGGATTGGTATTGTTTTTCCGGCTGGGCGGCCGTAACCTCATAAAACTGGGGCCAGTTGATCTCTGCCGCGGCCACTTCTTTTTTGATGCCCAAATTCTTTAAAACCTTTTTGTCCACTTGGCCCACCACACCTATTATTTTTCCTTGGACTGTAATGTGGGCAAAAACATCGTCCCGAACCCAGGCCGACGGAGTCTCGCCGGGAGCGTATTCCACCTCGAGGTCAAAATGAGCCAAAAGATGCTCCACTTTTCCCTTGATACGGAAAAAAACATCATCTTTGCCATCTCCGGCCTCCATCAAGGCCAATCTCTTCTCTTGGTAGGGCAGGGTTTCTCCGCTTTGCGGGTCCTTGCTTACTTCGCCGTCAATATTCAAATATATCTCCCCGACCTCAAAAATACTGATCCGGGAATAATTGGGCTGGTTAAGTCTGATATTCTCCAAAAGGTTGGGAACCAAGTTCTGCCTGAGTAGAGCGTGCTGGGAGGAAAAAGGATTAGCCAGCCGAATATAATCGGTCGGATCAAGTCCTATCTTTTTTAGCTTGTCCTCGCCGACAAAAGAATAATTATAGACTTCGGTCATTGTCGCCCCCTCGCTTAAAATATTTTTTACTCTTCTTTCCAACTCTCTGTTCTTGTTGGACAGGGGCTTTTCCAGGTCCACAGCGGCCGGTTGGGGTTCTATATTCTCGTAACCGTAGATCCGGGCCACCTCCTCGACCAGGTCTTCTTTAATGGAAATATCCTTGGTAGCCCTCCAACTGGGCACGGAAACGCTTAAATTGCCCTCGGAACCCCGGTCCACTTCAAAACCCAAACTTTTTAATATTTCGATTATTTTTTCTTCTTCTATTTCTTGACCGATCATCCGGGAAAGCCATTCCAGGCCAAGCTCTATCGGCCCCTTACTAAATCCAAAATTCTCCTTCTCGGTATCATAAATATCCACGGCTTCACCGGAAATCCGAGCTCCGGAACAGATCTTTTCCAACAATTGCTTGGCCCGGGCCAAGCCCAATTCGGCCAAACAGGGGTCCAAGCTTTTTTCAAACCTCATAGAGGATTCGGTCCTCAAGCCCAATTTCTGAGAGGTTTTTCTGATCAAAGTGGACTCAAAATTAGCTGATTCCAAAATAATGGAAGTGGTATCCTCGTTGATCTCGCTGTTCTCGCCTCCCATTACTCCGGCAATAGCTATGGGATTCTCGCCGTCGGTTATAGCCAAAATCCCCTCTTCTAAATCCCTTTTCTCTCCATCTAGGGTGGTTATGGCCTCTCCGGCCTTGGTCTCCCGAACCACTATTTTTTTCACTTTCTCTCCGTCAAAAGCATGCATGGGCTGACCCAATTCCAACATTACATAATTAGTAACATCTACTATATTGTTAATAGGCCTGATTCCGACCGCGGACAATCTCTCCTGCATCCATTTAGGAGACTCCTCTACCTTGATATTGTCCACCTTTAAAGCCATATACCTGGGACAGAGATCAAAATTATCCACCTTAACCTCGATATCCCCGGTTTCGGACTTGGCCAATTCGGCCTCAACTATTTGCTTAAAAAGTTTAGTGTTCTTGGTATTTAAAAAACAAGCTATCTCTCTGGCAATACCGGCATGGCCCCACAAGTCCGGACGATTAGTAATGGACTTGTTATCCACTTCAAACAAAATATCGTCTAATTCTAAATATTCCGCCAAAGCTTGGCCCGGCTTGGCCTTTTTTTCCTCAAAGACCATGATCCCGTCATGACCTTCTCCCAGGCCCAGCTCATCCTCGGCGCATATCATGCCCTGGGAAGCTTCACCCCTGACCTGAGTTTCTTTGATCTCGGTTCCGTCGGCCAATACCGCCCCGGGCAAGGCCACGGCCACTGTCTGTCCCTGCTTTAAATTAGAAGCGCCGCAGACTATCCGCCGGACCTCTTTATCACCGGTATCCACTTGAGACAACTGCAACCTATCCGCGTTCGGATGAGGTTCCACGGCCAAAACTTGACCCATAACCACATTCCGGAACTTTTGAGCTTGCGGCTCCACTCCGTCTATTTCCACCGTGTGCATGGTCAGGTCATCACCAAGTTTTTCCGGCGTAGCCGATTGCGGTAATTTTACTAAATCTTGTAACCAATTGTAGGATAAAAACATAAAATTACATTGTTACATTGTTACATTGTTACATTGCTCCATTGTTCTATTACCAACAATTTAGCAATGTAGCAATTGAACAATGAATTAAATATCACAGGGAATGTCTATGAATTCATGCTCGACTCCGAATTCCTTCTTTAGCAATTCTCCCAAGTTGTAAATGCCGTCCTTTTCGGTGTTGTAATGGCCGGCGGCTATAAAATTGATCCCGGTCTCTTCCACCGCCCGAACCACGAATTCCTTTACTTCTCCGGTTATAAAAACATCTGCTTCATTCTTCCGGGCTTCCAGAAAATCTTCCGAAGCCCCTCCGGAAACTATACCCACTTTACCTATCTTGTCCGGACCGGCGGCAATGGTGTAACTCCGGGTGTTCAATCTTTCCTCCACCCGGTCCACCAGGTCCCGGAAACTTATTTCCTGTTCCAGTTCTCCCACAAATCCGATATCAAAGGGTTTTAAATTACTAAGATCCAATTTTTGGCACAAAGCAGCATTGTTACCTATTTCCGGATGAGCGTCCAGGGGCAAATGAAAACCGGCCAAGTTGATATTGTTTTCCAGTAGCATCTTTATCCTTTCCTTTACAAATCCTTCGATCACCGGAAGGGCACCTATTTGTTTCCCGAATATCCCGTGATGGACCATTATCATATCCGCTTCTTTTTTTACTGCCTGCCGGAGCAACTCCTGGGACAAACTGACCCCGCTTACGATCTTTTTTACCTTGGAAACGCCTTCCACTTGTAAACCATTATGACAAAAATCCTGAAATTGATCAGTTTTTAAATATTCTTGGCAGAATTGTATTAATTTTTGGGTATTCATATATTAAAACATTAAAACACTAGAACATAAAAACAATAAAACAATATAATAATTAAAACTGTTGCAGGTCTTTCAAATTCCCGCCATTGAAGACCCGGATATCATTGATCCCGAATTTCATCATGGCGATCCGGTCCATACCGAAACCGAAAGCAAAACCGCTATATTCCTCCGGATCCACTCCGCCGAATTTCAAAACATTGGGATGGACCATGCCGGCCCCTCCCATCTCCAACCAACCGGTATTCTTGCAACTGGGGCAACCCTGACCACCGCAGATAGTACAACTCATGTCCACCTCAAAACCGGGTTCCACAAAAGGAAAATAGGCCGGCCGCAATCTGACCTTGACCTCCTGCTTAAAGATCCCGGAAAGCATTTCTTTGACCACATCTCGAAAATTGGCAATAGAAATATTTTCATCCACCATCAAACATTCGATCTGATAAAAAGTATGCTCATGGCAAGCGTCTATATCCTCGTTCCGGAAGGCCCGACCCGGAACCACCATTCTTATGGGCGCTCCGTATTTCTCCATACCCCGAATCTGGACCGGAGAAGTGTGGGTTCTCATAACCATATCATATTCTCCATCCTGGTTTTTTTTATCGATATAGAAAGTATCCTGCATATCCCGGGCCGGATGATATTTGGGTATGTTCAAGGCCTCGAAACAATAATAATCGCTTTCCAATTCCGGACCGTCCATTACAATAAAACCCAAGGAAGTAAAAACATCCTCAAGCTCGTTCCGGATCAGGGTAACAGGATTTAAGTGACCCCGTTCTATTTCCTCCCCGGGTAGAGTAACATCGGTAAACTCTTCTTTCGAAGAAACGCCGGAAATCCTCTTCCTGGCCTCGTTCAAAGAAGAGTCCAGTTCCTGCTTGATCCGGTTGGCCTTTTGGCCGATCTCTTTTCTTTCCTCTCCACTAAGGTCTTTTAACCCCCTGAGAATTTGGGTCAACTCCCCCTTTCTACCCAAATATTTCTTTTCCAACCGGGAAAGCTCTTCCTCAGAGCCCGCTTTTCCGATCCGATCCAGGGCCTCTTGTTTGATCTTGTCTATTTTTTCTTGCATATATTTTATTTAATTTTTGCTGAAACGGGCCCGATTCTGGGCCAATAAAAAGAATTCCAACAAAGTTAAGGCCACGGCCAGGAATAGGGCGTTGGTCCAGGAAAATAAGTCGTGCGCCTGCAAAAGCAACATGGCCACTATTAAAAAAGCGAATAAAAAAGATTGCCTAAAGGCAGTTTTTACGGAATGGAAAGCCAATTCCTTTTTTAGTCCTACAAACCTTATCACAAATCCCAAAACAGCGAAAGCCCCGCTCAAAGCCACGAACAAGGAAACATAAAAAAGGGCCAAACCCAGCCAATTAGTGGCAAAGGGGTCAACTATGGTCATAATATAGCCAAAAACTCCCCATAAAACCAAGTCGCAGAACATCATTAGAATTAGATAGCTTTTTAGGGTCATAGCTTTGGAAATTCGAAATTCGAAATTCGAAATTCGAAACAAATCATAAATTCTAAATTTTAATTATCCAAGCCTTTTTAGCTTAATTTTTATTCCTTCTTTAGATGTACCGTGGTGGTCGGGAAGGCCATGTCTATGCCTTCCTTTTGGAACTTTTCGGCTATATCCAGGTTGATCTGCTCCCTGGTCTTCATGTAATCAACATATTCGGGGAAATGGATATAAAAAGCAACATCGAATATCAAAGCGGAATCCCCGAACTCCTTGAAGGTGGCGAACTCCACCTCTGTTTTTTCCTGGGACTCAATGCTCTTTCTGATTATATCGGGAACTTTTTTCAATTTTTCCAAAGGAGTACCATAAACTACGCCAACCTGAAAAGTGACCCTTCTCTGCTCCATAGGACCGTAATTCCGAATATGGGAATTAGTTAAAAGACTGTTGGCCACTATCAGCTCTTCTCCTTCCAATAATCTGATCCGAGTGGTCTTTATCCCCACCTTCTCCACATTACCCATTTTATCACCCACTACTATAAAATCTCCGATCTTAAAAGGTTTGTCCAATAATATGGCCAAAGAGCTGAACAGGTCTCCCAGAATACTTTGCAGGGCCAGGGCTACCGCGATTCCGCCGACCCCTAAGCCGGCTATCAAAGAAGTAACATTTATACCCAAATTGGAAAGGATCAAGAGCAAAGCGCCTAACCATAATAACAGCCTTATCACCGAACCGCCCAATTTAATGATCCCTTCTCCTTCTCCTTCCTTGGCCTCGATCAATTTTTGCACTCCGTAATTGACCAATCTTTCCAAAAACCGGATCACATAATAAACAACTCCGGCCAAAAAGACCAGGAATATGACTCGATTCAACCAAGGGGATATATCCAGAAAAAAATGGGCCACATAAATGGAAACTATGATATAAAAAGGCCAGCGAATAGCCCGAATTCCGTCTATGACCAGGTCATCGATCTGATTCTTGGTTTTTTGGCTGAATTGCTTTAGCTTGGCTATACCCAGATAATAAAAAAGCTTTAGGATTATCCAAGAACCGACAAAAACAGCCAGAGCCAAAAGCCAAGACCCGATCGGATTACCTAAAAATACATAAGAGAATATAGGATGTTGCCACATAAAAATATAAATTAGAAATTATTATACAAAGAAATTGTTTTCAACAATATAAATTTATCTTAAGTTAAAACATACAATAAACGGTAAATAGTAAACAGTAAATTAGGTTAAGTGCCCTTTTTAAGGGTGAGGATAGGAGGGGTTCTACTATAGAACGCCAACCCCTCTTGATCTCCCCTTGAAAAGGGGAGAGAATCAAACCACTGTTGACTATTTACTGTTTACTGTTGACTCTCTTCTATTTCCTCCTGCTTTTTTTGTAATCTTTTTAATTCTTCCCGGGCCTCTTCATATTTCTGTTTTTCCTTGTTTACTACAGAGCCGGGAGCTTTTTGCAGAAAATCATCATTGTTCAATTTGGCCTCGCTGCTTCGCAGGATCTTTTGCAGTTCCTCTGTTTGCTTAGCCAATCTCTGCTTTTCCTTTTCCTTGTCTATGGCTCCGACCAAATATATCTCCACTTCGTTTTCCACGACATAAATGGCATCATTGATCTTATCTCCTTTTTCTTTTATTTCCAGCTCTTCGATATTGGTCCTCAGACCTTGGATAACCGGTCGATTGGCCTCCAAGATCTCCTTTTTTTCTCCGGCCCGGATCCGGGCCTTTATTTTCTTACCCGGCTCCACTTGGTTTTCCGCCCGGGCGTTGCGAATAGAGGCAATAATGTCCTTGATCAGATCAAAATTCTCCCCGCCCCGGCGAGGCCAGTTCAACTGGTACTCGGAGGCGTTCGGCCACTCCGCCACTATCAGATCGCTATCATTGAAATGGCTCCACATAACTTCGGTCACATAAGGGGTATAGGGGTGCCATAACTTTAACAAATCCCTTAAAATAGTATATAGAATATGACTTTTTACTTCTTTGTTGTCCTCGAATTTACTGACCTCCAGATACCAATCAGCCAATTCGTGATGGGTAAAATCCCTTAACCTTTCTCCCACATAAGAAAAATTATATCTCTGCAAGCCGTAAGTAACTTCTTTTATAAGTTCCCGCATCCGTTCCCAGATCCAAATATCGGCGTCAGTGGCTTGTTCCTGTAATTCCTCCGGACTCAATTGCTTTTCTTGGTAAGTGGTCAAAATAAATCGCCCCACATTCCAAAGTTTATTCACAAAATTCCGGAAACCGGCCACTTTTTCTTCGCTTAGCTTAATGTCATGGCCGGGACTGGACCCGATAACCAAGGACAACCTGGTGGAGTCGGTCCCGTATTTATCCACCATATCCAAAGGATCGATGGAATTGCCCTTGGACTTGCTCATCTTCTTGCCCTTGCCGTCCAAGACCAAGCCGTGCAAATACACATCTTGGAAAGGGATATCCTCGACAGCATAGGTGGTCATGATTATCATTCGGGCCACCCAGAAAAAAAGGATATCATAACCGGTCTCCAGAACCGAAGTGGGATGGAAATTCTCAAAATCCGACGAATCTATTTTTATCTTTCCGTCTTCTATTTTTATATCCTCCGGGGAATGGGCCATAGTGGAAAAGGTCCAAAGGCCGGAAGAGAACCAAGTATCCAAAGTGTCCTCGTCCTGAACCCAACCCTCTTCCTGCGGGGGTTCCACTCCTACATACAAACTGATATTTTCCGGGACTTCCTCTGTTTCCCCTAATTCCAGGGCCACCAAACCGTTTGCCTCTATTTTATCCTTATAACCGGGAATATTGTTGTAAAGCTCTATTAGGTCTTTTTCCGTTTTTGCTTCCGGCATTATTTCTTGAATATTCTCTTCGGCAGTCAATTCTTCGATCGAATTATATATCTTCACTCTTTTGATTTTAGTCCTTAAGCTATCCAAAATATGATCTTCTTGTTTTAAATTCAAGAAAGCTTCTTCTCCCTCTTTAATATCCCCGAAATATCTGTCCTTTTCCTCCGGATTCAAAGCCCTGGTCTCAACGGTCTTTTCACCCTTTTTAATTGCTTGAAAAATGTCTTTCCGGCGGAAATTCAAGCATTTTTGATTTTTGACTTTTGATTTTTGACTTTTGTCGTTATACCAAACCGGAATCTGGTGGCCGAACCAGATCTGCCTGGAAATGCACCAATCCCGAAGATTGTCTATCCAATGGAAATAATGCTTTTCAAACCTTTCCGGGATAATATTGATCTTATTGCGGTCAAAGACGCCTTTGCGGACCGCATCAGAGCACAGCTCCTTTATAGATTGGCCAAATTTGGGTATCTTTTTATTAACATCAATAAACCATTGCAAACTGGGTAAGGGCTCTACTGGGCTATCGCAACGATAACAAACGGATAGATTATTATCCGCCTCTTCCTCGCTTTGCAATAACCCCTCTCTTTCCAGTTTGGCCACTATTTTGTCCCGGGCCTCTTGGACCGAAGAGCCGGAAAAATCGCCAAAGCCCTCCTTGATCCGACCGTCCTCGTCTATAACCCGGACCATATCCAAACCATGTTTTTCCGCCAATTCCCAATCCGCCATGGAATGGGCCGGAGTAACCCCCAGGGCGCCGGTTCCGAATTCCGGATCCACTCCGGAATCGGCCACTATCTTGAGCTTTAAAGTAACGCCCAAAAAATCCACCTCGTATTCCCGGCCGATATAATCCTTGTATCTTTCATCCTCCGGGTTGACCGCCACGGCAGTATCACCCAACTTGGTCTCCGGCCTGGTGGTGGCGATGGCAAAAGGAAAATCCCGGCTATATTTAAAAGTATAAAGCCCGCTTTGCTGTTCCTTATATTCCACTTCATCATCGGACAAAGTGGAATGGCAATGAGGACACCAATTGACTATCCGCTCACCTTGATAGATCAAACCGTCCTCATACATCAATTTAAAAACGCTTCGCACCGCCCGGGTCCGAACCTCGTCCAAAGTATAAACCTCCCGGGACCAATCGCAGGAACTACCCATTTTCTTGATCTGGTTTTGGATGGTACTATGAGAATTAGAAGCGAATTCCTGAACTTTTTGCAAAAACTCCTCCTTGCCCAGGTCATACCTGGTCTTGCCCTCTTCCTGTAAAACCTTGTTCTCCACTTTGGCCTGAGTGGCTATAGCGGCGTGATCGGTGCCGGGGATCCAAAGAGCGCGATACCCGCGCATCCGATAAAATCTGGTTAAAATATCCTCAAAGGCGAGCATAGCGGCATGTCCCATATGAAGAATGCCGGTAACATTGGGCGGAGGGATAACTATGGAATAAGTGGGCGCATTTTTGTCCAAATTCAAATTATCAGGGTTAAAATACCCTGATCCTTCCCACTTTTCATACAATCCTTGTTCCTGTTCTTGGGGGTTGTAGGCCTTGGCTATTTCAGTGGTCATATTATTAACTTAACAAAAAGGTCCTGATTTGACAAGGTTAAAATAACATCAAATCCTTGATAAAAAATTTATTTTTTCACGCCTCGCTTTCTTGCTTGACACGGCGGGAATCTTTTTATAATATTCCTAAATTCCAATCCTAAATATAAAATATGAAAAACAAAGAAGAACAAATACTGGATCAGGTGAACAAAGCTTCGCGCATCCTGATAACCGCCCACGCCCCCTGGAATGAAGAAGCTATCACCAATGCCTTGGCCCTGAAAATGTATTTGGCCAAACTGGACAAAAAATGCGACATAGTCATGGAAAACGGAGAAGGGAGCGAATTTCTCAAGCCCTCTCGGGAAAATTTCTCCATTTTCAAGGGTTTCCAAGATATTAAAAAAGAACTGAAGATCACCAGGGACTTTACGGTATCCATAAACATCTCGGACGCGGAAATAGAGAATATAAAATATAAGATCAATGAAAACCACCTGAATTTCTTTATCCGCCTGTCCCAAGGGGATCTAAACTCGGAGGACATCCAAACCGAAAACACTTCCTTTGACTATGATCTGATAATTGTTCTAAACACTCCGGACCTGGAACTCTTGGGAGATCTTTACAAAAAAAATCCGGAGTTTTTTTATAATACCCCTATAATCAACATAGATAACCAACCTTCGAACGAAGAATACGGCCAGGTCAACCTGGTTCAGATAACCTCGGTTTCCGTGGCGGAATCATTGTATTGCCTGTTCACCGAACAGAACCCCGAACTAATGGATGAAGAAATAGCAACCTGCCTCTTGGGAAGTATCATTTATAAGACCAAGAATTTCAAAACCTTTGTCACTCCCAATATATTGAATACAACCTCCCAGCTTATCTCCTGCGGGGGAGACAAGGAGCGGATCATAGATAAATTCTACCGTTCCCGCAATTTAAACGCTTTGAAACTATGGGGTCGGGCCCTGAACAATTTGTCCAGTTTAAAAGGCATAGACAATAAATTGATCTGGACCACCCTCCAGTTCCAGGATTTCCGGGACACGGAAACCACGGAAAAGGAACTTATAGACCTGGTAGACGAAATAGTTATTCATATTCCCAAAGTCAATGTAGTGGTGGTCTTTTACGAAAAGGAAAAAGAGAACGGAGAAAAAACCAGAAATTTTCTTATCTACTCCCACAAGAATATAAATCTAAAAACCCTCTTAAAAGAATACTCTCCGGCCGGGAACGAAAAAGTTATCCAGGCCCGATCCTCCCAGGATCTGGAAGCCATGAAAAAAAGCGTTATCTCTTCCTTGTTAGAATCAATCAAAAAAACCGAAGAGTAATCCCGCACCTTTTTTATTTTTCCGATTTGATCTTTTAACAATAGCCAAACTAAAAAAATAACAACATTAATTTATTTACGTTATTTTTAAAAAAGGTGCGGGATTGAAATAAAAAAAATAAAGTGCTAAATTTAAAATGAAAATAAAAACCGTTTGTTTTTATTTTGTTTATTTTCAAAGATCCTAACAATTCACAATTTTGATTTTTGAATTTTATCTAGGGTATGTAGCTCAGTCGGTTACCTGCCTGCCGGCAGGCAGGGAGCACCACGCTTATAACGTGGAGGTCGGTGGTTATTAAAAATTTAAATAAAATTTAGGGTATGTAGCTCAGTCGGTTAGAGCACCACGCTTATAACGTGGAGGTCGGTGGTTCAAGCCCACCCATACCCACATTCTCATTTATGATTTTAAGATTTATGATTTATGATTTTTTAAATCTCCAAATCTTAAATCCTAAAACTTAAAATGAACAAGGGGGTCTGTAGCTCAGCTGGTTACCTGCCTGCCGGCAGGCAGGGAGCGCCACGTTGACCCCTAAAACAATTAAAAATTCAAAAATAGGACGCGTAGCTCAGTTGGTTAGAGCGCTACGTTGACATCGTAGAGGTCAGAGGTTCAAATCCTCTCGCGTCCACGTTTACCAAGGGGAGGGCGATATTATAAAGGTCGGCCGTTCCCTGTCCGCCGGAGCTTTAGCGTAGGCGGGAAATCGGCTCAGACCCACAAAGAGCGGAGCCTGTCCCGCCCCTCGCGCCCCTCGCGAGGTGCGGGATTGACATCGTAGAGGTCGGTGGTTCCCTGTCCTCCGAAGTTTTAGCGTAAGAGGAGAGTCCACCCGCGTCCACCTCTAAACACTCTCAGCGGTTTTCTGTTTTTTAAAAAAATGTTATAATAAAACCACTTTTTAAAAATAACTCCACCCCCATGCTTAAACCTTTTAAAAAAGAACAAGAGGAAGAAAAAATTCCTAATCCTCTGCGGGAAAAAGAAGAAACCTCTCGACAAGAAGACGAGGACGAGAAGGAAGAACAAGAATGGCTGGACCAAGATTATGAAGAAGGCCAATTATCCGTGGATGTTTATGAAACCGAGGACAAAATAATCATCAAGTCCACCATCGCCGGAGTAAAACCCGAAGATCTGGATATTTCCATTAATAATGATATGCTGACCATTCGGGGGGAAAGAAAGGAAGAAGAAGGAATAGAAGAAGATGATTACCTTTATAAAGAATGTTATTGGGGCAGTTTCTCCCGGACTATTATCCTACCCTCGGAAGTGGACACCCAAAAAGTTGAGGCCGAACTGGAGAACGGCATCTTGACCATAACTTTGAAAAAAACCGAAGAACAGGAGGATATACCGGTAAAGGTAAAGGAATAATATGGAATATGCTTTTACAATAATAGAATGGCGCGATGACGGCGTTATTCTGCGGGACGAAGAAGGGGCGTCGGTGAAATGGCCCCGGGACAAAATACCTCCTGATCTAAATACAGGAGATACAATATTTTTTTATATCTCACCCCAAAGATCTCAAACCGCCAAAGACATCTTGAACGAGGTTTTAAACACGGAGGAGGATTAATATGGCTTGGACCAAGGAACACAACAGATCATGGAAATGGCTACTCTGGGTGGTAGCTATTTTTTTTATAACCGCTTTACTGGCAGCGGCTCTGGTTTGGGGATGGCAAAAATACTACCAAAACAAGATCTATCCGGGGGTGGAGATCAGCGGCATCAAAATGGGTGGCAAAACCCCGAAAGAGGCGGAAAAAATATTGAAGCAAAAAATCAATCAAATAGACCAAAACGGCATCCCTTTCCACTTTAAAAACAATTCTGTTAATATCACTCCGATCATCTCCTCCTTTTCCGGAAGCATGGCCTATCCGATCATGGAATTCCAACCCCAGCAAACGGTCAAAAAAGCTTGGACCTGGGGGCGAAGCGGGGGGATATTCCAAAATATCAATCAACAGATCAAATCCCTCTGGAGTCCGGTGCGGATCGGGATGAAAACCGAATTAAGGGAAAAAGAAATAAAAAAAATATTGCAAAAAAACTTCGGGGAAGACCAAACTCCGGCTCAAAACGCTTCCTTGAAACCGGTAGAAACCCAAGGGACCATCAAATTTGTAATAACCCCGGAAGAACATGGGCAAGCCATAAATTACGACCGGGCCGTGGATGTTTTAAAAAGAAAGCTTAAAAATTTGGACACCTCGGCCATTGTTCTAAAAACCCAAGAGCAAGAACCCCGCATACACCAAAAAGACTGCCAAGGACTAAAACAGGAAGCGGAAAAGATCCTGGAAAAAGCGCCTTTAAAACTACTGGTTCCAATAGAAGGACGGGACAATGCTTCCCGGGAATGGACCGTAAATAAATCCCAACTGGCTTCTTGGCTGCAATTGCAGCTACAAAAAAATTGTTCCCGGGTAGAAATAGGATTAAATAAGGAAGAAGTGGGCAACTTCCTGGAAGAAGCTATTTCTCCCGAGGTGGATCAAGAACCGGAAGAAGCCAAATTTGAGATCAAGGACGGAAAAGTGGTCAAGTTTAAGGCCAGCCAAGACGGGCTGGAATTAGCCGTGAGCACCAGCTCCCAAAAAATAGAACAAGAACTTATCCGCGGCACCTCCACCACCTCTACCCAGATCAAACTGCTTACCCGGACCGTGGAAAGCAAGATCAAGGCCGGCAATATTAACAATATGGGCATAGAAGAAGTTATCGGAGTGGGCCAATCAGATTTTTCCGGCTCCCCGGCCAACAGGGTGCATAACATAGAAATTGGAGCCAAAAGCTTGGAAGGTCGATTGATAAAACCGGGGGAAGAATTCTCCTTGGTCGAGGCCCTGGGTAAGATCAATGCCGAAAACGGCTACAAACCGGAACTGGTGATCAAGGGCAACAAGACCATACCGGAATACGGAGGTGGTCTGTGCCAAATAGCCACTACTATGTTTAGAACCGCCCTTCAATCCGGATTAAAAATAACCGAAAGAAGAAACCATTCCTACCGAGTTTCCTACTACGAACCGGCCGGAACCGACGCCACTATTTATCCGCCCCACCCCGACCTCAGATTCATCAATGATACCGATAACCATATATTGATCCAATATCGTATAAAGGATTCCAAGCTTTACTTCGACTTCTGGGGAAACGACGACGGCAGAGAGGTTAAAGTAACCGAACCCACTATCTACAATCTGGTCAATCCCGGACCGACCAAAATCATAGAATCCACGGAACTGGATCCCGGAAAGAAAAGATGCACGGAAAGCGCTCACACCGGAGCCGATGCCTATTTTGACTATAAAGTTAATTATTCCGAAGAAGATAAAGAAACCAAGGAAAGGAGATTTTATTCCCATTATGTGCCCTGGCGGGAAGTTTGCCTGGTCGGAGTGGAAGAACCCCCAAAGGATTCCGACGGCAATAAAAAAGAAGGCGCTACTTCCACGCCTTCCTCCACCGCCGCTTTCTTTGAATAAAATTCAGTTTTTCCAATAAAAAAGAGGCCAACTTGAGCGGGCAGGCAAGAAATTTTCTCCTAGGTTTTTATAAGCCATGGCCTATAAACCCTAGCAAGAAAATCCCCATGCTTGTCGTTGCCTAACCCGCCGAAATTGGCCTCTTTGCTATTGGTTTCTGGTTTTTATTTTAAATAACACTTTATCATAACACACTCATTTATTTTGTCAACCCCTTCTTCAAATACCTTATATTTATAGCAGAAAAATATTGTTGTGTCAATAGTTTCAAAAATTTTTCAGTTGTGTTAAATTAAAAGTAATAAAATTAGTTATATTTTAATATGACCAATAAATTTTATTTACTGTTGGTGGTCTTGGCTGCAATTGTCTTGAGCGGAGGTATAAGCTTATGGTATTACTCCCAACCCCAACAAACCGCTCCGGACACTCCTCCCCCTGACAAGGACCAAGGCCGCGAACAAAAAGACCAACAACCGAACAATAAAGAAATTCCCATTCAAGCTCAATACGAAACCAAAATAGTTTACACCACTGACCAGGATGTCAATATAGCAAACCTGAAACAGGACTGCCAAAAAAGAGACGGAAAATTTAAAAGCTGCGGCTCGATTTGCGGCCCCGGCGCCAGTGAATGCGCCTCTGTTTGTGCCTATACCTGCGAATTGGGCCCCGATAAGGACCGTACGGAAAAATTCGGAGAATGGGAAACTTATACAAACCAAGAGGTCGGATTTAGCATGGATTACCCCTCTGATCTGAGAATAAGCCAAACTTCGGCCGAAGTCGCCAAATTCACTCTGCTCGGCCCCACCCAGACAGAAGGCACCGAGATCTTTGACGGCATCAGTGTCATAATAACCACGGACACTAATTCCCAAAAGAACCTAAAGTCCTATATTGATTCCCAAGTCCGAGAGACCGGCCAAGTGGGCAAAATAACCAAGGATCCGGAACGGGTGGTTCTTAACGGTAATAACGGATACCTTTACCAAAAAGAGACCTTGGGTACTTCCACCGTGCTGACATTCCCTCTCAAAGCGAATAGAATAATAAAAATAAGCTATTCCGCGCCCGACCCCGAAAACAGGGGCCACCAACAAGTGGTCCAAGAGATGATAAAAAGTTTTAAACTTCTTAAAAAAGACCGGGGTACGATAAGCGTTAACCTTTACTATGTCAACGGCCGATCTCCGGCCAGCACCTGTGGCGATATTGATGTTTCCCCGGTATTGAGAACAATAGAAAGAACCAAAACCCCGATCCGAGATACTATCAAACTCCTGCTCCAGGGAGAACTGGAAGCGGCGGAGAAAAAGCAAAACTTCTCCACCGAATTTTCAAAGGACCACAGAATAAACCTGAAGGCCTTTGACTTGGAAGAAGGAGTGTTAACCCTGGAATTTTCTGATCCGGAAAATTTTAGTTCCGGTGGCTCTTGCCGGGTGGGACTTTTAAAGAGCCAGCTCCAAGAAACCGCTCGGCAATTTTTTGAAGTTAAAGAGGTCAGGATCAGACCCCGAGATCTGTTCCAACCTTAAATAAATATCCGTCCACAAAAAAAGAACCCGCCTTTGGCGGGTTCTTTTTTTATTTCCGATGCCAATCTAAGTCAATTTGTTTATAAATCGACCCAACTTTTCTTGAAAACCCCCTTTACTTACCTCTTTGGTGGTAAACTCCATCAAAGCTACCGGAGCCCTTTGGCTTACCGCCTCCAGGTCCTTTACCACCCTCTGAGTTTGGGCGCTTCCCTGGGTGGTAAAAAAAGCCAGGCGATCGAATTTGTCCTTATTGTTATCCAAGTAACTCCGGACCGGCGAAGCCATGGTCCCTACCCATACCGGAGTTCCGACCACTATCAGATCATACCGAGCCGGATCTTTTTCCAGAGATTTTAAACTCGGCTTG
>Ga0102938_10000754_pt1 | contig 24170 bp, 9 predicted proteins | sample SalPonR2_B_D2_MG_FD_84516 | JGI IMG/M metagenome (GOLD analysis project Ga0102938, IMG submission 84516) | Salt pond soil microbial communities from South San Francisco under conditions of wetland restoration - Salt Pond MetaG R2_B_D2_MG | ecosystem: Environmental > Aquatic > Marine > Intertidal... | reverse complement strand
TGACCTGGAATCTGGGCAGGCCAATGTTGAAAGGTTCTCGAATGACGAGTCGGATCGACAGTCTGTGATCTACAGTCCGGATGGCCAATTCCTGGCTTATTACGCGGATGGCGAAAAAGATCAAGTCGTGATCGTCCCCCAAAACGGTGCAAAGCCAATTGTGTTCGAGCAGGGAAAGCTCGGAATTGCCCCGGTCTTCAGTCGCAACAGTCGCTGGCTAGTGTGGGGCTCCAGGCATTCCGAGTCCTCCACACTGAACCTGCTCGATTTGAAATCATCGACACAAGAGCCTGTCGAGATCGACCTGGCCGGGCATCGCCTGCAAGGCCCCGCCATTTTCAGTCCGAACAGCCGATTTCTGTCGTTCATTGTTCGCCTGAACGGTGGCGAGTCCACGGCCTTCAACGGAAGTCCGGACGATGGGGAGTCCACGGAACAACTTGTCGTCAGGGATCTTCAAACGTCGCAGGAAAGTCGCCACCCCATCGTATGGAACCGCACTCAATCGCCTGTACTGAGCTGGTCAGACGACTCGTCTCGAATTTTTGCCGGGGACTGCTACCAAGTCTCCGAAGATGGAAGCCTGGAGTTGGAATTCGCGGTCGAGCACGATGCGTATGCGGCTCGGTTCATGAACTTGGCCTACTTCACACGTGAGGGCAATCTGTTCGTGAATGGCGGACTGCATTCGAGGTTGATTGACTCTCACGGCGAGCTTCTTCTAGAAACTCCCCTGGCACAAACACTGCACCGGCCCGGTCCGTTCGGGCGCGCCCTGCATCGACATGAAAATCAATTCCTCCTGCTTGCACAGAGAGTCGACCATCCATTTTCGCTTGCGGTGTTAAACGGAGAACAGGGATCGTTTGCCTGGAATGGAATCGCCTTTCAGGACGGGGCAACATTGACGCTGAGCGCCGGCGGGAATGTTCTGGACGGGCCGAAAGAGATCGATCGGTATTTAATCCATTCCATTCGTTATACCGGTGGTCGCACCATTGCACTCAAACGCCAGCAACTCGTGCAACGCTTGCAGTCCAACGAGGCACAGCAAGCCGCGTTCTGGGCCATTGACCAAGGTGCAGTCTCCGCTCAAGAGGCTCAAGAATCCGTGAAACCCGAAGCGATCACAAAGCTTGACTTCAGTGGCAACCTGGAAGTTGCCGCACTGGAACTGCAGCAACTTCCATTGTTCAGTGAACTTCAAGAACTGATTTTAGCAAACACCACGATTGACTCGCTTCCGTCGCTCGAGGGATTCAGGCATCTCGAAACAATCGATCTTGAAGGTTGCTCGGCGAAAGATATTTCCGGGCTCGCAGATCTGTCTTCAGTTAAGGTGCTCAACCTTGGTCAAACTGCCATTCAAGCCGAGGCAGGGGCGACGTTGGCGACGCTCAAGAATCTGGAAACCCTCAACTTGAGCGAAACGGCCATCGACCGGTTCACCCTCCTCGATCTGGCTTCGCTTAAGAACTTAAAAGAACTGATCCTATTCGATGTCGACGTTACGCGAGCTGACATCGAACAGTTTCAACAAGAACTGCCCGACTGCCGGGTTCGCATCAACGAAGAAACGCCGCGACCCACCGACGCGCCCTGACATCGCCGCTTCTCCGTGCCGACCCCATCACTACCAATAGGTTAAATCCAGTGAACGAAAGAACCTTCTGCAAGTCCAGGCTCGTCTTAATCTGCTGCTTTCTCCTGTCGATTTTAGGAGTCTTGGGTTGCGAAAGAACTCACTCACAGGACATCAACTGGCTGCCTGGCAGTCGAGTACAGTTTCGCGAACACGTCGAAATGCATGACATTGACGGCCAAATCCATCAGATTGCGAGTGGCTCGGTAGCACGCCTGCAAAGAATTGTCAACGAAACAGCACATGTCGTGTTGTTTGACGTGATCGGTTCGACGTCCATTGAAAACCTTGAGCTTGCAGAAAATGTAGTCCAGCGAGCGTTTTCCGAACTTGAATCACCGTTACCACGTTTTCCTCGCGAATCAACCGAACACATCGATGTCGGTGTGGTCGGCGGCTTCTTGAATCGTGGCGACTGGCCGCAGGATTTTGTGGTGAAACGAAAAAAGCTCCATGACGACATTGTGTTCATAGAGCACGCCTACCGTATCGCCACGGATCAAAAGCGAATCGAAGAGGAGCAAGAGATACCGGCGGCGATGGGGGAACAGCCACTCAACGATTGTAGAAACGCGTACCTTTCGGCACTTTCAAATCCCAAACAGGGGCTCGAGAAGGTCAACGCATTTTGCGATCAACATCCGCAAAATGCTCAGGCTTTAATTTGGCGAATGATCATCCAATTGATTGTGATCGCAGATTCAAGTGACGCTTATGAGGCACCGCTCGAATCGCTTCAAACGGACTATAACGCACTGGAATCGCTGAATGCCATGGTTTCGCTTCCGGCCATGATCATGTCGATGGCGGAACTCAAAACGTTCGAACTACGCATTCGATCACAGGACTTAACAGCAACCTCATTGGCCAATGAGGCATGCTTGAAGAAGGCTCGAGAATACTATCAAATCGCGAGGTCATTCGATAAATATGATCCGATGCTGGACGAGCTGGAAGTCTCATTGCGGAGGAAAGAACTTTTAATCGCGGAGGCTGGATCCGATCCTGAAAATGTCGCTAATTTGCAACTGACCCTCTATCGGGATCTACTTACCATGATTGAAGAGCACCCCTATCGGAAGGGGTTTCTCCAGGAAGCCTTTAGCCTTGAGGACCGAGGCGTTCACACTCTTAAACCCGCGGATGAAGTTGTTGGAGACACTCAGCAATATTCTGAATTCCCACGTCTGATATGGGGTAGAACAGCACACCTGTACAACCAATTGACCGAAATAAACATGTCGACCGACCAGTTTCGTTTTCGGAACAATCCAAGAGGTGCGATGCCTCGACTCCCGGGGCAACCGCGATGGCAGGTCAATACCGCTCCTTCCATCTTGCGTAATAGCGAAGAGCCGTGGACTAGCCTGCTACCAAGACCGTTAGACGGGTGGCAGGTCCTGCCAGCTGCCTATGGTTGCTTGCACCACACAATGCCTCTTGACTATCAATCCGCTCACTACGTCCAGCAACAGGAGTTCCCAAACGCACTTTTTATGTTGCAATTGCCAACCTTGACCCTCGACCTCCAAGCCACCGATGACCAGGGAGTTGCAGTCTTCCACGCATTTAAAAACAATCCCACATTGTGGGCGCTGATTGCCAATGAGCATATCGCTCGAGTGAAAGCTGGCCAAACTTCACTTGGGATTGATTTTGACTATGAGCCTAGGCGTCCAGACTCAGTAGAAGTGATCGAGGACGATTTTCTGCAAGAGCAACGCCAAATCGGCAAGCGGATCAAGGATCGATTGATTGCTCAGTCTAAACTCGAGTCAGCGCAAGGCGAACAAGCCAGGTCAATTCTTTTGAGAATGAAAAAACAATCCCGTTTGCGACTGAACAAACTTCAGGGGGCAACCCTCGGCGAAAGTATCGTCGTTTATGGGAGTCAGTTTCAGCGATACACCGCATTCGCAATGGGATACAAACCCAGCGATGAGTATCTCGAAGCACTTTGTCATGATTATTCCGTCAAACTCGATCCGAATTTGTCGCTCGTTGAACAGTGGCGGCCAATTGCGGTCGAAGAAGTGAAGCAAGGTCTTGAGCAAGCTTATCAGAGCTACAAAACGTCTCTGAACTTACAAGCAGCAAAGCCTTCATCCGAATCGATAATCGGTCACCGACAATATCTTGACAACCTAGGAAAAATGCGGGTCGGGGGGAGCTCAAGATACATGCGAGCACTGGAGGGAAACTATTACGCCGACATACGCGCTGGACGAGATGTCGATCCGATCGCCCGGTATGAATCAGACAAGCGCGCAATACAGAGCCAGCAATTAAATCGTCAGCATGCTTTGAAGACCAAGATGCTTCACATGCCAGCTATTTCGTCTTTCATCGGAGGTGATGAAGGGGATGACCTTATGAACCGTTCAAAAGAAATGTACGCCGAACTGAACTAAATGCAGTTAACGATTCAAACATCGGTTTCCGCTCTGCAATCAAGGAGAAGTAAAAGGTCAGAAGTTTAAAAGCGTCAGCCGCATATATGGAACCCGAGGCAAGCCATTTCCTTTCCAGTCTTCCCGCTTTGCTCCGTTTCTTTATCCTCGCCTTTCGATCACACCGCTATCTCAAGCTCATAAGCACTTTCCTACGAGAACTAAGAATGCTTTCACATCGCTCGCGCTTCCTCCGTTCTTCGTTGACTTTCCTAACCTTACTGGCAGCGGTTGCCGATGCACAATTCAATCCGAGACGTGCGATTATCTCAGATGAAGACCAAATAGCGTTGCGGCTTCCTGAGATAAGGGGAAAACTCGTTGGACCTAATGGTTGAGGCTTGACAAATGATCGAAACGATTAATTCATTTCCAGACTGGTTCGGACCATTTTTCAGTGCGTTGTTCACAGTTGGCTGGGACTTGTTATTCATTGCACTGAAAAGCGCGTTTTGGGTGATATGCTGCATGGGCCCTCTGGCCTGCATCGCCATGGCGTTGGCCTACTTATTGGAAGCTTGCCAAAACAGATCGGGCCGGGCTAGAGGACCGTTATTCATCATAGCGGGAGTCAGCGCAACGATTGTTTCTTTAGTCGTGGTAATCGCGTCATTCACGTTAGGTGGCATCGGTAACTTTGTATGGGGGCAAATTGCAGGAATGGAATTGCTCGAGGACTGGAGATACGGTCACGCGGTCAAGTCCACAATCGGCTTGATCGTTAGCGCCCTCCTATGCTTTGGCGTGTTGGCACTCAATGGAGGTATCTTCGGAATTTTAGAGCAATCGACGGGACCGCGTTTTACACGGGTTTTGATGACCGCCAGTCTCATTTTGTTGATCACTGGGTACATTTTTCCAGTCGGTTTTCTTTCGATTGCTCAGCCGGTGAGGCAGATGGCAACAAAACGCTATAACAAGTTTACCGGCCATTACATTCCAGATGACTTGAAAGGAGCAGTCTTTTCGGGGGAAGTGCGTTTTGTACCGTTTCAGCCTTTTGTTCGCGAAACATCCGAATTTGTAACCATTGGCTTTTTCAACGACATTCCATGTATTTCGTTTGATGGAACGCCATTGCCATGCAGGATACTGGGCAATTCAATCATCGTGAAAGGACTAGAGCCTGCAAGGGTTGCTGGTTACGAAGGGCTGCAAAACCACAATGTGTTTCTGGATTTAGAAATCGATCAATCTGGTGAGCACATTTATTACCGAAGCCACGCATGGGTCGGAGAGAGCCGTTCGTTTGTTGCTCATGAGGGTTTGCTGCACCGCACAGAAAAGCAGCTTTCTGACATTGATTTCGTCGATCAGATGACGAACCCATCTATTTTTCAAGAATAGCAAGTGAGAGTTCTTGTCGAGAACAGTGTGACCTCAAGATAGAATGCGGAAATTTTCAAAAAATTTCTAGCCGTGATGAGAACTCTGTCCTCCAACTGCGGAATTCAAGCCATTACCTTCTGAAGTTTCTACCCGAATGAACATCGAGGGCCCGATAATGAATTTCCTACTCAGTCCAGTTGCCAGCCGATTTCGCCCAGGCATCGTACTCCTGACCTTGGGCGCAGCGGCTTGGCTTGCAATGGCCACATCCGTTCAAGCACAAGTGTTCCCGCGCACCGATGGCGTTTACCGAGTGCAGAAGCGAACACGCTTGATCAACTTTGCCAACGTCACGATTTACGATTATCTCGTGTTTCAAGACGATCAAGTCCACGTGATTGAGGGCGACTTCGTGCCGCCAGAAAAGTACGGCTTGGTCCAACCCGTTGCTGATCAGCCTGGGGCCTTCTTCAGCATCGACGCTCCGTTGGCTGAACAGCCAGCCGCGATTCGCAAGTGGCTGCGGGATCCAGATGGGAACCCGCCACTGCATTCTAAGTATTCGGTCGACGGCAAAACCATTCGGTTTACGCTCGAAGTCCCAGGTGGAATCTATCGACGGGGTTACACGCTAGGCTTCGTCGGTCAGAAGTCCGACAAAGGACTTCGTGTCGAGAAAAGTTGGTTGAACGGAACCCGAGCAGAAACATTGGACTACGAGTTCATCCGTTACGGTGAAAAGGCACCGCCGCCCAAACCGCCTCGCTACGAGCAGCAAGCGAAAGATCGCATCCAGGAATTGCTCGACAACGTGGCAGGCGCAGCGCTGGTCTCGGCAATGAATATGAAGCGGCGCGCCTACGCAGTGGCAGCCGGCGGATCAGACGCTGGCATCCCCAGCATTCGCAATGATGTGCAAAACGAGATCAATGCGAAGTTGGCGCTCGAACAATTCGTCAGCAAGGAAGGCGAGAAGTTGGTGCCACTGCTGGAAGAGTGGAAGCACGATCAAAACAATCGAGCGTTGCAACGTTTTGCGGAGCAAACACTACGCAAGCTATCGAAGTGAACGAGGAAGGTATCCTGATTTTCCCATTCGCCGACACACGGTGTCTCAGTTAGTGCCACGCTGGTCCGTCTTCTCGATGAACATTGAGAGGCTTTGCTCAATCAATCATTCACTAACAACATCATAGGAAAGACTCATGACTGTTTTGAATCCACCACTAACACGATCGCGTGATCGAAAAGTGCCAAATCAATCTCGCATTCGGCAGGGCCTCATGAAGATGGCAGCAATCGCAGGCTACGTTGGTGTACCAAGCACTACAGCAGTCCTTTCGCTGCTGGTGTTTTCGATGCTCCCTGCGTTGAACATCTGGTCACAAGAGATCTCTCGTCGACCGATCGACAATCCCTACCTTCGATCGGAGGTTGGCGATTGGATCGAGATGAAACGCACGATTCCGCTGCCAAGCGGGGCGACCCACGTCACAGAGCGTCGAACCGTCACGGAAAAGACCGATTCAAAAGTCGTCGTCACCTATGAAAACACGGGGGACGGCAAGACAAAGCAGAGTTACGTCCAGACGATCGATTTAACGAAGCCGTTCACCACGCTGACCCTCTTGACCTACCCCGAAGATGGCCCGGCCTTTCGGATCGCTGACACTGCGGAGGAAACCATTCGCGTCAAGGGTCGGCCGATCCAAACCACACGCACGACTTATATGATCGAGTCGCCCGGAAGACGCCCGACAAAGAAGGTTGTGTGGCGATCGGAGTCCGTTCCCGTGGGGGGATTCGTCAAATCCGTGCAAGCCAGCTCGTTTGGCGGCCCCAGTAGGGTCGAGTTGGCTGACTTTGGATTCGCAGATCCAAAAAAGAACACGAGTGATAATGATCCACCGGCAGGTGGCACTCTAAACGAGCCAAAGCCTTGGGTGAACTCGATTGGAATCAAGTTGCAGCCAATTCCTGGCGGCGCTTTTCGCATGGGCGGGATGCCTCGAACGGATTTTCTTCGTGAGGCGATGGGGAAATCGCTCGAAGACCGACTCGATTTGCTGATGCAGACTCCTCCGCATCGATCGGTTGTAATCGAAAATCCTTTCTATGCTGCTGCTCATGAGTTGACCATTGGCCAGTTTCGAGATTTCGTGGAAGCGACCGGATACATCACCGACGCCGAAAAGGACGGGCAAGGTGGAACGGGGCTGAAGCCTGATGGTTCATGGGGCACGTCGCCAGAATTTAGTTGGAAGAATTATGGTTTCGCCGTGACCGAAGACACCGCGGTCGCGAACGTCAGTTGGAATGATGCGGTGGCGTTTTGCAAGTGGCTTGGCAAGCAGGAGAATCACACTTATCGACTGCTCAGCGATCAAGAATGGGAGTACTGCTGCCGGGCGAAAACACAGACTGTCTTCTTCACAGGCGACACTCAGAGGTCGCTCGACGGCTTTGCGAACATGGCCGATCAGTCACTTGCCAAGGTGACGCCCGAACTGCCTTGGGCACTCGAACATGATGATGGCTACGCTTATCTCGCGCCCGTTGGCAAATTCAAGGCCAACGCGTTTGGCTTGCATGATATGCACGGCAATGTTCTGGAATGGTGTGGCAGCGAGTTCTCGGCATTGGATGCGATGCCAGAACTGGATGCTCCCACGCCTCCTCGAAAGCAATACGCGTTGCGAGGGGGACACTTTTTTGGGGAAATCAAGCGAGCCGGGGCGGCTTGTCGTAGTGGTGCTCCTCCATCTCACCGCATGTCGCTGATTGGATTTCGAATCGCGACTGGCAGCAGGTCGACTGCTAAGGTTTCTGATGCTTCGGGAGCGAGCAAGGCATCCGCGACGTCCGACTGTGTGGCTGACTCGACACCGAGCAGCCAACAAGCTGACAGCGGCAAGGCTAAGTTGCCGACAGCGGACAAGGCGACGTCGAAACAATTCACAATGATCGATTTGGGAACGCTGGGTGGCGACAACAGCGAGGCTCGAGCAGTGAACTCCGGAGGAACCGTTGTTGGTATGTCGGAAAACGCGAGCGGCGAACAGCGGGCCTTCATCTGGGAAAGCAGCACGATGACGGAAATCCCCGCTCGGGAGGCCAATGATATCAACGACGACGGCATCGTTGTGGGGCTGATCAAGCAAGGGGTCGACGTTTTTGGGCGTGCGGAAAGTCAAGCGTTTCGATGGAGTCGTCGTGACGGGATGGAAACCAACATGCTGCCAAAAATCAACGTCGGTCTGTCACCCAAAAAACTCACAGGACACGCACGGGCGATTAATGAAAACGGTGACATCGCAATGATCGGGCAAGGCATCGCGATGTATGCCATTTTACGACGCGCCAATGGGCAAGCCGAAGACCTGGGACACTTGGGCAGCTCGGTCAGCATGGCCTACGACATTAATGATCGTGGCGAAGTTGTTGGTTACACCAAGATTGGTCGCACGACCGTGCATGGATTCCTTTTCCGAAATGGAACGATGATTGATATCGGATCACTTGGAGGCGAAAGCGGTGCACACGGGATTAATAACAAAAGTGAAATTGTGGGTTCGTCCCGTGACTCGCTGGCGAGATTTCGAGCGTTTCTGTGGGAGGATGGCAACATGAACGATCTTGGCACACTCGGTGGGCAGGATTCCAACGCACGTGCGATCAATGACCGGTCCTGGATTATTGGCAACGCCCAGACTGAAGACGGTTCGCAGCACGGCTTTCTTTACCGTGACGGAAAGATGGTGGACTTGAACACGCTAATCGATCGTCGCGATGGTTGGGTGATCACAGATGCTTTTCGTCTCAACCAGAAAGGTCAGATCGCAGCAGTTGCTCAGCGCAACGGATTGAAGCACGCGGTATTGCTCTCGCCGGTCAGTTTGCGGTTTGGAGCCGACAAAAAATCGGCCAAGGCTGATCGAGACAGCGCTGATGCCATTGCGAAAACAACCGAGAGAGCAAATGAGAAAATGCCGCCCAACTCTGCGGCCAAGTCATCGGAGGCGTCAACGGAGCGGCAATCTGAATCAGGGGTGGCGTCTTCCGAAAATAGTGCAATAAGAGACAGTGAGCATTCCCCTGTTGTCAAGTTCCTTAAGGCTGAATCAGGGTTGACACCGGTTGCGATGCAATCGCAGCTGTCCGTTGCCGGCAGAGCTCCCAATGGATTCAAACCAATTGATTCCTTTGCGACGGCCAGTCCAGATTTCACCCGATTGGCGTTCACGGCAGAAAGGGACGACAAGAAACGCCGCCGAGCAGTCATTGACGGTCAAGCTCATCCGGAGTATTTGATTGTCAATGACATGAAGTTCAGCCCAGATTCCGAGCGGGTTGCCTATTTCGCGCACGAAGCCGGATCGAATCGCAAAGTGCTTTATGTCGACGGCAAAGTTCGCACGGTCACCGGTACCAATAACTCGCTTCAATTCACACCGGATTCCAAACACGTCCTCTATGTGACCAATCGTGAAATGGTGACGCAGCGCCAAGGCCGCTCGCAATGGATGGAAGCCCCAGGCGGCATCGTTTGGGACTATCAACCGAAACGTACTTACGGAATGATGCGAACCATTCGCGTTGGAGGTGATTCCAAAACCGTCGCTTTCACTGCCATCAACAATGGCCGACCGATTGTTGTGGTCGGCGACAGGACGATCGGCACCTATTCTAAACTACCGGGTTTTCCCTTTTCGCCTCCACCTGTGCTCAGCCCCAACGGAAAACGCCATGCCTTTGTCGCATCGCGCGGCCAAGGGTGGTTCACCGTGGTCGATGGTCGGGAGTCCAGTCGAACCTTCAGGGAAGTAGCTGGACTGACATTCAGTCCGGATTCGAAGCACTATGCGTTCATTGCAGAGAGTGCCGGCCAAGGAAGATTCTACGTCGATGGGGAGCCAATTGGCCCAGCGGCGAAACGCATGATCGGCAGGCCAGAGTACTCGCCTGATTCGCAGCGAACTGCCATTGGAGTCTCTTTGCAAAATGGCGCAGCGGTGATGATCGACGGAAAGTTGCAGCCAAAGGGCGACATGATCAGTAGTGCCCAGTTTAGTCCTGATTCCCGCAGTTGGGTATATGGCGTGAAGCGTGATGGGAAACATTTTCTCGTCTGCAATGGCGATTCATCGGCTCCGATAGACGACTACGTCGTCAAGTTTGTCTTCAGCCCCGATTGTTCGAAACTAGCCTACATCGAGAAGGTGGGTAATCAAAAAGCGGGAGGCACGCAAGTCTTGCATGTGAATTCAGCAGAGATTGATCAAGCTGAGGAGTTTGATTCATCGAGTCTCATGTTCAGCGAGGATTCGAGCCTGTTGGCCTATTGGGCCCTGCGTGATGGAAAGTGGGATCTCAGTGTCAATGGAATCCGATCTGGCACGTCGTTCGATTCGATCGTTTCTGCCGAACCTCAAACTCTCGACATCAACTCATACCGTGCCCCGTCGCTCTGCTTTGCTGATGATCACACTGTGTTGGCAATCGGCAAAGACTCACGAGGCGTCTTCAAACATGTCCGCGTTACACTGAACCCGGATCAGATTGCGAAGCCAGGTGAGAAGATGGACCTGGTTGAACACGCTGTGATGACTCGCGACGCTGATCTGAAAGATGGGAAAAAGACGATTGGCAAGGCGAAAATGGGATATCGTTTTAGGATCGAGTCACGGCAAGGCAATTGGCTGCTGGGTTCCTTTCCGATCGATGGGAAGCAGGTCCGCTGCTGGGTTTCAATCAAGGACGCGAAAGAACAATGAAACACTCACTGAAGTGTCACTCCCAAGTCTCATTGACTTGGTTGGTATCCGCCACTGCATGCCAGGTATTCAGTCGACGGCAAAACCATTCGGTTTACGCTCGAAGTCCCCGGTGGAATCTATCGACGGGGTTACACGCTAGGCTTCGTCGGTCAGAAGTCCGACAAAGGACTTCGTGTCGAGAAAAGTTGGTTGAACGGAACCCGAGCAGAGATATTGGCCTACGAGTTCATCCGTTACGGCGAAAAGGCACCGCCGCCCGAATCGTCTCGCTACGAGCAGCGGGCGAAAGATCGCATCCAGGAATTACTCGACAACGTGGCAGGCGCGGAGCGGGTTAGGCTAATCAACATGCAGAAACGCCCCTACGCCATTGCAACCGGTAGATCAGTCGCTGGGATCCCCGGTATTCGCAGTGATGTGCAGAACGAGATCAATGCGAAGTTGGCGCTCGAACAATTCGTCAGCAAGGAAGGCGAGAAGTTAGCGCCACTGCTGGAAGAGTGGAAGCACGAAAAAAACAATCGAGTGCTGCAGCGTCTTTCGGAGCAAACCTTAAGCAAGCTATCGAAGTGAATGAGAAACACCTTCTGGTTTTCCCCTTCGCCGACACACGCGGTCTCAGTGAGCGCCACGCTATTCCGTCCTATCGATGCACATCGAGAATGCTTTGTTCAATCCACCCAATCACTAACAACATCATAGGAAAGACTCATGGCTGTTTTGAATCCACAGTTAAGCACCGGTCGAGAGAAAAGTGTCGGGGCCCATTTGCCGAGAACCGGGCCAGACTGGTGGCGGAATCGCTTGTTGCCCTCCGGCATTCCGAAATCACAACGTTCTCGATCATTCGAACCGCGGAAAACCGAGACAGCGAAGAAGCGAATTGATTCTTCAGCTCGATCATGCCACTTTGAACAAAAGCACTTTTCGTTCGGCAGAAAGGCCTTCCCCATGAGATTGTTTTCGATGACCGCATCTATCGTTCTTGTCGCGTTGATAACCAGTGTCGTGCGCGGGCAGCCTGCTAATTTGGAGTTCGGTTCAGGATTGGGATCTCGTGCTTTTGTTCTTCGATCAATTGACGTACCCGTTAAATTTGGGAAAAACGCTGGGCGGACCCGATCGCTACCGGCCGGTTGTGTCGTCAAGGTTTGGACAGCAAAGGAAACGAATCTGGCCTTCGCCTACGACGACATGGGGATGTTTAAAATCGACCGTGAAGACTTTGTTGTCTTGACCGGTAACCTCGATAGCTTGTTACAGAAGTTCGAAAAAGGCAACGAATTTCAGCGTGCCTTCGCAAAAGGCAGCTACTATCTCAACGTTAATTTAAATCGTGCCAGAGCGCACTTCCAATATGCTCTCCAAATGCAACCTGAAAACGCACACGCGCAATTGGGGCTCGCTTTGGCACAGTCCAACACAGTGGATAAACTGCGACTCCTTGATGCGGTTGGTGAAGTACCAGAGCACGTCAAGTTGTTGGCTCAAACCCATCGTGCCAAACTGGATCAAAATTACACGGACATGAAAAAACTCGGGGAAAACGAACTTGCTCCCGCGCTCGTATACCAGGAAATGCTCGCTTTCCTTTTGTTAAATGACCCGCAACGGGCAACTCCGGAGCGACTGAAACCACTAATCACATCCGCAACCGAATTTGGGTCATCGCCAAGATTGCTCAATCTTAACGCAATGATGCTGCGAAGCGATGCACTTGACAATGTGTTGACACAGCAGCAGCGTGCTGAAGGTGCGATCACTGCGTGCAAGATGGCTATCGAGCTCGATCCCTACTTCTATCACGCGCACATGACATTGGGCGAGATGTTTTATGCCGCTGGTTATCACTTTCGGGCTGGGCAAGAGTTTGAAAATGCACTCCGCCTCCACCCGACGCTTGTTTCCGCGATTACTGGCTACCTTAAAACGATGGAGGCAATGGAAACGTCTGGTCAAGCCGTTCCAGAAACGTGGCTCGCTCATGAGTTTGACATGCGTCAGGTAAAAAAAGACCTGGTAGCTACGCGCAATAGCGACCTTCCTGAAGACTCACAGCGTTCTGCCGACTTGCTTGTTCATGGATTTCTCCCGGTAAATCATGGTGGTGCGCAACCCAAAAAGCTTGAACTGTTGAAGCAAAAGAATGCCATCGAGACGATTCGGTACCTTAAATCGCAGCTGAGCCTATAAGGATGCAATCGCCAGAACGCAATATTGAAATGTTGCATTTTAGGGCATCGTACTCTTCTGTCGCTCAATTTAAGAGGGTTTGACAAATGACAGGACAGATCGGTGAACTTTTAAATTGGTGTGGAGCATAGTTCGATGCGTTGTTTTTCGGTTCATCCGGGAAGTTCGTGGGTTTGCTAGAATTTTCTGCAAAGGAGAATCGCCGTGCAAGACAAAGAACTCTATCAGCAAATCCTGGGGCTTAGCTCGCCCTGGTCCGTGAGCGAAATTGAACTTGACCACACAGAATCGGAGATTCGGGTGAAGGTTAACCACCCCCGAGGCACCAAGTTCTGCTGTCCCGACTGCGAAGCCCAGCTCGGTTGTCATGACCACACTGATGAACGCTGGTGGAGGCACCTTGATTCCTGCCAGTTCAAGACGATTCTGATCGCACGGATTCCTCGGGTGAAGTGCCCGACACACGGGGTCAAGAACGCGAATGTCCCATGGGCCGAGAAGCATAGCCGATTCACCATCATGTTTGAACGATTCGCAATCGATGTGCTCTTGGCGACGCAGACCGTCAAAGGAGCGATGGGTATCCTTGGCATCAAATGGGAGCAGACGTGGAACATCATTGTGCGAGCTGTCCGCCGTGGTAAACAGCGAAAACAGGTCACGACGATGCCTCGGATTGGGATCGACGAGAAGGCTTTCAAGAAAGGCCACAGCTACATCACGTTGCTCTACGACTTGGACCACAGCACGGTCGAAGCGATCAGCGAAGGAAACGGCGCTGACGCGGCAAAAGCCTGCTTTTCAGAGCTGACAGAAGATCAAATCAAGGGCGTCGAAGCGATCGCGATGGACATGAGTGCCGCTTATGTCAAAGCGACGAAGGAAACGATTCCATTGGCGGAAAACAAGATCGTCCACGATCGATTCCATGTGATGCAACTGGCAACTAAAGCAGTCGACAGGATTCGACGCGGCGAACACAAGAAGCTCAAAAGTGAAGGCGACGACCGCCTGACTCGCTCCCGTTATCTCTGGCTCAAGAGCCAAGAGAACTTGACTGGAAATCAACGTCATCGATTCAATGAGCTTTACACCGAGCAACTCGAAACGGGTAAGGCGTGGGCGTACAAGGAGATGCTACGAGATCTGTGGCATCACGCTGACAGCGTATCGACGACCACGTATTTTAAAGACTGGTACAAGCGAGTCATTCACACGAAACTTGAGCCGCTGAAGACTGTCGCGCGTTCGATTAAAGAACGCTTGGCAAACGTCGTCAGCTACTGCACGCACCGTATTACCAATGCGGTCGCAGAGGGGATGAACAGCAAGATCATGTCGATCAAACGTCGCGTGGGTGGCTTTCGCAACGTGGAGAATTTCAAGACCGCTATCTATTTCTACTGTAGCGGCTTGGATCTCTACCCACGATAAACCTAGATGGACCAATTTTTATCATGCTTTGTACAACTACGTGTGGTCGCATTAAAGCGAACCGAACCGTAAGGGAAATTCATGCCGCAAGCCATACACCTTTCAGTCTTTGTCATTTCAATTTCCGCATGGTTTTGGTGGAGTGGCCTTACTTACATTCACCTTGCGTCAGCCCGTGTCGCCGAAGATTACCAACAACCACTTAGCACTGCTACTGACGACGACTTTATTTCACCGTTCGGGCCATTCGATTGGAACCGTCCGGAAGCCCTTCCCCTTCACATTGTATTCCTCAGGTTGCTTGTCACGCTTGCCGTATGTCTGACTCCAAATTTCGGTTTGATCGACGACAAGGAGGGATTCATTTTTAGAGCTGCGATGTTCTGGGGGCTATTTTGGTTGTTCGCACGCTTCGGCCTCGGTTTGTCCTTGGCCGGATTTTCCTATGGATGGTCGATTTTTTCCAGCGAATCGACAGGATTAAGCTGGTGTCTCGAACTGATTGTCAAACTTATTGCATTGGTTGCCGGTGGTTTTGGAGTTGTAGCTTGTTGGTGCTTGGGCATGTTGGCCTTGCTGGTAGGCTACTTGGGCAACGAACTGACCGTCTTGCTTGCTGAAGGACTGACATGGACGGGCATGTCGGCGTTTGCCTCAACCGCAATCGCGACACTACCAATATGCCTCGTTTCACTAGCGATCGTCGTGGGAAATGATCAAGAGAGCCTATATGGAAGGTAGGTAGGATTTTGCCTTGCTTCCGTTATTCAGGTCAGTTCTTTTATCTTGTTTTCTTAAGTTTTTTTTCGTCACCCATTGGCGTTCTTGGCGTTTGATTCCGGTGAAAAGGGGGACTGCCCTATGCAACGTGCTGAAAAACGATGGTTACATTCAAGAAGTGTTTTGCTTCAACTAATGTCGCGAAACAATCGCCGGAAGTCACGCATTTCGCGACGGCGCCATGTAATCGAACAGCTTGAAAGCCGGCAACTTTTGGCCGCAGATCCATTTGGACGAAATGAACTCCAGCGATTGGATGTGAATCGTGACGGTCGTGTCGGTGCGGTCGATGCGTTAAGGGTGATCAATGCTCTCAACCGTGGTCGGAGCAACGTTGTGGATCCCGCATTAAGTGTAGGGAGCTTTATCGATGTCGATGGTGACGGTAGGGGTACGCCGGTCGACGCGCTGCGAGTCATTAACGCGCTGAATCGTCGCTTCCCTGTGATTGCAGCAACGTTTCCTGAAGATTCGGCTCCAGAGGGTAGGCGCGACCTGGAATTCGATTTGCGCACGAATGACTATCGGTTTGATCTGTCAATTAGCAATGGCCAGCTTGGCAATTCTCTGGTCGAGTTACAGATTGGGACTGAGGGCCCGTTTGTCAATGTTTCCAATCGTTTCTCCGGCGGAGTTGCAAATTTTTCGGCGGCCAATATTGATGCTATTTTCGGTTCGCCATTACCGGACGGGGAGCATCAGATTACAGCACGAATTCCTGGCGGAAGTTCCATTCAGTTTGTGATGACGGTTGATCGCCAAACGCCGGTCTCACGACCGTTGATCGGCGATGTTGTTCGAGTGACAACCGATCAATTGGACGTCCAATTTGGTGAACCGGTGGTCGACGCGAACATCGGTACGGCGGATTTTCGGATTCAGCAAGTTGGAGCCGGAGCGATCGCGATTGCGTCGATCGAACCGGTCGCCGATCGAGTCCGCTTAGCGCTTCCCAGTCGCCTGCCCGATGGCGATTTTGAACTGACTTTCAACGGCACGCTCACCGATTTAGCGGGCAACATTGCCACCGGCGGAATTACCAACAGCTTTACGGTCGCCGACCCGACGGGCATCGAATCGATCTCGCCGGCCAACGGCGAATCGCAGGTCAATGTCTCGCGAGAAACGATTGTCAAGTTCGACGAACCGATTGATCCGGCGACGGTCACCACTGAAACGTTCAAGGTGTTCGCCGCCGGCCAAGCGAGACCTGGAACGATCCGCGTCAACCGCACCCAGCAGATCGCCACTTTTTTCTACGACACCCCGCTGCCCGCCTCGACCGCCGTCCGTGTCGAGCTCGATGGCAGTCGGATCATCGGCGTCGATGGACTTGCCCTGGACGCCGACGGTACCGACGAACCGGGCGGCGTTATGACCGCCGATTTCCGCACGTTGCCACTGAATCAAATCCCCGGCACGGAGCTGTTCGGATTCGTCAAGGACTCTCAAACGGGCCAGCCCCTCGAAGGTGTGACGATTTCCGTCGAAGCCTTCCCAGAGGTTTTTGGCGTCACCGATGCCGATGGTTTTTTTGAAATCGGCGTGCAGGATCTGGATGGCGATGGACAAGGGGATGGGCTGCCTGCGCCCCTCTTTTTCGCCCACATCGACGGTTCGGCGGTGACGAACCAGGGCGACAAGACGTACGCGAGTCTTGGCAAGCCATTCCCTACCACGCCCGGCCAGCGCGATCAGCTTCAAAAGAACGGCGAGACATTCGACATCTTTTTGCCTTCCATTGCTCCCGACGCGATCACCCCGCTTGCTCTTGGCGACGAGACCGAAATCACGTTTGGTGACAGCGACCGTCAGTTGCTCGCCGAGATGTTTCCGGACGAAGACCCGGCGATGTTCGAGGCGATGCGGGTGACGATCGCTGACGGCGCGGCAGTCAATGATCAGGGCATAGCCGCTACCGAGGCGTTCGTTGTCCCGGTCGACCCCAACTTCCTGCCAGCGCCGCTGCCGCCCAATCTCGACCCCGAACTGGTCGTCTCGGTGCAGACCCCCGGTGCGACGAACTTCGATGTGCCAGCCGCCGTCAGCTTTCCCAACCTTGAAGGCAACGCGCCCGGCGAACAGGTGCTGCTATTCAGTTTCGATCACGACAAAGGCGCATTCGTCGTCAACGGCACCGCCACGGTGAGTGCGGACGGGATGAGTGTGGTGAGCGACCCGGGAGTAGGCATCGAAGCCCCGGGATGGCATTTCACGCAACGTGGCGTGAATTCAAGCGGGGATAGCGGCGGGCACACAGACCTAGGACTAGGCAACAATGCATTCGAAGCTATGCGAGCGACACTAGCTTCCATCGCCTCGGATGCCAGCCTTGTTATAAATGCGATTGACTTGGCGGAGGATGCGTTTACTGCGATTCCGGACACCTTAGGACTTAGTTTTCTTTCGTTGGCTGACCTTCCTCTCGGGGTTCTTAGCAACTCACTTGATGTTTTGGCGGACTCGCTCAACGCTGGAGAGTTTGACGTATCGGACGTCACCCTCGTCGGCATTGTAAACGAAGTGTTCGGCGATGTGGTTGGGTTGGCCCCTTTTCTTGCGGGAGTTCCCCAGACGATCGGCGCTTTGAGCGACGCCTTTGGATTGGCGTTAGCGGCAAAGACACAAGCCGAAAATGCCCGAAACGCATTCGAAAAGCAAAGCCAAGCAGCCAAAGCATTGGCCGAGTGGGCGCATATTCGTCAAAATGACGTCCAGGACTTTATCGATCAAAAGATACGCGAGATTGATAATGCCTTGGAAAGAATCGAAAGAGTCGGCGACCGTCTATCGAACGCTATTGACGCGACTCGCGACGCGATTGAGTTTCTGGAGAGCGCTGCGAACTGGCGTGACAGATTCGGTGCCCCTAGAGCACTCTCGGTAAGCGAAACGAGTGCAAACAAACCTGCACGTGCCGTATATTCCAACGAAGGTGTTACGAGTTCGCTTCTCGACGCGATCGCAAATTGGCAACTGTCACTAAATAGACTTGCCGAAAACTCGTCAAGCCGTGCTTTTCAAGATTTGGGTGATGCCAAGGAACAGCTCATCGGAGTCGCCAACGGTGTCAGTGATATTGCTGATGGCGCCACGACGCCGTCAAAAGATGCGTTTTATGCCATCGAGCTTTCAAACTCAGTTGTTATACGAGGCAAGCTCCGAAGTGATGGCGGTTTTGAAGTGGCCCTGCCGCCGAATCGAACACTGCCAACATTCTTGTACGATCCGTCCACTGGATTTGTCGCTGAAACGGTGATCGTGACTGGTATCTCCGGAAGCGTCAATCACTCCCGACGGCTGATACTGCAGCTTGATGATGATGACGCTGACGGAGATGGCCTTGGTAGAATCGCGGAATTTGTTGTTGGCACGAACAATGCCACACCAGATACCGATGGCGACGGCATCTCCGACGCCGCCGAGATCGCTCAGGGGCTTGATCCGCTGGGTGGTCGCGCGTTTCCCACCGGCGTCGTCGCCTCGCTACCCTTGCGGGGCGATGCCCGTGATGTCGTGACCACCGGTTCAACCGAAGATGCCGGGGAGCTGACGGCCTATGTGGCGACCGGTTCTGGCGGCCTTTCGATCATTGACGTCTCGCAATTCAATGATCCCATTGTCGTTGGGCAGATCGACCTGCCGGGCTTCGCGGTCGACGTCGATGTCGACCCGCAGCAAGAGCTTGCGGTTCTCTCGACCGGATTCGGAGGCCTACAGGTCGTCGATGTTTCGGATCCCGTCTTTCCTCGGCTCCTGCACACGATCGACGGGAATTTTGGCCAGGTGGAAGTGATCGCTGGGATCGCCTATGCCGTTCAAGACCAAAACATAATCGGCTTTGATCCGCGCTCGGGAGAACTTCTAAGCACTGAAATCATTCCGGGCAGCGGTCGCGCGACGATGGCACGAGCGGGTGGCAAGCTGTATGCATTCAGTTACGGTTCCAACACGCTATCGATACTGGAGCCGCGGGGAGGGCAAATTGAGGTACTCGGTGAGCTTTCGGGTATTGCAATTTCAAATATCGTGAATGTGACGGCGGGTAATGATCTTGTGATTCTCGGCGGTGCTGGCCGACGCACCCCGAATGGCCTCGTGACGATTGACGTGTCGGATCCGGCTAACATGCGAGTCATCAGCCAACCCGACTTCTTTTTTGATGCTCGCGGATTGGCACGCAACGGTTCTGGGCTGGCGCTCGTTGGAAGTGAGGTTTCCGGAGTAGGCGTGGGAATCTATGACATCTCGGACCCTGAAAACACAAATAACTTTCTCCAGCAGATCCCGACACCAGGTACCGCTCTCTCGGTCGCGATCGCCAATGGGATCGCGTTCGTCGCTGGCGGGGAATCGGGTCTGCAGGTCATCAATTATCTGCCATTCGATAATCAGCGAATGGCTCCCGAAGTCGAGATCGAGATCGACGCCACAGATGTCGCCCCCGACCTGCCTGGGGTACAGGTCCTCGAGGGCGTCGCCCTATCCGTCGCAGCGAGCATCACCGACGATGTCCAGGTTCGCAACGCCGAATTGCTCGTCGACGGCGAAGTCGTTCAGAACGATGTCTCCTTTCCGTTCGACCTTGTCGCCATCGCCTCGATTCTGCTCGATGGCGCCGAGACTGGGCAGTTTAACGTCCAATTCCGAGTCACCGACACGGGCGGCAACGTCACGCTTTCCGACGCGGTCACTCTGGAAGTCGCCCCCGACATCTTTGCCCCGGTGATCGACCGGTTCGAGGTTGAACTGCCCGATGCCGCGCCCGACACCCCCGGCATTCAGGTTGTCGAAGCCGCGGACCTGAACATCTTCTTCGCCGCTGGCGATCAGCTCGGCGGCGGACTGGCCGCGGTCGAACTGCTCCTGGGTGGCCAGGTGTTCGCCACCCAGGACCGCTCCGCGGGCGTCTTCGGCTTCACCACCGGCCTGTTGCCGGACGGCCAGGACACACAGGGCGTCGAACTGCAGCTCCGCGCGACCGACGGCGCGGGCAACACTTCTGTCTCGGCCCCCATCACGTTCGACCTCGTGCAGGACACCTTGGCGCCGACGATCACCGCCTCGACGCTCGTCGAGGGTGAGGTCCGCCGGCCGGGCTTCCTGCCCCTGCGGATCGACTTCTCCGAGCCGCTTGATCCGGCCACGGTGAATCCCGGCACATTCACGCTGACCGATTCATTGGGGCAGGTGGTCACGCCGGTCTTCTTCCGCCTAATCAATGGCGGCACACGCGTCGATGTCCGCTACCCGCTGTCCGAACCCGCCGACTTCCAGTTCCGCCTCGATGCGTCGGCCGTTGCCGACCGCGCTGGCAACGCCCTGGGCGATTGCGCCCTTGTGACGAACCTCACCGTTCGCGAGGACACGCAAGGTCCCGGCTCGCTGTTCCCCGGGAAGAAGTTCTCCGTCGGCGAGGGTCCTTTTTCCGTGACAATGGGCGACTTCAACGGCGACGGCGTGACCGACCTAGCCACCGCTAATCGCTTTTCCGACAACATTTCGGTGCTGCTGGGCAATGGCGACGGTACGTTTGCGGATCAGCAGCGCTTCGCTGCGGGCGATGAACCCGAATCCGTGACGACGGGCGACTTCAACGGCGACGGCGTGACCGACCTAGCCACCGCCAACGCTGGCTTTTCTGGCAACGACATTTCGGTGCTGCTGGGCAATGGCGACGGTACATTTGCGGATCAGCAGCGTTTCGCCGTGGGCGAGAGGCCCGAATCCGTGACGACGGGCGACTTCAACGGCGACGGCGTGACCGACCTAGCCACCGCCAACGCTGGCTTTGTGACTGAGGCCACCGTCAGCTTTTCCGGCAACGACATCTCGGTGCTGTTGGGCAATGGTGACGGCACATTTGCCGACCAGCAACGTTTCGCCGTTGGCGAGAGGCCCGAATCCGTGACGACGGGTGACTTCAACGGCGACGGCGTGACCGATCTGACCGTGGCCAATGATGCCTCCGACGACATTTCGGTGCTGCTGGGCAATGGCGACGGCACATTTGCCGACCAGCAGCGCTTCGCCGCGGGCGAGAGGCCCTTTTCCGTGACGACGGGCGACTTCAACAGCGACGGCGTGACCGACCTAGCCTCGGCCAATGCCTCCTCCGACGACATTTCGGTGCTGCTGGGCAATGGCGACGGTACGTTTAGGGTCCAACAGCGTTTTGCCGCGGGCGATAGCCCCACGCTCGTAATGACGGGTGACTTTAATGGCGACGACGTGACCGACCTAGTCTCGAAAAATTCCTCCTCCGACGACGTGTCGTTGCTGCTGGGCAATGGCGACGGCACATTTGCCGACCAACAGCGCGTTGCCGCGGTCAATGTTCTCCTATCTGTGACGACGGTCGACTTCAACGGCGACGGGGTGACCGACCTGGCGACCGCCAACAGTGCCATGTCTGGCGACGACATTTCAGTGCTGCTGGGCAACGGCGACGGTACATTTGCCGACCAACCGAGCGTCGCCGCGGGTGATAGCCCCCGTTCGGTGACGACAGGCGACTTCAACAGCGACGGCGTGACCGACCTAGCTTCGGCCAATGCCTCCTCTGACGACATTTCAGTGCTGCTGGGCAATGGCGACGGTACGTTTGCCGACCAACAGAGCGTCCCAGCAAGCGGTGTTCCTGTTTCCGTGACGACGGGCGACTTCAACGGCGACGGCGTGACCGACTTGGCTGCCGCCAATTTCCTCTCCGCAGACGTGTCAGTGCTGTTAGGCAATGGCGACGGCACCTTTGCCGAACAGCAGCGATTTGAGGCGGGCGATCGTCCCTTTTCCGTGACGACGGGTGACTTCAACGGCGACGGCGTGACCGATCTGGCCGTCGCCAATTTCCTCTCCGCAGATGTCTCAGTGCTGTTGGGCAATGGTGACGGTACATTTGCCGACCAGCAGCGTTTTGCGGCGGGCAGTGGTCCCCAGTCTGTAGCGGCAGGCGACTTCAACGGCGACGGCGTCACCGACCTAGCCGCCGCCAATTTCTCGTCCGAAGACGTCTCAGTGCTGCTGGGCAACGGCGACGGCACGTTTGCCAACCAGCAGCGCTTTGCCGCGGGCCGTGGTCCCCAGTCTGTAACGACCGGTGACTTCGACGGCGACGGCGTGACCGATCTGGCCACGGCCAACTCTGGAAGGCGTGGCGACGGCAGCGTTACTGGGGTCAGCGATATTTCGGTGTGGCTCGGCAATGGCGATGGCACATTTGCGGATCAGCAGCGATTTGCTGCTGGCCGTACACCCGAATCCGTGACGACCGGCGACTTCAACCGCGATGGCGTGACCGACCTGGCCGCCGCCAATGCCTCCTCCGACGACTTGTCAGTCCTGCTGGGCAACGGCGACGGTACATTTGCCAACCACCAGCGTTTCACTGCGGGCAATCGCCCCATATTCGTGACGACGGGCGACTTCAACGGCGATGGCGCGATCGACCTGGCGACCGCCAACGAGCAATCCGATGACGTGTCGATTTTTCTGAATCAGCGTCCCAGCAACCCGTCGGACGCTGTCTCGGAATTGCGGCTGAGCTCCAATTCCATTACTTCCCAGTCGTCAGTCCGTCGTTCAGAACAGTCCATCGGGCAACTGCAAGCAGAAAACCTGTTGCCGCAGGCTGTAGGACTCTGGGATGCCGCTGGAATTCCTGCGTCGCAATTTGCTGGGGTTCAGGTCCAAGTCGTCGGCCTAGTTGAGAACCAGTTGGCTATCAACGTCGGAAACACCATTCGGCTGGACAACAACGCCGCGGGGGCTGGCTGGTTCATCGATCCGACCCCGCAAGCGAATGAGGAGTTCCGCCGCGTCGGATCGCAGTGGATTGCCGACGACGAAGCGGCCGCTGATCGAGTCGATTTGCTCACCGTTCTTGCTCACGAGTTGGGGCACCTTCTCGGCCTGGATCATCACCTCGCGGACTTCGACAGCGTGTCGATCATGACCGACCGTATTGGCACCGGCGAGCGAAGACTGCCTCGGGTGGAAGATGTCGATGCATTCTTCGCGATGCTCGGACCTGATATTTAGCTGTGTCCCCCCTGCTCCAATGTCCCCATGCTCCAAGGAAGGCGAGAAGCTGGTACCACTGCTGGAAGAGTGAAAATACGATCAAAACGTGACGCAGAACTCCTTTGGATCGCGGGGAGATGAAGAGTTGGCGACTTCCATTCGCCAACCCCTGAAACGTTGATTCCGAGTCGACGCCACTCCAAAAAAGCGTCAATGGTTGATCGCACGATGCTTTGAAACGGAGAGACTCACGGGCGAGACGGGGACACGGGCGAGACGGGGACACGAACCTTCTTATTGCGGCGTTGTGATCTTGGTGTGGGCTTGCATCGATTCTGACGGCTAGCTCACACCTGGTTGCGTGGTTGCAGGCCCCCTGCGGAGCCCGCATGCTGGAAGCCGACTCATCCGAACCGATCCATCTCTGGGCAATCCTATGCCACACATCTCACGCGCAACGCAACGCAACGCGGGCGCCGGCGCACGCGCCGTCGTCGGCTGATGCTTGATCGGCTTGAAGACCGTTTGCTGCTCTCGGCCGAT